>Ga0299913_10000767_pt1 | contig 21698 bp, 25 predicted proteins | sample RVTome_9_FD_201360 | JGI IMG/M metagenome (GOLD analysis project Ga0299913, IMG submission 201360) | Soil microbial communities from uranium-contaminated site in the Upper Colorado River Basin, Wyoming, United States - RVT155D38 (version 2) ... | reverse complement strand
CTCACCTCCTCCATTCGCGAGATCGGCGTTGCGCTGCCGGCGCTGGAGCCGTCCACGGAGGATCAGTTCGAGCTCGGCGCGTCGCGGCCCGTCGGCCCGCTCAGACTCGGCTTGACCGGCTACTATCGCGCGACCGAGAACCCGATTCACACGACGGTCTGGCCGGACTCCCGCATCTACTCGTATGCGAGCTTCGATCGCGAGCGTGCCTACGGGCTCGAAGCGAGAGCCGAGCTCCCCGCGCTCACCCGGCTCGGCCTCGGCGGGTACTTGAACTACGCCATTGGACGGGTGACGTTCTACAACCCGGTGACGGAAGGCTTCATCACCGATCCCGGCCACCTCGCCGACACGAGCGGCTTCCGGGCGCCGATGGATCAGGTCCACACGCTGACGGCGGGAACGACCTACCGGCACGCGCGGAGCGGGGTGTGGGGCGGGCTGATGATCGAGTACGGGAGCGGCACGCCGATGGGACACGGCGGTGCGGATCACGATCATGGCGCCGGCGAAGCGGACCACGATCACGGCCCGGCCGCCGAGGGTCCGTCACGGGTGCCCGATCACTTCACCGCGAGCTTTTCGACCGGCGTCGACCTGCTGCGCGACAGCCGCAACCGGGGGCGGATCTCGCTGCAGCTCGACGTGGAGAACCTGACGAACGACCTCTATCTGATCGCCCGGGAGGGCGAGTTCTCCCCGGCGCAGTACTCCATCCCGCGGCTGGTGAGCCTGACGCTGAAGTACCGGTTCTAAGGCCCCGCTTCGATTGAACACCGGCGTCACTGCGCGGGCGTCTCCGGGACCGCGGCGCCGTGGAAGAACTCCCGCACGGCCTGCACGAACTCGCGCACCAGGTCCGGCACGCGCTGCACGAACTCGCGGATCTCCGGAATGTGGTTCGACGCGATCCATACGACGAACGCCAGCCCGATCAGCCACGCCGCCGCGTTCCAGAACGCGAACACCGCCGGGTCCAGGCCGGGCCCGGAGAACTTCGTCCAGTGCTCCGCGGCGCGAATGGGCGAGACCACGATCTGATAGGCGACGAGCAGGACCAGGACCGCCGCCCAGAGCGGCACGTCCGGCGGCAGCCGCCAGGTGAGGATTCCACCCGTGTTGACGAGTGAGATCACCATGGCCGCCGCGACGAGGAACAGCGCGACGTGCGCAAGCGCGAGGACGGGGAGGAATCCCACCACCCACGGCGGCGGCATGTATGGATACGGCGCGTTCGGCGGCCAGGCTCCGCGCGGAGGCCAGACGCGGCGCTGCTGCCGCTTCCATGCGCGCCGTCCGTCCGCGAACTGCTTCCTGGCACGATCCACCACGTCCTTCGCGTTCAGCGGCGCCGGACCGGCGGCCGCGCGCTCCTCGGGAGTGTTCGCCTGGGGGATCACGAACATCAGGACGACATAGGCGAGGATGGCGACACCCTGCGTGACGAACGCCGCCACGACGAAGAGGACGCGGATGATCGCGACGTCGATGCCGCCGTAGGCTGCCAGCCCCTTGCACACGCCGGCAATCATCGCCCCGTCGGCGATGCGGTAGAGGCGTTTGGCCGGCGCCTCACGCGCCTCCCCGGTCGGGCCGGGGGCCGGCGCCGACTCGCGATCGCGCGAGTGGCCGGTGGCCGCTCCCTCGTCGACCGGACCCATCTCCGCCACGATCCGATCGATCTCGGAGGCGGTGACCACCGACTTGTGCGGCGAGAGGTGCGCGTGGCAGCGATCGGCAATCGCCTGCTCGAGGTCGGCGATGATCTCGGTGCGGTCCGGATTGCGCTGGAGCTGCTGCTCGGCCCGCGCGAGGTACTCGCGGAGCGTGTCGTAGCCGCTCTCTTCGAGCTGGTAGGCATGCCCGTTCAAATGGATGCTGACGACTTTCTGCATGGCTACTTTCCGATCTGCGTCATTGTCGCGCTGAGGTGTCGCCAGTACGCGTTCAGCTCGGCGAGCTGGGCGCGTCCCTTCGGCGTGAGCTCGTAGTACTTCCGCGGCGGGCCCGCGTCGGATTCGCGCCACTCGTAGTCGAGCAGGCCCTCCCGGCGCATCCGGCTCAGGAGCGGGTACAGGGTGCCGTCCTGGGTCGCGAAGTCAGTCCCGCTGAGGCGGTTCAGGATGTCGGCGGCATAGACCTTCTCCGCGGCCACGATCCTGAGGATCAGGAACTCGAGCAGGCCCTTGCGGATCGCGGCGAATTTCTCCTGGACGCCCATTCGTGACAAGCTACCTTGCTTCAGCAAGGTACCAGGATTGGACGGGCCGGGAGCGCTCGCGGTTCCAACATCCTCGAAGTGGAAGGGCCGCCCGCTACCGCAGCGTCACCAGGCGGTTGTAGATGGCGCCGATGATCAACCCCGTGACGTAGCCGAGCGCCAGGCCGTACGCCAGGCCGATGAACGCACCGCCCCACGTCACGCGATAGCCGGGCAGGTAGATGCCGAGCAGGGACAGGTGGGGACCCACCACCTCCCCGCCGCGGAGGACCAGCAGCGTTGTCGCCAGGAACAGGCCAAGGCCGCAGAGCAGTCCGAGCGCGATCCCCCACGCATGCTCGTTCACCCGGACCAGCGCCTGTTCGAGCGCACGCTCTTCGTCGGGCGTCAGGCTGCCGCTCGCGCGTGGGTCAGATGCCATCGAGGAACTCGCTTTCCCACAGGCTCGCGCGTGCACGGACGACGGCAATCCAGAGACGCACGGCCAGATTACGAATGAGGGCGACCAGGGCGCCCGCCACGAAGCCGGTCCCGAACCCCCACAGCGCGCCGATCGCCGCGCCGGCGAGCGACACGCGATACCCGGCGAAGTACTGCCCGAGCAGATCGAGGTGCGGCGCCGTGCTCGGCAGCAGCAGCAGGTGCGCCAGCGTCGCCAGCGTCAGGCCCGCAGCGGCGACGATCCCGACGGCGGTGCCGAGCGCCCACGCGCGGATGGGCGCGAGCGCCGCCGCGAGCTTCCGCGGCAGCGGCTCGGGAGTAGCGGCAGCGGGGACCGAGGATGGCACGCGCGGCTCCTCTCGCTCAGACTCCAACGGCAATCACGCGTACTCTCCGGCGCCGCTCGCGGCGAGCTCCGGCTCGAGACGCTGCTCCTCGTGATACTCGAAGTCGGTGTTCACGGCCCACGTATCGTGCGAGGCGCCCATCATGTTCCACACGGCCATCATGGCCGTGATCATCGAGTGATCCTGATTGTTGTACTTGTGCATCCCGTTCCGGCCCACGGTATGGAGGTTCGCAATCGGATCGATCTCCTCGCGCACCGCATCCAGACGATCGCGATACTCGCCGTCGTACACCGGATAGGCCTTCGGCACACGAACGACGCAGCCATCCACGACACGGGCACCCCGGGCCAGGTCCAGGGCCTGGAGCTCCCGCGTGGCCAGCGCAATCAGGTCCGCATCGGCCGTGGTCCAGAGGCCGTCCCCCTCGAAGCAGAAGTACTCCATGCACAGGCACGTGCGGCCGGGCTCCGGGACCATCGCGGCGCTCCAGTTGTTCAGGTTCTGGATGCGGCCGACGCGGACGCCTGGCGTGTGGATGTACAGCCAGTTGTCGGGGAAGAGGTCGGTGCGGTCGAGGATGAGCGCCACGACGAGGAAGTCGCGGTAGCGCAGGCCTTCGGCCGCCTCGCGCGCCCGCGGCGACGTGCCGGGCCCCAGGTTCGCGACGAGCGATCGCAGCGGCATCGACGAAATCACGTGGTCCGCCGGGAAGCGCTCGACGCCGTCCGGCGTGCTGGCGACGACGCCGGTGACCTGGGACCCGTTCCGCTCGATGCGCTCGACCCGGTGCCGCAGCAGGACGCGGCTGCCGCTCTCCTGGACGCGATCGCGGCACGCCTCCCACATCTGACCCGGCCCCAGCGCGGGGTACCGGAACTCGTGAATGAGGGTCTTGATGCCCGCCGACCGCCGCTGAATCGAGGCCGCCGTCAGGATCGCCTTCGTCAGCGACAACCCCTGAATGCGCTGCGCCGCCCACTCCGCGCGAATCTCGCTGCAGGGGATGCCCCAGACCTTCTCGGTGTAGGTCTTGAAGAAGATCTCGTACAGCCGCTGCCCGAAGCGGTTGGTCACCCACTGCTCGAAGGTCTCCTCGACGGCGTGCGACCGGAACTGCGCGCGCAGGTAGCTGAAGAGAATGCGGGCCGCGTTCACGACGCCGAGCCCGCGCAGCGCGTTCCCCGCCTTGAGGGGATAGTCGAAGAACCGCCCCGCGTAGTGGATGCGGGAGAGCCGCGGCACGGAGAGGAAGCGGTCGCCGAGCAGCTCCTCCCACACGGCCTGGACGTGAGGCATCTTCGTGAAGAACCGATGCCCGCCGAGATCGAACCGGTAGTTCTTGTAGCGCGCGGTCCTCGAGATGCCGCCGACCATGTCGTCGGCCTCGAGGACGGTGCTGCGGACGCCGCGCTTCGCCAGCAGATAGGCGGCGGTCAGGCCCGCCGGGCCCGCACCGATGATCACGACCCGATCGCGGGGCGCGAGCTGGCGGACGAGACGAGGCGCCATCCGTCAGCGATCCTCGCGCGCCGGACCGGCGGCGGTGCGCCGTCCCTGTGGGCGCACGGCAGGAGCGCTCCGCGAGCGGCCGCAGGCCATCCGATGTGCAGCAGAACGGGTCGGCAAGACTGTGAGTCCGGAGCGTTGACGCGGGGGTATCCTCGCACACCCTGCACCGGGCCGTCGAGGCAGGTTGCGGCCGAGCCGGGCGGCGCCCGCTATGCCATCTGTCCCGCCACCTCCCCGTTCTCGTCCCTGCCGTGAATCTCGATCGCCACCGACTTGATCAGCGCGAACAGCGAAACGCCCGGCTGGATGCCGAGCCGCTCGACGGCGTCGCGGGTCACCTCCGCGAGCAGGCTCACGTCACCGGCCGCGAGACGGACGAGGACCTGGCCCTCGCGTCCGCCGACGTCCGTCACCCGCGCCCGCAGCACGTTGTGGAGGCTGAGCCCCTCCGGCGGGTGCGTGGCGAGGATGATCTCCTTGGCCGGCACCCTCACGCGCACGGGCAGGCCGGCGGCGAGCCCCGTGTGCGGAACGATGAAGACAACGCCGCCGGACGCGAGCTCCGCGAGGCCGCGCACGGCGTCCACCGACTGCACCTGCGCGTCGAAGACGCTGCCCGCACCGACGCCATAGCGTGCCCACGGCAGGTCGGGACGGCTCGTCAGCGCCTGAATCGGACCCGCCGCCGCGACGCATCCCCGGTCGAGCACCAGCACGTCGCTCGCGAGCCGCACCACGTCCTGGAAGTCGTGCGTGACGAGCAGCATCGGAATGCGCACGGTGCGGCGCACCTGATCGAGCTCGGCGTGCAGCCGCGCGCGCATCGCGCGATCGACCGCCGCGAACGGCTCGTCGAGGAGCAGCACCCGTGGATCCCGGGCGAGCGCGCGCGCGAGCGCGACGCGCTGCCGCTGCCCGCCGGACAGCGCCGAGGGCAGACGATCCTCGAGGCCCGTGAGGTGGACGGCGGCGAGCCACCGCGCGGCCTCGGCGCGCCGCTCCCCGGCCGGGCGCCCGCCCAGCGCCGCCAGCACGTTGCCGCGGGCCGTGAGGTGCGGGAAGAGGGCGTAGTCCTGGAACACGAGCCCGACGCGCCGGCGGCGCGCCGGCAGCCACACGCCAGCGGCGGTATCCGCCCAGGTCACGCCGTCGCAGGCGATCCGCGCCTGCGCGGGACGATGGAGGCCGGCGATGCAGCGGAGCAGCGTCGTCTTGCCGGCACCGGAGGGGCCGAACACGGCCAGCACCTGGTCGGGTCCGCAGCGGAGCCGGACGTCGAGGGGGACCGGCCGTTCGTCGGCGACCTCGACCGCCAGTCCGGCCGGATCAGACATGGCGCCGTGCGACGCGGCGGCTGAGGACGTTCGTCGCGGCGAGCGCGGCCGTCACGAAGACCAGCAGCGTCGCCGCCATGACGCCGGCCCCGCGATCGTCGAACGCCTGCACGCGATCGTAGATGGCGATGCTCAGCGTGCGCGTTTCGGCCGGGATGTTCCCGCCGACCATGAGGACCACGCCGAACTCGCCGAGGGTGTGCGCGAACGTCAGGACGCCCGCCGTGGCAATGCCGGGCCATGCCAGGGGCAGCTCGATCGCCGCGAGCGCGCGCCACCAGCTCAGGCCGCAGCAGGCGGCCGCCTCGCGGACGTCGCGCGGGATGCTCTCGAACGCCCGCTGGATCGGCTGCACCGCGAACGGCAGGTTCACGAGCATCGACGCGAGCACGAGCCCCTCGAAGCTGAACGCCAGCGTTCCGCCCGTGAGCGACGTGAAGAATCCGCCGAGCCAGGACCGGCTTCCGAACGCCACCAGGAGGTAGAAGCCGACGACGGTCGGCGGCAGGATCAGCGGGAGCGCCACGAGGGCCTCGACGAGATGGTGGCCGGGAAAGCGGCGGACGGCGAGCGTGCGGCCGAGCGCGACGCTCAGCGGCAGCAGCAGGACGAGCGTCGCCAGACCCAGCTGCACCGAGAGCGAGAACGCGGTCCAGTCCATCGGCTCAGCCCTCGTCCGGCAGCGCGAAGCCGTAGCGCCTGAACAGCTCGCGCGCCTCCTCCTGCTGCAGGTACGCGTAGAAGCGTCCGGCCGCCGGACCCGCAGCCTTCGTCAGCACCATTCGCTGGCGGAGCGGCGGGTGGAACGACTCGGGCACGAGGGCGTGGCGGCCCCGCGCCGACAGCGCGGGCGAGAGCGCGAGGGAGTAGGCGATGAGGCCGCCGGCCGCGTCCCCCGTCGTCGCAAACTGCGCCGCCTGCGAGATGTTCTCGCCGAGCACCAGTGCCGGCCGGACGGCGTCCCAGAGTCCCCGCGCCCGCAGCGCCGCCTCCGCCGCCCTCCCGTACGGCGCGTGCTCCGGGTTGGCGATGGCGAACTTCGTGAGCCGCCCCCGCGCGGCAAGGTCCGCGAGCCCTTCCAGGCTCCCGTCGACTCGAAGCGGGGACCCGTGCGGCGCGAAGACGACGAGCCGCCCGACGGCGTAGAGCACGCCGCGGTCGCGCGTGAGCCCCGCATCGGCCAGGCGGTGGACGAACGCCTCGTCCGCCGAGAGGAACAGCTCGAAGCCGGCGCCGTGCATCACCTGGCGGGCGAGCTGGCCCGACGATCCGAAGACGAGCCGGACGGGCTCGCCGGTCTCGCGCGTGAACCGATCGGCAATGGCGTCGAGCGCAAACGTCAGGTCCGAGGCCGCCGCCACGAGCGGCCCCTTCCGATCGGCCGCGGTGCCGGGCGAGCCGGCAGCGAGCAGCGCGATGAGAACGATCAGCTTCCGCAGCGGCCCTCCGCAGCGCCGGCGGCCCATTCGATCCCGCCGCGCACGTGCTCCAGGAAGAGCGGTTCGTCGGTGAAGGCCGAGATGGCGTGTCCCATCCCCGTGTACCACGAGCGCCCTCCCTCGAAGCGATGACACCACGCGATCGGATGGTCGTCGCCCATCAGGTGCCCCTCGTACGTCGAGGGGTCGAAGGTCGCGAGCACGTGGACGCGCCCGCGCGGGTTCACGACGAAGTCATAGGGCTCCTCGGTCCGGACCCACTCGGCGGGCAGCGCCTTCGTGGACGGATGGGCGCGGTCCTCGACCTTCACGGTCAGCTCCTGGATCTTCGGATGGCTCCTGAAGAAGGCGCCGACCAGGTGGCCGTACCACTCCCAGTCACGCTCGGTGCCCGACGCCGAGTGAATGCCGGCGAATCCGCCGCCGCCGCGGATGTAGCGCTGGAACGCCGCCCGCTGCTCCGCGTTCAGGAGCGCGCCCTTCTCGGGCGTGGAGTTGGTGTTGTTGAAGACGACCACCTGGAAGGCGCGCAGCGTGTCATCGGTGAACTGCGCCGGATCGTCGCTGACGACGACCTCGAAGCCGTGCGCCGCGCCCAGCGTGCGGATCGCCTCGATGCCGGCGGGGATCGAGTCGTGATAGTAGTTCGTCACCTTCGAGAACACGAGCGCGCGGAACCGGGGCGCGGAATCCGCGAGCGACGCGGCCCGGCCGCGGGCCGGCAGCGTGGCTGCGAGCGCGGCGAGGACGAGGACGAGGACGAGCCTGGCGCGGAACATGGGCACTCCGTGACAGCAGCCGGCCGCAGGACGCGGAGCCGGAACGATCAAGAGGATATCCCGATCCGGCCGCCCGCGTTTCAGCCTCACCGGCTGCCATCGGGCGGCGTGGCCGGCCATGCGGCCGGAGACGCCTTGGTGTACGCTGCGGGCGTCACGCTCTCATCACTCAGGGGGTCCGCTGTGCTGCGCAAAGTCCTCATCGCCGTGGTCGTCCTCCTCGTCGTCGCCGGCATCGCGGTGGCGCTGTGGGCGCGGTCGGTGCTGGGGCGGGACGCGGTCCGAACGGCGCTGGCCGATCAGATCTCCGAGGCCATCGGACAGCCGGTGACCATCGGCAGCGTCGGCGCGTCGATCTATCCGCGCATCACCGTGAACCTCGGGGACGTGCGCATCGGAGACCCGGTGCGGATTCAGGCCCGGACGCTCGACGTCGGCACGGACTTCCGCGCGCTGCTGTCCCGGCGGATCGAGCAGGCGCGCCTGCGGCTCGACGGCGCGCGCATCGAGCTGCCGCTGCCGCCGTTCTCCTTCTCGACCCCATCCGGCGAAGGGCAGGACGAGGGGGCTCCCGTCGAGATCGTCTCGATCGAGGAGGTCGTCCTGTCCGACCTCGAGATCATCAGCGGCGGTCGCACCCTCGGCGGCGACATCGAGGTGGTGCCCGAGGACGAGGGACTGACGATCCGGCGGATGACGCTGAGCGCCGACGGCACCGAGGTGAACGTGACCGGCCGCCTCAGCGATCTCGCGGGGCCCGCCGGCGAACTTCAGGTGGAGGCGGGCCGCCTGAACTTCGACCAGCTCCTCGCCTTCCTCCAGGAGTTCTCGAGCGGCGCGGGGCTGGCTGCGGGCGGCAGCGCGCCGGCCGCGCGCGGGAGCGCTGAAGGCGCTGGGCCGAATCTTCTCGTCGCGGTGAAGGCGGACGAGGCGTCGATGGGATCCGTGCGCCTGGACGATCTGAACGCCCGGGTGCGGCTGAGGGGAGAGCAGATCTCGCTCGAGCCGCTCGCGTTCGGCATCTTCGGCGGCCGCTACGAGGGCACGCTCGGCGTGTCGCTCGGGGGCGCCGTGCCGTCGTTCCGCTGGAACGCCACGTTGTCGGGCATCGACGTCGGTACCGTGACGACCTTCGCCGGGCAGCCCGACACGATCACCGGCACGCTCTCGGGCACGATCGACCTCACGGGGGCAGGCGCCGACCAGGCCGCCGCCACCCGCACCGCCCGCGGCACCGCCCGCATCCAGATCACCGACGGCATCGTCCGGAATCTGGGCCTGGTGCGCACGATCGTGGTCGCGACGTCGGGACGCGCCGGCGCGGACGCGAGCGGCGGCCCGCAGGACGAGCCCTTCGAGCGGCTGACGGGCACGCTCGCCATCGCGAGCGGGGCCGCGCGTTCGAACGATCTGCTCTTCGAGTCGGAGAACCTCCGGCTCATGTCGGCAGGCGTCGTCCGGCTCGACGGCTCGGCCGTCGATCTGAAGGGCAAGGCCCAGCTCTCCAAGGCGCTGACGGAGCAGGCCGGGCGCGACCTCGTGCGCTATGCGAGCGAGGACGGCCGCGTGACGCTTCCCGTCACGATCACCGGTCCCGCCGCCGATCTCCGCGTGCAGGTCGAGGTCGCGGATCTGATGAAGCGGGCGATCCGCAACCGCGCGACGGAGGAAGTCGACAAGGCGATCAAGAAGGGCCTGGGCGACCTCCTGAAGGGCCGGTAGACGCACGATACGCTCCTTGACACGCCGAGGTGTACCAGCGTAAGTAGGACACCTCCTGGCCATGCTGCCGTTCAGCATTTCGCTCCGCACCGGCCAGCCCATCTACGAACAGGTGATCTACGCGGTCACCAGGGCGGTCACGACCGGACAGCTGCGCGCCGGCGACACCTTTCCCTCGGTACGGGTGCTCAGCCAGGCCCTGAAGATCAACCCGAACACCTCGCACCGCATTGTCTCCGCTCTGATCGAGCAGGGAACGCTGACGGTCCGGCCGGGCATCGGCACGGTGGTGTCGCGGGCGAGTCGTGCCGCGGCCGCGGATCGTGCTCCCGTGCTGGAGGAGGGGGTCGAGCGCCTGGTCGTGAGCGCGAAGCGTGCCGGTCTGTCGCTGCAGGAGGTGCTCGCTGCCGTGCGGCGCCACTGGGTGCGGACCGCTCACGGCGCGGAATCACGGAAGGAGGCCCGATGACGAGCGCCATCGAGACGCAGGGTCTCACCAGGTGCTTCCGGCGGCAGGCGGCGGTCGACGGCATCACGATGCAGGTCCCCGCTGGCGGCGTCTTCGCGCTCATCGGTCCGAACGGTGCGGGAAAGACCACGTTCATCAAGCTGCTGATGGGCCTGATCAGGCCGACGCGGGGGAGCGCGCGCGTCCTCGGGAGAGACTCGCGCCGGCTCGATCCCTCCACGTTCGCCCGCATCGGCTACGTCTCGGAGAGCCAGCGGCTCCCCGACTGGATGACGACCGACGAGCTCCTGCGCAACGTGCGTCCGTTCTACCCGACCTGGGACGACGCGCTGTGCCGCCGGCTGCAGCGTGATCTGGGGCTCACCGATCGGAAACGCCTGCGGGCGCTCTCGCGCGGCACGCGAATGAAGGCGGCGCTGCTGGCCTCGCTCGCCTATCAGCCGGAGCTCATCGTGCTGGACGAGCCGTTCACGGGGCTGGATCCCCTGGTGCGCGATGAGCTGATTGCGGCTCTCCTGGAGCTGCCCGGTGCGCATCCGTGGACGGTCCTCGTGTCATCGCACGACATCGAGGAAGTCGAGCGGCTGGCCGACTGGATCGGCTTCATCGATCGCGGCCGCCTCCTCTTCGCCGAACCGGTCGCCGCCCTCCTCGCCCGCTTCCGTCTCGTCGAAGTCGTCTCCGAGAACGGGGCGGCATTCGCCGCGCCGACGCTGCCCGCCTGGGTTCCACAGGGCACGGCAGGTCGGACGCTGCGCTTCGTCGACACGCAGCATGCCGCACCCGATGCCGCCGAACGGATCCAGGCGGCCTACGCGGGCGCCGACATCCGCATGACGCCGCTGTCGCTCCGCGAGATTTTCGTGACGCTGGCGCGGGAGGCATCCGCGAGCTCGCGATCGGATGTCATGGAGGCGTCATGAGGTTCGTCACGCACATCATCGCCGCAGACGTTCGCCGGCACTGGCCCGTGCTTGCGGCCTGGCTGCTCCTGGTCGCCGGGACCACGGTGCTCGACGGCGTGCACCCGAGGCTGGCGGCTGACGCCGGCTCCGTCCGTTCGCTGACCATCCTCGCCGAGCTGCTGTGGCTGACGAAGCTGCTGCTAGCGTTCATCGTCGTGCCGGCGATCGTCCAGACGCATACGCTGGTCGGCAGCGACGCGTTCTGGATGACACGGCCTATCCCGCCACGAGCGCTGCTCGTGTCGAAGGCGCTCCTGATCGCTCTCGTGATGATCCTGGCACCCGTGCTCGCGGAAGCGGCGTTGATGGTCGCTTACGACGTACCGTCAGGGAGGCTCTCCGCCGTGGCTGCCGAGTCGGCGCTCTGGCAGACGTTCTGGGTGGTTCTCCTGACGGTGCTGGCCGTGCTCACGCGGAACCTCGCCGGTTTCGCCCTGCTGACCGGTGCGACGCTGATGGCGTTCGTGGCGGTCCTGGCCATGACGATGGCGTTGCTGATGGCGCGCCTCGAAGATGATCCGCCCGGAGGATACGCGGGCGCGACGCCCGATGATCCCACGGGCGGGTTGATCTGGATGCTGCTGGTGGTCGCGTCGGGAGGCGCTCTGGCGGTGGCGCAGTACCACACACGATCGCGCCTCCGCGCAGTGGGTGTCGGTGTTGCGGGCGTGCTGCTCGCATTCGGCGCCGCCGCCTACTGGCCGTGGCCGATTCTGGTTCATCAGCTCGAGCTGCCCTCGTGGGCGGCGAGCGCATCCGCACTCCGGCTGCATGCTGACGCCGGAACCGTCGGCACCGTCGACCAGAGCCACCGGCGGTGGCGTGAGTGGGAGACGCTTGCCGCACTCGTCCGTGTGGAGGGCATCGAGCCAGGCTGGTCCGCAACGGTTGCTCTGCGCGAGGCTGCCGTGCGGCTTCCAGATTCGACAAATGTCGTCAGCCCTTTCTCCAACCACCCGTCGCCGGTGCCGTCAGAATGGGACGACGTGCGTCCGAACGATGGGGTCCTCGCCCGGCTGTTGAGTGTCGAGCGGATCGTCAGCCCCACACCGCCGGAGCCTCAGAGAGTACCCGTGTTCTTCGTGCGCTCGCCTGGCGACGAGTCCGCCGAGCTGAAACGGGGAACGTACAGGGGCCGATTCGAGGTCCGGCTGGTTCGTCAGCATCTGGAGACGGTATTGCCCTTGAAGCCCGGAGCTGCACACGCGGGTCCGGCGTACAGCCTCACGATTCACGACATCGAGCAGCGGCCTGAACGGCTCGTCGTTCTCGCCGACGAGATGCGCGCGACATCGATGTTCGACCGGCGCCCGAGGGCGGACTACACCGTCTATCTTCGCAACCAGCGAGCCGGAGAAGCCATCAGGGGGTTCAATGGCGGCTATCTCGAGTCATCGTTGCTCTCGAGAGTGCTGCCCTTCGGCATGTCGGCAGGCGGCACAGCGACCGGCTTCGCAGCGACTCCGCAGGCAATCGAATTCACGACCCGCAGCGACGGAGCGTGGTCCGTGCGCCTGGACGATGAGTGGCTCCGCGGCGCGGATCTCGTCGTCCTCCGTACGACCCATGAAGGCTTCGTAGAAAGGACGCTCCAGATACCGGATTTCCCGGTTCCGCGTCCGGACATCGACCGCCACGCCGCGCGGAATCCGCCCCCGGGAGCGCTTCAGGCGAGCTGTGACGTGCAGCTGGGGCAGCGCGTCGCCTTGATGGGAATCGTCGACGCGCAGTAGCGGCACTCCGTCGTGTCCGGCATCACCGGGGACGGCTCGCGCTTGAGCCGGTTGACCTGCCGCACCACCAGGAACACGGCCAGTGCGACAATGAGGAACGAGACGATTTCGTTGATGAACTGTCCGTAGGCGATGACCGGGATGCCCCTGGCCTGGGCGTCGGCGAGCGACGCCGGCATCCCCTGAGACGAGTCGAGCACGAGGAAGAGGCTGGAGAAGTCCACCCCCCCGAGCAGCAGCCCGATCGGGGGCATCAGCACCCCCTCCACCAGCGCCGTCACGATGCGCCCGAAAGCCGCGCCGATGATGACCGCCACGGCGAGATCCATGACGTTGCCCCGGGCGATGAACTCACGGAATTCCTTCCACATGTCGGTCCTCCGCAGCTGGAAGCCGTCAACCCCATGACCCCGGTCTCCCTGGGCGAGCCCGCGCTCGATCCCTCCGCCGAGCGCCTGGATGCCGAGGGCTGGCCCATCATCCCACCAACGCAGATCACCGTCCACCGGACCTCGCCGGAGGACGTGCAGGACCGGCAGGTGATTTTCTGGATGGACGGGGAACGAATCGGGCAGCTGCTGTACGGCCAGACGCTGACCCGCGAGGTCTCGCCGGGTCCGCACTCGCTCCGCGCGTACAACACGCTGGTCTGGAAGACGCTCACCTTCGAGGCGCCACCGGGCGCGCACCTGCACTTCACGTGCATCAATCGCGCGCCGCGCCTCCTCTACTATCTGGTCGCCCTCCTCGGCGTCGCGCCGCTGTTCGTCACGCTCGAGCCCGGGCGGCCGGTGCATCGGCGCCCTGAGGAGAAACACTGAGGGCGGCGCGAAGGTCAACTTCTACTTCTCCACTTCGAGCGCGTCCAGTACTCGTAAGTACTCCTCCGGCGTGTCGATGTCGGCGAACGCTCCCTCGTCTTCCACCGGCACGTCCAGCGTGTCTGCCGCGAACGCCTGCATCACGTCGCGCGCGGTCCGATCGGCGGCAGCCGCCAGCAGTTCGCGCACGACGAGTGGAGCGATGAGGACGGGATGTCCGTGGCGCCCACGGCTGACGGGACGCACCACGAGCGCCCCGGAGGCGCGCCACGCCTGCAGCAGCGAGGCGACCGAGGCGCGCCGCACCAGCGGCAGGTCGACCGGCGTGACCAGGACGGCCCCGGCCCGGTCGCCGAGCACGGAGAGCCCGGTCTGCAGCGACGAGAGCTGTCCGCGATCGGGGTGAGGGTTGACGATCGTGCGCGCCTCATCGGCAATCGAGGCGGCGATCGCGGCGGCCGTTTCGGGTGCGGCGACGACGAGGACCGGATCGATTCCGGCGGACCTCAGCGTCCGCACCAGCCGCGTCGCGAACGTGTCCCGCCCGACGGGCAGCAGCGCCTTGGGACGCCCCATCCGCGCCGATCTGCCTGCCGCGAGCACGACCGCCGCGGCGCCAGTGTCCCTTCCAGTCGTCTCCATTCCGTCCGGGTAAGATAGCAGCCGCCGGCGCTGCCGCGCGGACTGACTCCTCCGCCGGGCCGCCGCAAGTGAGGGCGACATGTCGGATCCGGTTCTCGAACGCTGGCTGGAAGACGGAGACGCGGACTTCGGCTACGAGGACGACGAGCTCGACGAGGACGAGGACGAGGACGAAGACGACGAGGAAGAGGGCGAGACGTGGCAGGTCGCCGCCCGGCCATTCGCTTGACTTTTCGCCGGGGAACTCCCTATAGTGGCCCCGTTTTCGACCGTTGAGGTCGAATAACCTCGCCGTTTCGTGACACTTGCGGCGAGCGGACGCGGCAGAACGGTAGGGTCGGTCCTGCGGTTTCGGACAGCCCGGCCGCTCCAGGGGCGGGCCCGGCAGGCGCCGGACACGTTACGACCTGAGCGTCCTCAGTATGTTAGAAGCGGAGGAACGGGCATGCCGACCGGCACAATCGCGCGGCTCCTGATCGACAAGGGTTTCGGGTTCATTCGGGACGAAGGAGGGGTCGAACACTTCTTCCACAGGAGCGCCGTTCGCGGCGCCGTCTTCGAGTTGCTCCGCGAAGGCCAGCGCGTCGAGTTCACCCCCGAGGAATCGGGCAAGGGCCCGCGTGCCGGCGACGTCCGGCTCATCGAAGGCTAGCGGCGGGCCGGCTGCTCTCTGCTCTTCATTCCCCGCGGTTCAGGTTCCGCAGGCGGCCGCGCCGCCGGTCGGATTGTCCGGAATCGGCGTGCGCCAGCACGCCTTCCGCTCAACTCGTCATCGGCTCCGCATCGACGAGCCCGTCCAGCAGCCGCAAGACAGCGGACGTCCGGCTGAGATCGCCGACGATCGCGTCGGCCCCGGCCGCCCGCAGCTCGTCGGGTCCGACCGGCCCCGTCGCGACCGCCAGGCATCGCGCGCCCGCCGCACGCGCGCAGGCGACATCGTGCACCGTGTCGCCGACGACGACGGTCCGCGTCGGCAGCGGGCGGGGATGGCCCAGAGCCGCCACCCGTTCCGCCGCGACGGGCACCAGCTCGTTCCGCGTCGCGGCATCATCGCCGAAGGCGCCCGCCAGGAAGTAGCCCCACAGCCCGAAGTGCTCGAGCTTCAGGCGTGCCGAACGGGCGAGATTTCCCGTGAGCAGGCCCAGCAGGACTGACGCATCGCTCCGAAGCGCTTCCAGCAGCTCGACGACGCCGGGCAGGAGGCGCTTGCCGGGGACGTCCCTCGGCAGTTCCTCGATCAGGTACTCGAAGTAGCGCTCGTGGAGCGCGGCGGGACTGAACGCGCCATCGATGCCGTGGCGGGCGCAGGCGTCGGCGATGATGATCGGATCGGTGCGGCCCGCCATCGGCACCGCCGAGAAGGCGGACGGTATGCCGGAGAGATCGTGAAATGCACGGTTCAGCGCCCGCTGCCCCGCGCCTCCCGTCATGATGAGGGTGCCGTCTATGTCGAAGAGGATGAGTTTGGGTGTGCTCAGATCGTCTCGCTCCGAACTCCGCCGGCGCGCGGTCCCTTGGCCGAGGGTTCTTCGTCGAAGCTCACCCGCTGTCCTTCGTTGAGCTGATCGAAGTTGCCCTCGCTCACCGCGCTGCGGTGGAAGAACCACTCCTGCCCATTATCGTCCCGAATGAATCCAAACCCCCTGTCGCGCACCAGGCGCTTGATCGTTCCGTTCGGCATCGAGTCCTCCGGTCGAGTCGGTACAGTCCGCTCCTGTTATCCAAGTTCCATTCCACGTGCACGAGGTGCGCCGGCCGTGCGCCGCGGGGCGCCTGGTCCCGTGAATGCACTGGAAGCCGACAAGGTGGGGTATAGAATCAGACGTTGGTGCGGTGTTCCTGCGCACCACTGGAGGTAACTCGATGCGACATTCGACATGGCTGGCCACCGCCGCGTGCCTCGCGCTCGGGACGATGGCTCTCGCAGCGCAGGAGTCCGGCGCGAAGGAAGGGACGCGCGCGCACGCGGTGATCGAGGGCAAGGGCATCAGCGGCACGGCCGAGTTCGTGGAAGTCACGGAGGATACGGGCAAGGTCGTGCGGGTGACCGTCACGGTCAAGGGGCTCACACCGGGGCTTCACGGCGTACACCTGCACGCGGTCGGCAAGTGCGAACCGGACTTCACCGCCGCCGGCGGCCATTTCGATCCCGGCCCCGCCAGCAACACCGATCCCGACGCGAACCACCCCTTCCACATGGGCGACCTGCCGAACCTCCGGGTGGGCCAGGATGGCAGCGGAACTCTCAACGCGCGCACCACTCGCGTGACGCTGTCGGACGGACCGCTGTCGGTGTTCGACCAGGACGGCACGGCCATCATCATTCACGGGAACGAGGACCAGGGGATCACCGGCCCGCCGAAGTCCGGCGTGAGCGGGGGCCCGCGCGCGGCCTGCGGCGTGCTGCAGAAGGGCGCCGCCAGGTAGAGCTGTCGGCCGCTGGAGGATCTTGATGCCGCCTCTTCATCGGCCGAAGAGGCGGCCGATCCTTCCCAGCACCCGGCCCTGCGGGATGAGTTCCCCGTCCGACGGACGGAGCTGGAGCACGTCGGCGGCGGCCGCCGACGCGAACGCGCGATCGGCGGTCACGGCGACCCCTGCGAGCTGACGCGTGTCGAACACCCGGCGCACGTCCCTCGCGAAGGGGGCGACGTCCTGACGGTCGAGTGTGGCCGTCGGGTGCTCCATGAGGATCAGCGCGGGCGCAAGCGCGAGCGCCCGCGCGAAGCGGATGCGCAGCTTCTCGGCGGCGCTCAGCGCCGCGACGGGCTGGTCCAGCAGGTCGCCGCTCAACCCGACATCCTCCGCCAGCGCCTCCGCCCTTCGCCGCAGGTCCCCGCTCAGCGGGTCCACGTCCAGCGTCAGCGGCATCGCGAGGTTCTGGGCCGTGGTGTAGCCGTCGATGAGGACGGCTCGATCGGTCAGGATCCCGACGCGATCGAGCCCGCGGAGCCACTCGTCCGCGTCGGAGACCTCGGCGGTGGACCGCCCGAAGAGGCGCACGTCCCCGCGATCCGGGAGGATGGCACCCGTCGCGAGGTTCGTGAACATCTCGGCCGCCGGCGCGTCGAGCCCGGTGAGGGCCACCAGCGCGCCGGCGCGCACGTGCAGCGACCGGAGCCGCAGGGGACGCAGGCCTCCGTAGTGCTTCTCGACGTCCGTGAGGATGAGCGGCGCGTCCGCGGACATGGGCACGAATCGTAGATCGGACGTCCGAGGCGTTGGTATGGAGGTGGAGATCGATCACGGGCGGGCGGTCAGCGGCGCGCGGCGGTGGCGGCGGCCCGTCCCGGCCGTCGCTCGCGGCGCGTGCCGCCCTGGCGCCTGACGAGCGAGCGGTACTCGCGGATCAGCAGATCGAGATGCTGCTTCTCCTCGTCGGCGAACTCGAGGAAGACCTGCTTCCCCTCCGAGTCCTCGAAGCGCTCGCCGTACCGCTTGAAGAAGCGGTGCGACCCGCGCTCGCAGCGGATGCCCAGCATCAGCGCCTGCCGATCGCCGACGCCGGCGGCCATGAGCTTCTCGGCGCCCTCGGCGAACAGGCCGTTGGCGGCTCCCTTGAAGAAGAGGAAGGTCGGGCGCGATTCGAGCTGCGGATCGCGCTCGAGCAGGCGGCGGTAGCGCTCCTCGAGCGTGCCCAGATGTTCCCGCTCCTCTCCGGCGAGCTTCTGGAAGACCGCGCGTCCCCGCCGATCCTTCGCGATGCGGGCGGCCCGCGAATAGAACTCGAGGCCGCTGCGCTCGGTCGCGATGGCGATCCGCAGCGCGTCCCGCGCGAACAGCAGCTCCGTGGTGATGCCGTCCTGGGAGGCCGGCTGGCGCCCCGCCCGGCAGTGCTCGCACTGCCCGTAGATCTGGACGACGCTCTGGGCTGCGGCGAAGTTGCGCGCGGCCGCAATCTCCTCGACCAGCGCCTCGATGTCGGAGCTGAGGAACTCGGACGACTGGTTGCAGGTCTTGCAGATCAGGTGGAAGTGGCGGGGATGCCGGTACGAGTGCTCGAAGCGGAACCGGCCCTCTCCGAAGTCGACCTTCCGGGCGATGCCGGCGTCCACCATCCACTGCAGCGTGCGGTACACGGTGGCGCGGCTGATGCGATGGTCCTCGCGGCGGATGATGTCGGCGAGGTCGTCCGCGCTGAAGTGCCCCTCCTGGCGGAGGAACACGTTCACGATCAGATCGCGCTTGCTGGATCGCTTGCTGCCCTCGGGGCGCAGGCGGTCGATGTCCGGGAGAACGCTGCTCATGTGCGCTGATGCCGGCGACCGATCGCCGCGGCAGCCCGCGCCCGGCATCAGCCGCCGGCCCTCAGTGGCTGGTGCTGAACGACTGGCCGCAGCCGCAGGTCGACACGGCGTTGGGATTCTTGATCGTGAAACCGCCGCCAGTGACCGTGTCGACGAAATCGACCTCGGCCCCGCTCAGGTACCGGATGCTGATCGGATCCACGTACAGCGTCACGCCGTTGGACTCGAAGACCTGGTCGGCGTCGCCGCGGGCCTCCTCGATCATCAGCCCGTACTGGAATCCGGAGCAGCCGCCGCCCTGGACGAACACCCGAAGGCCGCTTCCCGCTTTCTGCTCCTCCGCCAGCAGCTCGCTGATCTTCGACGCTGCGGCGGACGACACGTTGATCATGCTCGGTACTCCCTGGGTTCCCCGGCCGGCCGTGCCGCGCCGGGCACGTCGCCGGTCGGAACCTTTCGATTATACCTGAAGGGCTGGACTCCGCCGCGCCTGGGGCGGCGGGCAAGCCTCACCTTACTGCTGTGCCTGCAATGATTTAGGTCTCACCTCAGCCGCCCAGCGCGGCCAGCTCGCGCGCCGAGGCCTCCTCCACGTCACGGTGCAGGCTGTTGCCGTGCGCATCCATGGTGACGATCGCCGGGAAGTCCCGCACGGTGAGATGCCACATGGCCTCGGGCGTGCCGAACTCCATCAGCGACACGCCGTCCACGCGCTCGATGCACCGCGCGTAGAACTGGGCCGCACCGCCGACGGCGTTGAGATAGACGGCGCCGCACGCCTTGAGGGCCTCGAGCGTCCGCGCCCCCATGCCGCCCTTGCCGATGACGGCGCGCACGCCGTAGCGCCGCAGGATCTCGGCCTGATACGGCTCTTCGCGGATGCTGGTCGTCGGGCCCGCGGCCGTGACCTGCCAGGCCTCGCCGTCCTTCCGCACCACCGGACCACAGTGGTAGAGCGCCGCGCCGCGGAGATCGGCCGGCGGCTCGTGCTTCATCAGGTGCGCGTGCACGGCATCGCGCCCCGTGTACATCCGGCCCGAGACGAGCACGACGTCACCGACCGCGAGCGAGCGGATGCTCGCCTCGTCGAACGGCGTCGAGAGCCTGACCTCACGGCCGGTCCGGACGAAGCCCTGCTGATCGATCATCGACCGGACGGGGACCGCCGGGTCGCGATAGAGCCATCGCGCGATCGCGCCGGTCTGCGCGTCGAGCACCACGCCCAGGCGGCGATAGGCCCAGCAGTCGTACGCGACCGACACGAAGAAGCTGGCGGGCAGGCGGTTCAACGCGCCAATCTTGCAGGCGATGAGGGAGACGCCGCCGCCGAACCCCATGGTGCCGACGCCGAGCCGGTTGACGGCGCCCATCACCGCGGCCTCGATCTCCGCGAGCCTGGGATCGGCGTTCAGGTCGTCGATGGTGCGAAAGAGCTGTTCCTTCGCGTGCAGATAGCCGGAGGTGCGATCCCCGCCGATGCAGACGCCGACGGCGCCGGGGCTGCAGCCCTTGCCCTGCGCGTGCCAGACGGCGTGGAGGATGCACTTGCGGACGCCCTCGAGCGTGCGGTCCGCGCGACCCAGGTGCGGCAGGTCCGCCGGCAGCGAGTACTGCGCGTTCATGTTCTCGCAGCCGCCGCCCTTCAGCAGCAGGCGGATCTCGATCTCGTCCTTCTCCCACTGTTCGACATGGATGATGGGCGTCCCGGGCCCCAGGTTGTCTCCCGAGTTGCGCCCGGTGATCGAGTCGACCGAGTTGGGGCGGAGCTGTCCCCGGCGGGTGGCCTCGGCCACCGCCTCGCGGATGCGTGCCTTCATCCAGATCTGGTTCAAGCCAACGGGCACGCGAACCTCGAAGGTGGGCATGCCGGTGTCCTGGCAGATCGCGCCCTCACCCTCCGCCGCCTGATCGATGTTCTGCGCGATGATCGTGAGCGCCTGCGAGGAGCGCGTGCCGGGCGGCTCCGCCGCCAGCGCCTGGCTCATCGCGGCCCGGACGTCCGGCGGCAGGTCTGTCGAGGTCCGGACGATCAGCTCCAGTACGCTGTCGAAGAACGAGGGCAGCATGCCGAAGAGTATAATTGCGGAGAGGGACCTGCTGGTAAGTGGTTGACCCGCCGTGACCTACCGCACTGAACGCGACCCGCTCGGCGAGCGCCGCGTGCCGGTTGATGCCTATTACGGCATCCAGACCGCGCGCGCGCTCGAGAACTTTCCGATCAGCGGACTGCGCGCGTCCCCTGAGCTCATCGAGGCCACCGTGCTCATCAAGCGGGCGGCCGCCGACGCGAACGCCTCGCTCGGACGCCTGGACCGCACCCTGGCCGAGGCGATCGTTCGTGCCGCCGACGAGATCCTCGCCGGCTCCCTCCGCGATCAGTTCGTCGTCGACGTCTACCAGGCGGGCGCGGGCACGTCGCACAACATGAACGCGAACGAGGTGCTCGCCAACCGCGCGGCGGAGCTGCTCGGGAGCGCGCGCGGCACGTACGATCGCGTCCACCCCAACGACCACGTCAACATGGGACAGTCGACCAACGACGTGTTCCCCACGGCGACACGGCTCGCGCTGCTGCGCCTGACGGCCGGGATGGCCGACGCGGCGCGCGCGCTGGCGGCGGCGTTCGCCGATCGCGCCCGCGCGTTCGATCGCGTGCTGAAGGTGGGACGCACGCACCTGCAGGACGCCGTCCCCATGACGCTCGGCCAGGAGTTCGGCGGCTACGCCGCCTGTCTCGAACGGGGCGCGGCGGAGTTCGAGCGGGCGTCGGAAAGCCTCCGAGAGCTGAACCTCGGAGCCACCGCCGTCGGCACGGGGCTGAACGCGGGCCGCGATTACACCGAGGCCGCCGTGGCGCGGCTCGCGAGCGCGACGGGAGAGCCCCTGGTTCCGGCCGCGAACCCGTTCCGCGTGACGCAGAGCATGGGGGATGTCGTGGCGTGGTCCGGGGCGATGCGCCGCCTCGCCATCGAGCTCGGCAAGATCGCCAGCGACCTGCGGCTGCTCAGCATGGGACCGCGCGCCGG
>Ga0299913_10000766_pt1 | contig 21718 bp, 50 predicted proteins | sample RVTome_9_FD_201360 | JGI IMG/M metagenome (GOLD analysis project Ga0299913, IMG submission 201360) | Soil microbial communities from uranium-contaminated site in the Upper Colorado River Basin, Wyoming, United States - RVT155D38 (version 2) ... | reverse complement strand
GCATGCGTTCCCAGCCGCCGACCGTCCTCTCGTGCCAAGTCGCGTTTCCCACCGTGTAGATGACAGGGTCAGCCACACGTCCCTGCTCGATGTAGACTGCGACGCTCCCCGTCCCGTTCGGCGGGAAGAACTGCGCCGACGACTCCGGCCCCTCTCCTGGGAAGCGCGTCAAGAGGAACGTAGCCGCAGCGAGCGCCCGTACGTCACTCTCGTTTCTGGAGAGCGGCCAGAAGCCGTCCTCAGCGCCGCCGAACGCGAGCATGCCGACCGCGACGCCTGCCGGACACTCCCGCACCGATTCCGGGAGGAACACCCAAATCGCCACGGGCCCTACGTCGAGCACTGGCGTCGTCGAGTTCAACGTGACCTCAACGACCTCCGGCGCGGACGCCTCCGGCGCAGCGCACCCGGCCAGCGCGACCACGAGCACCACGGCGAGGAGTCTACTCGACATACGGGTTTGCCTCCTCACGAGGGATGTGTGGTCCGGGGCTGGTGCCGTCGTCGTCGAGCACCATGGGCCAGTAGTAGGGTTCGTACTTGTCGATGGCTGTGACTTCCTCCTCGCTCGGGATGAGCGCCTTATGAGCAACGGCGTGTTCCCAACGGGATTTGTGACAACGCATCTCCTCGGCCCCTTTCTCCGTGGCGCGCACGAGGAACGTTCCGTAACCGCCCCCAACAGTGATACTCCAGAGACTTTTCTTCATTCGTTCAACCTCGAAAACATGACCTCGTAAGGAACGCCGCCGTATCCATCATAGGGAGGATGTTCATGCTCACCGCAATAGTGGCACCACCTCGGTTCACCCTTCATCCAGCGATGCCCGAGATTGAGAAACCTGGCAAACGCACCCCGAGCATCGCACGCACTCCCTTTCGATTCAGGCATCCTTTGACCTCCTCGCGTGCTCCTTGACGGCGCGGAACCAATGGCTATGTAGGATGCGAGAGGCGAGCGCGTCGGCACTCGGAATCGTCGCGAGTCCATCGCGCTCGGCCGCGCGCAGCATGTGGGCGAGTTCCGTACCGTCGCTCTCCCACTCCGCGACCCGGCGGCACGGCGCGGCACTGTCCCGAGGGACGTTGAAGCAGGCCGCGCAAGCCGCCCACGAGTCGTGGACCACTGGCTCGCTTGCACTACTCAGCGGGCTCCCTCCCTTCACGTCGTCGGCCGCTCCTCGCAGCCTCGAAGAAGCGTTCCATGCGGCCGGGGTTCGGATTGCGCCACGGCGGCCAGAGACTCCTATTCGTCGGCAACGTCAGCCCTCCCGTAATACCATCCCTTGCAGTCGCTCTCGGCGCTGTCCGTGACATGATGCAGGCGGCTCGGGTCGAGCGGCGCTCCGCAGAACCCGCACGAGGGATAGAGCAACGTGCCAATCGGGTAGATGCGACTACTCATAGGCTGGGTGCCCCTTGGCTCTGCCAGAATGTGAGAAGTTTCCCAAAACATGGGTCATGCCCGTAGAGACGGCCTGACCAAGACTTGCCGCAGAGAGGGCACGCGACGCTCGGGGCACTACGCCTACTCATCAGTCGATTCCTCCGCGTCTCCCTTCACACGCTTGGCGATGTACGCGATGATGCCCTCGGCAGGCCCGGAGATGGCCACGCCCGTACGCCTGCTCAAGGAAGGGCCTCCTTCGGGTCGATGCCTGCCGCGAGCATGGCCTTCCAGACCTCGCGGTAGCGGTCCACGTTCCGATTCCTCGTCCACGTCCCATCGTTGTGCATCACGTCGTTCGTCTCCCGGATGACCTGAAGCGCCTCAGAGAACGTCATGTCGTCATCGTCCCAGCGGGCCAAGTCGCAGTTGGAGTGGTCCTCGTTCTCCAGTCGGACTCGGAGCGCTTTCTCGGCGAGGAGGAGCGCGTCTCGGAGACTTGCTATCGGCCTACCCCCTCTGATGCACTGGTGGATGTGTGCTCCGCGTGCGGTACGTGAAGGAACGTGCGCCACGCGAAACTGTTGAACGAGCCATCGTCTGATATAGTGTTGAATTGGTACCTGACCGGACGAAACTCTGGTAACATAGGAACACCACGCACGAATCCGTCTGCTGCGTTCTGGTACCAAACACCTGTCCGCGCGTCGAGCACCATCCTCACGCTCGGGTCCTCAGCTTCCACGGGTCCGAGGTAGAGGAACGTCGTGTTCGACGCCACGACGTGTGCCATTGTGAGCGCACCCGTCATCCCAACCGGCAGCAACTCCACCATGTCTTGAGTCATTGTGCCTTGCGTGCGCACGTCCATCCAATCCATATCGTGCAACTCCTCCAGCGTGAGGTTCGTACCCTGCATGATTACGACAAGCTCCTCGCCGTGGCGCGTTCTCACGGGCCAATCTACGTTGTCGACTGGCTCGATGCGCATCCACTCCACGTTTGGGTCGAGCGCCTGCACGAATGAAACGTTGAACAGCAAATGGACATCCTGCCAGTCATCTACCGAGCCCGATTCCTCCGACGTGGCCTCGTCGCCCTCGACGTGAGCGCGAAGCACACCGGACCACGCCGCAACAACAATGGCAAGAACGACTGCCGTCAGCAACACCAACGCCGCCCCGTATTGACTACCCAATGAGCCACGCTCCGAGGATAAAGCCAAGCGCAAACATTGCGGAACCGGACGCGAGGAGCCACCATAGAACACCGTGTGCGGCGAGCCTGTCGATGAGCCGGCGCTGCGGCCCCCCGTGCTTCGGGCAGCACTCCGCGACGCTCGCAGTCTGCGACGCTGGCGGACACCCGCACAGCATACAGACAGCGGGGGCCGTTGGAGTGCCGTCGAAGTGCGGCTGGTACGCGTTCTCCACGCAGGAGTGGCTCCGCATGCACGGGCCAGGAACGTAGCCATCGTCACTCGCCTCAGTAGGTGCCAGGGCGCGTTCATTGGGGAACGGCTCTTCCAGGAGGCGACGCGCGATGCGCGCGCGCGAAGGGATGGGCTCGACCGCGGTATCGCTATCGATGAGTACAAAGGCCGTGTGAAAAACGCTCCATTCTGTTGACGTCAATCCTTGTACCTCCCGCAGTTGTGGCATGCGAGACAGGCGCAGCGCGACGGCGTCTCGCAACACTTCGGCCAAGCCGGTCCGTTCCCATGACGCTCGATGGCACTGCTCATCGGGCGGCACGCTCCCGCTTCTTGAGGTGTGCATAGAGTGCGCGCCGCATCTCCTCGCTGTGGACGCCGCGCTCGGAACCGAACGCCTGGAGCCACCGCTCGCGGAACTCTGGGTCCACGTTGCAGGTCATCGTCGCTTGGCGAGCCCCATTCAAGTGCTCAAATATTGGCGCTCGCACGCTGCGCCTGCTCATCGGAGCAGCCCCCCACAAGACGAGCACGGAAAGCGCCCGCACGACTCGCATTGCGCGTGACCGCGGTAGCGGAAGACGACGCGAACCTGGAGGCCTTCGAGCCCGCCGACGGAGCCCATGAAAGTCCAGCCTCCGTCGGCCATCGCGTCAAGATACTCCTCGAACGAGAGCCCGTGGCCCGACCCATCCGGGTTCTTGTTCGTCAGCATGGAGGCCCACTCGATGCGGTGCTCGCCCACGACGGGCTCAGAAGTGCCCCCTATCGGACCACCTCCACCATCAGGCCGGCGACGACGACGCCACGCTCGACACGCCCGCCGCACGGGCATCCGTTCGGCATGTCGAAGCCAGATGACGTCGCTCCGGGCGTGATGACTGCACGCCCGCAGCGAGCGCACTCCGCGTAGCTCACGCTCTTGTCCCCAGGCCGCGCGTAGGACGAGAAATGTGCCGCGCGAAACAGAACGCCGAGAGCACTACCGTACAAAAGGAATCTCCTCCTGGATGCAGCACGACCCCAGCATACCGCTGTGCGCGCCACTACCCTTGCACGGCGCATGGTCGTGCTTTGCGTTCACGCAGACGTGGCCGCAAGCGTCACACCTCCACGGCTCGCATCGGACCTCCTTCGGGTTCGACATCGAGCACATCCGACGACCGCAGCCCGGATACCCACACACGTCACACGGCCTACTTGTCGTAGGGCCTCACCTCCGCGCGCAGGACACGGAGCGCTTGCTCAACGTCGCCGCGCTCCAGGGCTTCGCGAGCCATCTGCCGAACGGCGCGGAGCGTCCAAAGCTCCGATGCCATCTTCCCCATGTCCTCGATGAGACTACTTGGCAACGGGAATCGCCTCCAATGCGGCGCGTAGTTCGTCCACATACCGGCTCTCGACATGGCAATCGCCCACCGAGTCCTGGCACGGCATCGACTGGTCATCAACGACCGCTCGCGCCGCTTGCATCAATCGTTCCAGCGGACTCCCTTCTGGGCGCGTCATAGGTGCTCCCTCTTGCCGCAGAGGAGACAGACGATGTACACGCTATCCCATGACGGGCCTTTCGGGTCCGTCTCGAAGAGGGCGCGCTGCCCCTCGTGCTTGCAAGAATCCTCAGCAGTGAACAGCGGCGTAGGACTTGCCATCAACGGGCACCTCCGCAGAAGCCGACATGTGCATAGCCGCAGAGTCCGCACTCGGTCGGATTCCGACGAGCCGCACTGGCGGCGCGTTCCATCGCGTAGCAACGACTACTTGACGACAGGGTCCGCACCCCCGCACGTCGGTTTGCCATCTGGGTTCTCGACCATCACGATGCGCCGCCCGTGCTCTGGGCACGAGCCGCGCCACGTCGGCGGCACAAGGGCACGTCCACACGCACTTGCCAACGGGTGGTCGCTCATGGCCATCCTCCCTCGGCGTCGGACGCGCGCAGAGTGGCCCGACGGTGAGCTTCGTTGGTCACGGCGACGAGGGGGTTCAACGCCGCGACGTGGACGGCGCCGTTCCCACCATGCGCCCTGTCGAGGTGTTCTTCGGCACGTCGGAACGCCTCCCGCGCCGAATCCTCAACGGTGCCCTCGTCGTCGCAAGAGTCGCACGACCACCCGACTTTCGGTCTTCCTTTCGTCGTCATTGAATCCCGACTCCTTTGCCATGACGCTCGCCCGTCCACGGGTTGACATCACACGGTTTGCGACTACTTGACGGCCCAGTCACCCGACCACCGTCCCAACGCTCGTCCCTTGGCCTGCGACACCGCGGCTGTCGCTCTCCTCGGGCGGACCCCGCAGCGGTAAGAGGTCCGCTTTACACATCTCGCCGTGTTCCTCGTCCTCGACCAGGCAGACGTACACGAAATGTTCGCGGCGCCTCCCTTTCGGCGCAGTCATAGTCGGACCGCCCTCCCGCCCGGTGCGCATCCCGGGCAGCGGAACGTCCGCCCCCGGAGTTCAAACTCATGGACCGAATGGCCGCTCTTGTCGCCGCACATTCGATAGGTGGGCTGGGGATTCGGTCTACTTGGCAACGGGGTTCACCGCCGGACAGAACTTCTTGTGGAGGTCGGCCCAAGCTTCGAGACGCTCCTTGTTGGCCCAGACCTGACCGTAGGAGTGCCACCCGCAGCGCTCGCATCCGACGTGCCAGTACCCCGGCTTGTCGGATTCGTAGACGCTGACGGAACCGCCGATGCCAGAAGAACGGCTGCTCATCGTAAGGCACGCTCCCGAAGGTGTCCGGCGTGGAGTTCGGCTTCCAACTCAGCGTGGTCGGGTGAGTCGCATGGCCCTTTGTTAGACCACCAGTGACCGCTGCACGCACCGAGCGGACACGGCGTACCGCCACGGGCGCATGCATCACATTCACTACCCAAGCAAAGGCACGCCCCAGAAGATGAAGACGAAGATGATAACGGCGACGGCGGCTCCTGCGCCGAACTCTTCCTCGCGCGTCATGCGGTGAACTCCTTGAAGTGCGGCGTGCATACGGGGTCTCCGCGCCAAACTCTGGTGCCGAGGTTGTCGCAATAGGCGCAAAGAGGGGCGCCGCGCTTGGCGACCTGCGGCTCAGTTCGGCTCCCTATCGGCCACACCCCCCGCAGACTGCCGCCTCTCGCGGGTTGTCCTTGTGCCCGCACTTCGGGCACGACCACGCGAAGCGGTCCTTCTTCGGAATGACGTAGCCGCTTGGGTCCTGACCGTCCTTGCACTCGACCTCGAACCACGTCGGCCCCTCGCGGACCACGACGCCCGGCCGGCGCCGGCCTTGGACCTCGACCGTCACGTCAGCGCCCACGCGCCACGGACTTGCCATCGGTCAGGCCTCCCCAGCGTCGATGGCCCGCGCGTGGAGCCAGTCGCCTTTCTTGCATCCTACATCGTGGTTCCGGAAGTCGGACCCGCGCTGGCGCGCAGCGCCCACGCCCGAGCAATCGCACTCAGGTACGCTGGGCGACGGCCCCGGAACGTAGCGGCTTGCTTTCAACGGAGGCACCTCCCGGTGGTCGAATGGTCGATTCGCCGCTTCCCGCAGTTGACGCAGACGTCTTGCGGGACTGGCGGTGCCTGGCGCCAGTAGGTCACGGCGCCGTCGCTCGGTCTTTCTTTCATCAGGAAACCACCGTCCCGACGCTGTACCTGATGCCATCGTAGAACGTGTCTTCAGGGTCGTCAATGACGTATTCGCCATCGTACGTTCCGCAGCCCGCGAAGCAATCATCCCTCAGGAAGACCAGTACGCGACGGCTGCTCAAGGAAGGGCCCCCGTCAGATGCTCGGCGATGACCCAGACCTCACGGTCGCTTTCGCGCCCGTAGTCGCGGAGCATCGCCATCTGGACCTTCTTCCACTGGCCGCGCGTGAGCGTCACCGCGACGGGCTCATCCGGACTTGCCATCAGCGGGCACGCTCCTTGGTGTGAGCTGGACGGACAGCAGTTTTTGTCTGTGCAGCTCTTGGGCATTTGCACATCGCGGGGAGGTGCCAGCACCGGAAACAGCGGACGGGGTAGCGTACTTCGCTCATGCTGCCACGCTCCACGAGCGCCCGACGTCGATGTTCCAGCGCCGAATCGCCGCCACGTCTGCCGGAAACTGCACCGGCCCCCATCGGCTACCCAACGAGCATCACGCTCCTGAAGGCGTCCGTGCCGCTCTCGACGGCCCACCCTGGGTCGCCGTTCGGGCAGCGCGAGCAACGCTCGGGACGGACCTGCTTCCCGGCCAGGAGGCGCGTCACGCAGAGACCGCAGAGTCCCGCGCGCTCCGGGGTGCCGAAGAGCCGGTTCCAGTGACTTCGTTCTGAGGGCGTTAAGGGACTCAAAAGAGCGTCACCCCGCTCCGTGCATACTCGTCAGCGCATTCGAGACACTTCCCGTCCTCAAGACGCGTTGCATGGAGAATGCAAAGGTTCGGGTCGTCCTGCTCCTGGTCAAAGCTCATCTCCCTCGCCTCGCTGTTTTCGACTGGAGTCGAATTGTCGAATCCAACTCCATACATCTCGGAGGATTCACCCGTTCAACGACACCAGTACTCCTCATGTCGTTCTCACTCATCTTGCTCATTTCACAACACCTTCTTCGCTCTCTTGCTCGCTTTCTACTCGCCGTTCCGGTGGAGCCGGTTGGAGGGCTTTCCGGCGTAGCGTCAGAAACATGGCGTACCGCAACGGCAACGCTTGCGGGCCAGGCTCGCACGCGTACTCCACGCCCGCCAAGCGCACGCGCTCCGGCTTCGACACGACCACGTCAACCAACTCCTCACCCCATGGGCACGCATCCCGCAACGGCTCGAACGCGTCGAACGCCTCCATCGGCACCTCTTGCGCGCGCAACCCCGTCTTCCCATGCAGCGACCCAGGCAATCGGATGAGGCGCTTCACGTCCGCCGTCACCGGCTCATCCGTCTCCCCCGCCTCGTTGTTCAACCCCGTCACGCCCAACGCGGGTGCCTTCACCAGCTTCGCGAGCGCCGGATGCTTCGTCGTCCCCGTCTCACTGAAGCGCTCCCACTGCGACGAGCCACCCGCATCCTTCACCGTCGCCAAGCGGACGGCTTGCATCGTCTTTGGTCCAAGGCCCTTGATGCCCAACACCTTCGCCCGTTGCACCATGTGCTCCGCATCCGGCTCCGCCAAGATGCTCTCGATGTGCCCGAGCACGCCTCGCGCGAACCGCCCCCGCCACGCGGGCTCATCCGGCTTCGGAATCGTCACACGCGGCCCCAAGACTTCCACGAAGTCACCGGGGGATAAACCGTTCGCGGTCACGTAGTCCACGATTTCCCGGCGCGCATGCGCATCCATCGACCACACGCGTGGGTCCGACACGTGAAAGTGGTAGCCACGCCCACCTGAGAACACGATGCGCACGTGCTCCGGCGCGAAGCCGAAGTCTCCAAGGATGTACTCGTCGAGCAGCTTGCGACCCTCAGCCTTGATGGCTGCCAACTGCTTCTCCAGGGGCCACTCCTTCGCCTCGTCGCTCAAGTGGTCGGCGTCGAGGTCGAAGACCAAGTCGGCACCGCGCCACATCTTGTCCTTCATCGTCGACGCGTGCGGCGTGTCATAGTAGGCCGTGCTGTAGTAGCAATGATGAGGCCCCTCGCGTGCCAGGAAATCGTGCAACGCATCCGCACTCGACATGCCCACGTGGCGAAGGAAGAACTTCCTCCCATTCCACAGGAACCCGTACTCTCGTCGCGTCATCCTCGGCGGCACCCACACGTCCGCCTGACGCTCGTAATGCTGACGGAACTGCTGCGTCACCCAATGCAGCGTCGCCTCCACCTGCTCCGGCCCAGGCGGTCCCGTCACGCCATCATCCTCCTTGGTGGCGAGTGAGCATGTCGTCGAGCGTCAGCCGCGGCACCACCACACCCTGCGCGCGCAGGTTCTCCGACGTGTTCAACAACCCGTAGAGCAACGCCAGCACGGAGACGCCCTTGTACCACGTGTACCCCTCCGCCTCCAACAGTCGAAGCTGAACCGTACAATCCACGGCCTCATCGCTCGTCTGAGGCACCTGCACGACGTGCATCTTCGTCTCCAAGACGATGGAGCAGCGCCGACACGCACGCACCATGTGCAGGACGATGTGATGGTCCAAGCGCGCGTGCGCCACGACCTCATACGAGGGCTGCACGCTGAGCGTCGGCTTGTGCTTCCACAACCAGCAGGCGAAGCTCCCGCGCGATGGCAGGCCAAGCCGAGGCTTCGCGAAGTCCAGGATTGGGACATCCGTCGCGGGCACGTGCTCCATCGCTACGCTCACATCCTTCCTGATTTCCGGCGCGCCTCATCCGCCACTGCTTCCAGGCTCTCCATCATCTGCTGCTCCTGGTTCACGTAGGCCAATTCACTGACCTTGCTCCGCAGCAGCTTCGCCTCCATCTCCCGCTTTCCGACCGCGTGCTCCAGCAGCGCGACGGAATCCCGGTTGATAGCAAGCAGGCTCTCGTTGAGCGTGCGCTGCTCCTGGTACGCTGCTCGATAATAGTAGGCGCGCTCCACCCACTTCGAGCGGCGCGTGAGGACATCCATCACGAACTGTTGGAAACGCTTCCACCGCGAGGGAGGCTGGTACTGGGGTCCCACCATGATGCCGAGGCTGCCCACCTTCCCATCGTTCTTCGACGGCGTGCGGGCCCGGTACGCTTCCAACGCACGCCACGCGCAGTCCTCCGCCTCCTGCGTCGTCTTCGCGTCGACGACGGCGTGGAAGCACACCGCGAGACGCTTCTGACCCTCCTCCAACCCTTCGTCGGCGTCGCGGAACTTCACGCTCGTCGTGAAGTGCAGCCGGCGCGTATCGTTCATCTTGTTCCGCCCTTCTTGACTCATAGCATCAACCCCTCTCCCCGTGAACGGTGGGTGCACCCGGGGGAGCACCATCGTTTCGCAGGACATGCTCGACTGCGCGCACGAATCCGTTGGTCGCGCGGCGTGCCAAATCCTCAGGAAGAAGCCGAACGCGCGTGAACACCAGAACACCCTTGCCCTGGATGTGCGCGGCGGCGGCCCATCCACCCGGGCGCATGGTCGTGTGCGTCGCGCCCTCGCCGCGGTACAAGTACACTTGACCCCGTTCGTGGCCCCACGTGCACCACGCTTCCAGTGAGCGGTCCGGCAGCCACGCGTGCCACCCATTCCCCCCATCAAGGTAGACCAGCACTTCCTCCACCCCCGCCGACGACATGGGAGCCTCCTGTTCCTGCTGCAAGGGGCTCATGCTCGTCGCTCCTCGCGCAGGGTGCGCCACACGCGGCTGAAGTCACTGCCCTGCTCGACCAAGGCAGCGTTCGCCTGCACGAGGTTTCTGCCAGACGCGTTCGTACGCCACGTCACCTCTTCCCACGCACGCACCACGCGGCGGATTTCCTCATCGTCCCGCGGCTGCGCGGCCGCGGCTTCGAACACGCGGTCCATCGCAGCGCGTTCCGCCTCACGGTTCGCCGCATGCTCGTGGAACAAGGTCCTCAAACGCTCCATCTCTCCCGTCCATGTCTCCTCACCCATTCTTCTCGTGTCTCCTTGGATTGGTTTCCTCGACCGATGCCGAGGGGCTCCACGACTTCTGGAGCCCCACGGCGATGTTCGTCATTCCTACGTTGAGGCCTGGGGTGCCTCGGGCTCGCTGCCAGGACCCGTCGTGGATGGGGCCGGCTCGCCGCTGCCCTGCGATGCGCGACGGCCACGCTCGCTGGCCCCGCGGCGGGTCGACGTCTGCTCGTCGCGGAGGCTCCGGATGAGTTCGTCCTTCTGCTGCACCTCCGCGCGCAGCGTCGCGAGGATGCGGTCCTTCTCCAGGTTCTCCGCGTACGCCGTCTGCATCAGCTTGTGCACCGTGTAGGGGTCCAACTGCGTCGTCATCGTTTCCGCACGTCCTTGTGGAAAACACGAACGGCACAACCCGGGCTTCAACCCTCGGACGCTACGCGCGCGTACTTCCCGTACTGCGTCCGCTGCAAGAGCCCCAACCGCACCGCCATGCGCACGGCTTCTTGCACGCTCCGAACGCCTGCACTCGGAAGCCGCGCCGCAAGCTCCCGCGCCCGCAACTCCTCCCCCCCAATCGCTGCCACGACCTGCCGCACGAGGGGTGGAAGCATCGCCTCGTTCCGCCGCTCCGGCGTCCACCCCCGGTTCGCCGGGAACAAGGCCAAGGCCCGCCCGAAACGTTCGGCAACCAGTCGACGTTCCCGACACAAGTGCCGCACGTGGTACGCGGCCGTCGAGGATGAGAGCCCCATGCGCGCCGCCACGACGTCCACGCTCAAACCTGGTTCCTGTTCGACCAGCGCATGAAGCATCGCCTGCGTCTCCCCCTCCGGCCGCCGCATGGTCAACGTCCCCCGCACGCGCCCCTTCGGCGCGCCGAATCGACCACGCTCCTCATGCAGACAGGTGTTCTCCTCGACCACTTGCTGCGGTTCGACCCGCATCTTACCTCCCTCCCTTCCGACCACCCACGGCTCCAACAAAATCTGGGCGTTCCCCCTCCGTGTACCGGGACACCCGGAAGGAATGCCAACCATCCTTCGTGGCAGCAGCCTTCACTCGCTCCACGTCCTCCTGGGTGCGGCACGTCTCGGCCAAGAGCACCTCATGGAGGCGCTCGGTTTTCCCTTTGGGTAGGCCCCACACTATCAAATTCGTCGTCATCCGAACCTCACCTTCCCAGCGACCGACCTCACCGGCTCTGGAAGCTGCCACCGTGCTCCCGCACGATGCGGTCCGCCGCCTCCCACGACCACTCCATCGCCGGCCCCTGCGGGATGGTTGCCACCGTCGCGAACGGTTGCTGCACGCCCACGATGCGCGCCGGCCGCCCGTTCAATGAGACGGGTGTATCCACGAGTTCCCTCTTCCGCTGCAGCGACACCAACGCGCTCACCCCTCCTCGACTCCGTGCCACGCTTCCAGTGCGGCACGCACCTCGCTCCCCAGGTGCGCCTTCTTCTCCAGCACCGCCCGCACGTCCTTGTCCTCCACCAGCACCACGAGCGCTTGCACGAGCCGTGACCCCAACGGGTCCTCCATCATGCCGCAGCCCTTCTCCACCATCCTCAAGTCGAAGCGCACGCTCGCCAAGAGACTCTCCGCGCCCCCCTGCGTCGCCACCTCCTGCACGACCTGCGCGAGCTTGCCCGTCGCCCGCACCGCCGCTTCCAACGCCATCTTCCTCGAATCCTTCATCATCGTCATCTCCATCGTCTCAGACTCCTTTCCGTTCTCGTGCATCGTTCGTATCTCCATCAGTCTCGCCCGAGCCGTACGCGCTCGGGACTTGCTTGCTGCAGTGCGCGCACACCACGGGCTCACCCTCCCAGTGGATGTCCTGCCCCACGATACGCCACTGCGCCTCCTCAGCCGCTTCGCTGGCCAAGCTCCCGCTCCCGCCGCTCGCGCACCCGGAACACAACATCGCTCCATCCGCAAGCACGTAGATGAGCGGGTACCCACCCGGCCACGCGAACTCCGGCATCGTACCGTCCGCATCCCTCAGGAGCATCATACGCGCCTCCCTTGCAGTACCTCACCACCTGTAGGACTACTCATCGAATGAGCCTCCACATGAGGGCTCCAGCAGGTAGCACGATGAGTCGATTACACTTCCTGCAAGTCGACTCACGAAGCTTGAAATCGCCTGGGTCATGCGGAGGACACTGTCGCCTTAGCCTTTGTTCCGTCAGGGAAGGCCCTCCTTGTAACACGGCTCGCAAAGTCCCGTGTCGCCAGCAGGGCGTTCCTTGCAGTTCTCACAGAGCGCATCCTCGAACGCGGCAGCCGTTGCGAGCGCCTTCCCGAGCGGGGCTCCGACACTTGACAGCGGACGGTCGCTCACGCGAACCACCTGTGTCCGAAGCGCCCCTTGCAGTCGTTGGATGACCCACCTCGGATGATGCCGCGAAAGATGGCCTGGAACGACGTGAGGCCGCAGCGACCGCACCGACTTCGTTCCGAAGGAGGCATTTCACAGCCTCCATCGGGACAGGTACACGCGCTGCCCAGTGAGTGGCTCATCCCGACTACTTGACGACATGAGGCGTCACCTCCACGCCGTACCAAGCCGCCCAATTCGAGGAGTCACTCGGGTCCTCCCACGTGTGGATGACGCGGCCGTCGCCCCCTGTCTTGTGGTCGCCGACGACTTGGCACTTGGCGCCACGAGCGTAGGGACTCGTCGCGCCGCACGCACGCCGCTGCTCCTCGACTTCACCCGGTGCGAATGACGGGTCCTCGCCACGCGCCGCGAGCGCGCGCCGGTTCACCGCATCCTTGAGTGCGTCGATTCCATCGTATTGCCTCCCTATGGGTCCACCACCCTGCTCGTGGGCGCGTTGCACTCGAACGGGCCTGGCTCGCGAGCGTCCGGGTCGTTCGCGTGAACGTGCGCTCCCGGCCGTTCGCCCCACGCTCCCCGTATCAGGGGACGCCGCACCGGCAGTTCCGGGTGCTTGACGCAGTGCTCCCTCTGCATGGACTTCACCATCAGGCAGCACACTCCGGTGCTGACGCTTCCAGGCGCACCGGGCGGTTGAGGCACCGCCCGAGTGCTTCGGCCGCCTCCTCCGCCGTCTGACCGCCCACACCACGCAGGATGTCACCATCCTTGTCGACCGCCCGCCAGTAGGTCTTCGGCTTCGTTCGGATGAGTTGCGGGCCCGATGCGCGCCCCTTCGGCGCGAAGGACTCTTGCGTCTCGTGCTCACCGTGCACGAGCACGAGTGATGTGCCCGTCAACGGCCCGTGCGCGCGCAACAGCCGCTTGTACTCACTCGCCGCCACGTGCACGACCTCGCGCACGCTCGCCCCCGGGAACTGCGCACGCAGCGCCGCCTCCCCCGCGTACTCTTCATCGATGGCGACGAGCTTCCCGCCCTCTGCCACCAGAAAGAGCCGCCGCGGAGCCCCATTCATCGCGTTCGGCGCCTTCACGTGCAGCACGAACAGCTTCCTCTCCTTCGATTCCTTCTCCATGGTTCACACCTCACTCTCTTTTCCTTTCGCTTGCTTGAGCGCGTCCCGCGCCACCCGACGCGCCGGCTGGAGAGCGTGCACCCCCAGCGAGAAGTCCTTCTCACCGCACGAACGCAGCCGCTTCTCCGCAGCCCACATCGCCTGGTTCGCCACGTCCAGAGCCTGATGCAGCACCCGTGCAGCACGTACCTCTTGGACAAGGTGCAGGCTCGGTCCCTCGATGGGGACGAGCGCGAACGCGCCCCCACACGCACGGCAACGCGCGACGCCCACATGGTGCGCGTCCTTCACGAGCGCTTGCGGATTCTCGTGGTCGCACGCCACCATTAGGCTCCCTCCATGAACGCGACCGCATAGGGGTTGAGGTTCGCTTCCGAGAACGCCTCATCGAGGCGCTCATGGACCGAGGCGGGAACGCCGGCCTCCTTGATGGACGCGAGGACGTAAGCAGCCTCCACGACCACGCGGCGCATGTCCGCCGGCAAAGCGTTCAACTGCTTCAGCGTCGCCGCTTCATGCCACCCACAATCGTGGCAGTAACGTGCGCCGCGTTGGCCCTTCAACGTCTTGCGCGCGCACGCAGGACACTCAGAAGGCATCTAAGCCCCTCCCTTGTGCTTCGGCTTGGCGTGTCGCGTCACGTCGATGCGCGCACCACGCTTCGAGGAACGCCCACGAAGACGCGCCCAACGAGGCGGCTCTCCCGCATAGCGGTCGCCATCGGCGTTCACTTCAACCGCCATATACGGTCGTCCCTTCTCATCCACAAGTCCGCACGTGACCCAGACGACGCCCCACGGTGTCTCCACCTTGAGTTGCTCCGACGGCATCCGGCTCCACTCACCCGAGGGAGCGAAGCCGCCGCGAGGGTACCCCATCGTCACGCGCGCGACGCCGCGCAGCGGTCCACCTTTGGGTGCAGCTTGGTAGTTCATCTAAGCCACCTCCGTTCGAAGCTCCGGCACGCGCTTGTCCGCTTTCGCCAACGCGCGCTTCACCTTGTTCCGCGTCGCCTCCGTGAGCGGCAGCTTCTGCTTCGCAGCCCACTTCTCCGCGATTTCCGCCCACACGGCTTCCAACGCAGCCCGCATCGCATCCGAGGCGGCGTACTGTACAGCATCCGCTTCGGTGCCAACAAGTGCCGTCCACCCTTCGGGACCCCTGACGAGGAACGGCTGCGGCTCATCCGCGCCGAGCGCGACCCCGACGTTGTGCTCCGCCTTCAGCGGACCCCGACTCGCCCGACTCTTCGCATCCTTCGTTCCCTTCTTCACGTTTGCAACCATCTTGCTTCACTCCTTACTCGCCTTCATTCGCTTCGTTCCTACGAGGCAAGTCGGCTTCGATGCTTCCACCGCCGCCTCACCCACTTCCCACGCGTGGTACGTGGTCGGCTCGCCGCGCCGCACGCGCGCGTACGCCCACGCGTACACGGGTGCTCCCGCGCGGTTGTGCGCCAAGTCGTCCACAGTCTGCCGCGAGGCGTACACGCGGCACTCCACCGCCCCACGCGACGCGACGATGGCTTCCGCCTCCTCCACTGCCGACGCTTCGTCCACGTACCCGAAGTCCCACACGCTCCACGCCGGGTCTCTCGGACTTGGCCCGAACTGCGTCGGCTTCACCACTCCCTTTGCCTCAATCACGTAACCCATCCGCCTCACCCCGTCCCTTTCGGCCAATAACGGGGCAACAGCGTCTGGATGCTGGCGCGCGACCACCGGCTTGGCACGGGCTCGTCACCCACCAGGTTTTCGAACCACTCGCACGCAATCGCGGCCACAGCATGGTTCGCTTGCACGTCCCCCGGGAACCTCCGCACCGCTGCCACCGTCAACCGCTCGACTTCCTCCGGCCGGAACCCGACCTTCCCGGAGTCAGTCATGGGGGGCAGAAGCGCGTTGAGGACCTGCTCCGTCGACACGCCGCGCAGCTTCCCCGCATAGAACAAGCGAATCTCGGCCTCGGTCGGAATCCGCGTCACGATGCCCGTCGCTTTCGCGATGCTCATCAAGTATCCCGCCGCGTAGTTCGGATTCTCGTGCACGTAGTTCTCCACGACCGCCGCCACAGCCACGCCGCCTCCGCGCAACGCCGGCGGCTGCCGACCGTTCTTGAACGGCTCCGCGACCGCCAGTTGCAACGCAAACAAGAAGGCCACCACGTGACTCGCTTCGCCCGGCGCCGTGATGGGGCCGTTGAGGGTGTTCGCCACGTGCGTCACATCCATCTTCATCAAGCGCGCCACCTCTTCGATGCTACCGCCCCAATGGTAATGGCACACGCGCGCCCATACGGCGTCCCGATTCGCGAGAATCCCTGCGAGATTCTCCTTACCCTCAGACTCCTCCGTCACTGTGACTCACCCGACTCGACCGTCACGACGGCTTCCAGGATGCTGAGGCCCCAGTAGCTGCTCCAACACGCTTCGTGCCCCACCCGCCTCGCTGCACGCGCCGTGAGCACGTCTTCGAGCCTCATGCTCTCCGAATGCACCCACACCTTGTTCGCGCTGCGAGGCGACTCCGGGTCACAGCCCCCGCCCGCCCCCACCGCCACCGCGTACCGGTAGAGGCCGTAGTTGGGGTCGTCCTTGTTGTCGACCTGATGCCGCACGACGTCGCCCGCCACGATGCGGCGGTCGTGCTTGCGCCACACGTGCCCCTCCGGCGCCGGCTCCTCCATCGGCAGCACTTGCTTCGTCGCCGCCGCGTCCCTACGCGCTTGCTCGTACTTCTCCCGCAAGGCCACCGCATCCAGAACGAGTCCCTCGTGGCCGGCGGCCCACAACTGCTCGACAAGCCCATCGAACAGCGTGAGGATGCGCTTGCTCCGCTGCATCTCCATGCTCATCCTCTCCTCTTTCTTGGTCTTCGCCTCACCCATGCATACCACCTGTTCTCCCTACTCCATTCACCGAGACTTGCGTCAGTCCCACCAGAAGCGCACGATGACCTCTCCATCATCGGACCGGTCATGCACCTCACTGGCACCCACCGGCACCGTCCTGTTGACGCCAGCATACTGGACCGTGACCCCGTGGTTGAGCTTCATGACCCGGAGCGAGAGTCCTGCACTCGCCTCAAGACTCGCATACGCACGCACATAGCGCACGTAGAGCACGCGTGACCCTTCACGACCAACGACGTAACGATGGGCTTTCCGACCCGTGTTCGGATTGTTCGGCCCCATCTCCATGCGCGGCATCAGCCGGTCAACCTCACCGATGAGCACGAGGACGCGCGCCGGGTCCTCCCCCTTACTGAGTGCCTTCATGAAGAAGGCGCGCGCCTCCTCCGGCGTCATCTCGACACTATATTCCAACGCCAACTCGTCGAGCACCACCGCGGCCTCCACCTTCGGCATGTCGCATCGTTCCAGGAGCGGCATCAGACGCGCCCCCGGTCTGCGAGCTTGAAGAAGTCGCTGCACGCCGCATCCGTATCGGGCTCAGGCGGCGTCTCCATGAGTTCGTGGAACTCGGCTCGACTGATGGCAAGGACGCTGCCATTCCCACGACGCACCTTCACGAGGAAGGCTTCACTCTGCGCGCGAGCCGATGGTCGGAACTGCATCGGTATCCTCTGCTTGCGCAGCCCCTCAGGCGTGAACGGCTCGATGTCCGTGCCACTCGCGCGGACCACCCACACCCAGACGCTTCCTTCTGGAGCATGCAGAATCCGCATGGCATCCAACCACAAGTCACCCTTGAACGTGTGAAGCAGGTCCTGCACGTCGTACAACGCGTACAACATGCGCACCAGCGTCTCCTCCTGCGCCGAACGAGGACGAACATCCTCCGGCACCTCATCCGTACGGAACTCTCGAAGCTCCTTTCGCTGCGACTCATCCATCCCTACACCCTCTGCAACCATCGTCTCATCCACCATCTGTACTCACTCGAACCGAACGCGCGCCCACACGACGCGCCACCCCAATGCCCGAACCGCGAGCACGCGCAACGCTCCATCTTCCACGTGGAACTCGCCATTGTCCATCTGCACGACGACGATTGGCTTGACCTGACCCTGTGCCAATAGGTCCGCCTTCATCCGCTCGATGGCATCCACCTCTTCCCGGCCTCGCCGCCGAGTCGGGTGCACCACGATGCTGTCCACAAGCAGGGCGACGGCCTGCTCACCCAGCACCCGGTTCTTCTTCTCCAACTTGTGTTCGTGACGCGCAGAAAGCACCAATCCGACCACGAACAGCAGTACGACCACGGATGCCACCACCCAGCCCCACCCGGCGTTGAGCATCTCCGATAACTCCCTGAGCGATACCAACGTTACTGTACTTTCTTGCATGCTCTGATTCCTCCACTTACCTTATCTCTGGCGTCGAGCGCGGCGCGGGCGCGGACTCGTTCACCAGGTTCGCGCGCACCATCCGAAGCACGTACCGCATCTCCACCCACGTGTTCGCGTCGATGCGCTTCACGCCGCGCTGCGCTTCATCCACGCGTTCCACGACCCAATCGAGGGCCTCCACGAGGGACTCGCCAGTCAAGTCGCGGACTTCAGCCTCCCACGTGCATTCGGGGCAGTACCCTTCGACCGCACGATTGTGCGCCTCGCAGTGTCCCCCCGACTCCCTCGTGCAGCCCTCGCAGATGAGGTTGTCCGGCCTCGTCGTATGGAGCATGACCCGGTCGCACGCAGGGCACACGTGCACCACTTCTGCAGCCAAGTGTTCGCTGCACCGGTCGAACGCGCCCTCCCCCAGGACGCTTCGGCGGCACTCGCCGCACACGCGCCGCGGCCTCCACTCCACGTGCTCCTCGCACCGGATGTTCGCCTCCGCATCGAACGACCACCCTTCCGGCAGCGTAGTCTCATCGACCGCTGCGACGAACAGCTTGGAGCAATCCTCGACGCTGCACGGCGTCTCCACCCCCTCCACGTCCTCGCCCAGTACACTCATTCTCTTCTCCTCTTGCTTCGTTCGCATCATCCTTCTTCCCATCCATTCTTTCACGCATTCGCTTTCTTCTGCAACAGCTTCCAGAACGCCGTCGCCACCGCGACCTTCCCCGGGTCCACGAACCCCGCGTCACGCACCGGATGCACGTCCACCTCGAACGCTTCCATCCGCCACACGCGGTGCGTGAACCGGTGCTGCGCCTGCGCCACAGGCTCCCCCGCCACGCGCACGGCACGATGCCCCTGCCCCACCAGCAGGCTGCGCAACGCGTCCTCGGGCGCATGCCCCTCCGGCACCTCCACCCACGGCGGCATCCACGTCCCAGCCAAGATGCCCAGCGTCGGCCGATGCATCATCAGCTTCCCGTGCCTCCGGATGAGCGCCACCGCCACCCGCACCGGCACCGGGTCCTTCCGCGCGGGCCGATTCGGAAACGCCTCCTGCACACCCTTCGCCCACGCCACGCACCCCGCGCGCAGCGGACACACGTCGCACGCTGGTGCCTTCGGCCGACACACCGTCGCCCCCACCTCGATGAGGGCCTCGTTCACGCGACCCGGCGGCACGCCCGCCGGCATCAAATCCTCGACGACCCACTCCCCGAACTGCTTCCCCGTCGCCGGCTTGCTGATGTCCAAGGGACTCGCCCGCAGGCGACTCACGACGCGCAGCACGTTCCCATCCACCGCAGGCACCCGCGCGCCAAAGGCAAGGCTCGCCACCGCACCCGCCGTATATGCCCCGAAGCCTGGCAACGCTGCGAGGTCTTCGACCCGTTCCGGCACGCGCGCTCCATGCCGCTCGACCATCACGCGCGCGGCCTGCCGCATCTGCCGTGCCCTCCGGTAATACCCCAAGCCTTCCCACGCCTTCGCGACCGCGTCGTCCGACGCCTCCGCAAGCGCACGCACCGTAGGGAACTTCTGGAGAAACGGCTCATAGTACCGCAGCACCGTCTCGACGCGCGTCTGCTGCAGCATCACCTCACTCACCCACACGCGGTACGGGTCCCGGGGCTCGACGCGCCAGGGCAGCACGCGCGCGTTCTCCTCGAACCACGTCACGAGCGCGTGCGCGTCCACGCTGCTCATGATTCCCCCGGCTCGATGGCGAAGAAGACTTCGCACGTCCACCCGAGTCCTCGCCTGGGGTCCGGCTCCCGCCGCGTCCCGGCACGCCCTGCTCGAACCAATGCTTCCACGCGCCGCTGCACGAGGCTCTCATGGATGCCCATGTGGCGCGCCAGTTGCGTGTATGTGCAAGGCCCCGCGTTCTGGAGAGCCTCCCAGGTCGCCACCCGTGAAGCCTCCTCCTTCTCGCTGCGCGGCGACCGCATCGGCACCCCGCGCCGCGCCAACCGCTTCTCCCACACCTCGTCCGTCACGCTGCCCCCATGCAACCTGAGCATGATAGGGTTTGGCATGCGCGACCTCCGTGGTGCACCGTGAAGACTCACCTCGCCGCCAAGATTCCTTCCTGCTCCGCGCCACCCTACGCCCATTCAATGGTGCCTAACCCTCATCCGCACTCTGGAACTCTGCACGACGCGCATTATACTCCGAGATTGCCTCCAAGCGCGCCTCCTCAGCCATACGGAATATGACATCCCTGACACCCTCATCGTCGCTCGGCCCCACGGCCTCTTCAACAAGCTCATGCATCCGATAATGCACATCCAAATACACCCGCCCAACCCACTCTTGGATGGAGTTCGTGGATGTAAGCGTGGCGCCAGCATACTGCGACATCGGTGCCTCGTCACCCAGGAACTCTTGCCCCAAGATGTCGACCCCCTCCTTCACCGCAGCCGCCTTCACCGCACCCCACGCGTCCAAATCTATCGCTCCAGTCATCAAGCATCCCGACCCAGTTCAGCCAACGTCTGCCTCGGCAAACCGCGCAGAATCATGCACCGCATTATGAGCCGACCCTCTGGAACGCCTTAGCCATCATCATCCACGGCTTGACCACGTTGGGCAACGGACTCTCCGCGATGGATTCCAAGCTGTTGATGAACGCGTCCCCGTCCCCGTGCTCCCGCATGGGGTCTAACCGCACGGCTTCAGGAATCCGCACCTCGAACTTCGCCCACGGCTTGATGGGTAAGTCCTTCGTGTCACCACGCGCCTTCGCGACGCGCGTGGCCTCCTGGACGGCGGCCTCCATGTCGTCGAGGCGGAAGTAACGCTTCCTGCTGATGTTTGGATTGTAGCTGTTGTCCAGCATGAGCGCCGTCCCGCCATGGTTGTTCCCAAGACCGAACGTCATCAGCACGTACCTCGGCTCCCCCACGGCACGGTACAGCGTCCGGTCGACGATGAGGAAGTTCGCGTAGAACGCGTGCACCTGCGCCCGGCGCTCGGCTTCGCTCGAACACCCGCTCGTCCACCGGTTCCCCGTCAACCTCGGAAGTTCCCGTGGTTCGACGCGACGGTCCTTCTCAGAAGGGATGCTCCAATAATCCCTCAGCCGGCACCGCGGCTCCCACAACCGTTCCTCCCACCACCGGTACTTCTGGTGCGTGCGCGCCACCCCTCGATTCTTCTGCACAATCGCGACCGGGGCCTCCGCCGCCGCGACGCGGCGCACTTCCACCGGCAGCTTCGCCTTCACCATCCTCCTACGCGGGATGCGGTGCCGCGGCGTAGGCAAGTAATCCTCCCCGTACTCGACATCGACCTCAACCATCATGCTCTTCATCTTTATCCGCTCCATCTCGTCTCACCTCATCGCTTCTACGTTCTCCATCTTCCCGACCTCGCGGAGAGATTCATCTCACCGAGGCACCGGTGGCCGGAGCACCTACACCCCCTGCGGCAGCGTCCAGAGCATGCATCCATTCCTCGATGCGTTCCTCATCGATTCGGTCCGACTCATACCACCCGTCCGCGTGCTTGTCCTCGCACCGCACGTACGCCCAATCTGAGCCCAGCACCACGCACCGCTCCGTGACGACTGATTCCACCTCATGCGCCTCCAGCGGCTCGGCGT
>Ga0299913_10000765_pt1 | contig 21729 bp, 21 predicted proteins | sample RVTome_9_FD_201360 | JGI IMG/M metagenome (GOLD analysis project Ga0299913, IMG submission 201360) | Soil microbial communities from uranium-contaminated site in the Upper Colorado River Basin, Wyoming, United States - RVT155D38 (version 2) ... | reverse complement strand
GCGTCGGGGTGTCGAGGTAACGCGGATGGGTCACGACGCAGAGAAACTCCGCAAGACATGGGGACGGTATTCCCCACGGGGCCGTCCCGGCTGCCAGCGAGGCAAGCAGGCCGTAGCAACGATCGTTGTGTTCGGACTCCTCGCGATGCGCGTACACCAGGACGTTGGTGTCGACAGCTATCAACGGCCGAACACTCGCTCGATGTCGATGTCCTCGCGGATCCGGTCCCAATCGAGTTCATCAACCGTCCGGCCCGCACCCCTGAACCTGCCGTCGCGCATCACGTGGCCAGTAGGTGGCTGTTCGCGTTCTTCGAGCCAGCGCTGCAGCGCCTCTTCGAAGACCCTGCGCAGGGTCGTGCCATCAGCGGCAGCCTGCTGCTTGGCTCGCCGGAGTAGATCGTCACTCACCTCAATGGTTGTCTTCATACGAAGATCGTAGCAGGAGCCATATTTATGGGTCGAGCAATTTTCAGGTGGTGGCGGTGATGGTGGCGCTGCCGAGGACGGCGTCGCCTGCCGGGTCCGGCCGGTAGAGGGCGACGGCCTGGCCGGGGGCGACGCCGCGCAGCGGTTCGCGCAGCTGCACGCGGAGCAGCGCGCCGTCGAGCGCGGCGACGGCGGGGGCGAGGCCGCCGTGCGCGCGCACCTGGGCGATGCACTCGACGGGGCGGTCCGGCGCCGTGGCCGTCCACAGTGGACGTTCGGCGGTGATGGCGGTGACCGCCAGCCGGTCGAGCGAGCCGACGCGCACGGTGCCGCTCACCGGTTCGATGCCCAGCACGTAGCGCGGCCGGCCGTCCGGCGCGGGGCGGGGCAGCCCCAGGCCGTGCCGCTGGCCGACGGTGAAGCCGTGCACGCCGGCGTGCGCGCCGAGCACCTCGCCGGTCGCGTCGTCCACCAGGTCACCGGCGCGCTCGCCCAGTCGTGCTGCGAGGAACGCCCTGGTGTCGCCGGACGGGATGAAGCAGATGTCGTGGCTGTCCGGCTTCTGCGCGACGGCCAGCCCGCGGCGCTGCGCCTCGGCGCGGATCTGCGACTTGGGGGTGTCGCCGATCGGGAACAGCGCGTGCCGCAGCCGCTCGGCGGTCAGCACGGCGAGCACATAGGACTGGTCCTTGTCCGCGTCGACCGCGCGCCTGAGCAGACCATCGCGGCCCAGGCGCGCGTAGTGGCCGGTGCAGACGGCGTCGAAGCCGAGCGCGAGCGCCCTGTCCAGCAGCGCGCTGAACTTGATCTGCTCGTTGCACCGCAGGCACGGGTTCGGGGTGCGGCCGGCCGCGTACTCGGTGACGAAGTCGTCGACCACCTGTTCGGTGAACCGCTGCGCGAAGTCCCACACGTAGAACGGGATGCCGAGCACGTCGGCGGCGCGGCCGGCGTCGCGGGCGTCCTCGACGGTGCAGCAGCCCCGGGCGCCGGTGCGCAGGGTCCCGGGGCGAGCGGACAGCGCCAGGTGCACGCCGACAACGTCGTGACCGGCCTCGACGGCCCTGGCCGCGGCCACCGCGGAGTCCACTCCCCCGCTCATCGCTGCCAGTACGCGCACGCCGGCCAGGCTACCCTCGCCGCAGGCCGGCCAGGCTCGCGCTGCGGGCCCGCTCCACGACCGGCCCGATCACGCCCGTCACGGCGTCCACGTCCGCCGGCACCGAGGTGTGCCCGAACGAGAACCGCAGCGAGCCGCGGGCCAGCGCCGGGTTGACGCCCATCGCGAGCAGCACGTGCGACGGCTGCGCCACGCCCGCGGTGCACGCCGAGCCGGTGGAGCACTCGATGCCGTTGGCGTCCAACAGCATCAGCAGCGAGTCGCCCTCGCAGTCGGGGAAGGAGAAGTGGGCGTTGCCCGGTAGCCGCGACGGGCCGCCGTCGACGGTCGAAGCGCCGGGGTCCCCGTTGAGGATGGCGTCCGGCACCACGCGGGTCAGCCGCGCGACGAGGCTGTCCCGCAGCACCGTCAGCTCGGCGGCGCGGCGCGGCGCCTGCTCGACCGCATCGGTGACCGCGGTGCCGAACCCGACGATCGCCGGCACGTCCAGCGTGCCCGAGCGCACCTCGCGCTCCTGGCCGCCGCCGTGCAGCAGCGGCGCGCACGACGTGTCCCTGCCGAGCAGCAGCACCCCGGCCCCGTACGGGCCGCCGAGCTTGTGCCCGGTGACGGTGAGGGCGGCGGCACCACTCGCGGCGAAGTCGACCTGCAGGGTGCCGACGGCCTGCACCGCGTCGGTGTGCAGCGGGATGCCGTGCCTGGCCGCCACCTCGGCCAACTCGCGGATCGGGTTGACGGTGCCGACCTCGTTGTTCGCCCACATCACGCTGACCAGCGCGACGTCGTCGGGGTTCTCCGCGATCGCCGCGGCCAGCGTGTCGGCGTGCACCCGGCCGAAGCCGTCCACCTCGAGCCAGGTCACCTCGGCGCCCTCGTGGTCGGCCAGCCACTGCGCCGCGTCGATCACGGCGTGGTGCTCGACCGACGACGCGAGCACCCGGCGGCGCCTCGGGTCCGCCGCGCGCCGCGCCCAGTAGATGCCCTTGACCGCCAGGTTGTCCGCCTCGGTGCCACCGCCGGTGAACACCACCTCGGACGGCCGCGCGCCGAGCGCCTCGGCGATGGCCTCGCGCGACTCCTCGGCCACGCGCCGCGCGCGCCGGCCGGAGGCATGCAGCGAAGAGGCGTTGCCCAGGGTGGCCAACGCCCCACTCATCGCAGCCACCGACTCCGGGGTCATGGGAGTGGTGGCTGCGTGATCGAGATAGGTCATCGTCGTCCAGGGTAGCCGGACCGGGTGACCGTTCCGGTTCGGATGGCGACAATGTGCCATCGCCGCAGGTCCGCCCGTCCACGATCGGCGCAACCCCTGGTCAGGACACCTCGGCGGGTGTGTTCGTCCGGGTCGCCAGCGCCGCGCCGGCCAGCGCGACGGCCGCCATCAGCAGGTTGAGCGTCACCACCGCCGGGGTGGGCGCGCCGACCGACGCGATCGTCACCAGCAGCACGCCGCCGAAGCCGATGCACGCCGCGGACAGCAGCATGTCCCAGATCTGCATCGCCGCGGAGTTGAAGCCGCGGTCGGCGGGTGGCGACAGCTGCAGCAACCGCACGCCCACACTCGGCATCGCCAGGCCCATGCCGGCGCCGGCGGCCGTCCACACCGGCAGCACCAGCCAGTACGGCGGCGCGGCGAACGCAGCCACGGTGGTGCCCACCAGGCCGACCGCGAGCAGCACGAACCCGGCGCGCAGCAGCCGGTCCCTCGGGAAGTCCGGGCGCCTGCCCTGCCACCAGGACCCGGCGGCCCAGCCGAGTGCGCCGACGGTCAGCGGCAGCCCGGCCAGCGCGGGGGACGCGCCGTGCACGGCGGTCAGGGTCAGCGGCAGGTACGCCTCGACCGCGAAGAACGACCCGGCGAGCAGCCCGCGGGCGAACACCACGGTCGGCAGCCCGCGGGCCGCGGTGAGGGTGCCGGCCGGCAGCAGCCTGCGCAGCGCCGGCGCCAGCAGCGCCAGCCCGCCAGCAGCCAGCAGCGCGGTCGCCGCCGCCGGGTGCTGCGCGGCCCAGGTGAGGGCGGACAGCCCGACCGCGGCGGCCACCGCGGCGGCGAGCACCCCCGGCCGGGTGCCGCCTTCCCCGGCGGGGGACTCCGGCAGCCGCCGCAGCAGCGGCACCAGCAGCACGATGCCGAGCAGCACGAACGGCATCAGCCCGAGGAACACCCAGCGCCAGCCGACGTGCTGGGTGATCAGGCCGGCGACCGTCGGCCCGATGAGCGCCGGCAGCACCCACGCCGCGGACACCGCGCCGAACACGGCCGGCCGGTCCCGCTCCGGGTACACCAGCGCCACCAGGATGTACACCGCGACGATCTCCACCCCGGCGGCCAGCCCCTGCAGCACCCGGCCGGCCAGCAGCACCGTCATGCCGGGCGCCATCCCGGCGACCAGCAGCCCGGCGCCGAAGAGCACCGGCCCGCCGATCAGCGGCAGCCGCGGGCCCCTGGTGTCACCCAGCCGCCCGGACACCACGGTGCCGATCACGCTCGCGGCCAGGAACGCGGTGAACGGCCACGAGTACAGCGCCTCGCCGCGCAGCTCGGCCACCATGGTCGGCATCGCGGTGCCGACGCTCATCGCCTCGAACGCCGCGATCGTGATGAGCAGCAGCAGGCCGGCGGTGGTGAACCTGCGGTCCCGCGCCCACAGCGCACTGCTCCGGCTGGCGCCGGCCGGCGGCTGCGCGGCGGTGGCTGTCACCCCTCCAGGGTGCAACATCAACCGGGGTTGAGGTCCAGGGGGTTTCCCGCAGGGCGGCTCGGGCCGCCGCTCGGCCGACCTCGGGCCCGGGCGGCCACCACCAGGCTCACGATCCCTCGCCGAGGAAGAACCGCAGGTAGCGCTGGTCGACCTGGTCCATGCCGAGCAGCACGAACAGGTCGGCGACGCCGAAGTCCGCGTCCAGCGCCGGCTCGCCGCACACCCAGGCGCCGAGCCGCAGGTAGCCGCGCAGCAGCGGGGGCGGCGTGGCGCGCGGTGGCGGCGGCACCGAGGCGTGGTCCCACGGCAGGTGCGGCCGCACCCGGTACCGCGACGGGGAGAGGTGCCCGGCGGCGACGGTGTCCCACACGCCGCGGGCGTAGCTGCCGCCGCCCGCGAGTGGCACCGAGGCGCAGCCGGCGAGCCAGGCGTGCCCGGACAGCAGCATGTAGCGGGCGATGCCGGCCCACATCAGGCTCATCACCGCGCCGCCGCGGTGCGCCGGGTGCACGCACGAGCGGCCGGTCTCGACCAGCGCGGGGCGCAGCTCGGTGAGCGCGGACAGGTCGAACTCGCCGTCGGAGTACAGCCGGCCGGCGTCCGCGGCGCGTTCCGGCGGCAGCATCCGGTAGCAGCCGACGATCTCGCCAGTGTGGTCCTCGCGCACCACCAGGTGGTCGCAGTGCTCGTCGAAGTCGTCCACGTCGAGCCCTGGCACCGGGCTGGCCAGGCGCGCGCCCAGCTCACCGGCGAACACGGCGTGCCGCAGCCGCTGCGCGGACCGCACGTCGTCGGCGTCCCGCGCCACCAACAGCGAGTAGCGCGCCGGTGCGTCCGGCGCGGTGGTCGCCAACAGCTGCGACTGCGTCATGGCATCGGTGTACCGGCCGGAAAAGCCGCACGGAAGACCGCGCGGTGTCGTGTCCGTGGCAAATCGGTGAACCCCCGTGGCCTGCGGCAGGCATCAGCCCTTGCGCTTGGCGACCTCTTCGGTGAGCTGCGGTGCGATCTGGAACAGGTCGCCGACGACGCCGAAGTCGGCGATCTCGAAGATCGGCGCCTCCGGGTCCTTGTTCACCGCGATGATCGTCTTCGAGGTCTGCATGCCGGCCCGGTGCTGGATCGCGCCGGAGATGCCGAGCGCGACGTAGAGCTGCGGGGACACCGTCTTGCCGGTCTGGCCGACCTGGAACTGGTGCGGGTAGTAGCCGGAGTCGACGGCCGCCCTGGACGCGCCGACGGCGGCCCCCAGGCTGTCCGCGAGCTTCTCCACCACCGCGAAGTTGTCGGCCGAGCCGACGCCTCGCCCGCCGGAGACGACCACGCTCGCCTCGGTCAGCTCCGGGCGGTCGCCGCCCTCCACCGCCTGCACGCCGGTGATCCTGGCGGCCTTCGCCGGGTCCACGGCCGGCACCTCGACGGCCTCCTCGGTGGCCGCGCCGTCGGTCTTGCTGGCCTCGACGCCGCCGGGCCGCACGGTGATCACCGGGGTGCCGGTTGCCACCTTGGACCGCACGACGAACGCGCCGCCGAACACCGACTGGGTGCCGACGCCGTCGCCGTCCAGGTCGATGACGTCGGAGAGCAGGCCGGAGCCGATGCGCACCGCGAGCCGGCCGGCGATCTCCTTGCCGTCGGCCGACGCGGCGACCAGCACCGCGGCCGGGGCCACCCGCTCGACGAGCCCGGCGAGCACGTCCACCGACGGCTTGATCAGGTAGTTGGCCGCGTCGTCGGACTCGGCGACGTACACCTTGGCCGCGCCGTAGGCGGCCAGCGCCTCCTTCGCCTTGCCGGCCGTGCCCGGCCCGCCGACCACGACGGCCGCCGGCTCGCCGAGCTGCCTGGCCGCGGTGAGCAGCTCGGAGGTGACCTTCTTGACCTCGCCGGCGACGTGGTCGACGAGGACCAGAACCTCGGACATCGGATGTCTTCCTCTCGGGTGTGACCGGCGCGGTCAGATCAGCTTCTGGGCGACGAGGTACTCGAGGATCTGCCGGCCGCCGTTGCCGTCGTCTTCGACCTTCCGGCCGGCGCTGCGCGGCGGGCGCGGGGCGGCGTCGAGCACCGAGGACAGCGCGTTGGCGAGGCCGACCTCGCCAGGGTCGATGCCGGCGTCGGCCAGGGTCAGCGTGCTGACCGGCTTCTTCTTGGCCGCCATGATCCCCTTGAACGACGGGTACCGCGGGTCGTTGATCTTCTCGTTGACGCTGATCACGGCCGGCAGCGACGCGGTGACGGTGCTCACGCCGTCGTCGGTCTCGCGCTCGACGGTGATCGTGGATCCGTCCGTCTCCACCTTGCGCGCCCTCGTCAGCTGCGGCAGGTCGAGCAGCTCGGCGAGCATCGCGGGCACCGCGCCGCTGGTGCCGTCGGTGGACTCGTCGCCGGCGATCACCAGGTCGAACCCGCCGACGGTGCCGATCGCCTTGGCCAGCGCCCGCGCGGTCTGCACGGCGCACGAGCCGTGCAGCGCGTCGTCGGTCAGGTGCACCGCCTTGTCCGCGCCCATCGACAGTGCCTTGCGGATGGCCTCGGTGCCGCGCTGCGGACCCATGCAGACGACGGTGACCTCGCCACCGTGCGCCTCCTGCAGCTGCAGTGCGGCCTCCACGGCACGCTCGTTGATCTCGTCGAGCACGGCGTCGGCCGAGTCGCGGTCGAGCGTGAAGTCGGACTCCGAGAGCTTGCGCTCCGACCAGGTGTCGGGCACCTGCTTGATCAAAACGACGATGTTCATTGGCCGGCTCGACCCCTCCTGCACTGGCTGCTCACTCGGCTTCCAGATCTTTACCCGTGCGTAGGTTAGGTGCAAACTTCTGCAAGCACGTCGAGGGGTGACAGTGCTCACGGCATCGGCTGGCAATCGGGCAACCGGCTGAATTCGCCGGCCGCCGCCGCTCACCGTCCGCGGTCATCTGGCGGGAATTCCTCGCGCGATACGGCCGATAGGTCGTTTGGCTTGACCACCTTCGAGCGCGAGAACAACGCTCATGGATTACGCCGGCCGGCACGACATACCACCGCCGTCAAACCCTGCCGCGGAGGTGCGCTCGGTCGGTGTCACCCTGAAGGAGACATTCCGTGCGCACAGTCACCCGAATACTCGCGCTTGCCGCCATCGTCCCGGTCGCCGCGGTCATGACCGCGACCGCGGCCTCCTCGGCACCGGCACATCAGGCATTGGCACACCAGGCACCGGTCATCGCCGTGACGCCGACGGCCGGCGTACACCCGATCGCCGACGCCTACATCGTCCAGCTGCGGCCGGCGGCCGACCCACGTGGCGTGGCGGCGTCGGTCCAGGCGAGCCCGCGACACGTGTACGACGCCGCGGTCACCGGCTTCGCCGCCAACCTCAACCCCGGCCAGCTGCGTGCCCTGAGCCGGCACCCGGACGTGCAGCTCATCGAGCAGGACGCGCTGGTCACCGACGCGCTGGAGGCCACCCAGCTCAACCCGCCCTCGTGGGGCATCGACCGCGTCGACCAGCGCAACCGGCCGCTTTCGGCCAGCTACACCTACAACTCGACCGGCGCCGGCGTGCACGCCTACATCATCGACACCGGCATCTACACCGGGCACAGCAACTTCGGCGGCCGGGCCACCTTCGACTACAACGCGGTCGGTGGCAGCAACACCGACTGCAACGGGCACGGCACGCACGTGGCCGGCACGGTCGGCTCCGCGTCCTACGGCATCGCCAAGGGCGTCCGGCTGCACGCGGTGAAGATGCTCAACTGCTCGGGCAGCGGCACCACCTCGGCCGCGATCAACGCGATCAACTGGGTCCGCGCCAACGCAGTGCGGCCCGCGGTGGCCAACACCTCGTGGAACTGGACCGCGAACTCGACCCTGGAGACCGCGATCCGCAACATGATCAGCTCCGGCGTCTTCCTCGCCACCTCGGGCGGCAACACCGGCGGCAACTCGTGCGACCGGCTGCCCCGCAAGGTGGAGACCGCGACCGTGGTGGCCTCCTCCGAGCGCACCGACGCCCGCTCGTCGTTCTCCAGCACCGGCCCGTGCATCGACCTCTACGCCCCCGGCGGCAGCATCGTCTCGACGCTGAACACCGGTGGCGCCGGCACCAAGAGCGGAACCTCGATGGCCGCGCCGCACGTCGCCGGCATCGCCGCGCTGTACAAGTCCCGGTTCGGCGACGCGTCGTCGGCGACCGTGCACAACTGGCTCAACGCCAACGCCACGCCGAACGTGATCAGTGGCGGCGGCACCGGCGGCACCGTCAACCGCCTCGTGTTCACCAACGCGCTGTAGCACTCCCGTTTCCGGCGACTCGCATCCGTATCGACGTTTCCGGCGCTCCAGGACGTCGATACGGATGCGAGAGGCCCCAGGGGGCTGGCGGGCTAGTTCGCGGCTCTGACCGGCAGGGTGTCCTCGTACCGGACGAGGCCGTGCCGCCAGGCGATCATCAGCGCCTGCGCCCGGTTGGTGACGCCGAGCTTCTCGTAGAGCCGCGCCACGTAGGTCTTCGCGGTGGACAGGCTGACGAACATCGCGCCGGCGATCGCCGGGGTCGACATGCCGCCGACCAGCAGGCGCAGCACCTCGCGCTCGCGCGGGCTCAGCGCGAACTGGTGCTCCGCGCCGCGCCGCCGGGCCAGCGCCGGCCCGAGCCCGGCAGCGGTGAAGGAACCGGCCGCGACCGAGGCGTGCCGGATGGCGCCGAGCACCTCCTCCATCGGGGCGGTCTTGGCCACGAACGCGGAGACACCCGTCTCCAGCGCCCTGAACAGCACGTCGTCCTCGCCGTACGAGGTCAGCACCACGATGCCGAGAAGGGCGTGCCGGTCGCGCAGCTCACGGGCCAGGCGCAGCCCGTCCCCGTCCGGCAGGGCCACGTCGACCGTCACCACGTCGGGCTGCAGGCTGGCCACCACGCGCGGTGCTTCGAGCGCGGAGCTGACCTCGGCGACGACCTCGAGGTCGGTCTGCTGCGAGACCAACCGGGCAAGCCCGTACCGGGTCAGAGTGTGACCGTCGACGACCACGATCCGGATCGACATTCCTGCACCGCCACCCTTCGGCGCCCGAGCCCGTGAACCAGTTCGCGGGCGGTTGCCGACTACCGTTGACCCCTCAATCGGTTACCGGGGGTCCGGCGCTACAGGTTTTGGCGGCTAAAGGACCAAGGTCCCGGCGGACAGGGGCCCTCGTGCTCGAATCGTTAGAAAAGGGTGCGCGCGATGCTGATGATGCCCGGCCCGATGATGACGACGAACAGCGCGGGGAACATGCACAGGATGAGCGGGAAGAGGATCTTCACGGGCACCTTCTGCGCCTGCTCCTCGGCCCGCTGACGGCGCCGCACACGCAGCTCCCTGGCCTGCTCGCGCAGCACCCGAGCCACCGGGATACCGAGCTCGCCGGCCTGCACGAGCGCGGAGACGAACACCCTCAGCTCGGCCACCGTGGTCCGCTCGGTCATCCCCCGCAGTGCCTGCGCGCGGGACTTGCCGATCTGCATCTCCTGCAGCACCCGGGCGAACTCGGCGGCCAGCGGGCCGGTGGTGTTGCGGGCGACCTGGGTGAGCGCCGCGTCGAAGCCGAGGCCGGCCTCGACACACACGGTGAGCATGTCCAGCGCGTCCGGCAGCGCCCTGCGGATCTTCTCCTGGCGCTTCTGGCCGGCGTTGATCAGCAGCACGTCCGGCAGGAAGAACCCGAGCGCGGCCCCGATGGCGCCGTACAGCAGCAGGAAGGGGATCGACGACCGCAGCCCGACGAGCGCACCGAGCCCGCCGAGCAGGAACAGCCCGAGGCCCTTGATGGCCAGGATGCGGTCCGCCGACCAGCCGGCCGGGTTGCCGGCCAGGTCCAGCCGCCGCTCCAGCCAGCCGACCACGCCGCTCGGCGACAGCTTCAGCGCCAGCGCCCGCAGCCAGCCGGGCGAGGTGGCCAGCAGACCACCGGCCGGGTCGGCGCCCGAGCCGGCCATCGTGTCGCGCGTGTAGGTGCCGTCGATGGCGGCCAGCGCCTTCGCCACGCCGCCCTGCGCGGGGCGCGCGGAGGCCACCCCGACCACGGCGAGCACGATCCCGAGCGCAAGCGCCCCGAGCCCGCCGGCGAGCAGCAGCATTCCGGTCACCTCACACCTCCACCTTGACGAGCTTGCGCATCCACAGCGCGCCAACGCCGACCAGCAGGCCGGCGCCGAGCAGCATCACGATGCCGATCGGCGTCGTGTAGATCGGCCGCATGTAGTCGCGCCTGACCAGGAACAGCCAGGTGGCCACCACGATCGGCAGCGCGACCAGGATGTAGGCGGACAGCCGCCCCTCGGCGCTCAGCGCGCGCACCTGGCGGCGCGTCTTGGCCCTGTCCCGCATGGTCTCCACGGTGTTCAGCAGCACCTCGGCGAGGTTGCCGCCCACCTCCCGCTGGATGCGCACGGCCATCACGATCCACCGCAGGTCCGCGCTGTTCATCCGGTACGCCACCCGGTCGAGCGCGTCCTCCAGGGTGAAGCCGATCCTGGTCTCGGCGAGCGCGCGGTAGAACTCGGCGGCCGACGGCTGGGTGTTCTCCCGGACCACCGCGTCGAGCGCCTGCGGCAGCGAGAAGCCGGACTGCAGCGACCCCGCGACGAGCTGCAGCACGTCCGGCAGCTGCTCGCCGAACGCGTTGAGCCGCCGCCGGGTGCGGAAGCCCAGGTACATCTTGGTGCCGAGCCAGCCGAGGAACACGCCGATCGGGATGCCGAGCAGCGCGCTGCCGAAGAGCACGGTGAGCGCCGCGGCCAGCACGACGGCGGTGCAGATGCGCAGCAACGTCCACTCCGCGGCCTTGATCTTCATGCCGGCGAGGTCGAGCCGGGCCGCGACCACCTGGGCCCGCGGGCCGGAGCCGAGCATCCGGTCGACTAGGCCGACCGCGGTGCGGGCCACCGCGCCGTCCTGGGGCGCCGCGTCCTGCCCGGCCCCCCGCCCGGCCCCCCGCTCGGCCCCCCGCTCGGCACTGTGCCGCGGGCCGTACCTTTCGAACTGGCCGGCCAGCCGCCGGCCCGCCTCGCCACGCTCGGCTCCGCCGACCAGCAGCCAGATCACCAGCAGCACCCCGACGAAGATCACCCCGAGCAGTGCCGGCAGCTGCCACTCGGGAGCCGTCCCGGCGACGTCACCGACGGCACCGCCGCCGGCGCCCGCCGCCCGGCCCGACTTCGACAGCGCGGCGAAGGTGACCGGCGCGGTGGCCTCGAGCACCCCGGCGTCGGTGGTCACCCGTACCCGCAGCTGCACGGAGCGGCCGGCCAGCGAGTCCGGCACGTCCAGCTCGACGAGCATCCGGTGGGTGAAGCTGCGCGCGATCGCGGCGAACACGGCACCGAGCTGGGCCGCGTCCTGGGCCTCCAGCACCCGCCCGCCGGAGACGTCGGCGATGCGTTGCACGGCCGAGGTGTCGCTCGGGCCGTACCGGAACGCGACGACGTCGGTGGGCGCACCCGCGTCGGCGAGCGTCCTGGCGGCCGTTTCGAGGTCCATGGAGCTGGAGGTGTCCACGCCGTCGGAGAGCACCACCAGCCGGCGCTGCGCCGACGGGCCGAAGCCGGCCCCGTCCAGCGCCGATATGGCGGCCGCGACGGCGTCGTAGAGCGCGGTGTTGCCGCCCGTGCCCACCGCGGCGAGTGCCGCGCCGAACTGCGAGCGGTCCGCGGTGGGCGGCAGCGCGAGCCGGGACTGCTCGGCGAACGTGACGAGCCCGACGTGGACGTCCGACGGCAGGTCGGCGACGAACCGTGCCGCGGCGTCGCGCGCCGCGGCGATGCCGGAGCCCTCCATCGAGCCGCTCGTGTCGAGCAGCACCACCACGACGCGCACCGGCGCCGGCGACCCGGGATCGGTGCTGTCCAGTGCGGTCACCTTGGCCGGCACCTCGGTGCCGTCGGCATCCACGCCGACCTTGCCCTGGTCCAGCGCGACACCGTCGGGCAGGTTCGCCGCGGTCAGCGCGAACCGGGCGTGCCCGGCGCTGACCTCGACGGCGTCGATGCTGGCCTGTGGCACGTCCTGGCCCATGCCGGGCAGCGGGAACACCACCGCGGCGAGCAGCGCGCCAAGCAGGGCGACCGCGCCACGGCGTCGCACCACGTCAGCGGCGCTCATCTGGGGAACTCGTTGAAGCCGAAGACCCCCGGCGGCAGGTGGATCCCCCGGTCGGCCAGCCGCTGGACGAACTGCGGGCGCAGGCCCGTGGTGCGCAGCGAGCCGCGGAAGTACCCGCGTTCGTCCACACCGGCGTGGAAGTCGAACAGGAACAGGTCCTGCAGCGTGACGATGTCACCCTCCATGCCGGAGACCTCGGTGATGTGGGTGATGCGGCGGGTGCCGTCGCGCAGCCTGGCCTGGTGGATGATCAGGTCGATGGCCGATGCCATCTGCTCGCGGATGGCGCGGGTCGGCAGTTCGAGGCCGGCCATCAGCGTCATGGTCTCCAGCCGGGACAGCGAGTCGCGCGGGGAGTTCGAGTGCACGGTGGTGATCGAGCCCTCGTGCCCGGTGTTCATCGCCTGCAGCATGTCGAGCGCGGCGCCGTCGCGGACCTCGCCGATGATGATCCGGTCCGGCCGCATCCGCAGCGAGTTGCGCACGAGGTCGCGGACGGCGATCTCGCCGCGCCGCTCGACGTTCGGCGGCCTGGACTCCAGGCGCAGCACGTGCTCCTGCCGAAGCTGGAGCTCGGCGGCGTCCTCGATGGTGACGATCCGCTCGTCCTCCGGCACGAACGAGGACAGCACGTTGAGGCTGGTCGTCTTGCCGGAGCCGGTGCCGCCGCCGATGAGGATGTTCAGCCGGCCGCGGACGCAGGCCCGCAGCAGCTCGGCGACGGGCGGGGTCATGGTGCCGAAGGCGATCAGGTCCTCGACCGTGAACGGGTCGGTGGCGAACTTGCGGATGGTCAGCAGCGAGCCGTCCAGCGCGATCGGCGGCACCACGGCGTTCACCCGGCTGCCGTCGGGCAGCCGCGCGTCCACCATCGGGCTCGCCTCGTCGACCCGCCTGCCGACCTTGGCCACGATCTTGTCGATGGTCCGGCGCAGGTGGCTCTCGTCGGCGAACGCGGCCTCGACCGGCTCGATCCGGCCGGCGCGCTCGACGAACACCTGGTCGTGGCCGTTGACCATGATCTCCGAGACGCTCGGGTCGCGCAGGTACGGCTCCAGCGGGCCGTGGCCGAGGATCTCGTCGGCCACCTCCAGCGCGATCCTGGTGCGGTCGGCCGCCGTCAGCGGCGTCTCGTCGCGCTCCAGCACCGCCTGCAGCGTCTGCCGGACGCGCTGTTCGAGCTCCCGCTGGTCGAGGTGTGCGTCGTACAGCTTGGGTCCGAGGGTGTCCAGCAGCCCCTGGTGCACGCCGCGCTTCACCGCGGCGAACGGGTCCGAGTGCCGCGCCAACCGGCGCAGCACCGCCGGCTTCTCGTGCTTACCCGTGGTGGCCGGCGCCGCCTGCTGGGCCAGCCTCGCGCTCAGGCTCATCCGGACCGCCTCCGCATCCGCAGCTTCGACAGCCCGCCGGACCTGGCCAGCACCCGCTCGCCGAGCAGGTGCTGGCTGGCGAACTGCACGATGGCCTCGCTCACCGGGTGGTTGGGGCTCGACAGTGTGATCGGCGTGCCCTTGTTGATCGATATCGGGACGTCCCGGCTGGACGGCACGCGGGCCGCGATCGGGCTCCGGACCGCCCGCTCGACGTCCTCCGTGGTCAGCCCGACCTTGGAGTCCGACCGGTTGAGCACGACCGACCGGATGCCGGTCGGGTAGGACAGCAGGTCGAGCATGTCCAGCGTGACCCGCAGGTTCTTCAGCGCCGGCACGTCGGGCGTGGTGAGCAGCACGTGGTGCTGCGAGGCGTCCATCGCGGCCAGCACGTGCTCGCTGAACTGCGACGGCGTGTCCACGATGACGAAGTCGTACATCCGCCGCAGCACGGTCAGCAGCTCGGTGACCAGCGCCGGCGGGATCTTCTCCGCCGCGCCCGGCTCGACGGGCGCGAGCAACGTGTCCATCCCCTGCCGGTACGGGGTCAGCAGCGAGACCGCACCCGTCGCGTCCAGGTGACCGACCATCCCGATGCCCTGCACGATGGTGCGCGCCGGATCGAGCTGCAGGATGATCGCGATGTCGCCGAAGGCCAGGTCGAGGTCGACCAGGCACACCCGGCGGGACGCGCTGGTCGCCAGCCCGACGGCCAGGTTCAGCGCCAGCGTGGTCTTGCCGCAGCCGCCCTTGGCCGAGAAGACCGTCACCACCTTGCCCTCCGGCTGCGGCTGGTGGTCCACCGTCACGGTGCCGGTCGCGGCCCGCCAGGACAGCTCCCTGGATCGCACGCACGCCTCGGCCAGCGCGGTGGGCTCACCGGCCGGCACCACCTCGCGGACCCCAGCCCGAAGCGCCTTGGTGAGCGTCGTGACGTCGACCACGGGCCGCACCAGGATCACCCCGACCGCGGGCCGGTCCGCCCGGCACCGGGCGCTGAACGTCAGCGCCTGGTCCAGGTCGGCCTGCGGGCCGATGACCACGAGGGTCTCGGTGGGGTCCTCGCTCAGCATCCTGGCGGCCCCGGCCAGGTCCCCGACGACTCGCACCGGCCCGCCCATGCTGCTTGCTACTTCGCCTGACCAGGCACTCTGTTGGCACAAGATAGGCATGGCGCCTCAGCCCCCGTTCCCGAAGATCGAGCGGTTGTCCACGCCGCCGCTCGGGGCGACGTTGGGATTCGTGCCGAGCAGCGCGAGGTACAGCGCGCCGGTCTGCTGGGCGTGGATGAGCTTCTCGGCCTCCACCTGGTCGACCGCGAAGGTCACCAGCGCCTTGACCGTGGTCTGCGCGGTCTCGTCGTCGGCCACCGCCTGCCGGCCGGAGCTGCCGGTGCCGATGGTGTCCATCCGGATCCCGATCACCTCGACGCTGGGCAGCAGCAGCCGGGTGGCCTTGTTGTACTCGTACCGCTCCTGCAGGCCGTCGCCGGACGGCGTGATGCCGTGGCCGTCGAGCACGTTGAAGGTGTCGAACACGGCGACCTTGGAGCCGACCTGGACCAGGCCGCCGACCCGCTCCTGCGCGTCGACGGAGACCGTGATGGCGATCTTGCCGTCCGGGATGGCGACGCCGGAGACGATCTGGGCGGCCGGCACCAGCATGGGCCGCAGCACGACCATGCCGGCCGGGATCTCGGCGCTGGCCACCAGCGACTCCAGGCCGGCGTCGATCGACGTCAGCGCGCCGTCGGGCACCGAGGCCGCTGGCAGCTTGTCGGTGCGCAGCAGGCCCTGGTCCTCGGCGTCCTTCGCGCTGGTGCCCTGCGGGACGCGCTTCTCGGCGATGAGGACGGTGACGGCCTGCTGGCCGGCCAGCGCCCTGGCGTCGGCCTGCTTGACGTACAGGAGCACGCCGGCGGTACCGAGCACGGCCAGCAGCACCGCGAGGCCGATGGTGATGAGGCGACGGGTCATGGTTCCTCTTCTCGTGCTGCCGGCGATGCGGCGACGTGGTGTGTCAGCCGGTGAGCTGGACGATCGAAACGCCCAGGTTCGGTCCGCCGATGGTCCCGGCGGCTGGGACGAGTCCTTGCGTGAAATAGCCGTTGATGCACTTGTCCGGGCCGCCGCAGTTGTTGGCGGGGTTCAGCCAGTCGGACGCGGTCCAGCCGGGCAGCCGGTAGCCGGTGACGACGAAGGCCGCGAAGCCCTCCAGCGTGTAGACGCCGTTGCTGCCCTGGCCGGTGGAGCCGGAGTAGACCGGGACGAAGATCGTCGTGCGGTTGTTCCTCGCGGTCTGCAGCGCGATCTTGCAGGCGTTGCCGGCCGACACGCCGGGGTCGTCGTAGTAGGTGCCGCCGTTGATGTTGACCGAGCAGTTGCCGTCCGGGTCGTCCACCCAGCCGAACATGCCTGGCCCGTCCGATCCGGCCGGGCCCGACGGGCACACGGTGTCGGTGGTGGTGTGCAGCTTGAGCACCCGGTCGTCGGCCGGCGACGGCAGCGGGTTCGGCGGATACGGCGGCGGCGCGGCGTAGCTGCTGCCGTCGCCGGTCGCCTGCAGCCACTCGCAGTACGAGATCGTCATGGCGAAGCTGACCGCGGACGCCGGCGGACCCCACGACGCCCTAGCGCACGCGTTGACGTTCGTGCCGTCGTAGGACTCGTTGCCGAGCAGCGTTCGCGCGAAGGCCGGCGGCAGCAGCGTCGACCCGCCGTCGGTCAGGGTGGAGGTGTGCACCTCGGCGTACTCGGTGCCGGCCGGGGGCGCGTCCGGACAGCTGGTCATCGCGCCGTCCGAGGCGGGGCACGTGGGCAGCGCGCCGTCCTCGGTGAATCCGCAGACGAGATCCACGCCGGCCACGCCGTCCTTGGCGTTGGCGTTCACGTAACCGTCGGCCGTGGCTGGCAGGCAGGACGTGGCGCCGAGGGCGCAGCCCATCGCGACGGCCAGCACACCGGCGTCCGCGCCGTTCTGCAGTTCGGCACGCTCCTGGTACAGCTGGCCGACGTCCACCACAAGGGCCCCCATGCCGAGCAGCACGCCGGCGCTTATCAGCACGCCGATCGTGACGCCGATCGCGCCGCGCTCGCGGCTGCCACCCAGCCGCAGGGAAAACACCTTCTTCAGGCCTCGCATGGCATGACTCCCTGGGCGGTGAGCACGATGGGGTCGCCGAAGCCACCGCCGCCGAACATCGCGGCGATCGCACCGACTGGGGTGAGGAACTCGAACGTGTAGCTGGTCTGGACCGTGGCGTCGGCGCCGGGGGTTGGCGCGGCCGGGCAGGCCGTCACGGCGACGCCCACCCCGGTCAGGGGGCTGGCGGCGGCCTGCGACTTGGGCACCACGTTCGGCTGCTTCAGCGAAGCCAGCCTGGCGCCCTCACGGGCCGCCTGGGTGAGCGTGATCTGGGCGTTGAGGGCACGCCCGAAGTCGATGATGCCGAAGACGAGCACCAGCAGCAGCGGCAGCAGCAACGCGAACTCCACGGCCGCCGCGCCGCGGTCCGAGCGAGCACCGCGCGGCGGCGGTGCCTGTCGTGCTTGTGGCGCACTGGGTGCCGGGACCATGGCCCGCCCTCTCTTGTGACTCCGGTGACTCCTGATACGGATGTCGGCGGGACGGCCGCGTGGCCGTCCCGCCGACAACGGGCGATCAGAGAGCGCCGGCGACGGCCGCGAACAGGTCGCTGAGCGCGGTGCCCAGCAACGTGGCGCCGATGACCATGACCAGGGCGATCACGGTGACGATCAGGCCGTACTCCACGGCGGTGGCGCCGCGGTCGTCGCGCTGGACGCGGTCGGCCACGAAGCTCTGCAGGAACACGAAGAACTTCAGCATCTTGGAACTCCTCGTTGGTGGTGGGTTCTTCAGGTTTCGACCGGTGTCGCCACCGATCGTCCGGACGGAACCTCGCCGCCCGTTGAGGCGTAACTCTGGGTGAGCACTGGCCCGCCGGGTATCAGGTAAACGGCCAGAAATAACGGAGAGTTAGGACGACATGTCATACGATCGGCCGACAAGGGCACGGCGGTCGGTCACTCTTAGTCGCAAACCGTTCCCGATCGGCTGAGCCGCCGCTTACTGTTCCGGCCATGAACCTCACGTGGGCGGCCGTCGGCGCGCTCGTCGGGCTGTTGGCCGGCGGCAGCCTGCGCGGCACCGTGTACCGGCACTCGGTGCCGCACGGCGAGCCGGAACGCACCACGTGCGCCAGCTGCGACCGCCCGGTGGCCAGGCTGCTGGTGCGGCCGCGGTGCCGGCACTGCCGCGGACGGCTGGGCACTCCGCTGGTGCTGGAACTCGTCACCGCGGCCGTGCTCGCCGTGCTGCTCGGCCGGTTCGGGGCGCAGTACGACACCGCGGCGTTCGCCTTCCTCGGCGTGCTCGGCGTCGCCCTGGCCACCGTCGACGTCGCCGTGCAGCGGCTGCCGGACCGGCTGACGCTGCCCGCCTACCCGATCGCGGTCGCGCTGTTCGCCGCGGCCGCGATCGCCGGCCACCAGCCGGACGCCCTGCTGCGTGCGCTGCTCGGCGGCCTCGCGCTCGCCGGCGGCTACCTCGTGCTCGCCCTGATCCGACCCGGCCAGCTCGGCACCGGCGACATCAAGCTCGCCGGCCTCGTCGGCATGGCGCTGGCCTGGCTCGGCTGGCCGATCCTGATCGTCGGCGCCACCCTCGGCTTCGTGCTGCTCGCCGCGTCCAGCCTCGTCCTGCTCGCGGCCCGCCGCATCACCCTCGGCAGCGCCATCTCCTTCGGCCCGTTCATGCTCACCGGCGCCCTCCTGGCCACCGTCCTCTGAGCGCAGCGCCGGTACGTGGGCGTCCCACAGTTCATCTAACGAGCGCTGGGACGCCCACGTACCAGCGCTGGCACCTCGACGTGCCCGCCGCCTGCGACGGCGCCAGCGTCTTCGCCGACCTCCAACCCGTCACGAGCGACGACGATCCTCCGGACGAGGCGCAGCTCGCCCGCTTCTTCGACTGACCGCGCCGGTGCCGGCCGGGGCGGTGAGCAGCAGCGCAGCGCCGATGAGCGCGGCCGCGGCCGATGCGGTGAGGATGCCTACCTTCGCGGCCCCGATGAGTGCCTCGTCGTCGAAGGCGAGATCGGTGATGAACAGCGAGACGGTGAACCCGATGCCGCCGAGCGCGGCGACGCCGAGTATCTCCCTGGCGTGCATGTCCGCTGGCAGGGTCCCCCACCGCCGCCACCGCACCAGGTAGGTCGTCCCGGCGATGCCGGCGATCTTGCCGAGGACCAGACCGAGGAGCACAGCCCAGGTCAGCCGCTCGCCGAAGGCCTCGCCGAGCGCTCCGCCACGCACGTCCACGCCGGCGTTGGCCAGCGCGAAGACCGGGACCACCATGAATGCGCTCAGTGGGTGCAGGCGGCGCTCCAGGTCCTCCAGTACGTGGCGGCCGGCGACCGGGCGGGCGGGGGTGAGCAGCCCGAGGGCCACCCCGGCGAGGGTCGCGTGCAGGCCGGACTCCATGGTCGCGAACCAGACGAGCAACCCGCCCGGGAGGTAGCCCCACGGTGAGGCCACCCCGAGCCGGCGCAGGCCGGCGGTGGCCAGCAGGCCGACCACCGCGAGGGCGAGCCACCACGGGTCGATCCGCTCGGTGTAGAAGACCGCGATGACGCCGATGGCCAGGATGTCGTCCACGATGGCGACGCTGAGCAGGAACAGCTTCGCCCCGGCCGAGGCGTGCCTGCCGAGCATCGCCAGAATCCCGACGGCGAAGGCGATGTCGGTGGCCATCGGAATGCTCCAGCCGCGCAGCGCCTGCCCTCCGCCGACGATGGCCACGAAGGCGAGCGCGGGAACGGCGATCCCACCGACCGCGGCCAGGGCGGGCAACGTCGCGGCCCGCCGGTCCTGCAGCTCCCCGACGGCGAGCTCCCGCTTGATCTCAAGCCCGATGACGAAGAAGAAGATGGCCATCAGACCGTCGTTGACCCAGTGCCGCAGGTCGTGGGTGAGGGCCGCCGGACCGCCACCCAGGGTGACGGTCTGCTTCCAGAACTGCGCGTAGCTGTCGGCCGCCGGACCGTTCGCCCACACCAGCGCCGCCAATGCGCCGGCGACCAGCACGATTCCACCCGCGCTTTCCGCACGCAGGAATGCCCGAAGCGGAGAGGTGACGGTCACCGCCACTCCCTTGATCGGATTGGTCACGCGCTTCCGCCGCCCTCCTGGTCCGGACTCGGCCACATCCTCCAGCACCCCACGCCGGCCGCCGTGAACGCCCCGATCGGCCGCCCTCGGCGACGCTGTCGAACGCCGCGTCCGCCTGTCAAACCGGGCGCGCTCGGGTGTCATGCGGCAGACTGCCGTGGTCCTGATCCACGGAGACGGAGTGGGTTGGCATGGCGCTTCGGTGGTACACGGTGGTGGTCGACTGCCTGGACGTGCGCAAGCAGGCCGCGTGGTGGGCGGAGGCGCTGGACTGGCAGATGGTCCACGAGTCGGACGAGGAGTGCGTGATCATTCCGTCCTGGGTGGACGAGAAGGTCATGCGGGACACGCCGTGGGAGCGGATCGGCCCGGGGATGGTCTTCGTGTCGGTGCCCGAGGGCAAGTCGGTGAAGAACCGGCTGCACATCGACCTGGCGCCGCACACCAGCCAGGACCGCGACGCCGAGATCGCCCGCCTGGAGCGGCTCGGTGCTCGGCGGGTCGACGTCGGCCAGTCCTCCGAGGTGCCCTGGACCGTGCTGGCCGACCCGGAAGGCAACGAGTTCTGCGTGCTCAGCTCCCGCGAGAGCTGAGCGCCGCCCTGAGCGAGCTGCCGCATCCAGCCCTGGCAGTGTTGACGCGTGATCTCGCGCGCCGTGGACACCTCGGGATGGTGCTCGCCGAGCCCTGAGGAGCCGGCATGCAAGATGTGACCGCAGGTCAGGGGCACCAGCTGCCGCTGACCGGAGAGCGGACGGTGCCGGGCGTCCCGGAGGAGAACTACTGGTTCCGGCGGCACGAGGTGGCGTACCTGGAGCTGCTGCCGTACTGCGTGGATGCGGTCGTGCTGGAGGCGGGCTGCGGCGAGGGGTACGGCGCCGACCTGCTGGCCAAGGTGGCGCACCGGGTGGTGGCGCTGGACTACGACGCGCTGACGGCCGTGCACGTGGCGCGCAGCTACCCGCGCGTCGCGGCCGTGCGTGGCAACCTTGCCGCGCTGCCGCTGCGACCGTCGACAGTGGACATTGTGGCCAACCTGCAGGTGATCGAGCACCTGTGGGAGCAGCCGCGGTTCCTCGCCGAGTGTGCGCGGGTGCTGCGGCCCGGCGGCCGGCTGCTGATCACCACGCCGAACCGGATCACCTTCTCCCCCGGCCGGGACACGCCGCTGAACCCGTTCCACACCAGGGAGCTGTCCGCCGCCGAGCTCGCCGAGCTGATCGAGGCCGCCGGGCTGCGGCTGGAGCGGATGGCCGGCGTGCACCACGGGCCGCGGCTGCACGAGCTGGACGGGCGGCACGGCGGCTCGATCATCGACGCGCAGGTCGAGGTGGTGCTGGCCGGTGGTGACTGGCCGCCCGAGCTGCTGACCGACGTGGCGGCCGTGTCCACGGTGGACTTCGTGGTGCACGACGACGACGTGGACACCAGCCTCGACCTGCTGGCCGTGGCGGCGCGCGCGTGACCCGTCCGGTCGGCACGTTCTGCCTGGTGCTGCACAGCCACCTGCCGTGGCTGGCGCACCACGGCGCGTGGCCGGTCGGCGAGGAGTGGCTGTACCAGGCGTGGGCGCACTCGTACCTGCCGGTCGTGGAGCTCGTGCAGCGGCTGGCCGACGAGGGCCGGCGCGAGGTGCTGACGCTGGGGCTGACCCCCGTGCTGGCCGCGCAGCTGGACGACCCGTACTGCCTGCGCGGGGTGCACCACTGGATGGGCGACTGGCTGCTGCGCGCGCACCACGCGGCGGGCCGGCGCGACGACCGCCCGCTGCGCGAGCTGGCCGCGCACGAGCAC
>Ga0299913_10000764_pt1 | contig 21731 bp, 19 predicted proteins | sample RVTome_9_FD_201360 | JGI IMG/M metagenome (GOLD analysis project Ga0299913, IMG submission 201360) | Soil microbial communities from uranium-contaminated site in the Upper Colorado River Basin, Wyoming, United States - RVT155D38 (version 2) ... | reverse complement strand
AGTAGACCTTGACGTCTGTTGCGATAGTGAATTTGGTGTGATCGGCAAGCTCCGAGCCTCGATCCCAGGTCAGGGATTTTCGAAGTGCGGTAGGAAGCTTACGAACTGCTTTGACGAGGGCATCCACAACAACATCTGTTCGCTTCTCCGAGAGTTTAACCAAGATGACGAACCGAGATCGCCGTTCGACCAATGTTGCAATGAAGGTTCCGCGGGAGCCCTCCACCAAATCGCCTTCCCAATGTCCCGGGACTGCTCGATCTTCCACCTCTGCCGGCCTCTGGCGTATGGAGACTGCATTCGCGATTCTCTCGCCACGGCGGCCATCGATTGCATGACGCGGACGGCGGAACGATCGCCTTGAGCGAAGATGCGCCATAAGCTCCTTTTTCAGGGCGCCGCGAGCTTGAACGAAAAGACTGCGGTAAATCGTCTCGTGTGACACCCACATCTCCGGATTCCCGGGATAACGATCTCTGAGCCAACCTGCAATTTGCTGCGGCGACCATTCCTGGTTCAGTTTAGCCGCAACTATCCGCTGCAACGGTCGGTTCTTGATGAGCAGACAAGGCTTCGGGCGGCGGGCTGACTCCCAGGCTGCCCTGTCGGCTTGAGTTGCCCGATAGTGCGCCCGGCCACCGTGTCGAGCCACCTCCTGGCTTACTGTGGAAACAGCTCGATTGAGGCGTCTGGCGATGGCTCGGAACGTGTCGCTCGAGGCGATACCGCGCGAGATCTCTTCTCGCTCACCGAGGCTGAGTACCCGCGGGGAGCGAGTGCGTAAGGGTGGTTCGAGACCACCAGCGGCTTGAAGCACGCGGTAGAGGTTGCTGGATCGCTGGCCCAGCTCCCGGCTGATCCAGAGAACCGCTTCGCCAGCTTTATATCGGCGCCAGAGTTCTTCGCGTTGCGCGCTTGTAACTGTCGAGTGACGTCCCGATCTCATGTGACACCTCCGAGGCTAAGAATAGCTGAAGGTGTTTCGCTGACCCATTGAGACCGCCTTACCTATGTCCCCGGAACGGACCCTATATCGATGGCGGAGAGGGTGGGATTCGAACCCACGGTACGGTTACCCGTACTCTTGATTTCGAGTCAAGCCCGTTCGACCACTCCGGCACCTCTCCCGTAATTTCGCGCCCACAAGTTTACTCTATCGCGCCGCCCTGCCTTTGTCGCGGCGCGCCGGCGTCAACCGCGACTGCTGCCGCGAAAGAGCCCGGGCCCCCAATTCGCATCGCTTCAAAGCGCCGGTGGCTCGGCCGCCGTCGTGCGCTGCGAATTGTAACAGACTGACACTCAACGGATTTCCCGTATAATCCTTGGCCGCACCGCTTTATCCTTTGCCGAAACGTGGCGGCTGCGGCGCGGATGCAACACCGCGCAAAGAATATTCCGGCGAATCCACTTCACAAAAAATCGGCTCAGGTTACGTCCAATATCACTGTTTTACAAAGCTGTCTGAGGTAGCCTATGGGTGCAGCGGACCGGTCCCCCGCCCTCGGGTTAACAAGCGGATAGAACAAGAGGGATAGTGCACAGGATTCGGGACCAGCCGTCCGCGCACATCCGCATTCCAACTACGGCGTTCCCTGATGCCGGCGACAACGGGAATGACGGATTTCATGCCGGCAGAACGGCATCAAACTGCGGAGACGTGATTTGCGACTGTTCCTTTACATGTTGTTGGCCGCGCTTCTCGGTACCTGTTCTGTGCCGCCAGGTTTGCTCGAGCAGGTGCTGGAGCTGGGCGAGCTTCGCGTCGTGACGCGCAACACACCTACAACGTATTTCGTCGGAGCGGAAGGTCCCGCGGGACCGGAATTCGATCTGATCAACGGTTTCGCCAATGAACTCGGCGTTTCGCTCGTCATTGAAACGGTGGACAGCGTTTCCGAGGTGATGCCGAGCCTGCTTTCCGGCAACGTTCACCTCGCTGCAGCCGGGCTGTCGCTCACGGACTCGCGCCGCAAATACCTGAGCTTCGGCCATCCTTATAACGCGGTCGACATGCATCTGATCTACAAACTCGGCAGCGGACGGCCGAGATCGATTGAGCAGGTGGCCGGCCGCTCCATCGAAGTCGTCGCCGGCAGCAGTCATTCCGACATGCTGGCGTCGCTCAGCGAGATTTATCCGGGACTACAGTGGTCGGAGAATGCCGACGTTGAAGTCGCCGATCTTCTGCAAAAAGTCGCTTCCGGCGAACTCGACTTCACGGTCGCCGACAGTACGGATTTCAACATCCAGCGACACTTCTATCCGGAACTGAGGGTAGCCCTCGATCTGGAAATAGCGGGCCCGATCGCCTGGGCGTTCAGACAGGATGACGGCGACAGCCTGCTGCGGCGGGCGGACGAGTATCTGATCGGCGCGAGACGCGAGGGCGTTCTGGCGCAGGTGCACGACCGCTACTACGGTCACACGGAGAAGTTCGACTATGTCGGCACCCGCAGGTTCGTGCGTCATTTCGACAGTCGGCTGCCTCTCTATCGCCAGGTGTTCGAAGAGGCCGGCAATGCGCACGGGGTGGACTGGCGCTTGCTTGCGGCCATTGGTTACCAGGAATCGCACTGGCGATCTCATGCCGTTTCGCCAACTGGAGTTCGCGGCATCATGATGCTTACCAAGGCGACGGCAGATTATCTCGACATCGAGAATCGGGTGGATCCGGAGAGCAGCATCTTCGGCGGTGCCGAATTTTACGCACGCCAGTCCGACCGAATTCCGGATTCCGTGGAGGAACCGGACCGAACCTGGATGGCGCTCGCCGCATACAACGTCGGCTTCAATCATCTTCTGGACGCGCGGCAAATTGTCGAATGGCAGGGAGGAGACCCCGATGCCTGGGTGGACGTCAGCAAGACATTGCCTCTTCTGGCGAACGAGCGCTGGTATTCCCGGGTCGAGTACGGCTATGCGCGCGGCTGGGAGCCCGTGCTGTACGTCAATAATATTCGCAATTATTACAACATCCTGCGCTGGATCACGAAAAACGAGGAACGTGAGCGCGCGATAGACGATGTCGAGGATACGCTTGCGAAACCGGGGCTGGTCGAGGTCGCAAGGAACGATTAGCCGGGGCCACGGGCGAGTGTGAAACCCGACTCGCCGCAGGCCAGTTCCCGCGGGTGGTCCCCGTCAGGCACGTTTCCCTGCGAAAAACTCCGTCAGCACTGCCGCGCACTCCTCCGCCAGCAGTCCTCCGTTTACTTCGATGCGGTGGTTGAGCCGCCTCTCGTTGCACAGATCCACAACGCTGCCTGCCGCGCCGGCCTTGACATCGTAGGCACCGAACACAAGGCGCCGGATGCGCGCATGCAGCATCGTCCCGATGCACATTGCGCAGGGTTCGAGCGTCACATAAGCCGTCGCATCGCCGATGCGGTAGTTTCCCGTTTCCTTTGCCGCCCCCCGCAGTGCGATGACTTCTGCATGTGCGGATGGATCGCAGTCATTGATGCTGCGATTGTGTCCGCGGCCGACGATGCGGTCCCCTGCAACAACAACCGCGCCGACCGGTACTTCGCCGGCCGAGGACGCTAGCGACGCCTGCTCCAGGGCGGCACGCATGAAGCACCGGTCGAGCTTCGTCCAGCCGTCCGTCATCGCGGCCGATACCCGCGCGACGCCTGAACCAGGAGCGGCTTCACTCCCACTCGATCGTGGCCGGCGGCTTCCCGGAAATGTCGTACGTGACGCGCGAAATGCCGTCTACCTCGTTGATGATTCTGAGCGATACGTGTTCGAGAAATTCGTACGGCAAACGAGCCCAGCGCGCGGTCATGAAGTCGATGGTCTCGACGGCGCGCAAGGCGATGACGTAATCGTAACGCCGGCCGTCGCCCATCACGCCCACCGAGCGAACCGGCAGGAAAACGGCAAAGGCCTGGCTGGTCTTGTCGTACAGATCGTTTTTTCGCAGCTCGTCGATAAAGATGCGATCGGCAAGCTGCAGCAATCGGACATACTCCCGACGAACCTCGCCCAGCACACGCACGCCGAGCCCCGGTCCCGGGAAAGGATGGCGCTGCACGATTTCTTCCGGCAGGCCCAGTTCGAGTCCAATCTTCCGCACTTCGTCCTTGAACAGCTCACGCAACGGCTCGACGAGTTTCATGCGCATTTTCTGCGGCAGACCGCCGACGTTGTGATGCGACTTGATGACGTGTGCCTTACCAGTCGATGCGCCGGCAGATTCGATGACGTCGGGATAGATAGTCCCTTGCGCAAGCCAGTCAATATCCTTTAGCTTCAGTGCTTCTTCTTCGAACACATCGATGAAAAGTCCACCGATCACTTTGCGTTTCTCCTCCGGATCCGAAACGCCGGTGAGCGCCGTAAAAAAACGATCGGCCGCGTCCACCCGAATGACATTGACTCCGAGATGTTGCGCAAAAGTTTTCATGACCTGGTCGCCTTCGCCGTGGCGCAACAAGCCGTGATCGACGAACACGCAGACGAGACGGTCACCGATGGCTTTGTGCAAGAGAGCTGCCACGACCGACGAATCGACTCCACCGGACAGCCCCAGCAAAACGTTGCCGTGGCCGACTTCCCGGCGCACTGCATCAATGGCAGTTTCGGCGATATTGTCGGGTGTCCAGTCACCGGCGCAGCTGCAGATGTCCCTGACGAACCGCCGCATGATCTCGCCACCTTGTGGCGTATGCGTGACCTCCGGATGAAACTGGACCCCGTAGTAATGCCGTTCCGGGTCTTCGATTGCGGCAAGTGGCGAGTTCGCGCTGCTGGCCGTGACACGAAAACCTTCAGGCGCTACCTCCACGCGATCTCCGTGGCTCATCCATACCTTCAGTAACGGCTCTTGCGACTCGACGCTCGCATCGCTCAAGCCGTCGAGAAGGCTGGAACGGGATGACCTGATTTCGGCATAACCGAATTCGCGATGCGAGTGGGTTTCGACCTTGCCGCCCAGTTGCTGGGCCATTGCCTGCATCCCGTAGCAGATGCCGAGCACCGGCACGCCGAGTTCGAAGACGGCCGGCGACACGCGCGGCGGCTTGTCGACTGTGACCGACTCCGGACCGCCGGACAGCACGATGCCCCTGGGACGCCATGCGCGCAGGGCGGCATCGGTCATATCCCAGGGATGGATTTCGGAGTACGCCCCGCACTCGCGCACGCGGCGTGCGATCAACTGCGTGTACTGGCTGCCGAAGTCCAGAATCAGTACACGGTCCGCATGAATGTCGGGTACAGCGGTGGATGCCGGTCTGGCTGCCTGGGTCATGTCGGTGGCGGGGCTTTGCGGACGCTTGCTGTGCTCAACTGTTGCTGCGGTAATTTGGCGCTTCTTTGGTGATCGTTACATCGTGCACGTGACTCTCCCGCATCCCTGCTCCCGTGACCTTCACGAACTTCGGGCGAGTGCGCATTTCTTCGATGTTGTGGCTGCCGGTGTATCCCATCGCCGCGCGCACGCCGCCCATCAACTGGTGGACGATGGAGACTACGCTGCCTTTGTAGGCGACGCGACCTTCGATCCCCTCGGGTACCAGCTTTTCCAGCTCCTCGGTAGCGTCCTGAAAGTAGCGGTCGGAGGAACCGTGCGTCTGGCCCATCGCCCCGATGGAACCCATGCCGCGATAGGTTTTGTAGGAGCGGCCCTGATAAAGCTCGACTTCGCCGGGCGATTCCTCCGTGCCGGCAAACAGGCCGCCGATCATGACCGAGTACGCGCCGGCAACGAGCGCCTTTGCGATGTCACCGGAATAGCGAATGCCGCCGTCGGAAATCAGCGGTACGCCCCGCTCCTTTAGGGCACGCGCGACTTCCGCAACCGCGGAAATCTGCGGCACACCCACCCCAGCGATCACGCGCGTGGTGCAGATCGAGCCGGGACCGATGCCCACTTTGACGCCGTCTGCACCGGCGTCCGCCAACGCGAGAGCCGCCTCCGCCGTCACGACGTTGCCGGCAATCACCTGCAGATCTGCAAACTGCGTCTTGATTCGCTTAACGCGTTCAAGAACGCCTTTGGAAAAACCGTGCGACGTATCGACGACGATCAGGTCCACTCCTGCCTGCACCAGCGCCGCGACGCGTTCATCGGTGTCGTGACCGGTACCCACGGCGGCACCGACGCGCAGCGCTCCGTTACTGTCTTTGCAGGCGCGCGGGTAATCGGAGGCCTTTTGAAAATCCTTCGCGGTGATCATGCCCCGCAACTCGAAGTTTTCAGAGACGACCAGAACCTTCTCGATGCGGTGGCGATGCAGGAGCGACAATACCTCGTCGTCGTCGGCCCCTTCGCGTACCGTAACCAGACGCTCCTTCGGCGTCATGACGGTCGACACCGGCGCATCCAGCCTCGTCTCGAATCGAAGATCGCGATGTGTCACGATACCCAGCGTCTCCTTGCCGTCGACGACAGGTACGCCGGAGATGTTCAGCGAGCGGGTAAGCTGGATGACCTCGCGGATCGTCGCCTCGGGTGACACCGTAATGGGATCCCGGACGATCCCGCTTTCGAATTTCTTGACCCGCAGAACCTGGCGCGTCTGTTCTTCAGCGCTCATGTTCTTGTGAATGACGCCGATGCCGCCCTCCTGGGCGAGGCAAATTGCCAGCCGCGACTCGGTTACGGTATCCATCGCCGCTGACAACAGCGGAATGTTGAGCCTGATGCCCCGAGTGAGTTCGGTAGAGAGATCAACTTCGCGCGGCAGCACGTCGGAGTAGTCCGGCTGTAACAGGACGTCATCGAATGTCAGGGCTTCCTTGGCGATTCGCATGCTCGGGCGGCTTCGGGTGTTCGGCTATATGAGTCGGTTATAAGGGGACGGCACGGCGCGCTTCGTGGCGACCGGAGCCGGGTTAAACGGTCAATTGTACGCGGAGGGCATATGCCGGTAAACCATGATGTGGATTGCCATATCAGCCAGGATTTGCGAAGGCACTCGATGCCGGCGCGCCCCTGCTGCTTTATACTGCCGCTGTGCGCGAAATTCCCCCTACACGTGTCGCGGACAGTGCCCTTACTGTATCCGAACTCAACCGCCAGGTTCGCCTTCTGCTCGAGCGTGACCTCGCGCGTCTTTGGGTGCAGGGAGAAATTTCGAACCTCGCACGCCCCGCATCCGGACATCTGTACTTCAGCCTGAAAGACGAAACGGCGCAGATTCGCTGCGCCTGGTTTCGGCAGCGGCAGCGAGCGCCCACGCACAGGATCTCGGATGGCGACCAGGTGCGCGTGCTGGGGCGAGTCAGTCTCTACGAGGCCCGCGGCGACTATCAGCTCATCGCGGAACAGGTCGAGCCGGCGGGCGAAGGGGAATTGCGTCGGCGCTTTGACGCGCTGAAGAAAAAACTCGCCGCCGAGGGCCTGTTCGACGCGGAGCGAAAGCGTCCCCTGCCGCTGCTGCCGCGCCGGATCGGCGTGGTCACGTCCCCGACTGGCGCCGCTATCCGCGACATACTGACGGTTCTGCGACGCCGCTTTCCGGCAATTCCGGTAGTTATCTATCCGTCGCCGGTCCAGGGAGACGCGGCCGCGCCCGCGCTGCTGGCCGCGCTCGATGTCGCCATCAGGCGCAACGAATGCGACGTCCTGATCATCGCGCGCGGCGGCGGCTCGCTCGAGGACCTGTGGGCGTTCAATGACGAAGCCCTGGCCCGTGCGATCTGCGCATGCCCTGTCGCGACCGTATGCGGCGTAGGACACGAAGTCGATGTCACGATCGCCGACTTCGCGGCGGATGTCCGGGCGCCGACGCCCTCGGGAGCTGCGGAGCTGGTGGCTCCGGATCAACTCGAGTGGCAGCGTGCCTTCGAAGCACATGCGGGACGCCTGGCCTCGCAGATGGGGCGCCATCTCGAGAACGCCTTTCAAGCCGTCGATTGGCTGTCCCGCCGCCTGACCCAGTGCAGCCCCGCGGTGCACCTGCGGCAGCAAGCCGAACGGCTGCGCGACCTGGGGAAGGCGCTTGCCGGCGCCGTGCGCCACGACTTCACACGCAGGGGACGACAACTGGACCAGATCACCGGCCGCCTGCTTTCACGAGCGCCGACGAGACGGCTGGAAAGCACCTCACAGCGCGTTCGCGAGTTGCACGCCCGACTGCTCCGGCGCGGCGCTGTCTCCATCGAGCGCCTGCAAACGCGCCTTAAGGGCGCCGAACGGGCGCTGAATTCGGTCAGCCCGCTGGCGACTCTCACGCGCGGCTATGCCATCGTCACTGACGCCGAATCCGGGCGGGTGCTGATGGACGCCGCGGACGCGGCGGCCGGCACGACGGTGAAAGCGCGGCTTGCCCGCGGCGGTCTGGCCGCAACAGTGACGCAAAGCTGGCCGGAGGCCGAAAGCGATGGCTGATCCAAGCCGCATCCGTCACCGATTCGCGGGTAAGATCGGGCAGGCGAGAGCCCGTGCAATCGGTGACGGATGCGGGCCGAGCCACGCCGCAGCGCTTGCATCGCTGACGGTACTGCTGATGGCAGGGGCGTCAGCGTCGGCTTTTCCCGAACACGCACCGCGGCCGGGAGGCATAGCGGTCATCCCTGTAACCGGCAGCGCGGAAGGTTACGCCCCGGTGGTTACGTTCGGAGACAGGCGGGCGCTGGTAGTGCAGCGGGACGACGAATGGGTCGCGGTTGTCGGCATCCCGCTGGATCACGAAGGGGGCCCCGCGCGGCTGTCGATCGCCCTTCCCGACCTTGCCGTGACCGAGATTCCCTTCGAGGTGGTGCCGCACGCCTATCGCGAACAACGACTGACCGTTCAGAACCAGAGCTACGTCGACCCGGCCCCGGACCAGCTCGAGCGCATTCTGGCGGAGCGCGCCCTCATTGACGCCGCGCTGGCCGGCTGGCGGGAACTGCCATATGTCGACGTCGAGCTGCTCGCGCCGGTTTCCGGAAGCCAGAGTCCGAGCTTCGGATTTCGCCGATATTTCAACGATCAGCCGAGGGCGCCGCACAAAGGCATGGACATCGCCGCGGCTGCAGGAACGCCGATCGTGGCTTCGGCCGACGGCATCGTCAGCATCGCCGACGAGTTCTTTTTCAACGGTAAGACGGTCATCATCGACCACGGCCAGGGACTGATGACGATGTATTGTCATCTGGACGCGATGGATGTCGGCGCCGGCGAGAATCTGCACCGCGGCACGACCATTGGAAAGGTCGGCGCGACCGGGCGTGTCACGGGGCCGCACCTGCACTTTGGCGTGTATTTGAACGGCACCGCCGTGGATCCGGCGTTGTTGCTGGCGCCGTAGCCGAGCCTCCGCTGCGACGCGGTGCCGTTCATTCGCCGCGGTCCCGCAGGGCACGATGGCATTAATCGTCGTAACTGAGTGGGCTCTTCCGGCGCAGATACGTCCCGTCCTCCTGCCGTTCGAAAACGTTGCAGCACTCCATCTCGCCGCCGTATATGTGGAGCGTGACCGCAGCGGTCTGCCGGCAGGGATTGCTGATGCTGTGGTATTCAAACGGTGGAATCAGGCAGCCCGCGCTGCCGACGCCAGCCTCGTAGGAATTGCGGGGCTCGAAGCGACAGCCGTCATCGCCGGACCGGGTCAGCTCGTACTGCTGCACGTCGATGCTGCCGCCCCAGACGCCCTCCACGCACCACATTCCGGAGTGATCGTGAATCGGTGTGCGCTGCCCGGGGCCCCAGGTCATGACGACGATCGAATAGCCCCGTTTGTCGTCACGATGCATCAGACGGCGCGCATAATGTCCTTCCACCGGGCGTGTCAGCTCGGGCGGCAGCTCAATGCGACCCGAGCGGATGAGGCGGCAAAGTTCGGCTTTGATTGTCTCCACCGTCGCGGAAACGCTTTCCTTATCGACCGCCGCGTCGACCAGACCGATCAGCTCGCCGAGGCCGGATACGGCCATGTTCTTTCCTCCAGTTGAACCGGAAACCATACTAACACCGGACAGCTGCTCAGACTGCGGAACGCGTCGCTCTGCCCGACAGCTCCGGACAGGCTTCGAAATACTCGCAGATCACCGGCCTGAAGGCGTCCATGTCGACAAGGAAGGAGTCGTGTCCTTTCACCGAGTCCAGGGGCACGAAATTCACGTCGTCGATCACCCGGGACAATCCGTCGGCGAGTTCCCGTTGCTGGTGCATGGGAAAAAGGATGTCCGACTGCACGCCGATTACGAGCGCGCGCTGGAGTTTCAGCTTGTTGAAGCCCGAGGCAAGAGATCCGCCGTGTTCGGCCAGATCGAACAGGTCGGAGGCGCGCGACAGGTAGAGATAGCAGTTGGGGTCGAACTGGCCGGTAAACTTTCGCGCCTGGGACTCGAGGTACGATTCCACCGCGAAATCGATGCGGAACGGGTCTCCGCCATGGTCCTCGACAGTGACGCGCTCCCTGCCGAAGCGCTGATCCCATTCCTGCGCCGAACGATAGGTGATCATGCCGAGCTTTCTCGCCAGCCGCTGTCCCGTGACCGGTGGATCGGCAGGATCGTAGTTGCCGTTTGCCCATTTGGGATCCTGGCGGATCATTTCTCGCTGTAACGATCGCACCGCAATGGAAAACGGCAGCGCTCGGGTCGCAGACGAAATCGAGATAAATCCAGCACTGGTTTCCGGGTGGCGTACACAAAAGGCCAGCGCGCTCATGCCGCCCATGGAGCAGCCAATGGTCGTGTGCAAGCGATCGATGCCGAGATGCTTGAGAACCTGGTAGCCGCCTTCAGCGACGTCCTCCAGCGTGAGCACCGGAAACGTCAGCCGGTAACGCTCGCCGGTTGCGGGATTGATCGATGCAGGTCCCGTCGATCCGAAACAGCTGCCGAGCGAGTTCACGCAGACGATGAAGTAGTGGTCGGAGTCGAGAGGCAGGCCCGAGCCGATCATGTCTTCCCACCAGCCTGCCGCCGGGTTGGCGGCCGACGAGGCGGCGTGCGCCGATGGCGAGAGTCCGGTGAACAGGAGGATGGCGTTGTCGCCACTGCCCTGCAGGGTGCCCCAGGTTTCAAAGGCGATCGTCGGCGACTCAAGGAAACCGCCGCGGTGCATGGGGAATCTGCCCTTTATTGTTACTGTCTGGCTGGCGTTCATGTGCGGATTCTAGCGCATCGACCGCTCCTCTCGGGCACCTCCCGTGCCGCGTCCCGCAGCGCTCATGAACGGTCGAAGGAAGTCGCAGCCGGAGCCTGCACGGGGGAGGGGCTTTCAGGAACGCCGTGAATACATCCATGTAGGCTTCGCAAAAACATCCCTGTTTTTGACGATCCTGAAAGCCCCTCCCCCGCCCAGGCTCCTCTGAAACGCCGTGGCGTTCATGAGCGCTGCGGGACGCCAAGAGTCTGCGCGGTAGAAAGTATTCCTACTGCGCAGACTCCTAGCGTTTGTTGTGTTTCATCAGCCGCTTGCGTTTGCGCTCCTGCCGCGGCGTGAGCTTGTTGCGGCGGCCTTTGTAGGGATTGTCGCTGGTCTTGAAGCGCAGGCGCACCGGTGTCCCCTTGAGGTGAAACGCCTTGCGGAAGTGGTTGATCAGGTAGCGCCGGTAGGCTTCCGGTACTCGCTCCGTCTGGTTGCCGTGGATGACGATGACGGGCGGATTCCGCCCGCCCTGATGGGCGTAACGAAGGCGGATGCGGCGCCCGCGGACCATGGGGGGTTCGTGCGCCGTGACGGCGCTCTGCAGTTCCCGTGTCAGCTCCGCCGTCGGCAGATCTCGAGTTGCGGCGCGATAGGCTCGCCGGGCGGCTGGCAGCAGATCGCCGACGCCCGTCCCGTGTAGCGCCGAAATAGTCATTCGCTCGGCGAAGTCGAGGAACGGCAGGCGCCGCTCCAGCTGCTCCCTGACCTGCCGTCGGTGATCGGCCACGAGCCCGTCCCATTTGTTGGCGACCACGACCAGCGCGCGTCCCCGTTCGACGATCAGCCCTGTAAGACTGACGTCCTGTTCCGTAACGCCCTCTTGCGCGTCCAGCACCAGGAATACCACTTCGGCTCTTTCCATCGCCTGCAGGGCTTTGATCACGCTGAACTTCTCGACCGTCTCGTAAACCTTGCCCTTGCGCCGCACACCGGCGGTGTCCACCAGCACGAAGCTCTGGCCGTCGCGTTCGAACGGCACGGCGATGCTGTCCCGCGTAGTGCCGGGCTGGTCATAAACCACCAGTCGGTCTTCGCCCAGCAACCGGTTGATCAATGTGGACTTGCCGACATTCGGCCTGCCGATGACCGCGATGCGCAGGGGCTGATCCTCCCCCTCCTCCGCGTCTGCCGGCTGCTCGACATCCGGCGCGGCGAAAGGCGCCAGCACCTCGTCCATCAGAGCCGCGACTCTGTCGCCATGGGCCGAGGAAATGGCTACGGGATCGCCGAGCCCCAACCCGTGGAATTCCGCGGCGGCCATGTCAGGGTCCATGCCCTCGGCCTTGTTAGCGACAAGCCAACGCGCCTGAGCGTACTGCCGCGCCAGTTCCGCGACCCGCTCATCGGCGGCCGTAAGCCCGCTCCGGCCGTCGACCATCACGATCGCGACGTCCGCTTCCTTCAGCGCAACGATAGTCTGCTGGACCATCAGTTCGCTCAGCCCCGTCTCTCCGCCGGCAACGCCGCCGGTATCGATGACGAGATACGGAACGGGGCCGAGTTTGCCGAAGCCGTACTGGCGATCGCGCGTCAGCCCGGGGAAGTCCGCGACCAGCGCGTCGCGCGACCGTGTCAGCCGGTTGAAAAGCGTCGACTTACCGACATTCGGCCGACCAATGAGTGCGATGACTGGGAGCATTTGAATCGGCTGCGGTCATGATCCGGACAGGCGGCTGGAGGGACAGAGTACTAGGTATCCCCGGCGGCCTCATCGACCGGTTGCTCGTCGGCTTCCGGTGTTTCGAGTTCGAACACGTCCAGTCTGCCCGACTCGCTTTGCACGTACAGACGGTTATCGATCACCACCGGCGCGGCGGAGAGCATGCCCTTCCCGACACGTACGCGCGCAACCGTCTTGCCGTCGGAGTTATTGAAGAAATGCACGTAACCTTCAAAGTCGCCGACCACCACCGTATCCCGGTAAGTCACGGGTGCTGTAGGCTCCCGGCGCAGAAGCGCGTCGTGCCGCCACAGTTCGGAGCCGTTCCGCCTTGCTAGCGCAACCAGCTCCCCCGTTTCGGTGACGACGTACACGTTCTCCAGGTCCGCGGCGAGTCCGATGTGGGTCGATATCTCTCTCGTCCACAGTACCTGCCCCGACTCCGCGGCGAGAGCAGCCAACCGCCCCTGATACGCGGTTGCATAAATATCCTGACCGACGGCCGCGATCGTGCCGTCTATGTCCGACAGGCGCTCGAGATCGGACCGGCCGGTCGGCGGCGACAGCATGACTTCCCAGCGGGCCGTTCCGTCAGACAGCCCGGAAGCAATAAGGCGCCCGTTGTCGAAGCCGGCAATCACCGTGGTGCCGACGATAATCGGCGGCGCCGATCCCCTGAGGGTCAGTGGCGGCAGACTCTGTTCCAGCGACCAGCGCTCCGAGCCGTTGGACAGAGACAGTACTCGCAGCGTGCCATCGATGGTGTAGACGACGATGGCGTTTCCCTGGACCAACGGCCTCGCAAGGGATTCGCCGGCAATGTCGCTGCGCCAGATCTCGCTGCCGTCGTCCGCGCGAAGGCAGACGAGACTGCCGTCGCTGCCCGCGACGACCACACGGTTTTCGCCGACACCCGGCCCGGCAGACAGCGGAACCTCGAGTTCCGTACGCCACAGACGCTGGCCGCTCACCGGGTCGAAAGCAGCGACAACGCCGTCCCGGCTCGCCGCGTAAACCCGCTCACCGTCGCCGGCGGGGGACAGCGCGATGCGCAGGAATTCCGAACCGCCGCCAAGCTTTGCGCTCCAGACCCTTTCCACGGGGAAGGTCGCCGTGAAGTCGCGCAACTCCTGAGGCTCGAGCTCCTCGTCCTTATCGCCGCCGAAGATGCCACAGCCTGACAGCATCGTCGCGGCAAGCAGAAACGCCGCTGCGCATCTGCTCATTGCTCGACCTCGTCGTCCGCTATCGGTTGCTCGCTGGCGGCACCGCCATTGGCTGCCGCCGCAACCGGGGTTACCGGCAGATCATTGATCTTCATCTGGATCAGCGTCCTGTTGACGGTCGGCGCATTAGGATCGTCGGCCAGTGCCGCGGTATACGCCTCCACTGCATCCTCCGTCCGCCCCAGCACCACGTAGGCGTCGCCCAGAGTTTCGCTGTATCTCGCTGCAAACGCGGTATCGCGGTACCCCTGCAAAAGGTCAATGACTTCCTGCGGCTTGTCCTGGTAGAGGAGGATCTTTGCCAGTCTCAGCCTCGCGAGCATCTGCGTTTCGCCATCCTCGCCCTCGGCGAGCACGGCTGAAAGCTCGTCCGCAGCATCCTGGTCCCTGCCCTGGTCCATATAAAGCTTCGCCATCGCAAGCCGCGCCTGGTCTGCGTAGACCGTCGATCCGTAGTTCTCGTACAGGTTCGCGGCCGTGGTGCGGGCCGCCTCGCTGTCCCCGCGGGCGACTTCCTTCGCCAGGGATTCATAAATCGTCGAGGCCTGCAGTGCCGACTCGTCCCGCTGATTCTTCCAATAGTTCCAGCCGAGCAACAGCGCGACACCGATCACCACACCGCCGATGATGTAGCCGCCATTCTCCCGCCACCAGCCGCGGATTGCTTCGATCTGTTCCTTTTCCGTTAATAGTTCGTCCACCACTTACTGCCTTTTGTCTGCAATTTGTCGTACATCGCCCGTCTCCGGGTCGCTGATGTCCAGTCGCTCGGCAAGCACACGTTTCAGCCGGTCGCAATGAACGCTGATTTGGTCTTCGTCGCTACGCAAAGGTTTCAAGCCGGCGCGATTATCGCGTACTTCCTCGTCACCCAGTATCAGCGCGTAGGCAGCGCCGCTCCGGTCCGCCCGTTTTAGCTGTGCCTTGAACGACCCGTCGCCGAGATTCATCTCGATGCGCAGCGACGGCAATTCGTCGCGCAGCCTTTCCGCAAGTGCGAGGCTGTGCTTCAAAGCAGGAGCGCCGACTGCAACAATGTAAACGTCCGCGTTTCGGCCGGAAGCGCGGTTGCCGCATAGCTCGAACAACGCCACGAGACGCTCCATGCCCATCGCCCAGCCGACTGCCGGTACGGCCCGCCCGCCGAGTTTTTCCACGAGGCCGTCGTAGCGGCCGCCGGAACACACGGCGCCTTGCGAGCCCAGCGCATCCGTAACCCATTCGAAAACCGTGCGGTTGTAGTAATCGAGCCCCCGCACGAGACGCGGATTGACACTGTACGGCAATCCGGCGGCGTCTAGCAGTACTTTCAGGTCGTCGAAATGCCTCGCCGACTCCCGATCGAGAAAGTCGAGCATGACCGGCGCGCCTGTAATGAGCTCGCGCATATCCGGATTCTTGCTGTCCAGAATTCTGAGCGGGTTCTGCTCCAGACGGCGGCGGCTGTCCTCGTCAAGCCGGTCCTTGGCCGCCGAAAAGTACCTGACCAGCGCGTCCCGGTAGGTGCGCCGGGTTTCCGGATCGCCGAGCGAGTTGATTTCCAGGGAAAGGCGCGACACGTTCAGGGCACGCCACAGGCGCCCGCACATGATGATCAGTTCGGCATCGACATCAGGCCCCGGGTAGCCGAACGCTTCCACGTCGATCTGGTGAAATTGCCGGTACCGCCCCTGCTGGGGCTTTTCATAACGGAACATCGGTCCGGCCATCCACAGCTTCTGGCGCTGGTTGTGCAGCAGGCCGTTCGTGATCCCGGCACGCACCACTCCGGCGGTCCCTTCCGGTCTCAGGGTAAGGCTTTCGCCATTGCGGTCCTGAAAGGTGTACATCTCCTTTTCGACGATGTCGGTTACCTCGCCGATAGATCGGCTGAACAGCTCGGTGTACTCGAGAATCGGCAACCGGATCTCGTGGTAGCCGAACGCTTCCACAACCTCGCGCACGGTTGCTTCAACGTGACGCCAGGTGCGGGAGGCGTCCGGCAGCACGTCATTCATGCCTCTTATCGCTTTCGGCTTCACGGGATGTGATCAGCGACCGGTAATGGTCATGCGAGCGGTATCGCCGCGACGCGCCGACGGCGGAACCGGATAGCGTTCGCCATTCACGGACAAGGTTGCGTTGTCGCTGTCCCCGAGAAGCACCTGTAACGGCGGCTCGCCGGCGACCGTCACTGCTCTGCCGGCGGTACCGAGGCCGAAGTAGAGGCGCTGGCCCGCGGCATCGGTGACTTCGGTCCAGCAATCGCCGCTGAAGGTCATGCGAAGCTCGACCTCGTCGCCGCCGGTTGTCGGCCGCTGCACCCCCGGCTGCCTCGTCGCCGGCTGCCTCGTCGCCGGCTGCTCGACCCGTGGCTGATCGAGTCCGCTCACCGGCAGGTCGGCAGGAGCGGAGCCCGAATCGGTACTGTCGCCGCCGGGACCATCGGCCGGGCCGGGTTCGGCTTCTACTGCTGCCTGTGACTGCCCCTCGTCGCCCTGCCGCAGTTGCTCGACGGACCGGTCGCCGGCAACCGGCGACAATGTGCCCGGCTCGGTGCCATTGTCGAGCCACTCGGAACCTCGCGAAAACCACCACCAGGCGGCTCCGGCGACCACGATTAAGACCATGGCAGCGCCAATCCAGGGACCGGGCGACACATCCCGCGGCGGTCTCATGCGCCGCCCGATCAGCGGCGGAGCGGCAGTAGCGCGGTTGAGCCGGTAATAATCGGCGAGTATGTCGTCAGCCGACATGCCGACCGCTTGTGCATACTTGCGCAAATAACCTTTCGCAAAAACCGGAGCGCCCAGCAGGTCGAAGGCATTTTGTTCCAGCGCGCGAACTTTCGGTTCGTCGAGATGCAGCTGCCGGGCTATCTCGCCGATCGAAACGTTGCGGGCGCGTCTTGCTTCGGCCAGTCGCTCTCCGGCGATCGGAGCGGGCGCTCCGCCATCGGTCGGTGTTGTCGATTCATCAGTCATATTGCGGCTGTGGCCGGCGGGGCGCAGATTCTAACCGGCCTGGAGCACTCGTCGGGCCTGGTCGGAATTCGGAAACTCGCGCAGCAGGCGATTCGCGTAGTCGGTGCTCGCGCGGTCGTCGCCCAATGCTTTTTCGATCTGCACGCCGAGATAAAGTACCTCGGAAGTTGCCGGTTTCGAAGCAAGGTAGCGCTGCAGGAAAGCCCGCGCCTGCAGATATTCACTGGTTCGGTACTTCAGCAGCGACATCTGTAACAGCGCTTCGCCGTACGCCGGTTTCTCCTCCAGCGCTCGCCGGAAAAATTCCTCCGCCTGTTCGTAGTCGGGCTTCTGAGACATGCACACGCCCGCGTTGGTCAGCATCAACTCGGTATTATCGTTCTCAGGTACCTCGACAGCTCGTTTGAACTGCTCGCCGGCTTCGTCATAACGCTCATGGCGACAAAGGAAAACGGCATATGCATTCCGTACGTTGAAGTTCTTCGGCTCGAATCGAACTGCCTTGTCGTGGTGCTCGGTGGCAAGCCGTTCGTTGTCGAGTTGCTCATAGGTCAACGCGAGCGTCGAATGCGCAATGGCCATGCGGGGATCGAGTGTGATCGCCCGATGCAATCGTTCGCGTGCCATGTCGTAGTTTCCACTGCGGAAATAGCGCGCCCCGAGCTGAAAATACTGTTGCGCAGCGTTGTCGTCATCCGATTCCATCGGCCGCACATTGGAAGTTGTTTGCACGCAGCTCGCCAGGATTACCAGTGCAATGAGAGCACCCCCTCTGAGCGGGCACTTCGAGTCTATAATCATGCCGTAGCAGTCCCCTTGTTCTTTTCACCAGGTCTCGCACCACTTCTCCGACCATGGCCTTTTTCGCTCAATCTGACGCGAACTCTGTCGCTTACTTTACCAGCCAACTGGCCGCAGGCAGCATCAATATCCTCTCCGCGTGTTTTGCGCGTCGTCGCGACCAGCCCGCGGTCTTTTAGCCTTCCCTCGAAACGTTCGATTGTCGACTGCGAGGATCGGCGAAACTCGCTGCCCGGGAACGGATTAAAAGGTATGAGGTTCACTTTCGCAGGATGATTTGCCAGCAGATCGGCGAGTCGGTCGGCGCACGCCAGCGAATCGTTCACACCGTCGAGCATGACATATTCGAACGTTATGAACCGGTTGGCTCTCTTGGCCGCATACCGCCAGCACGCATCGAGCAACTCGAGAATCGGATGCACTCTGTTGATCGGCACGAGACGGTCGCGCAGCTCATTGTCCGGGGCGTGCAGCGAGACAGCCAGAGATACATTACAGTCGTCGCCGAGACGCTCGATCTGCGGCACGATGCCCGACGTGCTGACGGTAACGCGGCGGCGGGACAGGCCGTACGCGAGGTCGGAAACCAGTAAATCGAGCGCAGGCAGTAAATTGCGGTAGTTCGCGAGCGGCTCTCCCATGCCCATGAATACCACGTTGGTCACGGCGAGCTGGCCATTGGGTCGTCGCGGCAACGAGCGGTTCGCATGGCTGACCTGTCCGATAATCTCGGGCGCCGAGAGGTTGCGATTGAAGCCTTGCGCGCCTGTTGCGCAGAACGCGCAATCCAGCGCACAGCCGACCTGAGACGAAATACAGAGCGTGCCCCTGCCGGGTTCCGGAATGAACACCGACTCGACGGCCTGCCCCGCGCCGGACTCGAACAGCCATTTCACCGTGCCATCGGACGACGTCTGTTCTGAAATGACCCGCGGCAAACTGATTTCCGCAACCTGCGCCAGGCGGTTGCGCAAATCCCGCGACAAGTCCGTCATGAGGTCAAAGTCGAGAACCTCGCGCTGGTGAATCCATTGCATTACCTGCCGCGCACGGAAGGGCTTTTCACCCAATTCTGTGAAGAATGTTTCCAGGCGGCCCTGAGGCTGCCCGATCAGATTGAGCTTTTCGCGCTCGGTTGCCATCAATTGTCCTGTGGTCGCCGCGGAATGCCGCACTCGGCCGACTGCCGGTGCTTATGCAGCTGCCGCCGGGCGCGTTCTGGGGCAGATTTCCTCGTTACCGAAGAAAAACGCGATCTCCTGTGCCGCGGTATCCGCTCCATCGGAGCCGTGGACGATGTTCTCCTCGATGCTGTCGGCGAAATCCGCGCGGATGGTGCCCGGCTCTGCGTCGGCGGGATTCGTAGCGCCCATGATGTTGCGATTAACGTCGATCGCCTCTTCTCCTTCCAGCACCTGAACAATCACCGGGCCCGAGGTCATGTAGCTCACGAGGTCATTGAAAAACGGGCGCTGCCGGTGAACGGCGTAAAATCGCTCGGCCTGATCCTTTGACAAATGCATCATGCGTGCAGCGACGATCCGCAGTCCGGCTTTCTCGAAACGGCTGTAGATTTCACCGATCAGATTTTTCTGCACGCCGTCGGGCTTGATGATGGACAGCGTCTGCTCTACGGACATTCGGTCATTCCTTTGGTCTTACGGGAGGTGGCGGCCCGTGGGTGGTTGCGGTACGGGCGTAACCGGCGATTTTAGTTGCACAGGCAGTGCCAGGCAATGAAGCGGGGCAAACCGTCGCGGCGTCGCCCGCACGGTTCATGAACGGCACGACGTATCGGCGGCGCGTCGGCTGGGGGGAGGCCTTTTCAGGATCGTCAAAAACAGGGATGCTTTTGCGAAGCCTACATGGATGTATTCACGGCGTTCCTGAAAAGGCCTCCCCCAAGGTGGCGCTCCGCATACCACCGCCTTTGAACGTTCATGAATCGTGCGGGCGACGCCGCAAGGCTTACACGCTGAAGCTTTCGCCACAACCGCATTCGCCGGTGACATTGGGATTGCGAAAGCGAAACGCCTCGTTCAACCCTTCTTTGACGAAGTCCACTTCCGTGCCGTCGATCAGCTCGAGGCTTTTCGGATCGACGACGACTTTGATGCCCCGTTGTTCGAAAACGACGTCGGAGTCGTCAATATGATCTGCGTAGTTGATGACGTAGGCGAAGCCGTTGCAGCCGGTTTTCTTGATGCCCAGCCGCAAGCCCACGCTACTGGCGGAAGTGCCGAGATATTTGCGAACTCTGTCCGCCGCCGGTTCTGTAAGTGAAATTGCCATAGTATTCAGTCATTCCCTTCGATTGCATTACATGCCCGTTGGTTCCCCGGGGGAGGTTTCGTCCGCTTGTCCCCTCCCGATGATATCCTGCATGGCAGCTGCAAGAAGCCGTGCTGCGTCTTCGAGCAACAGCATGCGCCCGGTCTTTTCGACAGGTACCTCGAGCCGCTCCATCAGTTCTGCCACTGACACATCCCGCAGGCTTTCGACCGTACCGCCCTCGAAGCGCGCGCAGCTTAGCTCCGCCGCTGCGATGAGATGCGGGCAGCCGAAAACCCGGTAGCGCAAACGGCGCATCATCCGCCCATCGAGTTCCGCCCCCAGCACCACGCGAAAACCGGAATCCGACTCCCTGGCCTCCGCGGTGACGACATCAGGGTAACGCGGCTGTAAAACACCTGCATGAAGCGGGTTCGCAAAATGCCGTCGGACCGTCGCATTGTAGGGATCCCTGCTCATGGCCGGCGCGCTATGCCGCCCGAGTGGGCATGATGCCACGCAAATGCCGCACAGCCTCATTGTACCGCACGATTGCCGTGTCGATGTCCGAGTCCCGGGTGAAGCGACCGAAACTGAAGCGTATGGCGCTTTGCGCAAGGTGATCGTCGCGTCCAAGAGCTCTGAGCACGTAGGAGGATTCGCCGCTTCGCGAGTTGCAGGCGGAGCCGCTCGCGACGCAAACGGGCTCCAGTGCCAGCAACAGACTCTCGCCCTCTATGTCCTCCACACTCGCGTTCAGGATTCCCGGAAACGATCTGCTTGCGCTGCCGTTTCGCAGGACGCCGGGCAAGCCGCTTATCCCGCGCCAAAGCCGGTCGTTCAGCGCCTGCAGGTGTGCCAGGTCCCGCTGCTGACGTTCCGCAGCGATTGCGGCCGCTTCGCCGAAGCCGACGATCTGATGCACCGCGAGGGTGCCGGGTCGGATGCGGCGCTCCTGTCCGCCTCCGTGGAAAAGCGGCTGGATGTGGCAATGCGGCCGATCTGCCACGTATAAGGCACCGATGCCCTGCGGACCGTGAAATTTGTGCGCGGTTATCGACATCATGTCGATCGGCAACGCCGACAGGTCGATCGGCAGCTTCCCGATCGATTGCGCTGCATCACAGTGGAACAGCACCCCGCGCCGCCGGCAGCACTCGCCGATGTCCCGGATATCCTGAACGACTCCCGTTTCGTTGTTGACGTGCATGATCGAAACGAGCTGCGTGTCATCGCGGATCGCCGATTCGAGATCGCCAGTCGCTAACACGCCCTCCCGATCCGGTTGCAGCCAGGTCACCTCGAATCCCTGCCGCTCCAGCGCAGCGAAAGTGTCGGTGACCGCCTTGTGTTCCGTCGGCATCGTGATCAGATGGCGTCCGCGGTGCGATCGGAAATGCGCTGCTCCGACAATGGCGAGATTGTTCGACTCGGTTGCGCCGGATGTGAAGATCAGATTGCGCGGGTCCGTTTGCACGAGATCGGCAAGCTGGGATCGCGCGCGCTCGACGACGTGCGCGGAGGCGCGTCCGGCAATGTGAATAGATGCCGGATTGGCAAACGCGCCATGTCGGGACAACGAGCGGCACATCACCGCTGCGACCGCAGGGTCCAACGGTGTGGTAGCGGCATTGTCCAGGTACACCGCATCGCTCGCATTGGGTGCTGCTTTGCTATTCATTGCTTTTCACGCTCCACGCCGCTTTCCAGTGACGCCA
>Ga0299913_10000763_pt1 | contig 21733 bp, 25 predicted proteins | sample RVTome_9_FD_201360 | JGI IMG/M metagenome (GOLD analysis project Ga0299913, IMG submission 201360) | Soil microbial communities from uranium-contaminated site in the Upper Colorado River Basin, Wyoming, United States - RVT155D38 (version 2) ... | reverse complement strand
AGTGGGTAGTGATGGGTCCTCGGAAGCAGGAGACCGTGGATCAGAACGAGCGGACGCTCAGCGGCTCCTTGCCTTCGTCCACGTTGTTCGAACGCGATCTTGAATCCGTCGTAGCCGAACGTGGGCATCGCTCAAGCTTACGGCCGGCATGCTGACCTTTGGGATCGACAGCTTCAATGCGGCAGCGCCTTCGGCTCCCAGCTTGGCTATCGTCTCCGCGCGCCATCCGAAGAACTGCAACAGGACCGCGAGGACGATCATCAAGACACCCGCACCAACCCACCTGAGGGCGTCCAAGGGGATGACGGTGGTCGAGCTCAGGGCGGCGAGTCGAGGTTGTGCGGACTCGAGGGGGATGCCTCCTTCGGGGAGCGAGTAGGGCAACTCCTCCTCGTAGGTGCCCCATTCGAACGGCTTGGCTTGTGGGAGGTCGGGAAGCCCACCTTGCCCGGGTAGGGAGATCCCACCGAACGAGAGGCCCCGGCTCGAGAAGGCTCGGGCGGTTTCTTTGACGTCGCGTGTCGACGCAGCTCCATCCCGCCCATACACACGCGGGTCGCCGCCACCGACGGCGCCGCGTCCACCCTTGCCTCCACCCCCGCCGACTCCACCCGAGCTGGCCGGTGGAGCCTCAACCTTCAAGGTGACCGGAGCGGTCGGGTCTGAAGGCCTACCTTCCGGCATGGACGGGCTGGAGCGGAACGCGATCACGCGGAACTGGTAGCTGCCTGGGGCGAGCTCGGTCGTGTAGCTCGTAGCTTGTGTCTCGGTCACCGTCGTCCATGTGTCGCCGCTGGCACGCTCGACCCGGTACCCGGTGAGGTCGGGCTCTGGGTTGGGCGACCAAGACAGCGAGACCGTCTGGTCGGTCACCGAGCTCGTTAGATTCAATGGCGTCTGAGGCGCGTTGTCTACCTTCACGTTCAGGTGAGAGGCGGCCGACGAGCCACCGTTGGACGTGACCTCGACACGGATCTGGTACCAGCCGTTGCGGATGGCATCCGTGAACCAGGTGTACGCGACGTCGACGTTCTGGCGAAGCTCCGATGGCGCCTTGCTGGCAACCAGGGTGCCTTCGATGAAAAGTTTGATGTTTCTCACACCGGTCGTAGCCGAACCGGTTGCGGAGGTGGTCACCGACCCCACCACGACCGACCCATCGCTTGGAGAGGTGACCCGCGCCGTCACACCGGTCTGTGCCAGCGCAGGAGAAGCGAAACCGAGGATCAGGATCGAGATGAGTGAGAGACAGATCTTTCTCATGAGTTGCCTGCTTGGGCAAGGATGTCGATGGAATCGACGAGCTCGGCTCGGACCACGATCCGGTATGCCGCGCTGCCTTCAGGATGACAGGAGGTCAGGGTCAAGAAGGAGCCACCCTTCGGGTAGTCCGTGATGGGGGTCCAGTCATCCGGTGACACGACGAACGGCTTCCCGGTGACCTCATATGTGTGTTTCCCGATCGGTGTGGTGAGAACGATCTTGTCTCCCGGTTTGAGGTCGTCCATGCGATTGAAGGGACGGCCGTAAGTGGTCCTGTGACCTGCTATTGCGGCGTTGCCCTTCTCGCCGGGAAGGGCCGTCTTGGGATAGTGCCCGGCCCCCGCGCGGAGCGCCGCGGGAGTCGTGCCCTCGACCACGATCGTGTCGAGATCGAGGGACGGGATCTGCAGGCGGGTGAGGGCATCGCCGACCTTCACCCCGCCGGTCCGGTACGTGTCTGCGGACGTGTTGAGCGCAAGATCGGCTCGCAGAGTCGTCTGTATCCGGCCGGCCCACATATCCGTGACGAACGGATATGCGATGAGAGCCGTCCCGCCGAGGGCGAGGACGAGCGCAAGGCCCGTGAGGACCCTGCGGATCGTCTTCGCCGACGGTCGGGACAGCTTCATCACTTTCCTATCGGAGAAGGGTTGCTAGTGCTTGACCTACGCCGACACCTTGCGACGGAGCACCAGAACGACACCGGCACCGAGGAGCAAACTCAGGGCCGGGAAGATCAGGTCGGTGCCACCCGTCAGCGGAAGCGGCTCGGGCGCTTTCTTGATCGGGGGAGCAGGCTTGACGGCATTGCCCTGGACGGCAGCGGTCGCGCGAGCGAAAGCCAGGCTCACGCCACCATTCACACCTTTGAGGGCGTGGATGCTGACCGCGTCCGCAGCGGCTGCCGCGGAGTTACCGTCCTCCTGGATGCTCGAGTCCGCAGCGACGATCGTCGTTTCGGCGGGTGTGTCCTCGAGCACGGTGACGGTCTCTCCCCACGGAACCGGGATGGTCACGTAGGTCGGCTCGGGCTTGGTGATGTCGCGGACCTTGATGGTCGCGATCGCGGCCGAGGCAGCGCTCGTCGCCTGCGCAGTGTCTTCATCCAGCGAAGCGGTGGCACGCGACGTGCCGACCTCGATGATGACGAGACCGTTCTTCAATGGGTCGGAGGTAGCGCTGATGGCCGTGCCATCGACACCGGCCTCTGGGATACCGATCAGTCCGATCAGGGCACCCGCCGAGCTGGAATCCACCGTGATGACACCGTTCTTGCTGGTGACGTTCGAGGTAGAGGGGCCGAGGTTGATCGCGAGGGCTTCTGTCTCCGCAAGACCAGTGACCAGGTCGAGGACGTTGTCGACCGCGTCCTGAACGACCGCTGGTGTCTGGTCGAGGATCGGGCTGAGGGTCTCGGTCAGTTCGCCCACCAGTGGCTTGACGGGGACGTTGTCGAGAACGGTCCCGATCGGCAGCGTGACGCCGAGGTGGCCGACCTTGCCGTTGTTGCGGGTGAAGGGGGAGTTCTTGAGGAGGCCCGAAGTCGAGGAACCGCACGCGGCCTTGAGGTCGATGAGTGAGGCGAGAGGCTCGGGCAACGCGCCCGCGCACTTCGATTCGTCGCTGCCCGGCGTACCGGGGAAGCGCGACTTGACGGTGGTCTCATCGGTGCAGGGAAGGTTCTCGGGGTCCGCGTCGGAGCCGAGCAACGTGCACTGACCGGCGCCTACACCGATCGCCGAAGGTGTCGAGTCCGCGCGCGACAGTGCTACACCGAGCGATACGCCTTGATCGCCGATCGCGAGCTCGAGAGCGCGCGCTTCACCGGACAACGCGTATTCGGTGTAGGGCTTGTCCAACGGTTTGGCGCCTGCCGGGATCGCCATGGCGATCACTGCGGCGATCATCGAGAAGGTTGCGATCGTTCGCTTCATACATCTCCCCCTTGTTCGGCTACGGCCTGACGCGGTTCAACTACGGGTGGTAGTGGGACCCTTGTTAGGCGCAGGTGTCCCAGTTCCTGCAGCCCGCTGGGGAATCTAACCAAGCCCTGTCCTTTTTGCAACTCAATGTAACTATTCAACTACTGTGAGCGTTTGGCCCGTAAGGTTCATAGATGCCCCCCGGAGGAACTGGTCCTTTTCGGGGCGTAACGGACAGAGCCGGAAGGCTCAGAACGCGAAACTTTTTTCCGGGAGGATCAGCCCTCGAGGGGGTGGGCCTTCTCTAGCTGGGCTATCAGGTCTCGCTTGACGACCTTCCCCGTGGCGTTACGGGGCAGCTCGTCGCGCAGCTCGATGCGCTTGGGGACCTTGTAGGAAGCCAGCTCTGCGTTGCATGTGGCTTCGATGGTGTCGGCATCGGCGGTCCCGACGACGAACGCAGCAAGGACCTCGCCGTACTCCTCGTCCTGTACCCCGATCACCGTGACCTCGTTGACCCCGGGGACGGATTCGATGACCTGCTCGACCTCGATCGGATAGACGTTCTCGCCTCCGACCACGACCATGTCGTCGGTCCGTGATTCCACGAACACGTAGCCGTCGTCGTCGAGCCGGCCGTAATCACCGATCGCCATGTACCCGTCACGCTCGTCCTTGGACTCACCCGAGGTATAGCCCTCGAACAAGATGCTGGACTTCACGTAGAGCTCACCGGTCTCGTTGGTACCGAGCCGCTCGCCGTCCGCAGAGAACACCGCGACGTCGATCCCCTCGACGGGCATGCCCACCGTCTTCGGCTTGGATCTCATGTCCTCGGGTGTTGCGATCGCGACCCACCCGATCTCGGTCGATCCATAGAGGTCGTAGATCACCTCGCCGAACAACTCGGTCGCGGCCTTGCGGAGATCGTCGGAGAGTACCGATCCACTTGTCATCACGATGCGCAGACTCGAGAGGTCGTAGCGGTCCTTGATGTCATCGTCCAGCGAGACGATCCTGCGCAGCATCACAGGAACGAAAGAAGCGGCCGTTGCCTTGTATCGCTCGATCCATTCGAGGGAGCCCTCCGGATCGAACCTCTCCGGCAGCACGAGTGTCGCTCCCAGCGCAGCGCCGAAGGTGAACGTCGCCAGGCCGAAGGAATGGAACATCGGCGCAGGACAGAAGATGACGTCGTCGCGTCGGTAAGGGACCCGGGCGATCAGGTTGGCGAGGGTCCCAAGGCCCGCAGCCGAGGAGTTGCGCGCGGCTCCCTTGGGGGTTCCGGTCGTCCCCGAGGTGTGGATAACGATCTTCGCGGCGCCGGAGTTGCGGGTGAACGGAGGCGGAGGAGCCGCCGAGGCTTCCGCAAGCAGCATCTCGTATCCCAGCGACCCATCCAGGGAGAGACCCGGGTCCCCGACCGCTACCAGTCCGATGGCTCCCGTCGCGACCTGCTCGACCTGTTCGGCGTGCTTGACGTCGTAGATGAGGACCTTCGGATCGGATTGATCGAGGGTCGCCTTCAACTCCTTCGTCTTGGCCCACGTGTTGAGGGGACAGGCGATGATGCCAAGTTTCTGTGCGCCGAGGGCGACCTCGACGATCTCTCTTCCGTTGCGCAGCACCATCGCGACCCGATCGTTGCCACGGAGCCCGAGCGAGGTGAGCATGTTGGCCGCGCGATTGGCACGCTCGTCCAGCTCTTTCCACGACAAGGTTCCGTGGCGGTCGTGGATCGCGGGTTTGTCACCGAGGACGACGGCATGCATCTTGGAGACGATCCCGAGGGAAGGACCCCGACCGAGCAGCCAGGGCATCGCACGTGCGATCGCAAGGGGTGCCTTCGGGTCCATCGCTCCTGCAGCCCTCAAGCGCTTCAGGGTCTTCGGGTTCGCGATCTCGGCGATCTGTTTGAGGCCGTCCCACGCGCCGCTCATCGAGGAGAGGGTAACCGCGGGCTCCTCGTAGAGTTGCCCGTGGTGACCCCTCGCAGTGATGTCTTCATGACGCCGGCCGAAGTCGCGGCCTTCCTCTCCGAGCCACGGACGATGGTGCTATCGACCTTGGAACGTGACGGATGGCCTCACGCTGCGGCGATGTGGTTCATCCTCGCCGGCGACGAGGTCTTGATGTGGACCTATGCGAAGAGCCAGAAGGCGGTGAACCTCCGAAGGGATCCCCGTTGTGCTCTGCACGCGGAGGACGGTCTCGCCTACGGCGAACTCCGGGGGGTCCTGATCCAGGGATCGGCACGGCTGATCGAGGATTTCGATGGCATCCTGGAGATCGGTAAGGCGCTCTACGAGCGCTACACACTGCCGTCCACGGGACTGGCCGTGGATCAGGGGCCGATCGTCGAGCTCGAGCGCCAGGCCCGGAAACGGATCGGCCTAGCGGTCCCGATGGAGCGCGTGGCCTCTTGGGACCACCGCAAATTGGGTAACTGAACGAGAACCGAGGAAGAAGGAGGCTCTAACCATGCAGACCAAGAAGCTCGGATCCCACGGCCCCGAGATATCGGTGATCGGCTACGGCTCATGGGAAGCAGGCGGCAGAGGCTGGGGGCCGAACCCTGCCGACGAACAGGTGATCGAGGCGATCCACGCCGGTCTGAAGGCGGGGATCAACTGGGTCGATACGGCAGAGATCTACGGTCGCGGGAAGTCCGAAGAGCTGGTCGGCCGCGCCCTGAAGGATCAACCCGGCACGTTGATCTTCACGAAGCTGGCTCCCGAGTCCGCCGGTTCAGGTTTCCGGCGCGATCAGGTCCGCAAGGGCGTCGAGGGGAGTCTCGAACGGCTGGGTCGAGATCACATCGACCTCTATCAGCTGCACTGGCCCGCGGACGATGTCGAGATCGAAGAGACGTGGGAGGCGATGGCGGCCGTCAAAGAGGAGGGCCTCGTCCATCACATCGGTGTTTCGAACTTCGACCGGGAACTGATCGAACGCTGCGAGAAGATCGCTCACGTCGACTCGCTCCAACCTCACTTCTCCTTGCTGCACACCAAGGGGAGGGATGACCTCTTTCTCTTCTGCAAGACCAACGGCACCGGGGTCATCGCCTACGGACCGATGGCCTACGGGCTGTTGACCGGTGCGGTGACCGCCGAGACCGAGTTCGGAGATGACGACTGGCGGAGCGGGAAGAACAAGATGCAGGGCTACTACGACCAGTTCTATGCTCCCGGCGTCTTCGAGAAGAATCTGGCGATCGTCGAGCAGCTCCGTCCGATAGCCGACCGGCTCAACATCGGATTGGCGCAGTTGTCTCTCGCGTGGGTGTTCCATCAGACGGGCGTGACCGGTGCCATCGCAGGGTCCCGGCAACCCCATCATGTCGAGGAGAATGCCGGAGCCGGTTCGATCGTCTTAGACCCGAAAGACTTGGACGACATCGATTCGATCATCTCGGCCTAGCCTCGCCGGGCAGGAGCTTTACGAAAGGGAACGTTGGAGATCACCTGGTACTGGTACGCCGGCTTCATCCTGTTCGTCGTCACGATGCTGCTGGTGGACCTCAAGTTGTTCCACACCGAGGAGCACGAGCCCACGGTCAGGGAATCCGCGACATGGGTGGGGGTCTGGGTAAGCCTCGCCATCGCGTTCGGGTTGAGCATGCTCGTGTGGCACGAAGACAGCACGAGGGCGATGGGGGAGTACTTCGCCGGCTATCTGATCGAGTACTCGCTGTCGGTCGACAACATGTTCGTCTTCGTTGTGATCTTCGCCTACTTCAGGGTGCCGCGTGCCTTCCAGCACCAGGTCCTGTTCTACGGGATCTTGGGAGCGATGATCTTCAGAGGCGTATTCATCGCGCTGGGGAACGCCCTGATCAAGAACTTCTCCTGGACCATCTACATCTTCGGAGCCTTCCTTCTCTTCACCGCCATCCGTATCGCACGTGGTGGCGCCGAAGACATCCATCCCGACGACAATCCGATTCTCAAGTGGGTCCAGCGACGGTTCCGCGCAACTACCAAGTACGACGGTCAGAAGCTGTTCACCGTCCAGAACGGAGCACGGGTTGCAACTCCTCTCTTCATCGTTCTGGTGTTCATCGAGCTCACCGACATCTTCTTCGCCGTCGACTCGATCCCGGCCATCTTCGCCATCACCAAGGACCCGTTCATCGTCCTTACCTCGAACGTCTTCGCGATCCTCGGGTTGCGGGCTCTCTACTTCCTCGTTGCTGGTGGGATGGATCGCTTGCATCTGCTGAAATATGGGCTGGCCGTCATCCTCGGGTTCGTGGGCCTCAAGATGCTGGGTACCGCGATCTCGTGCAGCGGCCACGGTCTCTTCTGCCACAACGGACATGTCGCCGTCCCGATCTGGATGTCGTTGATCGTGATCATCGGCGTTCTCTCGATCACGGCGTTCCTTTCATTCAAGCTTCCTCCCAAGAAGCAAGAGGACATCGAAAAGGAGATAGACGAGCGCATCGCGCCTTCCCATCACAAGGGGGTGGAGAGCCCCCGGGTCGAAGAGGAGAAGGAAGACAGGGAGTTGGAGGGGAAGCCTTAGCTCTCCTCCCGGTGGATCATCGTCGAGGTCGCCTGCGATAGAGGTCTGACCACAATCTCGTCGATGTTCACGTGGTGGGGTCGCGTGACGGCCCACGCGATGCAGTCGGCGATGTCATCCGCGACCAACGGTTCGAGTCCTTCGTAGGGCTTGCGGGCCGCTTGTTTGTCTCCGTCGAAGCGGACCACCGAGAACTCCGTTTCGACCAGCCCCGGATTGATCTGAGTGACCCGCACCGGCTTGCCGAGCAACTCTTTGCGTAGCGTCTCGGTGATCGCCGTCACCGCGTACTTGGACGCCGTGTAACCACCACCCCCGGGATACGTCTCGATCGCAGCGGTCGAACCGATGTTGACGATGTGTCCATGCCCCGATGCCTCCAGCTTGGGGAGGAGTGCCTGAGTCATGCGCAACAGGCCCATGACGTTCGTCTCCCACATCACCCGCACGCGCTCCTCCTCGATCTCGGCGAGGGGGCCGAGGCCGCTCGCGAGTCCCGCGTTGTTGACCAGGACCTCGGCCGTGTCGATCGCCTCACAGAAGGCCTCGGCGGAGACCGGGTCGGTCACGTCCAGGGCCGATGCTTTGCCCCCACACCTATCCGCGACTTCCTGGACCTTGTCCAACCGCCTCGCGCCCAGGACCACGGAGAAACCTTCCCGGGACAATCGCTCGGCGGTCGCCGCGCCGATCCCCGTTGAGGCGCCGGTTATGACCGCGGTTCGGCCTTTCGCCGTTTCCATGACAACATCGTTTCATGGACCTTGCTACGGCTCGGAAGATGGCGATCCTCGGCGCTCCGTTGGACCTCGGGGCCGCGCGGCGCGGCGTGGACATGGGCCCGAGCGCGATGCGCTACGCCGGGCTCGAAGAACATCTGGAACGACTAGGCCTCGAGGTTGTGGATCTCGGCAATGTCACAGCCGAGCTGCCCGAGATCGCCGACATGAGCGACACCCACGCGCGTTACCTCCCCGAGATCCTCGCCGCCTGTGCACAGATCGCGAACCGGGTCAGAGAGATCGCGAACGACGGGCAGATGCCGATCGTCCTCGGCGGAGATCACTCGATCGCCATGGGCACCCTCGCGGGTCTCCATGCTGCGCACGGGCAGGGAGGTGTCCTGTGGATCGACGCGCATGGTGACCTCAACCGACCGGAGACATCTCCTTCCGGCAACGTCCATGGGATGCCGCTGGCGGCCGCGCTTGGAGCTTGCGGGTTCGAGCTCGATGGTTTCGAGGGACCGCCGTGGGTCGATCCCTCCCGCGTAGCGCTGGTTGGTATCCGTTCGCTCGACCCCGGCGAGAAGGAGCTCGTAAAGGACCTCGGTTTGGCGGTGTTCACGATCGCCGATGTCGACAGGCGCGGGGTCTCGGGGGTTATGCGCGAGGCGATCGATGTCGTGCGGGGGCCGGGCTTCGTACACCTCTCGCTGGACGTCGACGTATGCGATCCGGAGATCGCGCCCGGTGTCGGGACCCCCGTTCGTGGAGGCCTTTCCTATAGAGAGGCCCACCTGGCGATGGAGCTGATCGCCGACGCCGAGATCCTCACTTCGCTCGAGGTCGTCGAGGTCAATCCGATCCTCGACCATGCCGACGAGACCGGGATCCTGGCCGTCGAACTGGTAGCCAGTGCCCTGGGCTCCCGCATCCTCTAACCGCGAACGCCAAGTGTGCATCTAGGCGCGTTATAGACCCCAGGATGCACACTCGAGGTTAGTGGTCGGGTAGTTCGTGGAGGACGCGGCCCTCCATGCCGCCGGCGACCGTGATCACCTCACCGGTGACGTGTCCGGAGATCCGATCTGAAGCGAGGCTCACGATCACGCGCGCAACATCTTCGGGCTTGCCGAGCTTCTTCAAGGACATCGTTCTGGTCACGCGCGGTTCCACGGTGGGGTCGGCCAGTGCGGAGCGCGCCATCTCCGTCACGGTCCATCCCGGACACACGACATTGACGCGCCCATTCGGAGCAACGCGTACGATCTCGTTCTTCAGACTGCGCAATAGCCCGCCGATCAGTCCCGCCTTCGCGGATGCATAGTCGGAATGACCGGCTTCGCCGAAGATGCCGGCGGTCGAGGAGACGATCACGATGTTGCCTTCGCCCGTCGTCGCGACATGCCGGAGGAACGATCGGCATGAGAGGAAGACGCTGTCGAGGTTCGCCGTGACCGTCGAGCGCCATCGTTCGTAAGACATCTCCCAGACCGGAACGTCTTCGTCGGGCCACTTGCCGGCGTTCGCGACAAGAACGTCCACCCGGCCCAGGCGCTCGACCGCGGACTGCACGAGTCGGTCGGCTTCGTCTTCGACGGTCAGGTCGGCTGCGACCGTCACGCCGGAGACTTCCTGTGCGAGGGCATCGGCGCGCTCCGAGCTGGTGCGGTAATGGACCGCGACACGCGCCCCCTCATCTGCGAAAGCGCGTACGACCGCCGAGCCGATACCTCCGGCCCCCCCGGTGACGACGACCCCCTTACCTTCCAGTCCCGTGTCCATCCCGAGGACGGTACCGTGCTGGCATATGAAGGACATCGGCATCGTGGGGATGCCTTATTCGGGGAAGTCCACGTTGTTCACCGCGCTCACTCGCAGCGGGGGAGCCGGTGGCCGCTCCAACCAGGCCGTCGTCGAGGTGCCCGATGCACGGCTCGGTGTTCTCACCGAACTCGAGAAGTCGAAGAAGACGGTTGCCGCGAAGGTGCGCTTCGTGGACGTGCCCGGTGGCCTGACCGCACAGGGCATCGCCGAGTTCCGTCAGACCGATGCTCTGTGCATGGTGGTCAGGGCGTTCGGCCCCGACGCGGAACCGGCGTCTGAACTTGGCTCGCTCGAGGCCGAGATGATCCTCGCCGACATGGCCAACATCGAGAGCGGCCTCGAGAAGGGCAAGAAGAAGCTGCGGGGCGACAAGACGGCACAGGCCGAGATAGACGTTTTGGAACTTGCCCACAAGACCTTGGAGGCCGAACAACCCTTGCGCTCGGCCGGTCTCGACGACGACCAGCAGAAGCTGCTGCGAGGTTTCGCGCCCCTGACCCTCAAGCCGTGGATCATCGTTGCAAACGTTGAAGAGGGGGCCGGGGTGCCGGAAGGTCTTCCGGAGGGAGCTCTCGCGATCAGCGCGTCGCTAGAGTCGGAGGTCGCCGGTATGGAACCCGATGAGGCAGCCGAGCTGCTGGCGGGGTTCGGTGTCGCCGAGCCCGGTCTCGATCAGGTGATCGGCGCGTGCTACCGGGCTCTCGACCTCATCACGTTCCTGACTACCGGCGAGGATGAGACGCGCGCGTGGGAAGTGCGGCGCGGCGCGAAGGCTCCCGAAGCCGCGGGCGTGATCCACTCCGACCTCGAACGCGGGTTCATCCGCGCCGAGGTCGTCGGCTACGACGCGCTGGTCGAAGCCGGCGGTTACGACCAGGCCAAGGCCGCCGGCGTATTACGCGTCGAGGGCAAGGACTACGTCGTCCAAGAGGGCGACATCCTCAACATCCGCTTCGCCGTCTAACCCAGGTTCTCTAGTTTCAACCCGCCTGGCGAGCTCAAACTAGAAAAGTTCATTCTTGGCCGGGGTAGACATCGGTCTCGGACTCGTGCCACACCGGCGAGTCGCCGGCCGTCTCGACGTTGAAACCCATCTCGTAGACGAGGGCCCCACCGTACAGAGCCCCGAACGACACCATCCCGGCGATCGCCACGGACAGCAGCGCCAGCAGCGGCGGCGTGCTGAGTTGATCGTCGATCGTGACGCGCCAGATGATGTCGAGCACCACGAGAGCGGAGGTCGTGAACATCACCGCCATGTGCCAGTTAGCGGTGCGCCACGCCTGCGTGTGCTTCGGCGTCGACTTCCACCAGTCCCACAGCCCCGTGATCGCGGTCGGCACCGTCACGATCAGTCCTGCGATGAACACGAACGTAGCCGCGCGCCAGAGATCGTGGCTCAGCTCGGTTCGGGTCATCAGAGGGTCGTTCATCTCGGAGTGGGTCATGGCCGTGCCCGGGCCCACATCCGGCTTCGTCAGCCAGGACAGGACATCGAACGTAGCGCCGAGGATGTACGCGGCGATGGGGATATCGGTGAGAGGGGGATGGAAGGGCTTTCCGGCGAGCCCACGGAGGCCCTTGAACTTCCGCCCCTTCAGAGTGAGCGACGGTTTGATCGAGAACAGCTTCGCCATCTCTTCCCCCTTGCTCGAGATCTGTTCTAAACGAGCACCGCGCCCCCGGAGCGGCGCGGGTCGAACGCAGCATCCACTTTCCCATCCGCATCGACCGATGCGGCTTGTACGGCTCCGAAATACATGTGGATCTCGTCGTAGTGCCGTGGTGTGTAACCCAGCTCGCCTCCCGGTAATTCCAACTCGTAACACAACAACTCGCCGTCCCGGCGGGGATCGAGGTGGGCCCTCGGCGCCGCCACCGCGTCGGACAACGAGTCGCCGTCGATCGCTATGCGGAGGAACGTCTGGACGATGGCGCTCACGATCCGGTCCGCGCCGGGGGATCCGAGAGCAACCGTCAGGTCCGGGCTCGATGCGATCGTCGGGGACATGTTCGAGTGGCACCGAGATCCCGGCGGCAGTCGGTGCACCCCGAGGGGATTGAGCTCTTCCTCGCCGAGAGTGTTGTTCATCAACATCCCGTGGATGACGAGTCCCGATCCGTAGCCGTTGGAAGCTGTCACCGAACACGCGTAGCCGTCGGCGTCGGCCGCGGACGCATGGGTTGTCGATGGGGACCTCATCGACTTCGCTCGGAGCGATTCGAGCGCCTCCTCGAACGCCCCCGCGATCGCCCCAGGGTCCTGGTAGCGCTCGAGCCTGTAACCCACGGCGGCCCGCTGCGCTTCGACGATGGCGCGCAGACGTTCGAGAGGGTCGTCGAACCGCGCGCCGTCCAACAGCGCCAGCATGTGAACCAACACGGCCCCCCCAACGGATGGCGGGGGATTCGATTCGATCGTCCAGCCGAAGGCGTTCGTGGAAACGGGAGCTCTGATCTCTGCCGTGTACTGAGTCAGGTCCTCGAATCCGATGAACCCGTCACCGGCAGCGATCTCGTCGGTGATCTCGCGCGCCAACTCGCCCGAATAGAAGGCGTCGGGGCCCTTGTTCGCGATCAACTCGAGTGCCTCGGCAAGCTCTGGTTGCTTCAGGACCGCCCCCTCCACGAGGGGTTGTCCTTGGTCGTCGGAGAAGAGATCGTGTGCTGCTTTGAACTTCGACCAGATCGCGTCCCACGTCACCGAGAGGTAATAGGCCGACGTCTTGGGAAAGGGAACCCCGTCGCGTGCCGCCTTGATGGCGTCGGTGAACAGCGCCTCCCATTCGATCTTGCCGTGCTGTTCCCAGGCCGTCCTCGCCGCCGCGAGGATGCCCGGAACGCCGATCGACCCAGCGCCGATCCCCGTGTACATGCCGTTGGAATAGTCGAGATAGATCCGCTCGATGCCTTGGCCCGCGTTATCGGGAACGGTCAGCGGCATTGTGTTGTTGCCGTCGATGACCTCGACCGTTCCGTCCGGTGTGCGGACCGCGATGAAGCCGCTGCCCCCTACCGATACGAAATAGGGCTCGGCCACCCAGGCCATGATGTTCGTTGCGATACAGGCGTCGACGGCATTACCGCCCTGGCGCGCAACGTTGGCCCCAGCCTCCGCTCCGAGCTGGTTCCCTGCCGCCACGCCCAGCCTTGCACCCATGAACCCCAGGGTATCGGTACCTTCAACGGATGAAACAAGGCCGCAACCACTACCGGATCGAAGATCACATCGACACGAGAGCGGATCAACGCGCCGTCATGGGTCGGGTGCTGGCTCCGAAGACGTGGCCCGAGTGGCAGGCCGAGATCAAGACCGTAGAGGGTCCCGAGCGGATGGAAGACGGCGATCAGGTCTCCGGTGACGCGGAGCTGGTCGGGTTCAGGGTGCAGGGTCGCAGCGATGCCCACGTGGTCGACGACGAGCTATTCATCGAAGACGTCATCGTCGGGGTACGGATGGTCATCACGTATCAGGTGAAGCCCAACGGATCTGGGACACGCATCACGCGCACGCTCGAGGCGGACCTGCCCGGAGGGATCCTGGGTCGCTTGTTATCGATCGCTCTGCGTGCTCGGTTGCGAAAGATGCAGAAGAGGTTGCTACGCGACCTCGCGGCTCAGGCGGAGGCGGATGCCTGAACCATCTCGGCCATCGAGTCCATCAGGTCTCGAAGGCTAACGATCCCGATCGGGTCGTCCATGTCCATGACGAGGAGGTGACGGAAACCGCCATCGGTCATGGTCTTGATCGCCTTGAGCAGGTCCCATCCGGACTCGCCGCTGACAACCTCGCGTGTCATCACATCCGCGACGGACGTGGAATCCAGGTTCTGCTCTTTTGCTATCGCATGAAGAAGGTCGCGCTCGGTGATGATCCCGGCCACCTTCTCTTTCTCGATCGCCACGGCACATCCCACCCCGCGCTCTGACATCACCTGGGCAGCTCGTCGCAGCGTGCTCGTGGGGTCGATAGTGAGCAGGTGACGGACGGCGACATCTCTTAGGAGTTTCATGAGGGCGCCATATTGGCCTACCTGGGGGGGCCGAGCAAGTCACCCGCGGCGGGTACCGTGGTGCTCATGATCCTCGGTGCCCATGTTCCCGGTGACGATCCCCTCGCAGAGGCGAAGAGTGTTGGGGCGAAATGCCTCCAGATGTTCGTTGGACCGCCTCAGTCGTGGAAGAAGCCACCTCCTCGGGAGGATGCAGTAGCCCTCAAGAAGGCCAAGATCCCTATCTACGTTCACGCTCCGTATCTGATCAACGTCGCTTCGCCCAACAACAGGATCCGTATCCCTTCCCGGAAGATCCTCGCGAACACCGTAGAGATGGCCGCTACCGTCGGCGCGAGTGGGGTCATCGTCCATGCCGGCCACGCCGAGGACGGCATCGAACGAGGTTTCATCCGTTGGTACAAGGTCTTCGAGGAGGCCGAGTTCGAGGTGCCGGTCCTCATCGAGAACACCGCCGGCGGGACGAATGCGATGGGCAGGCACGTCGATGTTCTGGCCAAGCTCTGGGAACAACTCGCCGACTTCGATGTCGGGTTCTGTTTCGACACCTGCCACGCGCATGCTGCGGGCGAGGATCTTTCCGACGTAGTCGATCGAGTTCTCCAAGCCACCGGACGCATCGACCTCGTTCACGCCAACAGCTCTCGCGACGCCGCCGGAAGTGGGGCGGACCGTCACGCCAACTTCGACGGTGGCAAGATGGATGTCGAGGCGATCGCCGCGATGGTCAAAGCTTCCGGTGCCCCCGCCATCATCTGTGAAACACCATGGACCGGCATCGGCGACGACATCGCGTGGCTTCGAGAGAGGCTCTAGGCAAGCGCCTCCAGCAACGAATCCACGTGGCCCTTCACCTTCACACCGTAGATCGCCTGCTCGATCTTGCCGTCGGCCCCGATCACGAACGTCGATCGCTTGATCTTCAGCGGGCTTCCTTTGAAGTCACCGGTCTTCTGGGCGACCGCTCCGTAGGTTTCGGCGACCTGCTTGTCTTCGTCGATCAGCAACGGGAAGTTCAGCGAGTACTTCTGTGCGAATCGCCGGTGGGACGCGGCCCCCTGGGGGCTTACCCCGAAGACTTCGGTGTTCGCCTCTTTGAACGCGTGGAGGCTGTCCCTGAAATCGCAGGATTCCGCCGTGCATCCCGACGTGTCATCCGCCGGATAAAAGTAGAGGACAACCCGTCTGCCCGCGAGGGAGGAGAGTTGCCAGATGTTGCCGTCTGCGTCCTCGAGCTTGAACTCCGGTGCCGGGTCACCCGGCTTGAGCTGAACCGTCATCGCCACCTTCCGTTATCGCGCTGATGAACATCTCTTGCATCCAACCGAGCCAGTGCAGCAGAGCCATACCCGAAGCGTCGGGATCGGAAGCATCGAGCTCTGTTTCCATCTTCTCTTCGGTCACTTCGAATCTCGTTCCGAGAGCTAAACGGATATCGGTGAGGACCGTCAGCCACCCGTCGATCTCGCTTCGAGGAACGGTCATGTCCACACCGCCCGGCTCGCCGAGCACCGAAAGCACCGACCGGATCGCGTCTAGCTTGGCGCTCTTGAGCTCGTCGCCGACCAGCTCGGAGAACGCCTGGGCGTCTTTCGGGTCCGCGTACGCCGACGGGAACAACCGGTCGATGACTGCATCCTCGATGGTCGCCTCCTGCTCGATCAGTTCCTTCATCTCCGTAGCCAGGCCCCGAAGGATCTGAGCTTCCTCCGCCTCCAGTTTCAGCTGAATATTGCCACCCGACGGTTCGATCGCGGCCATCAGTCGCTCTTCGTGATCGTGGCCCACAATCCGTGAGCGTGTAACCGGAAGCAGTCGAGCTCGGCCTTCTCGCGCGACCCACTGGACACCACCGAGCGTCCATCGTTGTGGACCTCGAGCATCAGCTTCGTCGCCTTCGCCAGCGAATAGCCGAACAGCTTCTGGAAGACCCACGTGACGTAGCTCATCAGGTTGATCGGGTCGTTCCAAACGATGACCAACCAGGGCCGGTCTTCTTTCGACTCCTCGTCCGTGGTGATCTCTTCGATCCGTCCGGGAGCAACGGTCGTCTCTAACCGCAGTACCGCTCTACTCACCCGCCGGCTTGTGGACGGCATGACCGCCGAACTCCTTGCGGAGGGCGGCGATCACCTTTCCTGCGAACGAGGCGTCCTGCCGCGAGGCGAAGCGCGCGAAGAGAGCGGTTGCGATCGTAGGAACCGGCACCGCATGCTCGATCGCGTAGTTGAGCGTCCAGCGCCCTTCACCGGAGTCATCGATGTAGGGGGCTATCTCCTCGAGATCGCGGTCACTCTCGAAAGCTTTGGCGGCAAGGTCGAGCAGCCACGAGCGCACGACGCTCCCGTGTCGCCAGAGCTCCGCGATCTGACCGGAGTCGAGATCGAACTCACTGTCGTGGAGCAGCTCGAAGCCCTCGCCGTATGCCTGCATCAACGCGTACTCGATCCCGTTGTGCACCATCTTCGTGAAGTGACCTGCCCCCGAAGGTCCCACATGGGCGTAGCCGTTCTCGGGTGCCAAGGTCTCGAATACCGGCTGGGCTCTCTGGAACGCATCCCGGTCCCCTCCGACCATCAAGCAGTAACCGCCTTCGAGGCCCCAGATGCCTCCTGAGGTCCCCGCGTCGAGGAAAGAGATGCCTTTGCCGTCCAACGCTTCAGCTCGGGCCATGCTGTCGGTATAGCGGGAGTTACCGCCGTCGATCAAGGTGTCGCCTTCTTCCAGGAGACCTTCGAGCCGGTCGATGGTGTTGTGCGTGATCTCGCCTGACGGAACCATCAGCCAGACGATCCTCGGTGCTTCGAGCTGGGAGACGAGGTCATCGAGGGACTCGGTTGCGACCGCCCCGCCCTTGGCGGCCCTGGCCACGGCTTCGCCGTTCACGTCGAACACGACGACCTCGTGGCCCCCCTGAAGGAGCCGCGTCGTCATGTTGGCGCCCATCCGGCCGAGGCCCACCATCCCTATACGCATCCAACGAGGTTAGCCTTGTCTCATGAAAGAGACATTCTCAGTACCTGATGTGCATTGCGAGCATTGCGATCGAGCGATAACCGGAGCTCTCACCTCTCTCGAGGGGGTCAGCGGAACGACGGTCGATCTCGAGGGCAAGGAAGTAACCGTCGAGTACGACGAAACGTCTGTCGATCGGCAGAAGCTGATCGAAGTCATCGAGGAAGAGGGCTACCCGGTCGGGAGGTCTGCATCGGGTGGATTGTCCGTCGGCTTCGCGCCTTCCGACGAGGTTTGAGCGGAGGCGATGGACCGGTAGCCTCTCGTCCCGGCAGGGGTGGCATCATGGTGCTGTGGTGCTAGAGGACCTACTCACCCCCACCATCGTCTTCATCCTGTTCTACGCGGGTCTGATGCTCATCGGGGTCGAGTTCGTCACACCCGGTATAACGATCCCTGGGGTGCTCGGCGCCATCGCGCTGGTCGCTTCCTTCATCGGTTTCGGAACCCTTCCCGTCCGGCTGGGCGGTGTCATCCTGCTGCTCGTCTCGGTCGCGTTCTTCTTCCTGGAGGCGAACTCGCCGGGTCTCGGGTTGCCCGCGATCGGGGCGGTCGTCGCGCTCGTCCTGGGGGGCTACCTCTTGATCGACCCGACTGCTACGGATGAGGAGGGTGTGTCGTGGTGGGCCATCGCACCGATCGCCCTTGCAGCTATCGCGTTCTTCGTTTTCGTGGTCCCAGCGGCGCTGCGTGCCCAGCGCGAGCCTTCCCAACTGTTGCTGGCCAACCTCGTCGGCGCCGAGGGCATAGCCGAGACCGACCTGAACCCGGCCGGTGTTGTGCTCGTTCAATCCGAGACGTGGTCGGCGCGATCCAGCGCACCCGTTTCGGCGGGTGAACGCGTACGCGTAACGGCTGCAAGCGGACTTCATATCGATGTCGAACCCATAGGAGGCTGAGATGGAGATCTCTGGACCACTGATCGCGCTCGGGGTGGTTGCGATCCTCGCGGTGATCGTGATCCCGTCGATGCTGAAGATCGTCCGGGACTACCAACGACTCGTGGTCTTCCGCCTCGGTAAGTGCATCGGCGCGAAAGGTCCCGGCATCGTGCTGCTCATCCCCTTCGTGGACCGGGCGATCGCGGTCGATCTTCGAGAGCTCTACCTGGACATCCCTCATCAGAGTGCCATCACCGAGGACAACGCCACTATCTCGATCGACTTCATCGTCTTCTACAAGGTGATCGATCCCGTGATGTCCGTGATCGAGGTCGAGTTCTTCGCGGGAGCTGCCCAGAACATCGCCGCAACGACCTTGCGTTCCGTCGTCGGTGACATGTCGTTGGACGATGTTCTCGCCAAGCGCGAGCAGATGAACGAGATCCTGCGCGTGAAGCTCGACGAAGTGACGGAACGATGGGGCGTGAAGGTCACGAACGTTGAGATCCGAGAGATCATCCCGCCGCCGATGGTGCAGGAAGCGATGACGCGCCAGATGTCGGCGGAGCGGACACGTCGTGCGGTAGTCACCGAGGCCGAAGGTTCCAAGCAGGCCGCCATCACCGTCGCCGAGGGGAACAAGCAGTCCGCGATCCTGAACGCCGAGGGGAACAAACAAGCTGCCATCCTCGCCGCGGAAGGGACCCGGGAAGCCCAGATCTTGCAGGCCGAAGGGTTCGCTCTTGCGCTTGCGCGCATCTTCGATACGGCCAAGGGCATCGACGCGAACACGATGAGTTTGCAGTACCTCGAGGCCCTGAAGGAGCTGGGGGCGGGGGAGTCGACCAAGTTCGTCATCCCCATGGAGTTCGCCTCGTTGCTGACGGGGATAACCGGACAAGCAAACAGGTCCTTCGGCGGCGGAGCTGCCGAAGGACCTGCCTGATACGCGATAGAGAGGTTAAGAGGGCTTCTACTTCTTCTTCTTGCCGGCTTTCTTCCCGCTGGCGACAACGAAGGTCTCGGTGACCGTCATGACGTCGTGGGGTCCGTTCGCGTTGGCCGTGCCGGCAGCGGGCGTCGCATAGATCGTCGCTCCGAAGACGGAGTTAGTGCCGGGGCCTATCTTTGAGCCGGGCTTGGCCTCGATGGCCTCGAGCGGAACGGGGATCGTGATCGTGCCGCTGGCGGTATCGAACGTCGCTTGGACCGTAGCGAGCAGGTTGCACTCGCCGAGTCCGGTGGTGCCGATCGTGCACGGGCCCGTGCGGACGTAGAAGGGTTGCTGGCCGGGGTCCTTCGGCGGGGGACAGCTGTCCGTGTGCGCCGGATAGCAGACGCCACGCGCGTAGTCGGTGAAGTTGCCGCTCATGCTGAAGGCGTCCCCATCGACCGTGAAGTCCCAGCTGTAACGGGCTCCCTCGGGGATCCCCCCGCTCGGCGGCAAGCTGTTCACCTTGATGATGAAGTTGATCGTTTCCATGTCGGCCATCTCGATCGAGGCCTCGACGAGCTCTTGCCCAAGGGCGTCGCCCGCAGGAGCGATCCCCGCGTCGACGTTGGAGCCCCAGTCGTCGGCGACGTCGGTGCCGACCACCTGAGGACCGGACTTCGCCTTACCTTTGGGGGCCGCGGAAACGGAAGGCGCGATCAACGCGGCGCAGAGTGCCAGAACCGATAGAGACAAGACCATCTTTTTCATCGTGAACCTCTCCAGATGTATGGATGTCGTTTCCATATGGTTCGCCGCCGTCCCGCGCCCTCCTGCTACCGCCGGGATAGCCGGCTCGAGACTCGAAGTGACGGGGGGCCGTGCGATTACGGCATGAGGCACGATGGGGAGATCTTGTCGTCTGATTTCGAAGAACTGGTCATGGAGGCGCTGGCGTCACTGCCGGAAGGTATCGCGCGCCGGATCGACAACGTTGAGATCGTGGTCGAAGATGAGCCACCCGACGATGTGCTTCGTGATCTTCCTCCCGACGAGGTGGTATTCGGCTACTACCACGGGATCCCCCTGACCGAGCGGGGCCATTACGACGGAGTCCTGCCTGACAAGATCTCGATCTACGAGGGGCCCATCACAAGAACCTTCAGGAGGCCGAACGTGATCCGAGAAGAGGTGCGCCGCACGGTGATCCATGAGGTTGCTCATCATTTCGGCATCGACGACCAGCGGCTCGACGAGCTGGGCTGGAGTTGATCGCACCTTGCGGAGCCAGTGTCGCCCCGCGGCCGAAGCCGGGTCGCAGAGTGGGACACAGGTGCCGGAGCCAGTGTGGGATAGAGCTACCGAACTCCCACACGTCAGTTCCAGACGGTTTCGTGCCCCCTGTCAAGTGCCCCTAACAGGTCACTATCCGAACTTGCCCGACCTGCGATTTCGCGGGGGGAACTCGTGATTGCAGGGGAGTTTTCGAGGTTATTCCTCCTCCCTGGTCGCGCTGAGATTGCAAGCTCAAGAGTGGAACCTCCCGGTGACCGCCGCGTAAACATCCAGCAAGCCATGCCCGTAGATCATGGGCAAGCGATAGCACGATCGCGCCCGAATGGCGGATGCCAAGACGGGACTCGCCTGCGCCCGCGGATTCTGGGTCCGCGGATGCCGCAGGGAACAGCAAGATCAGGGCCTTAGCGCAAGAGCAAGTGCACGGGTTGCACGGTAAGTCAGATGGATTCTCATCTCACATCCTCCTTTCGCCCGACGATGTGCAGCCGGGTCTCATCCGGGGGGCGTGACGCGAAGCGTCACGCGGGGTGTCACCGTGTTTCACGCGGCGCCGCCAGGCGACCTCCAGATCGTGCAGGCTCCGTAGGCGAAGTCGACTAGTCCAGCGGTGCCGGGCTGCGTGGAGCTCCACGCGCCGAGGCCGCCGAGGCGCCGCTTCTGATCGAACGACTCACCGAGCCGGATCGAGAAGCTGATGACGTCGCGGTCGGGATCGTAGACAGCGTTTGCGGTCGCGTCCCCGGACCAATCTGTGATGCCCGGCGCTGCCGCAAAGGGTGAGTAGAAGAGCTCGATGTGCTCGCCATCCACCTGGAACTCCAGGTTGTAGATGTCAGATGGACCGGCGAGGGGGATCGGCTCGAGGCCGGCGACATGGACGTCGACGCTTACGACCTCCGGAGCCGGCCAGGAGGCCTCGACCCGAGTGATGTCGTAGTGCGGGGCGACCTGGAGATTGTCCTGCGCGTCTGCGAAGGACACCGAGCGCCCCACCGTGTGTGCACAGGGGCTGGGCGCGCGGCGTGCGCCGCGTGCCAGTGCCAGGCTCACGGCCCCCACAGCGTCGACCAAACCGTGCCCGGCGCGATAGGAGGTCGTGTCGTTGGCGTTGTACGGGTCCGCGACGTACTCGCTCGGCTCGCCGAACTTGTGGGCGCTGTCCTCGAGGATGTCCTCGAGGTCGCCAGGGCTCAAGGCCAGGTTGGCCTCCAAGAGCACCGCGGCCAACCCGGCGACGTGAGGCGCCGACATCGAGGTTCCGCTTAAGAAGGCGTAGTCGCCTTCGAGATTGCCGGGGCCGCCGATGGCGGGGCACCAAGAGAGCATCGGG
>Ga0299913_10000762_pt1 | contig 21743 bp, 31 predicted proteins | sample RVTome_9_FD_201360 | JGI IMG/M metagenome (GOLD analysis project Ga0299913, IMG submission 201360) | Soil microbial communities from uranium-contaminated site in the Upper Colorado River Basin, Wyoming, United States - RVT155D38 (version 2) ... | reverse complement strand
AGTCTTCGGCCTTGGTGAAGTCGGCCGGCGGCTCGTCTACAAGAGCCTTGATGGCTTCGTCCAGGGAAACCAGCCTCGGTGATCCGAGGTCGTGGTCCTCGCCACGTATGCGGAGAGAGGCGTTCTCAGCGGCCAGTACGTTCCTTACCCAGTCTGACTCAGGTCCGTACCTGGCAACCAGTACGTAACCGGTCTTGGTGGGGTATGCGTCCAGCGGGGTCTGATATGACCTCCCCGACGACCTCCCTACATGAGTAACAACCGGATACTCACCTTTTCTGACCCGTCCAGGATTGAAGATCCGCTTGTTGATGTGTGCCAACCATCGTGGATACGGCATCTAACTCAACTTTCCGCAGCTCACTGGCCAATCGTCACAAATGGCAAAGCGTCTGTCAAAGTCTTTCGACCCTTTCGTGCCCACCAGCCCTCACCAACAGCTGTGCGGCTCGGGATATGCAATGCCATTGGCGTCTCCGTCCACATGACGCAATTACGGAGACCGGCGGACGGGGCGCAGCGACTTCTCGACCTAGTGCCCACGGTTCCGGCGATGATCTGGGGCCACGACGAGATGCGAGTAGGAGAGATGTGGAACTCGAATTCGGTGATCCCTGCCTGCTCGCTAGGAGCGGAGTGCACGTTGAGGAATCCGCCCGCCGGCCAGAGGTAGGCACCGGGATCGGAGGCAGGGATGTTCGCGGCCAGGTCGCAACCTGGACATGATCATCTCAACACCGAGAGTGGCGAGCTTCGTGGCGTTGTCCCGACGCTTGGTAAGTGCGTTCTGAAGCCAGACTGAAGCCAAACGACCTGACACTGGGCAACATGACCCGTTACCCGTTGGCAGGCGTACCGATCCGTCACGGCGCTGACTATCGCTAATCGTCCGGGATCATCGCTGTTCGGGACCCACTCGTAGGGCTCATAACCCGAAGGTCGCGGGTTCAAATCCCGCCCCCGCTACTGCAGGAAAACCCTCGCACCGCAAGGGTTTTTCGCTTGTCTGGACCCGTCCAACACTCTTCCTCTGGAGGCTCCATCGCGCGTTCATCGCGCGGGACGTCGAACACAGGCGTACGCGGAGGGATGTCCACTACCAATCCAGAGCCGTCAAGAAGTCTGCTACTCCAGGCGAAGGTCGTAGCGAAGTGCGAGGTGGGCACGGATACGACGAACCTCGCTTGACCTGGGTTTCTCATCCACCGACAGGTCGGCCTCACGTCCGTGCGCAAGGAGCCGCTGTTTGGATCCCTTGCCCACGTAGAACACGGACTCATCGGTCGGATCAACCAGCACATACACGTAGTACGGACCGAGACGCTCCGCTGCCTCGAGCGGCAGATCAGGTGACGTCATCTCTCTTCGGAACCCACATCTGGCCAGGCTAAGACCCCGTCGCCCGAATTGCGGGCCTCGAGGACCGCCTCAACATCATCTCGGCTGACGAGATGACCCGGTTCATCGACGGGCAACAGGCGGCCGTTCTTCAGTCGACTGAGCCGACCTGGATCTCGATTTCGTTCGCTCCGGTTGATACGGCAAGTCTCCTGGCTTCCGTCTCGAGCTCGTTGAGCTGTGCCTTCGTCGGCGCGACACGGACCATGACTCTCAGTGCGCCACCGCGGTCGATCCGCCAACTGCCGGCGTAGAACCCATCGACCAGGAGATTTCCCACCCAGCCCTCCGGAGCCAGGTCGTTCATGAATCGGGAGCGGTCGGAATGAGCGAGCAGAACGTTGTCGTATTCGGGGAGAAATCGGGGCGGGGCCGGGGTGTCGGGCTCCGGGTAGATCGCGTCGGGCAGATCTAACAGCTCTCGTCCTTTCTGGTCACGCCAGGACCTCAGTCGGGGCCGAAGGCGATTCACGACTTCGCGCAGGCCGGACAGACCCGACCACGTCCGCATGTCCGCCACGGAAGCCGGACCAAAGGCGCCCAGATAGCGCAAGACCAGCCGGTCGGGTGCCTCTCGATGGGTGAGCTCGGTTTCGAGCCACTGCTCGGCCAGCGCCCAGCGAGGGAACCCCGACTCTCCCCACAAAGCCCGTGGCGGGACTTGCACCACCGCGAGGAGGTATGTGGATGCCTGGGCCATCGACGCAGCCGGGACCCAGGGAAAGAGCTTCCCCAAGGCCTCGGCGAGCTCGGCACGAGTCAGGTGCGCAGAGGTCAGCAACTCGCCAGCGGCGTTTAGCAACCGATCAGGCTCGATGCCGCGGACGTCCTTGGCGAATGAGGTAGAGGCGAAGACCCGCTGGAGAACCGATTGAAGATCGGGTCTCATCGAGATGTAGTCACGTGCGGTGACCATGTGGATCGTTGCCCTCATCAATGGCCCGCGGACCACGCCTCGCTCGACCAGGAGACGCGAGAGGTCCCCTGGGTCGAAGTCCTCGAGCCTGGCCCAGAGCCCGTAGTAGGGATCATGTGGGTTCTGGGCTTGCATGCCCACGAGGAGCTCGATCGTGTCGACCACATCGCCGCCTCGCTGCAGAAGCCGCTGCCGATAGAGGGTGGCCCGATTCAAGGCGCGGGTGTTGAGGACATCACCGGCAGCCATGAACGCTTTCCCATCGGTGTTGCACAGCCACGACGGCGAGCTTCACGAAAGCCACCTATTTCGAGGCGGCACGCTGGCAGAACTTCACCGAGATCGGCGCGAACACTGCGATCAGGACGAGGACCCAGATCAATGCGTAAAGCCCCGGGTTCTGCATCGACCACGCCTCCGGAGCCAAATATGCGTCGCTCCTGGATCGACCAAATCGACAGTATCTGAGGTTCATCTCACCAATCTGAAGAACTCTCGTACATCCCTCACCAGGAGGTCGGGAGCCTCCATCGCCGCGAAGTGACCACCTCTATCGAACTCCGTCCAGTGGACGATGTTGTGCGTCGCCTCGCCGAACCGACGTATGGCGTAGTCCTCAGCGAAGACCGCGACTCCGGTTGGGGTGGTGACCGGCGGCTTGCCCCATGAGCCGGAGTGCAGGTTTTCGTAGTAGAGACGAGCCGACGAGTTGGCGGTGCCGGTGAGCCAGTAGAGCATCACATTGGTCAGCAACCGATCCCGGTCGAACACATCTTCGGGCACGTTGGCGCCATGGGCCCACTCCTTGAACTTTTCGATGATCCAGGTCAGCTGTCCCACTGGCGAGTCGGTGAGGGCATAGGCGAGGGTTTGGGGTCGTTGGGCCTGGATCTCGAAGTAGCCGTTGCCCGGACCGGCCGTACTCGCAGCGAGACGCTCGAGACGAGACCTCTCCGCCTCGGTGAAAGTCTCCAGCTGCTCCTCGTCGACCGGCCCAAACGGGATGAACCCCATGGTGGCCGCATTGACATGCAGTCCCACCAGGTGATCCGAATCGACCCGGCCCAGCTCCGACGTGACGAACGACCCCCAGTCACCGCCTTGGGCGCCGTAACGCTCGTACCCGAGCCGGCTCATCAGTTCCGCCCAGGCGGCCCGCCACCCGATCCGTGGTCCATCCGGTGTCGAGGGTGGGACCGGAAAATCCGTAACCCGGCAGTGATGGGATGACCAAATGGAACGCATCAGACTCATCCCCACCGTGTGCGGTGGGATTCGAGAAGGGGCCGATGACGTCTAGGAACTCGACGATCGAGCCCGGCCAGCCATGGGTTATGACCAGAGGCAACGCATCCTCGTGAGGTGAGCGAACGTGAAGGAAATGCACGTTGGCCCCGTCGATGGTCGTCGTGAATTGGGGATGCTCGTTGAGTAGTCGTTCCTGCTTGCGCCAGACGAACGAGGTACGCCAGTACCCGCTCAGCTCTCGGAGGTAGTCGAGTGGCACTCCCCTGCTCCAGTCCCCGGGGATCAGTTCGTCGGGCCAGCGGGTCCGGGCAAGCCGCTCTTGTACATCGAGGAGATCGGGGTCCGGGACCTCGATTCGAAAGGGCTTGATCTGATGGCTCATGCGGGTCTCCTTCCAACGTTGATTGCCTCCATCGATGAATCACACAGGCTATACTGCATGACTCATCTTCTGCATAAGAAAGATACTGCATTGGTAAGAGAAAGTCAAGACGAACTGATGATGAGGGTCCTTTCCGAGTCGAGGGCAATGCAGATCGCGGCAGACGCGGTCGATGGCGCCGTGGCCGAATTGCACGGGCTGAACCGCACCGACCTCATCTGTCTCGACGTGCTGGATCGCCTGGGAACGGTCTCAGCGGGGAGACTGGCCGAGGAGACACGACTCACCACCGGAGCCATGACCCGCCTGCTCGATCGGCTGGAGGCCTCCGGTCACATTCGCCGCGTCGCCGACCCAGGTGACCGCCGGCGGGTGCTCGTCGAAAGCACCAAACGTGCACGACAGATCGGGCGTGAGGCATACCTACCGATCGTCGAGGCCTGGATGGGTCTGCGAGACCGATTCACCCGGGAACAACTGGAGGGCATCCTCGTGTTCCTCGAGATCGGACGAGAGCTAAACCTGCGCCGAGCCGCCGAGATTCGGGAACGGGGGAACGGCGAGTGATGTCCAGGGTGCGCTCCATCGCACAGCCATCGCACAAGAGAGTGCGATGGGATGGTCAAGAACGCGAAATGACGCGAACCAAAAACGCTTTCTGACCAGGCGTTTCGCGCGTTTCCCCAGCTCAGCGGCTCATAACCCGAAGGTCGCGGGTTCAAATCCCGCCCCCGCTACCATCAGAAAACCCAGGCACTGCCTGGGTTTTCTGCATGACGGGGGCGCTGTCCCCAGTGTACCGTAAGGGCATTGACGACCGGCATGAGAGTCTCCTGGTCTGTCATCGATGGGCGTCGATCAGGGTGCGGGCAGCAGCGCTGAGTCCGGCTGAGGGGTTGTTGGGTCCGTACATGCGGGCAGCCACCCAGGCACCGTCCATCAGCAATGACAGCTGGTCAGCCAGCTTGTCGGGCGCGCGCAGACCCGCCTCCCGAGCCAGCGTGGCGACCCGGTTCTGCACCCGCTTCTTGTGGGCGAGGGCAACTTGGTGGCCGGGATGGTCGCGGTCGGGGAACTCGGCGGCGGTGCCTTGGAAGGTGCAGCCGAGACATTCGGGACTGGTGGCCAGCTTCTCGGTCGCTTCCAACATGCCGAACAGCTTGTCGAGGGGATCCTCGAGGTGGGCGACGGCACCGTCGAGCCACTCCCAGTACTGGCGGTTGGAGTCTTCGAGGTAGGCGACGATCAGGTCGTCCTTGGAGGGGAAGTGGCGGTAGAGGCTCATCTTGGCCACCCCGGCCTCGGCGATGATGGTGTCGATCCCCACCGCCCGGAACCCGTCCCGGTAGAAGAGCCGTTGGGCCGTTTCCAGGATCCGTTCCCTGACCGATGGTTGTGTGGTGGTGGTCATTCGGTTGACATGATACAGACTTGTCTGTACCTTGCCAGCTCATAGACAGATCTGTCTCATCGAAAGGTAACAGACATGAGGATTGCAGTGTTGGGCACTGGTCCGGTCGGCCAGACCGTGGCGGCGAAGCTCGGCGAGCTGGGCCACGAGGTGACGGTGGGAACCAGGGATCCTGAGGAAACCATGGCTCGGACCGATCAGGACAACTTCGGCAACCCACCGTTCGCGGTATGGGCGTCACAGCATTCCGATGTCTCCATCGCCACGCTGACCGAAGCCACCGCCGGCGCCGAGCTCATCGTCAACGCCACCAACGGAGCCGGGTCGATCGAAGCCCTAGAAGCGGCCGGGGAGCAGAACCTCGTCGGGAAGGTGTTGCTCGACGTCGCCAACCCGCTCGACTTCTCTCAAGGGATGCCGCCGTCGTTGTTCGTCTCCAACACCGACTCCCTGGGTGAGCAGATCCAACGCCGTTTTCCGGACGTCAGGGTGGTGAAGGCGTTGAACACGATGAATACCTACCTGATGGTGGATCCCAAGCAGCTCGCCGGTGGCGACCACACCGTGTTCATATCGGGTGACGACGCCGACGCCAAGAACCAGGTCACTGCACTGCTCGAATCGTTGGGCTGGTCGGACATCGTCGAGCTAGGTGATATCACCACCGCGAGAGGCACCGAGATGTACCTGCCGCTCTGGCTTCGGATCATGGGAGCTACGCAAAACCCTATGTTCAACATCAAAGTCGTGCGATGAGGTTCGGGCTCCAGGTCTACTCGTTCACCTGGCCCGGCGGCGCCGAGGCGATCGGACCCACCCTGAGCAGGGTGGTCCGTGACGCCGACGAGGCCGGGTTCGACTCGATCTGGGTGATGGACCACTTCTGGCAGATCGGCGCACCGGGCTCGGAGACCGAACCGATGCTGGAGGGTTGGACCGCCCTCGGGTTCATAGCCGCCCACACTCAGCGGGCTCGTCTCGGGTTGATGGTCGGCGGTGTCCACTACCGCAATCCGGGGTTGTGGGTGAAGGCGGCTACCACCCTCGACGTGCTGTCCGGGGGACGGGCCTGGCTCGGTCTCGGCGCCGGGTGGAACCGAGCCGAGTCGCTGGGTCTGGGGTTTGATTTTCCCGAGACCAAGACCCGCTTCGAGATGCTCGAGGACACCTTGCAGATCGCCCACGAGATGTTCGAGGGAGAACGGGGCAGCGGAGCACGCTTCGAAGGTCGCCAGTTCACCGCCGAGCGTCTCCTCAATGTGCCCCAGTCGATCTCCCGACCAAGAGTGCCGATCATGATCGGCGGGGGTGGGGAGAAGAAGACACTCCGTCTCGTCGCCCGCTATGCCAACGCCTCCAACCTGTTCGGGGATCCCGATCAACTACGTCACAAGTACCGGGTTCTCGCCGAGCACTGCGAGGCGGTGGGACGCCCGCTTGAGGAGATCGAGCGCACCACCCTGCAGTCGGTGAGCCTGTTCGCACCCAACGCCTGGGGGTCCACACCCGAATCTCCAGATGAGCTGGTGGACCGGTTCGGCCGTCTCGGCGACGCCGGGGTGCAGCAGGTGATCATCAACACCGCAGACGCCCACAACCCAGACGCAATCGACTTGTTGGCCACCGAGGTCATCCCCCAGCTCCGCGAGGCCGGGAGCCGTCAGGTGTGACGGTGACCTCCGATCTCGACCGTCACGCGGTGATCGACCTCACCACCGTCGGGAGGATCACTGGCCGCCCCCACACCATCGAGATCTGGTTCGCCCACAGGGAGACGAAGATCTACCTGCTGTCTGGTGGGGGTGAGCGGTCGGATTGGGTGCGCAACCTGATCCGTACGCCCGAAGTCCAGGTTCGGGCCGGTCGCGGCGTCTACCACGGTGTGGGACGGATTGTCACCGAACCGGGGGAGGACCGCGTGGCTCGGGATTCGGTGCACGACAAATACGCCGTCCGCTACCGCGGCGACCTCACCGGTTGGCGGGAGACGGCGCTTCCCATCGCCATCGACCTGGAAGGCGGCTGACCGATGAACGACAGGACGGTTTTGGGTCGCAGCCGCCTCGAGGTTCCCCGCATCGGGGTGGGCGCGATGACCTGGGGAGAGGCCCGGGGGTTGGCCCGTCTCCATCCAGCGAAGTTGGCGTACGGCGGCGCCCACGGATACGAGGAGGAGAAGCGGGCTCTGGAGGCCAGCCTGGAGGCGGGGGTCGACCTGTTCGACACCGCCGCAATGTATGCGGGTGGAGCCTCGGAGCGGCGTCTCGGCGAGCTGGCCGCGGGCCGCGATGTCCTGGTCGCCACCAAGTTCCCCTCCGGGTTCCGTTTCCGCGCCGAAGACTTCCCCGACGAACTTGAAGCGAGTCTCGCCAGGCTGGGACGGTCCAGCATCGACGTCTACCAGCATCATTTCCCGACCAGGCGGGTGTCGATCCCGGAACTGATGAACCAGTTGGCCGACTCGGTCGAGGCCGGCAAGGTGCGTGCGGTCGGTGTGAGCAACTACTCAGCGGATCAGGTGCGCCAAGCCCACGAAGCACTTGCCGAACGGGGCATCCCCCTCGCATCGAACCAAGTCGAATACTCGCTCCTCCACCGCCAACCGGAGACCGATGGTGTTCTCGACGTCTGCCGTGAGCTTGGAGTCACCCTGATCGCCTACACCCCCCTGGCCGGAGGTCTGCTCACCGGCAAGTACTCGGCCGAGAATCGTCCGGGCGGGCTCTTCAGACGGGTGCTACCTCGCTACCGGCGCAGGAGTCTGGAAGCTATTCAACCCGTCGTCGGACTTCTCGGGGAGATCGGGCAGCGGTATTCGAAGACACCAAGCCAGGTAGCACTCCGGTGGCTGATCGAGAACCCAGTCGTATTGCCCATCCCCGGAGCCAAGAACGGCAAGCAGGCGTTAGACAACGCCGCCGCCCTCAGTTTCTCGCTGACGGCTGAAGAAGTCGACGCCCTCGGTCGGACAACCCTTGCCTGGAGGAGCTAGTCGAGGTCGCTCCCGGTCGACGACAACACCTCCGAAAGCTCGATGGCCCGACTTCTAACGATCTTCCAATTGGTTGCGCACACGGCTTTAACGGCTTCGTGTCGATTGGGGACGTTCGACTGCAGCGTGCCACTGTGTCTGGTCTCCCCGGGGTCTACGTGATCTACCGGGAGATCCCTGATCCGGTCGAATTCCTGGACAAAAGCACCGGAGGCTGGTTCAAGGGTCGCAACCCATCCGTTCCAATCGAGACGCTGGAGGCGGCATGGGTGCACGATGCGCACGTCCTATACGTTGGCAAGGCTGACGCCGGCCAGAGCGGAAGGAGGGGCATACGGGCTCGGTTCGACGAGTATCTCAGATTCGGGATGGGCCAGCCGACTGGACACTGGGGTGGTCGCTACGTCTGGCAGCTCGCAGGCACGGATGAGTTGATGATTTGCTTCAAGCCCTGCACCGATCCACGGGATGAGGAGACGCGACTGCTCGGACTGTTCCGAGCGGAACATGGGTCGCTGCCCTTCGCAATCTACGTGCCTGATTTGAGCGGTCACGAGGACATTCCTCACAAGATCCGGATACCTCACGAATTCGTGAGGTATGGCCGAATCGTGAGCTACCCGCCAACGCATGCTGCAAACCTATCGTTTACCGATAGTTTTTCAGTAACATGACAGCTGTGTCTGAGAGACAGCGTCCCCCGCTTGGCCGCCGACTGATTGACGTGACCGAAGCACAGCAAGGCTACTTCACCCGCGCTCAGGCACATCGCGTGAGTGTGGACGACTCGGCACTCCAGCGAGGGGTGACCAGCGGAGCCGTCGAGAGGCTCGACCATGGCGTCTATCGCATCAGTGGAGCCGGTTATGACCCCCATAAGAGATTGCGAGTGGCGTGGCTGCGACTCACTCCCGATCTGTCGCCGAGGGAACGGACCGTTCGACCTCACCTTTGGGTGTCGCACCGATCTGCCGCGGCTCTGTTAGATCTGGGAGTGGCAATCGCCGACGTGCCTGAGTTCATCTCCGACCGACGTCTCCAGTCTCGAGCCGACGTGAAGATAAGGGTGCGAACGGGAGGGCTGGACCGTGACTCATGGACCGCTCATGACGGGTTTGCGGTCACCACCCCACCCCGGACGATCGCCGACCTGGCGGACGATCACATTGATGGTGGTCATCTCGGGCGGATGGCGTCCGACGCTCTGGCCAAAGGTCTGGTTACCGAATCTGAGGTCGCGGCGGCGCTGGGTGACAGGACGGATATGGATGCGATCCTGGAGCTGGCCACCGGGAAGGCGAGGTGATGCAACCGGAGGAGGGCGTGTCATACGCCTCATCACAGGACTTCGAACGTGCCCTGGTTGATCGCATAGCCAGCGCTGCAGAGTCGTCACCGTACGGCGTTGCAGAGATTCGTCGTCAGTTCTCCTACGGGCGGCTGCTGGCAAGAGTGTTCACTCACGCGCCGGACGAATGGGTGGTGAAAGGCGCCGCAGGTCTTCTTGCTCGCATACCGGGTAGGGCGCGTCACAGCATCGATGTCGACCTCTATTTCGCTGGGGAGTTCGATGCCGTCTTGGGTGCGCTCCGAGAGGCGGCAGATGTTGACCTCGGCGACTACTTCACCTTTGACATCGATCGCGGTCCACCCCTGACCGGGGTCGCGGCTGGCGGCCAGCTCAGCGTGAAGGCGTATCTGGGCGACAAGGAGTTCGAGAGATTCAAGATCGACGTAGTGGTCATCGACACGATGACCTCCGAGCCCGAGGCTGTTCCGTCCATTGACCCAGTGAAGGTTCCTGGGCTTCGCAATGTCGGCGTCTACCGGGTGCATCCCACCGTTGATCAAATCGCAGACAAACACGCCGCCATCATGGCCAAGTACGCCGGTCGTCCCAGTACCCGGTACCGCGATCTGGTCGATCTGGTGTTGATCACCCTGACTCAGACCGTCGAGGCCAATCCACTCATGACCGCACTCGTCAGCGAACACCGGCGACGTGGAACGGATCTCTCGGTTCCGTTGTCGTTGCCATCCGACGACTGGCATGTGGGGTATCGGAAGATCGCAGAGACAGTTCCCGACTTCGAGATCCTCGACGCCGAAGAAGCCGTCAGGATCGTGAGACGCCAGGTTGATCCGGTGATTGAGGGGCTGAGAGACGCAACCTGGGATCCCGTCGCTCAGGAATGGAGAAAGAGATGATCCCCGAGCTCGATTTGACTCGCATCCGGCGCTGGGTTGAAGCCCGCAACTCCGATCTCCTCGATCGTGCCCAAGGACTGATTCGCTATGAGTTGGACGTAACCAATCGGACCGTCACCATCCTCGAGTGCCGCCCTCCCTGGCGGCCGGATTTTGGGCCGGAGTGGACCCGGTTCCCGGTGGCTCGGCTTCGGTACACCAAGACGAGAGGGGAGTGGTCGCTCTACTGGCGCGATCGCAACCTGAGTTTTCACGAGTACGACCTCGCGCCACCCACTCCTCACGTCGAGGATCTCATCGCCGAGATCGAGCGAGACCCGACCTCCATTTTCTGGGGCTGAGACACGATGGAGCCAGGTTGGGAGTTGAAGGTTGATGTCTCGTCCAGCACGCCAGACTTCAGATTTCTTGAAGGTTCATCTAGTGCCATCACCGGCAACATTTGCCCTGTCTCGCGATCCGCGATGAGTCCGGCGAGTAAAGATCAACCCGTTACCGTGGAGGACTTCTGATGCGCAGCGTGACCTATTCGATGAGCATCTCAGCTGACGGCTACATCGTTGGGCCGGACGGCGACTTCGACTGGGCGATGCCAGACGAGGTCTTTCGCTTCTGGATCGACGAGATACGAGAGGTCGGCGTCCACCTGTTGGGACGAAGGCTGTACGAGACGATGCTGTATTGGGAGACCGCCGACCAGGATCCATCCCTCGACGACGCGGAACTCGAGTGGACCGCGCTCTGGAAGCCCCTCCCGAAGGTGGTGTTCTCGACCACGCTGTCGGCGGTGGAGGGCAATGCCCGCCTGGCGTCTGGTGGCGTGGCGGAGGAGATCGATCGGCTGCGAGCCGAGCCGGGGGAGGGCGACATCGCGATCGGCGGAGCGACACTCGCCGCCGAGGCGGCCGCGTTGGGTCTGATCGACGAGTACCGGGCCATGGTCTACCCGGTGCTGGTTGGCGGTGGGATTTCGTTCTTTCCCCAACGCGAACGCCGGGTGGATCTCGAACTCGTCGAGACTCGCACATTCAGCTCGAGAGTCGTCTACCTCCGCTACCGGGTGGCGCCCTAGCCCGGTTCCCGGCAAGAGAGCGAACGCTGCCGGCGTAAGCACCATGACACGATGTACCGCGATTCTTCTAACGGATCTTCTAACGGAGGGGTCGTCACAGGCCGATATCAGCAGGAAGAAGCTGGTAGACCAGATTCGCGAAGCCCCTGGTAGACGGCAGTTTACGGCATGAGTCGGAACCAGCCGACATCCCCATCAGAATAACTCATAACCCGAAGGTCGCGGGTTCAAATCTCGCCAGCGCTACCAAAGGTCCTGGTCAACGCAATGGTGGCCAGGGCTTCTAGTCCAGGGGGTTCGCTTCTACCAGTCTTCTACCGTCTCTTCTACCGTTGCAGCCTGGGCTTTCATTGACCTATGACCTTCGTTCTTTGGTCGTCAGGCGCGCAAGATCGGTCGCTCGATCGACAGCGACCGCGAGAAGCAATTCCACGACCTGTCCGCTGGCGGGATCGGATTCCCGAATGGTTTCGAGGAGAGCGCTATACGCAGTAATTGCAGCTGTGGTTAGTCGATGCAATTGCACAAGAGTCCGATGGGTGTTGGCGGGGTTGTCTGGGAGCTCAACGGTGTCGATCGGAGCCCGGTAGGCAATGTCGGATGGGTCCGCGGTGACTGCCCCTCCCAGTTCAGCGACTCGGCTTGCGAGTCGGATGGCGGCTTCAAGGTGAGTATGCGCATCCCGACGGAGGTCAGCGAGAAGAAGTTGCGGAGATTCGGAGAGGCGACTCCCGACGGCGATCGACCATTGCACCATCATCAGGTGATAGCAGTAGAGACGATCGAGGTGATCGACCACCTCTCCCGATTCGACAGAGTGCCCGGCTGGCGTACCAGTGGAGGTCATAGAAGGGGTCAGACTGTTTGAGGAGCGTCTGACGGTGCTTGACTGTCGGTCGTCACTCGAGAACAACGGTGAGCTTCCTTCTTGATGACCGAGTCGATTAGTCCCAGGGCGGTCAGTCCGACAGCCATGTGAGTCAATACTGCCGGCCAGCCGGTGAGTAGCCCGTACCTCATAGAGAGCCCGAGAGCCAGAGGGGCCAGGGCGACGTAGCGGGCGACGGTCCACCAATGGTCGACGCTCGAATCCTTGTAGGGTCGGAAAAGGATCAGGGCAGCCGCTGCGATGGCTATGCCGAGGAGCGGGTGGATCATCCACAGCCATGTGTTCACGGGAAGCCCCGTGTATGGAGCTAGGAAACGCCACAGCCCGAGGAGGATCTGGACCATCATTGCTGCTTGGAGTATTCGAAAAGCCCTCATGTCGATCCTTTCGTCGGGCATGTCTCGGAGATTCGCCGAGTGCATTGGGTCTTGGATGTGGCCAGCATGGGCCTTGTGGCTTGCGGTTCGCATCCGCAAAACCGCCGGTCTTGGGATGCGGCTCAGTCGAAGGAGAATTGACTGAGGCGGCTCCGGGAACTGATCCCGAGCTTGACGAAGATCTTGCGAAGGTGGTAGTCGACGGTGCGGGGACTGAGAAAGAGACGCTCGGCTACCTCGCGGTTGGTCAGGCCTTGAGATACGAACCTCGCCACCTGTAGCTCCTGAGGTGTCAGGTCGAAGATCGTGGACGGGTCCCGCGCACGAGCGGTCTTGCCGGATGCCCGCAGTTCCCGGCTGGCTTGTTCCGCCCAGGGCCGGGCGCCCATCGACTCAAACGAAGCCAACGCCTCCTCGAGGTGTGGTCGGGCTTCCATCCGCCGGCGATTGCGTCGGAGATGTGTCCCCAAGGCGAGACGGATCCGGGCGATGTCGAACGGTCGCTGGTTTGGAGCGCCCACTTCAAGCGCCTGACGGAGATGCGTTTCGGCGTCGTCCTCGGACATCAGCGCCCGCCCGTAGGCGGCGAGGGTGGATGCCCACCCCGCTCCCCCGGCGGACGCAAGCGACTCAAGTGAATCGATTGCCCGCATCGCTTCCTGGCTCTGTCCTGAACGGAACCCGAGATCGACCAGGTCGAAGGCTGCCATCGTCTTGATTGCCGGATGGTCGATTGACCTGAGTCGCTGGAAGGCGCTGGCCTGCATGTCATCGATCGCTTCGTGTGTTGCTTGCGCCCATGATGCAACGCTGTCGATGAGGGGACGTAACGCTCCAAGCGTTCCGGTGGCTCTGCGGTCTTCAACCGCAGCGCTCAGGTTTTTGAACTCGTCTGTGCCGCGTACAGCGGAGAGATATGCCTGCCAGGTGGTGGTGAGATCGAGGAGCGCCTGGCGTCCGATGGTGTGGGCGAGACCTGAAGCTTCTTCGAGGGTGGCGGCGGCGAGGGCCAACCGTCCTTTCAGGATCTCGGCTGGCGCCTGTCGTTGCAGGGCGTAGATGAGTCGCCCTATGGATCCGGCGGCCCGGGCTCTTGCTGCCACTTTGGTGTTGATGCGATGTGCGGCTGAATCGTCTCCCGTGTAGAAGGCGACGTGCCCGGCCGAGTTGAGAAGGTCGTTGTCGTCCTGACCTTCGGCGAGACGGGTGGCTTCGGCCAGGGCTGCTGTTCCCCCGAGGCGATCGCCGTGGGCGTGGGCGATGAACCCGGTGAGTAGAAGGCTGTGGTAGCTGCTCGAGGAAACGACCGGTTCAAATAACTGGAGCGACGAGCCCATCTCCTTCAAAGTGTCGAAGTCTGAGTGGACCCATGCTGTCTCGGCGGCGGCCGCCGCCATTTCCAGCGATATGGCTGGGTCGGTTGACAGGGTCTGTCTTGCGTTCTCCCAGAGGATTTCTCGGGCGGTTGCCACTGATCCTTCATTCAGTTCGGTCCATGCTTGGAGGCGGATCAACTCGGTGGGAACGCTGGTCTGGTCCGTCAGGGCGCGAGAAGCTTCAACGAGTCTTCGTGTCCGATCGATCAGGCCGGCGGTCCATGCGTCCTCTGCGGCGGCCAGCAGGCGTTGGGATCTTCTGGCTGGGTCGGGGGTGAGAGCAGCGGAGTGTTCGAGTGCTTGACTGGCGGCTTCGAATCCACCACGTCGTCTGGCGGGAATGGCGGCTTCTTCCAACTCTGCTGCCACCGTTTCGTCTAGGCCGTCGGTGGCAGCAAACAGTTGAGAAGCCGCCCGTTCGAGGTCTCCGGCCGCCCGGTACGTCGCAGCCAGCACTTTGTGAGCCTTCTTTTGGTCTGGTCTGGAGCTGCCGTGGAGCACCGCCGAACGAATGAGGGGATGGTGGAAACGGACGAAAGTGTCTTCGATGTCCACCAATCGGGTTGTTTCGATCTCGTCCAACACTTCCTGGGGAATGTCGAGTCGACGAGCTGACTCGAGAATAGTTCTGAGGTTTCCGGTGTCATCGATGGCGATGATTAGCAGCAGCCGTTGAGCTGCCTCGTTGAGCCTTTGAGCTCGTGCCAGAAAGGCGTCGCTGAGACTCCCGATTGCGGGTATCTGGTCGGGCAGGCCAATGGAGCCTTGGAGTTGTTGTTCGCTCAGACTCCCTGCCATCTCCAGCAGAGCGAGGGGGTTTCCCAGCGTGTTCTCAATGAGGCGTTCGGCTACTGCGGAGGCAATCTCAGGGAACCTGGAAACCAAAAGGTCCCGGCTGGCGGTCTCATCCAACTGATTCAATTGGAGTTCGTTGATTCCGGCGGTGTAGATGCGGTCTGCTTCTCCATCCCGGACAGTGAACACCATGGCCACTCGTTCTGCAGTTAGCCGACGGGCTACAAAAGCGAAGGCTGTGGCTGACGCCGGATCAAGCCAGTGGGCATCATCGACCACGCACAAGACCGGCGTCTCCTCCGCCAGTTCGGCGATCAGGCTCAGGGTCCCCACCGAGACCAGCAAAGGTTCGGTGACGGCACCGGCTTCCAATCCGAATGCGGTCCTCATAGCCGAGGCTTGGCCTGGTGGAAGCCTGTGGATGCGTGGCATTGCGGGCCGAAGGAGCTCATAGAGGCCTCCGAAGGCGAAGTCGACCTCCGATTCGACCCCTCGGGTCCTCAGCACCTGGACGTCTTCGAATTGGGCCGTGAGCTCGTCGACTAGTGCCGATTTGCCCACCCCAGCCTCACCTCGGACCACCATCGCTGCGGCTCGGCCGCCACGGGCCGACTCGACCACGGTGGTCAACGTGGCTAGCTCCTCGGCTCGTCCATGCAACATCAGCGATTCTCTTCCCAAGACCCGGGTAGCACCTACCTATTGTCGCCGATGCCGGGAGGCCTCGCCGGAGCTAATCTCGTGTGATGAACCGGCGCTACTTGCTGCTGGCGTCGCTGTATACGACCCAATTCCTGCCGGCCGGCTTCTTCTTCTTCGCTCTCACCGCGGTCCTGCGCCGGGAGGGAGCGTCGTTGGAGCGGATCGGGTTCCTCTATCTGCTGGTTGTTCTCTGGGTACTCAAGAGCCTGTGGGCACCTCTCATCGACCGGTACGGATGGGGGCGGCTCGGCCATTACCGGGGATGGCTGTTGGTGCTCCAGAGCCTGATGGTGGTCGGTGTGGTATCGCTGATGCCGGTCGATCCGGTCAGCCAGCCGTTTCTGTTGTTTTCGCTGGTGGCAGCCATCGCGTTTCTCTCCGCGACCCAGGACGTGGCAGTGGATGCGGTCGCGGTGCGACTGCTCGAAGAGCGAGAGCGCGGACCGGCTAATGGGATTCAATTCGCGGCCGGCAATCTCGGTGTCCTCATCGGCGGAGGCGGACTCCTTCTCGTTTACGACCACCTGGGCTGGATTGCCGCGGTGGGAACCCTGGCTGTGTTGACCGCGGTGCCAGTCCTCCTCGTCATCTACTTGCTCGAGCCGCAGACGATCAGCCGCACCGGAGACGACGGAATAAGGGTTTCGCTGAGTGCTATCGCTGCCTTCTTCCGGCAACCTGGCGTGGGCCGCTGGATCTGGGCGGTCGTACCCTTCTTCTATCTGGGCATATCACTCCCCAACAGGTTGATCACTCCGATGCTGGTCGATGCCGGTTGGCCGCTGGGGCGGGTCGGCAGCGTGGCAACGATGGGTGGTGGAGTCATCGCCATGCTCGCCGCTCTCGGAGCGGGGGCGTTTCTGAGAAGACATCGGCGACGGACGGTGCTAGTGGTCCTTGGCGGGGTACAACTCATTGCCATTGCGGCGGCCGTTCCCCTGGCCATGGGCGCATCCCGGCCCATCGCCGGCCTGGTTGCCGTGGTCTTTCTCAATATCGGCTATGCGGCAACCGGGACTGCGGTCTTCACCATCAACATGGACTGGGCGCGTCCTCAACTGGCAGGCACCGACTACTCCATCCTCTCCTCCTGGGCGATCATTTGGGCCGACGTCCTCGGCGCCGCAGGCGTCGGTGTGGCGGGAGTGGTCGGCTACGGCTGGATGATGGTCGCCGCTTTCGCGCTGGCCGTTACAGGCCTGTCGTCAGTGGCAGGGATCGGCCGAGCCAAGACTGGCGTTCAGCCGGTTGAAGTGACCTCCCCAGCGGCATAAGCCGGCGGAGCAGCCTCCTCGCACTCGGGCCGCCGGGCCAAGACTGGTGACTTTGCCGATTCGACGGCCGGCGCAAACCCGGATGATCCCGCGGTGAGACATGCCACCAAAGGAGGAGTCATGCAACACAGGGGTAGCGCTGCACGCCGAAACGTCGGCAGCGCTGGTCTATCAGTCTTGGTGCTCGTCCTGACGTTGAGTGCGTGCGCAACGGTTGGAGCCGCACCGCCGGCGTCGAGTCCTCCACCCGGAGAAGGGCCGACAGTCGTCCTCGAAGCGAGCAGCTTCGCACCAGCCGATGTGCGTATTGACCCCGGCACCACCGTCACGTGGCGGTGGGCCGAAGGCATGGCGCACGATGTGGTGGGATCGGACTTCGCCAGCGCAATCCAGACCGAGGGCACCTTCACACACACGTTCGAGCAGCCGGGGGCATACGACTACTGGTGCAACCTGCATCCCGGGATGAAGGGAACGGTGACCGTCGTCTCATCGTGAACACCACGCCAACCAGATCAACGAAAAAGGAAGGACCAACATGACAGTCAAGAGAGCAATCGGGCACACCCGAGGGCGAACGGTGGACGAGAACGCCCGATACCGGCGCCGTTTCAGGACCACTCGGCTGATCGCCGGATTCATGGCCGGCTCGGCCGTTGTCTTCGGCGCGTTCACCATGGTGTTCGGAGTCGTGGCCGAGAGTCAGCGTATCCACGGATTTCACAACGCCGTAGTGGCAGCACTCTTGCTCGTTCTGTCGGCGCCTCCAGCGTTGGCAATAGCTCGCCGGCCGGACCGGTCCGATGCACCACTGATGACCCTTACCGTTCTCTCCGCGGCGGCTTTGATCACCATGGTCGCCAGCCTGACAATCGACCCGTTCACCCTGCCCTTCGTCGTTTTCACGGGTGTGCTTTGGACCGTCCGTCCATCGGCTGAACGGGCCGTCCACGATGAACGCCCCGGTTGGGGCCTTCTGTTACTTGTCGTGGCTGGGGCTGTGCCACTCATCGTCTACGCCCTGGGACAGGCGGAGTTGCAGCGGAACCTTGTTGGCGATGAACACAGTCAGTTTTTCCACTGGGTGGAGGCTTCCTTCTATTCCGCCGGAATCCTGTTCCTCGGAGCGCTGGCCGCCCTTCGCCCCAGAAGCCATCGGATGGCCGGGTTCTCCGCCGGGCTGGGAATGAGCATCTTTGGTCTCGCCGCCCTGGTGCTCGGCGGCTACGCATCGGCCGTTTCAACTCCGTGGGCCTGGCTGGCTACCGCCGGCGGGGCCGCCTTCATCTGGCTAGTAGCCCGGGACAGAGGCGTTGGCCCTACACGACAGATTCCGGACCGGGGGCTGGCCTTGAACATCGAATTCCGGCGCCGACAGAGCGAGAGATAGGAGAACCCGATGTTGTTTCTGATTGCCCTGGTTGTCGGCTACGGGGCGACTTGGCTGATCCCGCCCAGGTCGAGGTGGACGCCGCAGAAACGCTGGCGTTATGCCCTGGCCGCAGGCATGTTTGTTTTCGGCGCCCTCCACCTGATCACTCCAACTCCGTTTCTACAGCACATTCCGCGGTGGGCGCCTGCCCGAGAGGCGCTGGTGATTGCCTCCGGGCTCATCGAGATCGCCTTCGGAATTGCTCTGGTATTGCGCACCACCTTTAGACAATGGATTGGTTATGCCCTGGCCGCCTACCTGGTGGCGGTCTTCCCGGGCAACATCTATGTGGCCGTCGCCGGCATCGACGTCGCAGGCCAGCCGGACGGCGCGTACCCATGGATTCGTCTTGCCTTCCAGCCTCTGTTCATATGGCTTGCTGTCTGGACCACCCGTCCCACCGGTTCTTCCCAAGCTGGAACCGGCCACCCGTCCGTCGTGTCCGTGAGGGAACGCGACGCTCATGAGCCTGAAAGAGGGGCAGGAGTTCATTGAGCCGCAACTTCACCACAGCACCAGGCAATCAATGTCGTCGTCCCAGAGAAAGAAAGGAAAGACAATGAGAACCCGGATCGACGCCAAGCAGCTGCTTCTGCCCTTATCCGTCGGCTACCTACCGGTCTTGGCGGTCGGGGTCATCCTGTCCTACCGCTATCAGGTAGGCGCCCACCCTGGAGGTGGTCCAAGCGAGGTGTTCCTTCTGGGGACGTCATACGCACCACCTCTGTTCCTGCCCGCAGCTCTGCTTGCAGGCGCAGCGGCGGCACGTCGCGAAGGGATTGTGGGTGGCATAGGAAACGCAGTGGCCGGACTGGTGGGCGTCGCCTTCCTCCTCGGAACCACCATCAACCTGCCCAACGATATCGAGGCGGCCCGCTCCGCAAATGCCCCAATAGGAGCCACCGTGGCGATAGCAGCCATTCACGCGCTGCTCGGGATCGTCCTCGTCAGTCAGATGATCGTCCGGTTCCGCGAGCATCGGCGCGCCTCGACGGTGTCATGATGCCCATGGTCTCCAAGGATCACCGCACTCCGAGCGGGGGCATCCAAACCTGTTCACGAGAGAACGCTCCTTACAGAGCTCGCCATGAGTGACATACACAGAGAGCGAGCGATCAGGCGAATCAGGGCCAAGCGAGGGTTCTGGCTACACCTCGGTTTCTACGTCACCACGAATATCCTGCTGGTGGCCATCTGGGCCGCCACTTGGACCGGATACTTCTGGCCGGGCTGGGTGATGCTGGGCTGGGGGATCGGCCTGATGGCGCATGCCTTGGCCGTATTCATCGTGTGGCGACCGATCAGCGAAGAACGCATCCAGCGAGAGCTAAAGGAGCCGAGATGAGTCCCGAGTCCCTCCGTACAGCAGGAATTATCCTGGTTGTATATCCCACTGTCGTGTTCGGCGGGGTCAGCATCCTCTTCCTGTGGATCACCCGACGCGCTCCCTATTACCGGAACAACCCGCTTCGCCAGCGGCTGTGGACCGCAGGTCACGCCCACGCCGGGGTGCTGCTCATCCTGTCCCTCGCTGTTCTGCTCATCGTCGACCAGGCCAACCTGGCCGCGGGATGGAAGGAGTTTGTCCGTTGGGCCTTTCCCGCTGCTGCGATCCTCCTACCAGCCGCCTACTTTCTCTCCGTCCGAGACGCGGAGACCCAGCGGCCCAACGGGTTGATCAACCTCGCCTACCTGGGAGCGGTGACGTTGACGGTAGGAATGATCACTCTTGGAATCGGCTTGTTACGCGCCCTGTAGAAGCACCGCCACGATCAAGCACATGTCTCACCCAGACTCCCACTCCGGGGATGCGCCCGATCAGCTACATCCCCATGGCGACAATCGCGCAGCAGACAGCGATGGCCAGTGAGATCGGAGCCCAGACTCGTTCGATCTTCGACCTGGACGCGAGGTTGGCGACCGTTCCTATCGTGAAGAACCCGGTCAACACCCACATCCCCGTTGCCCCGGTCGGAAGCCACTCCAAGTTGATCAGATCTGCTGAGGCCAGCACGTAGAGAGCGATGAAGGGGTAGACCAGGGTCGCTGCAAGGCCACTGGCAATCCGCAGTCGCGTGGGGAGTACCGCTTCATTCCGACCACCCCAGGCTGCCTTGCCGAGCGGAGCGCCCAGGGCCAACGCGAGTTGGAAGACTGCCACGATTGTCACCAACACCACGGCGAGAACGGCCGCAAATGTCATCGGCTATCGGTGGTCGGCCGAACCCTTCGAGGCAAGGTTGCGAGGACGCAGCGGCTCGGCGGCGAGGGCGTCGACCGATGAGCAAATGCCCAGCACCCGAACATGGGAGCCTTCACACTGAGGTGGTAACGACGGCGTTCAGCCGGGCTGCTCATCCTGGTCGTGTCCAGGGCTGGCTGAGCTCTGAGAGATGATCCAATCTCGTTAGAAGCTTTTCGAGCAGTGCCTCGAAGTTCTTCAATTCGGTGGGGCTGAACTCGTTGAGCATGGATTGGTAGACCGAGAGGCTGGTGGTGAAGGCTTCGTCGATCAGGGCGCGGCCGGAATCGGTGATGCCTAGCTTGATTGCCCGTCGATCGTCGGGGTCTGGGCTGCGCCGGATGAGTCCCTGCCGCTCGAGCCGATCGAGTTTGCCGGTCATTCCCGATTGTGAAGTCTGGAGCTGTTGGGCGACCTGGAGAGGGCTGAGTAGTTCCGGTTCCGCCCGTCGCAGCAGGGCCAGTACCTCGTAGTCGCCCCGCCGCCGCAACCCGGAGGCGATAGCGGTCTTTTCTAATAGCTCTTCGGCCAGTCGCCCGCTCCATATCAGACTGTGGACGACTCCAAGACCAACCAGGTCGTCATCCGGGCGGAGGCGGAGCCAGCCGTCGACGGTCTCTCGCGAGAAGTTCAATCGGCTCATGATCCGGAATACTAACTTGACAAGATATCGTTCGCATACATATAGTACGTCGACGAACCACAGATCGCCAGGGCAAACCCTCCCGGTCTCGAACCGCCCAGGGAGGAAACCATGGCAACCACGACTACACCGCCTGCAGCTCCAACAAGCAGTCGGGCTCCGATGGACTCATTGAGGAAGACTTCGCTCACTGCGGGCGTGCTCTACCTGCTCACCTTTGTCTCGATCCCGACCCTATTTCTCTACGGTCCGGTGAAGGGCCTGAACTACATCACGGGCTCCGGTCCTGACACTGGCGCTCTCTTCGGCGGTGTCCTCGAGCTGATCGTGGCGCTCGCCTGCATCGGCACTGCGGTCGCTCTCTACCCGGTGGTCAAGAGACAGAA
>Ga0299913_10000761_pt1 | contig 21743 bp, 21 predicted proteins | sample RVTome_9_FD_201360 | JGI IMG/M metagenome (GOLD analysis project Ga0299913, IMG submission 201360) | Soil microbial communities from uranium-contaminated site in the Upper Colorado River Basin, Wyoming, United States - RVT155D38 (version 2) ... | reverse complement strand
CGGGAGCCTCGAGCGAGCTGAGCCCGCCCAGCGGACGCCGGGCGCGGAGGGCATCGGGCCGGTTCGGGTCGATGCCCGCGGCCAGGAATGGCAGCACTCCGGTGGCGATCTCGACCTGGGTGGGGGCGCCCGGGTCGACGACCACGCGTTCATGGGCGGCATCGGCTCGTTCGAACAGGTCGCGCGCCGGCAGGCGCACGTGGTCGCTGCCGGGTGGGCCGAACTCGCTGAGCACGTCCGGGGCGGTGAATGCCGCGATGAACCGCTCTCCGGCCTCATCGGTGCCGTGGCGGAACGCCGCAATCCCCAGCCTGCCCGCATCCGGCATCTCGCCGGACGACGATCGGATCGGCACCAGCAGCTCCGCATCGATGAGGTCGTCGAGACGGGGGGCGAGCTCGCCGACTCCGAGCTGGTCGCTCACGCCGGGACCTCGGCCAGCTTGCCCCGAGCGAGCTCGAGCCGGGCCAGCGATCGGTCGCGGCCGAGCAGCTCGAGCGAGTCGAACAGCGGCGGGGACACCGTCCGCCCGGTGACGGCGACGCGGATCGGCGTGAAGAAGTCACCCGCCTTGACGCCCATCCGGTCGGCCGCGGACCGGCAGCGCTGCTCGAGGATCTCGGCGCTGAAGTCGGCGTCGTCGATCCCCGCCAGAACATCGCGCGCAGCCTCCAGCGCGACGCGCGCCTCGACGGGTCCACCCTTCTTCGGGTGGAGCAGCTCCGGCCCGTACCAGCTCGCCACTACGTGGTCGGGCTCCCAGACGAAGCCGGCGAGGCCGGCCACGTCGCCGAGCCTGGTGAGCCGCTCCTTGATGAGCGGCACCATGCGCAGCAGGTCGTCGTCGCCGATCTCGTCCGGCACCCAGGTACGCAGGCGGAGGGCGAGCTGCTCATCGGTCATGCCGCGGATGTAGACGCCGTTCAGGTGATCGAGGCGGTCGCGGTCGAACACGGCGCCGCCCTTGTGCACCTGGCCGACCTCGAAGCGCTCGGTCAGCTCGTCGAGCGTGAACACCTCCTCCTCAGTGCCCGGCGACCAGCCGAGGAAGGCCATGAAGTTCACCATCGCCTCCGGGAGGTAGCCCTCCTCCCGGTACGCGGTCATGGCCGTCTGGCTCTTCCGCTTGCTCATCTTCGATCGGTCGGCGTTGAGGATGAGCGGGATGTGGCCGAAGGCGGGCTCGCGATAGCCGAGCGCGCGGATGAGGGCGATGTGCTTCGGGGTGTTGCTCAGGTGATCCTCGCCGCGGATGACGTGGGTGATCTCCATCGCCTCGTCGTCCACGACGACCGCGAAGTGATAGAGCGGGACGCCGTCGTTGCGGACGATCACGAAGTCGCCGAGCAGCGCGTTGTCGAACTCGACCGTCCCACGAACGAGGTCGTCGAAGGCGATCTTCTCGGCCGTGACCTGGAACCGGATCACCGGCCGGCGGCCCTCCGCCTCGAAGGCGGCGCGCTCTGCATCGGACAGGTTCAGGCAGCGCCGGTTGTACGTCGGCGGCTCCCTGCGTGCCGCCTGGGCCGTGCGGACCGCCTCCAGCTCCTCCGGGGTGCACCAGCATCGATAGGCGCGACCGCTCTCGAGCAGTCGTTCGGCCTCCCGGGCGTAGCGATCCATGCGCTGGCTCTGCCGATACGGCCCGTACGGGCCGACGTCCTCGCCGCCGGCCACCTGCGGGCCCTCGTCCCAGGTGATGCCCAGCCAGTGCAGGTTGTCGATGATGTCGGCCTCGTATTCGACCGTGCTGCGAGACACGTCGGTGTCCTCGATGCGCAGCACGTACGTCCCGCCGACGTGCCGCGCGGCGAGGAAGTTGTACAGGCTGGTGCGCGCGGTGCCGATGTGCAGCGGCCCGGTCGGGCTCGGTGCCATTCGGACGCGCATCTTTGCGGGAGCACTCATCGATCCGATGCTAGCAGTCTTGCTCGCGCCCCAGCCACGGATGGTTGGCCGTGATCACCCGTCGAGCTGCCCCCGGACCACCGGTTCGATCGCGTCGACCCACAGCCGGTACTGCGCCCCACTCGGGTGCAGGCCGTCGTCCGCCACCAGCGTCGGTTCATCGGTCACCCGCTGGCTGAGCTCGAAGATGTCCGGGACGAACGTGATCCCACGTTGCTCGCAGGCTTCGCGCAGGATGGCATTCGCGCGCACGATGCGATCGCTCTGCAGATCGGGCTCCCCGTAGGCGGCTCCGTTCGGGGTCCTCGTGTAGTCCGGGGTCGCGATGCACACGATTCGTTCGGGTGGCAGCCGCGTCAGCAGCTCCTCCAGGATGAGCGCGACGTTGCCGTTGTACTGCGCGTCCGGCACCCCCTGGACCACGTCGTTCACGCCGATCAGCAGGCTGACGAACTCGGGACGCAGGCGATCGAGCTGTCCGAGCTCCTCCGCGATGAGGTCGGCCGAGGTGTAGCCATTGACCGCCGGGTTCCCAACCAGCTCCAGCTCCGGGAGGCGGGCGACCAGCTGGTTCGGCCAGCGCTCGGCCTCACCGACCGACGTCCCGATCGTGTACGAGTCCCCCAGCGCCACGTACCGCAAGCGTTCCTCCCGCTCATCACTGCCACAGCCCGCGCCGATGAGCCCCGCCAGCAGGCAGATGGCGACGGCGCGGATTCGCATCGTGGTCGCTACCCTACAACGCATGGCCGGCCCGAGCGCTCGATGTTCCTGAGCGGCACGCTCCTCAACGTGGCAACCGTGCTTGCCGGCACCCTCATCGGGCTGCTCATCGGCGCACGGATGCCGGAGCGCATGCGGGCCAGCCTCACGACCGGCCTCGCCTTCTTCACCATCCTGATCTCAGTCAGCATGGGCCTCCGCATCTTCAACGATCCGGCGGCGCAGGCCGGCGACGAGCTGGCGGTGCTCGCGGCGGTGCTCGCCGGGGTGGCCATCGGCGAAGCGCTCCGGCTCCACGACGGGCTCGAGTGGCTCGGCGAGTGGTTCCAGCGCCGGCTTTCGACGACCGTCCGTCCGAGCCGCGTGGCGGAGGGCTTCGTCACCGCCAGCCTCGTGTTTTGCGTCGGCCCGCTGACGATCCTGGGCTCCATCGAGAACGGGCTGACCGGCGACATCTCGCTGCTGGCCATCAAATCGCTGCTCGACGGCGTTGCCAGCGTCGCGTTCGCCGCGGCGCTCGGCCCGGGTGTCGGCCTCTCGGCGATCACCGTGCTGATCGTGCAGGGCGGCATCGCCGGGGCGGCATTCCTGGTACGCGACCTGATGGACCCGGTCACCATCCTGGCCATCACGTCGACCGGCGGCATGATCCTGCTCGGCGTGGCGCTCCGGCTGCTCGAGCTCAAGGCGGTGCGCGTCGCCAGCTTCCTGCCTGCGCTCGTGCTGACGCCGATCTTCGTGCGCATCGCCGACCTGGTGCGCAGCCTGCTCGGCTGACTACGACAGGCGGAAGGCCGCGCGCACCTCTCCGGCTGGATTGCCACGCGGATCGAGGATCGGCGGCGCCGCGAACTCGGTCAACGGTCCGTTCACCGGATCGGTCAGCAGGCCGAGCTGGCGCAGCACGGCGATGGTCGTCACGTCTCCGCCGCGGCGCGCGAGGTTGCCGTCCTCGATCGTCGCCGCCACTCCCATCGGCCCGTCGCCGAAGGGCGCATCGGCGGCGAGCGCGCCGGGTGGCAGGCCCATGGCCAGGACGCCTTCCGCACCCCCCTTGCTGACGACCCGCTTCGGGAAGGCGCGCATGACCGCGGTGTCGATTCGACGTCGCTCGCCGGCCACCAGCTCGGGGTGGGCCATCATCGCGTCCCGGATGCGCGTCAGCGCCGCGCGCAGCGGCGGATCGGCGACGGCGGACGGATCGGCGAGGCGGGCGAACGCGATCGCCAGCCCGCGCAGCGGCATGCCGAACGTGACGACCCCGCACCCGTCGACGGCCGTTGGGATCTGCTCGATCGGCACGTCAGAGACCGCTGAGATCGTCTCGAGCGCCAGCCGCTGGACCGGGTGGTCGGCGTCCCAGTAGCCATCGATCGGCCATCCAGAGGCCTTGGCGAAGAGGACCATGCCGGCGTGCTTCCCGGAGCAGTTGCCACGGAGCGCGGTCGGCCGCTCGCCGTCCCGGATCAGACGCTGGGCGGTCTCCGTGTCGTACGGAGCATGGACCTGATTGTGGAGGACGCCGCTGGTCAGGCCGGCGCGGCGCAGGATCTCCTGGACCAGGCGCACGTGGCGATCCTCGCCCGAATGGCTGGCCGCCATGATCGCCATGGCCTCGCTCCCCAGCTGGTACTCGTCGAACCGTCCGGATGCCACGAACGGCGCGAGCTGGAACGGCTTGGCGCTCGAGCGGAGGAAGATGAAGTGGTCCGGATCACCGACCGATGCGATCGGCGAGCCATCGGGTGCCACCACGGCAACGGCGCCGCGGTGGACCGATTCAACGCGGCCGCCGCGCGTGACCTCCACCAGCACCGGAGGCGCTGACGGGGATCGACGCGCTCGCGTCACCGGGTCGTCGAGGGGCGGCCGCTACTGGCCGCCGCCACCACCCTGTCCGGCCGGCTGGCCCTCACGCTCCTCGGCCGGAGCGTCGGCGCCGGGGCGCTCGCCCTTGCTGAAGATGCTGCCGCCCGATCCACCGGCGCCCTGGCGCTGGCCCGCGGGCTGGCTGCCGGCGGGACCGGTGGCTGTCCCGGCGGCCGGTCGTGCGCCGGGCTCACGGGTCATGGTGACTCCGCCCTCCCAGTGCGCGCCTTCCTTGACGACCAGGACCTGCGTCTTGATGGCGCCCTTCACGCGACCGGTGGAGCCGATCTCGAAGCGGCCACCGCAGTCCACGTCGCCCTCGTAGTCGCCGTTGACGATCACGTTGTGGGCCTTGATGGCGCTCCGTACGCGGGCCTGGGGGCTGATGATCAGCGTCCCCTGGCATTCGATCTCGCCCTGCGCCTCGCCCTCGATCCGCAGGTCGCGGTCGCTGACGTACTTGCCGTTGAAGCGGGCGTGGGGGTCGATGACCGACTCGTTGCCGCGATCGCTGGTTCGTGGGAACTCGCTGGGTGACTGTGCCACGTCGACCTCACTCGTCAGACTATCCGGGTACAGGTTTCCGACCACGTCCTCGCGCGAGAGGCTGTCCGGCTTGGTTTCACGCTTCGATCCGAAGACCATGCTCTCCTAACCTCCTCAGTACGGATCCGGCGACGGGCTGGGCACGGTCCGTGCGCGTTTCTGGTCGTGCAGGGAGCGATAGCCTACCAGCATGTCGCGGATGGAGGTAGACCGGCTCACTACCGCACGACCCGTACCAAGGGCGGGCCTGGAGATCCGAAACGCTCCCAGCACACGCGGGATGCCCCTCATCCACCAGCCCCCCGACGGGTGCTCACCCGCTCGCTCGATGCCTGTCTGGCACCTCTCGCGGTGGTGATCCGGGACCAGTCGCCGATGCGCCGCGCTCAGCGACGAGCGACCGGCAACCGTGACGCCAGCGCGATGACCGCCCCCGCGACCGGCACGACGGCGAGGGCCAGCCGCAGCCCTGCCAGCTCGCCCAGGATCCCGACCAGCGACGGGCCGATGAGGAATCCCGCGTAGCCCAGCGTGAGGACATAGGATGCGGCCCGCCCGGCGTAGCCAGCGGCCCGCGCAGCGGCCAGGCTCACCGCCACCGGCACGACGAAGGACGCGCCGAGCGCCGCCACCGCCATCCCCGGGATCGCGAGGGCGGGGACGGGGACCGCCAACGCGACGCTCATGCCGGCCATCGCCATGACGCCACCGGTCAGGAGCGTGGCCGCGGATCCCAGCGAGCCGGCGACCCCCGCCCCGATCAGGCGGCCCACGAGCATCGCGGCGTGGAAGGCGGCCGGCCCGAGCGCACCGATGAAGGCCGCCGCGCCGAGCTCGTCGCGGAGGTAGATGGCCGACCAGGTCTCCATCGAACCCTCCGCCAGGAAGGCGAGGCCCGCCAGCGCGGCGAGGGGCAGCATGGCCAGCGCCACGGCGCGCGGCACGCCGCCGCCGGTTCGCGCCACGTGCCATCGAGACCGCGCGGCGAAGGTCGCCGTCGCCAACAGGCCCACCGCGACGACCGGGTAGACGAGCTCGAACGGCACGCCACCGCCGACGAGCGCTCCTCCGCCCAGTGCCCCGACCAGGCCGCCACCGCTGAACGCGGCATGCAGGAGGGTCAGCCGCGCCGGCCGGCTCCAGCCGTCGTCGCCCATCGCCGCCCCGTTGATGGCCACGTCGAAGGCGCCGCTGCCGGCCGCGACGAAGACGACGGCCAGGACCAGCAGCGGGAAGGCCGGCAGGGTGGCCACCAGGAGCAGCCCGGCCGCCATCGCCGACGCGGGGACCGCCATGCCCCAGCCGGCACCGAAGCGGTCGACGAAGCGCCCGGTCCCGATCATGGCCGGCAAGGAGACCGCGAACCCGACCGTCAGGATGAGGCCGAGTGGACCGGTCGACAGGTCGTACTGCGCGGCCAGGTCCGGGAGGACGGCCTGCCACGAGCCCCACAACACGCCGAACACGGTGAACGCGACCGGCAGCAGCGAAGGCGGGGGGCGCATCGGTGCATTGTGCCCACCCGGTGAGGTCTAGAATCGGCGCCGATGCCGCTCCATCTCAGCCAGCACCCGCTGGTGGCCCACAAGCTCTCGATCCTGCGCGACCGCGCGACCGAGCCGAAGAAGTTCCGCGAGCTCGTCCGGGAGCTCACCTGGCTGCTCGGCTACGAGGCGATGGCCGACCTGGCGACCCGTCCCGAGCAGATCGAGACGCCGCTCGAGCCGATGACCGCCGCGCGGCTCGAGCCGCGCGTCGGCCTCATCCCGATCCTGCGGGCTGGCCTCGGCATGGTCGACGCCATGCTCGAGCTGCTGCCGACCGCCGAGGTGTGGCACATCGGCCTGTATCGCGACGAGCGCACGCTCAAGCCGGTCGAGTACTACAACAAGCTGCCCGATGCGGCGACCGTGCAGGTCTGCCTGGTCCTCGACCCGATGCTCGCGACGGGCGGCTCGGCCTCGGCCACCATCGACATCCTCAAGCACTGGGGTGCGGCGCGGGTGAAGCAGGTGTCGCTCATCGCCGCCCCTGAGGGCGTGGCCACGCTCGAGGGCGCGCATCCCGACGTCGACATCCACGTCGCCGCGCTCGACTCCCACCTCAACGAGCGCGGGTACATCGTCCCCGGCCTCGGGGACGCCGGCGATCGCCAGTTCGGGACATTCGCCGGTCCCGCCTCCGAGCCGGGGCATGGCCCGGACGACGAGACGGCCGAGGTGGTCCGCCGACTCCAACGCGATCTCACGAGGTAACCGCGGGGCAACGAAGTGCCCCGAAGGAACCGCCGCCAGACCGTTGATGCAATCGCTGGTGCCTTTGGCTGCCCCTTCGGGACGACCACAGAGTAGGGTCCGGCTGCGGGGTGCCGCAATCCCCCTTCTCCACCATCTTTGCGCCATCGGTGCGAGTTATCCACAGGTTCTCCACAGCGGTGGACATTGACGCGGCATTGACGTTCGCGGCGTAGGATCACCGGCATGAGCACGCAGAAGCAGCGCGTCATCTTCGTCTGCACCCACAACAGTGCGCGCAGCCAGATGGCCGAGGGCATGCTCCGCGCCTGGGACGGCGATCGGTTCGAGGCCTTCAGCGCAGGCACCGAGCAGACCCGGGTTCGCCCCGAGGCGATCGCCGTCATGGCGGAGATCGGGATCGATATCTCCGGTCACGCCAGCAAGACGCTCGAGCCGTTCATGGGCAAGGAGTTCAGCTGGCTGATAACCGTCTGCGACCAGGCGAAGGAGTCGTGCCCCACCATCCCGGGCGTGCGCCAGCAGGCGCACTGGAGCGTCGACGATCCCTCCGCCGCCGAGGGGGATGAGGAGAGTCGCCTCGAGGCCTTCCGCATGGCGCGCGACCACCTGCGCGACCGCGTCCACATGTTCGTCCTGGCCGCCGGCAGGGATGACCTCCCGGACCCGGAGCCGACCCGCATCGGCGGCTGACCCGGCTGCTACCCTCCCGGCGTGAGCCGCGCCGTCCACGTCTGTCCGCACTGCGTCGCGGACGACGAGCAGCCGATCGTCTGTGACCGATGCGGGTGGCGCTGGTACGCCAACCCACGACCCGCCGCGGCCGTCCTCCTCGAGCGCCCCGGAGCGGGTGATACCGAGATCCTGCTCCTGCGACGGGCGGTCGAGCCCGGGCTGGGCGGGTGGGATCTCCCGGCGGGGTATCTCGATCCGGGTGAGTCGTTCGAGCAGGCTGCCGTCCGCGAGACTCGCGAGGAGTCCGGCATCCAGGTCGAGCTCACCCGGCTGCGCGGCGTCTACCACTCCCCCGCGGCAAACGCGGTGACCGCGGTCTTCACGGGCCGGGCGGTCGATCCCGACGCCGAGGTCGCCATCGACTTCGAGTCGAGTGAGCACGCATGGGTGACGCGCTCCGATGTCGCCGACTGGCTGCCGCGCATCGCGTTCCCCTCCATGGCCGCGGCCGTGAACGACTGGGCCGCCGGCCGGGACCGTCCCTGATCCGGCTACGGACGAATCGTCGCCGATCGGGCAGTCCCGGCGCCGCGGCGGCCCTGCGCTACACTCAGGCGCGACGCCACCAGCCACAGGAGACCGATGCCCACCTCCCCCGTCACCGTGGCCGTGACCGGTGCGGCCGGCCAGATCGGGTACGCGCTCCTCTTCCGCATCGCGTCGGGAGAGGCGTTCGGGCCTGACACCCCGGTCCGCCTTCGCCTCCTGGAGCTGCCGGCCGCACTGCCCGCGCTCGACGGCGTGCGCATGGAGCTCGATGACTGTGCCTTTCCGCTCCTGGACTCGGTGATCGGCACGTCCGATACCGACGAGGCATTCCGTGGCGCGGACTGGGCCCTGCTGGTCGGCGCCGTGCCGCGGCGCGAGGGGATGGAGCGCAAGGACCTGCTGAGCATCAACGGCGGAATCTTCACCGGGCAGGGAGAGGCGATCGCGCGCAACGCCGCCGACGGCTGCCGGGTGCTGGTGGTCGGCAACCCCTGCAACACGAACGCGCTCATCGGATCCACCGCGGCCGCTCGCCATGGAATGCCGGCCGACCGCTGGTTCGCGATGACGATGCTCGACGAGAGCCGCGCCCGCTCGCAGCTCGCCGCGAAGGCGGACGTGCCGGTCAGCGACGTTCGCGACCTCGCGATCTGGGGAAACCATTCGTCGACGCAGTTTCCCGATGCCTGGCACGCCACGATCGGCGGCCGGCCGGCTCCCGAGGTCATCGGCGACGACGCCTGGCTGGAGGGCGACTTCATCGCCAGCGTCCAGCAGCGCGGCGCGGCGATCATCAAGGCACGCGGCCAGTCGAGCGCGGCCAGCGCCGCGAACGCGGTGATCGACACGGTCCGCAACGTCGCCCAGCCCTCGGGCGACATCTTCAGCGCAGCCATCCCGGCCCCGCCCTCCGGCGGATACGACGTGCCCGAGGGTCTCGTCTTCGGCTTCCCCCTGCGGGCAATCGCTCCGGGCGTTGTCGAGATCGAGCAGGGCGTGGCGCACGGTGAGTTCGCCCGCGGGCGGATCCGCGCCACCACCGACGAGCTCCTCGAGGAGCGCGCAGCGGTGGCGGAGCTGCTCGCATGACGAGCGAGAGCCCTGCGAGGGCCGATACCGCTCACCTGCGCATCGGCGACAGCGAGCTGGAGCTCCCGGTGGTCCATGGCACCGAGGGCGACGCCGGCCTCGACATCGGCGCGCTGCGCAGCCAGGCCGGCCTCATCACCCTCGACCCGGGGTACGGGAACACCGGCGCCTGCACGAGCGCCATCACCTTCCTTGACGGGGAGCGCGGCATCCTCCGCTACCGGGGCTACCCGATCGAGCAGCTCGCGGAGCAGTCGACGTTCCTCGAGGTTGCCTACCTCCTCATCTGGGGCGAGCTGCCGAGCCGCGTTCAGCTCGATCGGTTCGTCGCGGAGGTCACGCACCACACCCTCATCCGAGAGGAGATGCGCCACTTCTTCGACTCGTTCCCGGCCGATGCCCATCCGATGGCCGTCCTGGCGTCGGGGACGGTGGGAATGAGTACCTTCTATCCCGATAGCCAGAACATCTTCGAGCCGGAGGCGGTCGAGGTCACCATCAACCGACTGATCGCCAAGCTTCCGACCCTGGCCGCGTGGTCGTTCAAGAAGGCGATCGGCCATCCGTACGTCTACCCGCGCAACGACCTGGGCTACGCGGCCAACCTGCTGCACATGATGTTCGCGGTCCCCTCCGAGGACTACGAGGTCGACCCGGCCGTCGCCGAGGCGCTCGACCTGCTCCTCATCCTGCACGCCGACCACGAGCAGAACGCCTCGACCTCGACGGTTCGCATGGTGGGCAGTACCCACGCCAACCTGTACGCATCCATCAGCGCCGGCATCAGCGCGCTGTGGGGGCCGCTCCATGGCGGAGCGAACGAGGCCGTGATCAGGACGCTCGAGCACATCGTGGCCGATGGCGGGAACGTCCAGAAGTGGGTCGACCGGGCCAAGGATCCCGACGACAGCTTCCGCCTGGCGGGATTCGGCCATCGCGTCTACAAGAGCTTCGACCCGCGGGCCACGATCATCAAGCGCGCCGCCGAGCGGGTCCTCGCCGCCACCGGTGCCGACGACGAGCTGCTGGATGTCGCGCGGCGGCTCGAGGAAGTGGCCCTCGCGGACGAGTACTTCGTCAGCCGCAAGCTGTACCCCAACGTCGACTTCTACTCGGGCCTGATCTACCGCGCCATCGGCTTCCCGAAGAACATGTTCACCAACTGTTTCGCCATCGGGCGGCTGCCCGGCTGGATCGCGCAGTGGCGCGAGATGACGGCGGCCAGGGAGACGAAGATCGGCCGGCCGCGGCAGGTGTACGTCGGCTCCGCGTCCCGCGACTACCTTCCGATCGAGCAGCGCTGAATGGCTCGGGCGGTCATGATCGAGGCCGGCGCCTCGCTGGCGCCGGTTTGCCCGTCGCGCGGGAACCGGGCAATGTACCTTCGCCCCCACGGTATCCCGCACGAGCACTGACCGATGCGCCTCATCCCCCTCGGGCGTTCTCCCGCCTCGCCGAATCCCGGCGAGGCGTGCGCAGGCTACCTGGTGGAGGGGGGCGGCTCGCGCATCCTGGTCGACATCGGCCCGGGGGTGGTTGCCCAGCTCCTCACGCTGCACCATCCCGACGAGCTCGACTCGGTGGTGGTCAGCCACATGCACGCCGACCACATGCTCGACCTCGTCACGCTGCGCTACGTGTACCCGTGGCGCGCCAGACCGCGCGACCAGCGGCTGCGCGTCGTCATGCCGCCGGGATCGGCCGACCAGCTCCTCGATCTCGCGCGGGGCGCAGGCAACGCTCGCCATTTCGAGGATTCGTTCCGAGTCTCGGAGCACGACGGGACGACACCGTTCACCTGCGGCAACCTGGTCCTGCGGCCGATCGAGACCCAGCACTACATCCGCTGCTGGGGCTTCCGCGTGGAGGCGGACGGCCGCCGGCTCGCCTATACGGCCGACACGGCGCCCTGCGGCGGCCTCGTCGATCTCGCGGACAGCGCTGACCTCCTCCTGAGCGAGGCGACACTGCGCTCGCTCGACGAGGACGCGACGCCCCCCGAGCCTCGGGGCCATCTCCTTCCCGCTGAGGCAGGCGCCATCGCTCGCGACGGCGGTGCGCGGCGGCTGATGCTGACCCACCTTCCGGCCGACGGGTCCGACGGCGAGTGGGCGCGAGCGGCCGCGGCGGAGGCCTTCGGCGGCGAGATCGAGATCGCGATGCCGTCACAGGGCACCGAGATCTAGCTACGCCGGCGGCGCGGCTGGTGAGAGCGTTCGAGCGGCGGTTCGGCCCTCAGGTCATCCCACGAGAGGCTTGCCGTCAATGGGACGCATCGTCCAGGCGGGCGCGGGCGATCCACCGGTCGGCGGACCAGGTGGCGATGGCCCAGATCTGGCCGAGCAGCACCGCCAGCACCGCCATCAATCCCGCGGCGAGCAGCGCGCCGATTCCCGGCAGGGTACCGGCCATGATCAACGTCGCGCCGGTCACCAGGACGGCGATGATCGCCACCATGACGAGTGCGATCTTCGCAGCGGTCACCATGAACCACCCGAGCGTGTGGCCCTGGGCGCGCCCGGCCAGCCACAGCACGCACGGTCCGGCGGCACCGGCCAGGGCCGTGTAGAAGCCGAACCCGCCGAACAGCGCGTCGATCCCGAGGCGCTCACTGGTCACGATCCAGACGAAGATCCACACGCCGAGGAGGGTGGACAGCGCCCCGACCCCCACCAGCCAGATGAGCAGCACGGTGGCCGTGCCGCCGGAGAGCCGCTCGATCAGTTCCCCATCGGCCCCCTCGACGAGCTCGGTCGGGCCGTCACGCGGCTCAGGGCCCTGATTCATGCCGTCGCGGCGGTGAACGCTGCCTCGAGGTCGTCACGCAGGTCGTCGACGCTCTCGATCCCCACGCTCAACCGCACGAGGGAGGCCGGCACGGCGAGCGGCGAATCGGCAACCGAGGCATGCGTCATCGGCGCCGGCAGCTCGATCAGGGACTCGACGGCGCCGAGCGACTCCGCCAGGACGAACAGCCGCGTCGCCGCTGCGAACCGGCGTGCGGCGTCCTCGCCGCCGTGGATCTCGAAGCTGAGCATGGCGCCCGGCAGCCGCATCTGGCGCGCCACCAGCTCCGCGGCCGGGTGGTCGGGCAGCCCGGGGTAGTGCACGCGCTCCACGTCCGGCCGCTCGACCAGCCACGTCGCCAGCACGAGCGCGTTGGCGCTCGCCCGCTCCATGCGCACGGCCAGCGTGCGCAGGCCGCGCATCACGAGATAGCAGTCGAACGGGCTCGGCACCGCCCCCGCCGCGTTCTGGTGGAAGCGGAGCCGCTCGGCCAGCTCCTCCGAACGGGTCGCGATCAGCCCGCCGACGACGTCCGAGTGTCCGCCCAGGTACTTCGTGGCCGAATGGAGGACCAGGTCGGCCCCGACCTCGAGCGGCCGCTGGAGGAAGGGCGTGGCGAACGTGTTGTCGACCACGGTGATCGCCCCGGCCACGGCGGCCAGCCGCGCCACGGCGCTGATGTCGACGACCTTGAGCAGCGGATTCGATGGCGTCTCGATCCACACCATGCGCGGCGGACGATCTCCCGAGAACGCGGCAGCCACGGCGTCGAGATCGCGCAGATCGATCGGGTCGGTCGTGATCCCGTATCGGCGCCAGACCTTGTCGGCCAGGCGCCAGGTGCCACCGTAGACGTCGTCGCTCATGAGCAGCCGATCGCCCGGCTCGAGCAGATAGAGGACGTTCTGGGTCGCCGCCAGGCCGGACGCGTATGCAAGGCCCCGGGTGCCGTTCTCGAGCGTGGCGATGGCATCCTCGAGCGCGGCCCGGGTCGGGTTGCCTGACCGCGCGTACTCGTAGCCGCCACGCAGCCCGCCGACCCCGTCCTGCTTGAAGGTCGTGCTGAGCTGGATGGGCGGCACCACCGCGCCGGTCAGCGGGTCGGGCTCGGCGCCCGCGTGGACGGCGAGCGTCTCGAATCGATCAGGCATGTCGGGCCATTCTGCCACCGATGGGCCCGCATGCCCCAGGTCCCGGCTGCCCCCGATGCGTCGCCTCAGCGCGTCCGCGGAAAACCGAGGTCGACGCTCGAGGTCCCCGGGTCGGGCCAGCGCGCGGTGACGACCTTGCCACGCGTGTAGAACTGGATCCCCTCGGGCCCGTACATGTGGATGTCGCCGAACAGCGATGACTTCCAGCCGCCGAAGCTGTAGTAGGCGACCGGCACCGGGATCGGCACGTTGAGACCGACCATGCCGACATTGACATCGAACTGGTACTGCCGTGCCGCGCCGCCGTCGCGGGTGAAGATGGCCGTGCCGTTGCCATACTGGTTGTCGTTGACGATCTGCAGCGCCGATGGATAGTCCGGCGCGCGCACGATCTCGAGCACCGGCCCGAAGATCTCGTTGCGATAGCACTCCATGTCGGGCGTCACGTTGTCGAGCAGCGAGACGCCCAGGAAGAAGCCGTCGGACTCGTTGTAGAGCACGTGCTGGCGGCCATCGACGCGCAGCGTCGCTCCCTGGTGCTTGCCGCTCTCCAGGTACGAGGCCACCTTATCGCGGTGCTCCCGGGTGATGAGCGGCCCCATCTCGGAGCCCTCCTCGTGGCCGGGGCCGACCTTGATCTTCGGCAGCCGCTGCTCGATCGCGTCGACCAGCGGGTCTGCCACGTCGCCGACCGCCACGACCACGCTGATGGCCATGCAGCGCTCGCCGGCGGAGCCGTAGGCGGCGGAGACGGCGGCATCGGCGGCCATCTCGATATCGGCGTCCGGCAGGACGACCATGTGGTTCTTGGCGCCACCGAGCGCCTGGACGCGCTTGCCGTTGGCGGTCCCGGTCTCGTAGATGTAGCGCGCGATCGGCGTCGAGCCGACGAAGCTCACGGCCGCGATGTCGGGGTGCTCGAGGATGGCGTCGACCGCCACCTTGTCGCCGTGGACGACGTTGAAGACGCCGTCCGGCAGGCCGGCCTCCTTGAGAAGCTCCCCGAGGTAGACCGATGCGGACGGGTCCTTCTCGCTGGGCTTCAGGATGAACGTGTTCCCGCAGGCGATCGCGTTGGCGAACATCCACATCGGCACCATGGCCGGAAAGTTGAACGGCGTGATGCCGGCCACCACGCCGAGCGGCTGGCGGATCTGGTACACGTCGACGCCGGTGCTGACCTGCTCGCTGAAGCCGCCCTTGAGGAGGTGCGGAATACCGGTCGCGAACTCGAGGTTCTCGAGGCCACGCGCGACCTCGCCCAGGGCGTCGGAACGGACCTTTCCGTGCTCGCGCGTCAGGTGCGCCGCGACCTCCTCGCGATGCTGCTCGACGAGATTGCGGATCCGGAACATGATCTCGGTGCGCCGGCTGATGCTGGTGGCGCGCCAGGCGGGAAATGCCGCGTGGGCCGCGGCGGCGGCGGCGTTCACCTCGTCGACCGACGCGAAGTCGACCTCGCGGGCGACCTCGCCCGTAGCCGGGTTGTAGACCGGGCCGGTTCGGCCGCTGGTGCCCGCGACCGCGGCGCCGTTGATCCAGTGGTTGACTCGCTCCAGCCCGGCCGCGTCGCCCCTCGCTGCGGCCGGCGGCTCTGCGACGTGCGTCATGACAGTCCTCGGTATCTGATGAGTGCACGAGGATACTCCCGCCTGGCCGATGCGTCAGTCGGCGGACTCGCCCGGCCGGCGTGTGTGATCGAGGATCTCGCACCATCGGCGGTGCTCGGCAGTCTCGAGGTCTGCACAGGCTGACCGGACCTTGGCGCCCGTGCCTGGACCGGCGTCCAACTCAAGCGTATGGTCCATGGCATGAACGATTCGATGCTCTGCCAGCTGTGCGGCGACCCGATCCGCGTCGGCGAGGCGTGGATGGAGGCCGATCGCGAGGGAACACGGATTCGGGCCCATGCCGGGTGCGTCTACCGCGATGAGGCAGCCAGCACAGGCAGCGCAGCGTGGGAGCCGCAGGAGAGCGCCCCGCGCTAAGCGCGTTCCTCCTTGGGCACGCGCCGGCAAGGCCCGGCAGTGGGCGGCGCGGGCCGGTGAGGTGGCGCGCCTCGCCGTACGTTGCCATCCTGCGCTGTCGACGACGCTAGACAGGTCGCGACGCCGGACGGACCGCCGCAAACTACGCAAATCTATGCCGGACACAGTGCGCCACGGCGATCGGCTCGCCTAACGGCGCTCCCAGCGCAGGATGGCAACTCGCCCGGAGTCGCCGCACCCCGCCACGCGCGTCGCCGGGCACCTCATCACCCGGGCTTGGGAACCTCCACGCCCCGCAGGACGACGCGTGCCCGGGTCGCCTGCCAGTCGTAGTCGACGACCTCTTCGTAGGGGCCGAGGAGGCCACGGTCGCGCAGCCATCGGTCGCTGTAGAGCTTGCCCACGTAGTTCCGGCCGCCGTCCGGCAGGAGCACGACGAACAGCGCATCTCGATCGTCAACCTCGCGGGCGATCTGGAGGGCCGCCCACAGGGCGGTGCCACAGGACTCGCCCATGAGGATCCCCTCTCGTGCGGTCGCGATTCGCGCCGTCAGCATCGAGTCGCGGTCCGTGACCTGCACGACCACGTCGCAGATGGCGGGGTCGTAGGTCGAGGGCCAGAAGTCCTCGCCGATGCCCTCGGTGAGGTACGTCTGGGGCGTCGCACCGGAGTAGACCGATCCGGCCGGATCGGCGCCGATGACCTGGATGGCCGGGTTTCGCTCCTTCAGGTAGCGTCCGGCCCCGGTCACCGTCCCGCCCGTGCCAAGCGCGACCACCAGGTGTGTGACGCGCCCCTGGGTGGCGTCCCAGATCTCGGGTCCCGTGGTCGCGTAATGGGCGGCCGGGTTCTCGTCGTTGTGATACTGGTCCGGCTTCCAGGCACCCGGCGTCTCGCGCGCCAGCCGATCGGAGACCTTGTAGTAGGAGCGTTCGTCGTCGGGAGGGACCTCGGTCGGGCAGACGACCACCTCGGCCCCGTACGCTCGCAGCAGAGCGCGCTTCTCCTCGGACTGCTTGTCGGCCATGACGAAGATGCAGCGGTACCCCTTCACCGCGGCGGCCTGCGCCAGGCCGACCCCGGTGTTGCCCGACGTCGGCTCGATGATGACCCCGCCGTGCTGCAGCAGGCCGGCGCGCTCGGCGGCCTCGATCATCGGGATGGCAATCCGGTCCTTCACCGAACCGCCCGGGTTCATGTGCTCCAGCTTTGCCACGATGCGCGGTCGCACCGGTCCGGCGAGCCGATCGAGCGCCACGAGCGGCGTTGCCCCCACGGCGGCGGTCACATCGGGCAGGATCCTGCCCGGACGCTCAGCCAGCGCTCGGCTCCGCCTGCGGCTGTGGCGCATCCGCGGTGGCGACCGACTCGTCCGGCGGCCTGATCATCGGCGACCCGAGCCCGCGGCGGTGCCGGTACCAGAACCAGCCGGCGGCCAGCACCACGCCGATCAATCCGAGCCACATGGCCGTGGGCACGCCAAGGATGGTCCAGTTGTTGACTCGGTACGTCTCGAGCAGGGTGCGCACGCTGCCGTACCACATGATGTACATCAGGACGGCGTCGCCGGCGAACAGGCGCGGGCCGAACCGCCGGATGACATACAGGATGACGAGCATGCCGATGAGGTTCAGCACCATCTCGTAGGCGAAGAGCGGCACGAAGGTCGTGGTCTCCGGCGGGAAGGTGATCGCATCCCATGGCGTGCCGCCACGGTGCGCGGCGTCGATCTGGATGCCCCACGGCAGGCAGACCGGATACTCGGTTCCGCACAGGGAGGTCGGCGGCCCGTAGAGCTCCTGGTTGACGAAGTTCCCGAGGCGGCCGATCACCTGCCCGAGCAGCAGCGCCGGGGCGAAGATGTCCATCCAGCGAGCCGTGTGCAGCCCCCGCGGACGCGCGTAGAGCAGGATGCCGAGCGCGCCGCCGGCCACGGCACCGGGAATCCCGATGCCGCCGATCCAGATCTGCGGGATGAGCGCCGGGTTCTCGACGTAGTAGTCCCACAGGTGGACGACGTGGTAGAGCCGAGCGCCGATGACCGCCAGGATCATGACCAGCAGCAGCATCGACCAGCCGGTGTCCGGGTCCTCGTTCAGCCAGCGCGCGACACGCGTGCCCAACGTCCCGGCGATGAGGACGGCACCGGCGATGATGATCCCGTACCAGTGCAGCTGGAGGGGACCGATTTCGAAGGCGACGGGATCGATCACCGGCCGATTCTAGCGCCGATCAGCCACGGGTAACCGCCGATCGATCCGTCGGAGACGCCGGAAACCGATCGAGCCGCCAGATCACCGGGAACAGGCGAGTCCACGCCGCTGCCACCGCCACGGTCGCCGCGCCCCCGACCACCACGGCCGGCACCACGCCCCACCAGGAGGCGGTGAGCCCGGACTCGAATTCGCCGAGCTCGTTCGACGCGCCGATGAAGACGGAATTCACCGCACTCACCCGGCCGCGGATCTCGTCCGGCGTCTCGAGCTGGACCAGCAGGTGCCGGATGTAGACACTGACCATGTCGCCGGCGCCCATCACCACCAGCGCGCCCAGGCTGAGCGCGAAGCTGTTCGAGAGGCCGAACACGATCGTTGCCACGCCGAACGCAGCCACCCCGCCGAACATCCAGCGCCCGACGTGGCGGCGCAGCGGCCGGACGGTCAGCGCCGCCGCCAGGATCGCGGCACCGATCGCCGGGGCGGCACGCATGACCCCAAGGCCAACCGGGCCGACGTCCAGGACATCGCCGGCGTAGATCGGCAGGAGGGCGGTCGCTCCGCCGAAGAGCACCGCGAACAGGTCCAGCGAGATGGACCCGAGCACCACCGGGCGCGAGCGGACGAACGTGATCCCCGAGAGCAGCGTCGTCCACGACACCGGTTCCCTCGACGCCTCGGCACGCCCCCCGCCCCGGAGCCCCGCGACCAGGATGACGCCGAGGACCAGCAGCCCGAGGCTCAGCGCATATGCCGCCCCGACGCCGAGGAGCACCATCGCGCCGCCCAGCGCCGGGCCGGCGATGGTGGCGACCTGCCCGAGCGACGAGTGCAGCGCCACCGCCTGCGGGAAGGTGCCGGGCGGCGCGATATTCGGAAGCAACGCCTGCCCGGTCGGCTGGTTGAAGGCTCGCGCCACCCCGAACAGGACCATGACCCCGAAGACCGGGGCCAGGTCATCGGCGCCGATCATCGCCAGCGCCAGCAGCGCCGCCGCGCAGATCGCCAGCACCACGTACGTGGCGGTCTGGACGCGGCGTCGGTCGTAGACGTCGGCGACGTGGCCGGCCGGCAGGATGAGGAGGATGAACGGCAGGAACTGGGACAGCGCGACCAATCCGAGATCGAATGGATCGCCGCTCACGCTGAAGACCTGCCAGCCGACCGCCACGGTCTGGACCTGGGTCGCGACCGATGCGATGAAGCGGGCCGACAGGTATCGGCGCAGATCGGGGTGGCGCAGGACGGCGAGGCGGCTCTCGTCGAGGTCGACGGTCATGAAGAATGGAGCGTAGCGGCGCCGACCGCACTCTTTCCGCAGTCGGCGCGCGCATCCTGTCGCCAGGCGTAGAGTCCGACGACGTGACGAGGTGACCGATGACTGCAGTAGCAAGGGCCGAGCCGGCGCAGGTGAGACTGCCGCTGTCGCAGCTGCTGACCCTTTCGATCTACTGGCTCGGCATCCTCACCATCTGGGGCGGGCTCGACAACGTCGTCGTCCCGCAGCGGCTGCTCGACCTCGACCGCGCATCCGCCGGCACCCTGCAGGCGATCATCGCCCTCGTCGGGGTGGTGGCGCCGATCATCATCCAGCCGACGGTGGGGATCATCAGCGATTACACGATGACCCGCTGGGGGCGGCGCAAGCCGTACATCCTCATCGGCACCCTGCTCGACGTGCTGTTCGTGGTCGCCCTCGCCACGTCGAACGGGTTCCTGGCGCTGGCCGCGCTCTACTTCCTGCTCCAGCTCAGCTCGAACTTCGCCCAGGGCCCGTTCCAGGGCTATGTACCGGACCTCGTGCCGGCCTCGCAGGTGGGCCTGGCCAGCGGGCTGATGGGCATGATGATCGTGTTCGGGACCATCCTGGGCACCGGGATCGCCACCCTTGGACAGCTCACCGATGCGGTCATCCCGGCCACCATCGCCCTCGCCCTGGTCGAGCTGGCGACCATGGTCCTGCTGGTGGCTACCGTGGACGAGGGCCGCACCGCGCCGCCCCGGACGCGGAGCTGGCGCGAGATCGCCCTGTCCGCCTGGGGCACCGACATCCTCCGCGAGCGCAGCGTGATCTGGCTGCTCGTCGTCCGCCTCCTGTTCCTGGGCGCCTACGCCGTCACGCGCTTCGTGGCCGCCTACTTCGAGGATACGCACGGCATGACCCGGGACGACGCCACCCTGTACCTGTTCATCGGCACCCTGGTGGTCGGGCTGATGACCGCGGCCGCCGCTGTCCCCGGCGGTCGCCTGTCTGACCGATTCGGTCGCCGGCGGGTCATCTGGGCGGCGGCGGCCATCGTGGCGCTCGGCCTGGCCTGCGTGGCGCTGGCGCCCACGCCCGAGCTCGGCATCGTGGCCTTCGTGCCGTTCGGCCTCGGGATGGGCGTGTTCCTCTCGGCCGACTGGGCGCTCATGGCCGACGTGATCCCCAAGGAGACCGCCGGACGCTACATGGGCATCCTCAACGCGGGCACGGCCATGGCGGGCCCGGCCTACCTCGTCGTCGCCGGGCCGCTGCGCGACCTGTTCGGTGGCATCGACCTCGAGCTCGGGCCGCGCGGGGCGATCGCCATCGGCATCCTGTATGTCGGTGGCGCGGCGCTCGCGTTGACCCGAGTCGATCCCCGACGGCGTGAGCTCGAGCCATGACGGCCGACCACGACCGCGCACGGCGGACCGGTCCTCGCGAGCTCAGCGTCGAGGTCACGCCGCGCTATCGGCTCATGTGGGGGCTCGTGCGGGTGGTGGTGCGGACGCTGTTCCACCTGCGCGCCAGCGGCCTCGAGCACTGGCCGGCGGCGCCCTTCCAGTTGGTCGCCAACCATCACAACGGCTGGGATCCGATGCTCGTCATCGGCGTCGTGCCGCTCGAGCCGCGGATCACCTGGTTCGGGCCGAAGGAGGCCGACTTCAGCCGCGGCTTCAAGAACCGGGTCATGGCCTTCTTCGGCGGCATGATCCCGTACCACCCGGACCGGACGACCCTCACCAGCGCCGTGCGCGCCGTCCGCCGTGTCTTCGCCGCCGATGGCGTGCTCGGCATCTTCGCCGAGGGTCGCATCGGCTTCCGTGAGTCGGAGCTGCTGGCGTTCGAGGATGGTGCCGCGGGCTTTGCCGTGGCGTCGGGGGTGCCGATCGTGCCGTGCGCCATCGTGGGCTCCACGGACCTGTGGTTCCGCAAGCGGGTGGAGGTCCGCTTCGGCCCGGTCATCCGCACCGATGCCGTCCGTGGTCGCGCCGCCCGGGCCGAGCTCGACGCACGCATCCGCGCGGCCGTGGCGGCCCTGCTTCCGGAAGGGGAGCCACGACTCCCCCGGCGGCGGCCGCTGAGCTTCCTGACCGACCTGCTCAACGGCGCGGACGACGTCGCACGCCGGGACGCGGAACGGGTCGACCACGGTCGGTGATCGCGCGCCGGCCGGCGCGGTAGGATCCCTGGCGAGATGCTCCCCGTGATCTGGACACTGTTCGCCGTGCTGGCCGTCGGCGGATTTCTGATGATCGCCGCCTACTGGCTCGACGTCCAGGACCGGCCGGACCTGACCCTCCGCGCGCGGATCGGCTGGTCCGCCGGCGTCTTCCTCTTCCCCCTCACCATCCCGGCCTACGCGTTCGCCGGCGGCCCGGGCTGGCCGCTCGTGCTGCGGATCGGCAGCTTCGTGCCCGCGCTCGCGCTCGTGCTTTTCATCGGCTTCGTGGTCGGAGCCTTCAGCTGAGCCGAGCGATCCGGAGCGTGGACGGATCGCTCGGGAGGCGAGCCTGGCGTGAGGTGCCATTCCTCGCTCGGAGCGTCGTTACGCGAGCCGATCGGTGCAGGCCGCCGGCTTGGGCATGCTTTTCCCAGTATTCCGTGGCCGTCCCGGCGCCGCGACCGATCTTGCATCGTCCACGGCGTAGGATGGCAACACCGTCCGGTGGGGGGCGAGCCGCCGCCTGTGCGCCCCCATCCGGCGCTGGAGGCGTCGTTGGAGGCCCGGCCGTCCAGG
>Ga0299913_10000760_pt1 | contig 21769 bp, 19 predicted proteins | sample RVTome_9_FD_201360 | JGI IMG/M metagenome (GOLD analysis project Ga0299913, IMG submission 201360) | Soil microbial communities from uranium-contaminated site in the Upper Colorado River Basin, Wyoming, United States - RVT155D38 (version 2) ... | reverse complement strand
GCTGGCCTTCGTGCTGTTCGGGCTGCGCTTCTTCGGCCAGGGAATGCTCACACACACGTCCATGACGGCCATGGCACGCTGGTTCAATCGCAAGCGGGGTCGAGCCGTGTCGATCGCGGGACTCGGCCTGCCGGCCAGTGAAGGGCTGATGCCGCCGCTCGCCGTGGCCATTGCAGCGACTGTCGGCTGGCGCGAAACCTGGCTGCTTTCTGCCGCGTTCCTCCTGCTCGTCGCAGCGCCGCTGTTCATTTTTCTGTTGAAGCACGAGCGTCACCCGACGTTGGGGCCGATGCATTCCGCGACCGCGGCGGCTGACGAGGATCGTCATCAATGGACGCGCCGCGAGGTGCTACGGCATCCGCTGTTTTATGCCCTGTTGCCGGGCGTGCTCGCCTCACCGTTCATCGTTACCGCCATCTTCTTCAATCAGGTCACTCTGGTGCAGATAAAAGGCTGGCAGCTCGGCTGGTTCGCGGCCACGTTCCCGCTGATGGCCGGCGTCCACGTCGTATGCGCGCTTGCTGCCGGCTGGTTGGTGGATCGCTTCGGCTCGCGCCACCTGTTGTCCGTATTTCTCGCGGCACTCGGACTGGCGACGCTGATTCTCACGTTCGCGAGCAGCCCGTACTCGCTGATTGTGGTCATGACGCTGATCGGCTTCGCGCTTGGCTTTGTATCGTCCACGAGCGGCGCGCTGTGGGCCGAGCTTTACGGGACGGCGCACCTCGGCGCAATACGGTCGGTCACGACCGCGGCCGTAGTCCTTGCCACGGCCGTGGCACCGGGACTTGTCGGCGTTCTGCTGGATGCAGGGGTAGCTTTTGAAACGCAATCGCTGGTCATGGCGATTTATTGTTTCGTTGCAGCGCTGGGAATGCTGATGCTGATACCGAAGCTGAATCGACTGGCTACGATGTGAGGTTCGGCAATCGGACGAGGCGCCAAAGATCTAGGCTTGCGCGGGCGACAATCCTTTTTCCTCCAGCCACGCAGGATTGTACAGTCGCGACTGGTAGCGGCTACCGCTGTCGCACAGCAATGTGACGATGACCTTGCCAGGACCGAGTTTTTTCGCTACCCGAATCGCCGCGGCGACGTTGATACCGGATGAGCCGCCGAGAAACAGACCTTCCTGGTAGAGCAGTCGGTAGACGGCGTCGACGCATTCCTGGTCGGGAATCATCTCCGCATCGTCGATCGGCGCGCCGTGGAAATTAGCGGTGATGCGGGTGCTGCCGATGCCTTCGGAAATCGACGGCCCGCCGACCACCTTTGCCTCGCCGTGCTTGACGTAGTGCCAGGTCGCCGTACCGGTCGGGTCGGCAAGCACCGTCACCACGTTCGGGTTTTTTGCTTTGAGATAGGCCGACGTGCCCGCGATCGTGCCGCCGGTGCCGGAGGTTGAAACGAAGGCGTCGATCCTGCCGCCGGTATCGCGCCAGATTTCGGGGCCGGTCGTTTGCAGGTGCGCCTCCCGATTGGCGAGATTGTCGAACTGGTTCGCCCAGACGGCGTTGTCCAGTTCTTCCGCGAGGCGTCCTGCAAGTTTCTGAAAGTTGCCCGGGTCCTTGTAGGGTACCGCCGGAACCGGCCGCACCTCTGCCCCCAATGCCCGGAGAAGATCCAGTTTCTCCGGGGACTGGGTTTCCGGGATGACTATGATGCAGCGATAGCCGCGCGCGTTGCAAACGTGCGCAAGTCCGATGCCGGTATTTCCGGCTGTGCCCTCGACCACCGTGCCCCCCGGTGCCAGAGCGCCGCTGGCCTCGGCTGCCAGCACGATTGATTTGGCCGCACGATCTTTCACCGAGCCGCTGGGATTCAGGAACTCGGCTTTGCCGAGAATTTCGCAGCCGGTGGCTTCGCTGGGCCCCTTCAGACGGATGAGCGGCGTATTGCCGACAGCGTCAACGAAATCCGTGTAATACTTCAATGATACTGCCGATGACCGCCGGCCCAGGCAGCGCAGCTATTCCGGTTGCGAGACGATGCGAAGGTAGGGCCTCGGTGCCTTCCAGCCGTCCGGAAACATGTGCCGCGCCTCGTCATCCGAAACGGACGGCACGATGATCACGTCTTCGCCAAGCTTCCAGTTGACCGGCGTCGCGACCTTATGCAGCGCCGTAAGCTGATTCGAATCGAGCAAGCGAAGAATCTCGTCGAAATTGCGCCCCGTCGTCATCGGGTACATCAGCATCGCTTTGATTTTTTTGTCCGGTCCGATCAGGAATACCGAACGGACAGTGGCATTGTCCGCAGCTGTCCGCCCTTCGGCAGTTTCACCCGCTTCGTCCGGCAGCATGTCATAAAGTTTCGCCACCTTGAGCTCGGGATCGCCGATCAAGGGATAACTGACGGCATGGCCCTGGGTCTCCTCGATATCCTTGAGCCAGGCCTTGTGATCGTCGACCGGATCGACGCTAAGCCCGATGATCTTGCAGTTGCGTTTTTCGAACTCGGACTTGAGCCCGGCCAGGTAGCCGAGTTCCGTGGTGCACACCGGCGTGAAATCCTTGGGATGCGAAAACAGAACCGCCCAGCCATTGCCAATCCATTCGTGAAAATTGATACGGCCTTCCGTGGTCTCCGCCGTGAAATTCGGCGCGTCGGAATTGATTCTCAGCGTCATGATTCCCCCCTTTGGGTCAGAGTTGTGAGGGACCGGCGATTTTATCACAGCGTGCTGGCGTGCGGGGCAGATGTTCGACCTCGATTTCTGATCTATGCGAAAATCTGCACATACTTAAAGGAGGTCCAGACCATGGGATTTGCACTGTCAGAAATGAGTCTCAGGAGTTCCGCCTTCGAAGACGGCGGGAACATTCCGAAGAAGCACACGGGCGAAGGTGAGGATTTGTCGCCGCCACTGTCCTGGTCGAACGTTCCCGATGGCATCCGGTCGTTCGCACTGATTTGCCACGATCCGGACGCACCGCTGGTGAGCCCCGGCACCTACGGCTTCGTGCACTGGGTGTTGTACGGCATTCCCGCTTCGGTGACCGGGTTGCCGGAGGGCGTCAAGGAGCATACGCGCGGCGTGAACAACTTCGATCGTCAGGGCTACGGCGGGCCGATGCCGCCAAACGGGCACGGCACCCACCATTATTTTTTCTGGCTGATGGCGCTCGACGCGGACGTGGATCAGGGGCCCGGTCTGTCGATGTGGGAATTGCTCGAGAAAATCGAGCCCCATGTGATCGGGATGAATCGGCTGGTCGGCACTTATTCGCGGTCGTAATTGCTGGAGCTCATCAGGCGGGCGTGGACCCTGCGCTACCGGCCACCGGCCATGCTTTCCGATCGCCTCATCTCACCCCACTGGGGCGCGTTGCCGCGCAGCCAGTTATAGAGACCCTGCAGGCGCCAGATCAGTGTCAATTGCCGGTAACCGAAGTTTTCGACTATCGCCATGAAAAACAACTGGAACAGGTCGCGCATCCGCGGATAGACGTGAAACGACAGCTCTTCGAGCACCAGTGCACTGGTTGAAAGCAATACGCCGAGGCCAACTGCGAGGCAGAAGAAAATGCCGGTGACTTCCCAGGAAATCCAGCCGAGTGAGGCCGCGCAGATCATGAACAGATAACCGGCGATTTCGACGGCCGGGCCGAAGAGCTCGAAGAGGTAGAAAAAAGGCATGGCGAGCCATGAGACGGCACCACCGTCGCGTCGCCAGAACATGCTTTTGTGCAACATCAGGCTCTGTGCGAGTCCGTGCTGCCAGCGAACGCGTTGCTTGCGCAAGGTCGCGAGATCTTCGGGCGCATCGGTCCAGCACACGGGGTCCGGTACAAAGGTGATCTTGTAGCGCCGTTTTTCCTCGCGCATCAGCCGGTGAAGCCGCAAGATCAGCTCCATGTCTTCTCCGATCGTATCGGCACGATAGCCGCCAATCCGTACCACTGCCTCTTTGTCGAAGATCCCGAATGCCCCCGACACGATCAGGACCGCGTTCAGATAATCCCAGCCCATGCGTCCGAAAAGAAAGGCGCGCAGATATTCCACGACCTGGACCCTGGCGAGAAAATTGCGTGACAGCCCCACGTGTTCCAGGAAGCCGCCCCGCACTTTACAGCCATTGGCGATGCGTACCGTGCCACCGGCGGCCACCACGTCGGGATCTTCGAGGAACGGACGGACGGCGCGTCGCAGACTGTCCGGTTGCAGAATCGAATCCGCATCTACCGCGCAGAAAAGCGGATAGCGGCAGGCATTAATGCCGGCGTTCATCGCGTCCGCTTTGGATCCACCGTTTTCCTTGTCGATCACCCGCAGCGAGGGGTAGCGGAGTGAACGGTAGACGCCCCTGACAGATCCGCAGGGAACTCGTTGACGGTATGCTTCCGGAAACGGCTGCAGGCAAAATTCCTCCTGCAGCTTATCCAGCGTATCGTCACGCGAACCGTCGTTCACGACCAGCACCTCGTAGTCCGGATACTCCAGCTGCAGCATTGCACGAGTGACTGTGACAATCGTCGCGGACTCGTTGTAAGCGGGCACGATGACGCTGATCGGCATGTCGAGGGTCGAGAAGACGTTGTCGGCTTCGGTCAGGCTCGCAATTTGCAGATAGCGCCTTGTCTGGATCATCGCCAGTACGTTCAACCCGCCGTAAACGACGTAAATGAGGATGAAATAGCCGAAGAACAGCCACTCGATACCGAGCGTGATGAGATGCGGGTTCATGCCAGGCGTTTCTCGGCGAGCGCCTGTTGCAGGATATCGCGAGCAAACCGGTCCTTTTGTCGAGCGGCTATCCGGCGCAGCGCGTTCGGGCCGAGAAACGGCGACGCTACCAATGCCTGGGCAGCACGGTAGCGAACCCACCATTCGCGATCGGCGAGCAACGGTTCCAGCGCGCCCAAGTCCTCGTATTTGCCGGCACGCCCCAATAAACTTGCAGCGTGCATCCGCACGTACCAGACGGGGTGACGTGTCAGGTCGACCACACGTTCAGGGCATATTCCACCGCGAGCCGCCTTGAGCGCCGCGGCAAGGAGGGCCGGCTCCCGTCGTGTCCTGAGCAATCTCTGGGCGACGGCGTTGATGTCTCCGGAATACGCCGAATCAGCGAACTGCAGCAACAGGATTGCAGCGCCCAGTGGTGCATCTGCGATTTCGCGGCACAGCCGAACGGAGACGATTTCGGGCCCGGCGCCGTTGAGGATGCGGCCGATCTGCGTTCGCGGCCAGCGTGAAAATCGGCCGATGAGTGGAATGACGCGTGGAATGGCCCTGTCGGCGTTGATGTCCGTCAGTGCCCTCGCCGCAGTCACGGACAGTGCAATGTTGGGACTTTCAAGGATGTCGTCGATGGCATCCCAGCTGTCGACGTCCCTCATTTGTCCGACGACCTGCAACGCCAGCAGTCGCTTGCTGGCCGAATGCCGCTTCATATGCCGCCTCGCCAGCGGCAAAAGCTCGAGCCTTTCGGCCAGCTTGTTCATACTCACCGTCGCCTGCCCCAGCACCATGCTGCGGAAACGACTCCACTCCCTGAGCAACATGCGCTTCTGCCCGATCCTCACTGGCGGCAGAGGCAGGTTGCGCGCCACCTCCCCGGACGCGGCGGTTTCCGCGAAAATCGGCCACCAGATCGCCCTTAACTGCCGCAGGCGCAGGTCATGCAGCATGTGCGCCGCGCGGAGCGCGAGGACGATGGTGAACAGCGCCATCGTCAGCGATCCGGCCGCCAGCGCGCCGATCACCGCGGGATTGTCGGAGCTAAAATTCACCGGCAATCGACAGTCCGACGTTATTGCGCCGGTAGATGGATCCCTGGCGATGCGTGCCGACCTGCCACTGGATGGCAAGTCGCTCGTTGAGCGGATGCCTGCCGCTCAGTGCGACCGCACTGATGTCCATATCGAGGAGTTGCCCCGGGGCCAGTATTTCGATCTCGTCCCCGGCAGCAATCGTCAAGCCGTACCGGCTTCCGGATTGCGAGTAGTAATTCAGTACGCCTCGATGTGCAAATGACGACGCAGATTTCAGGCGCGTATTGTCAATGTGGTAAGCCGCTCGAAAACTGGCGAAGTAGCGTTCGACACTCAGACCGCGGGTACTGACGGTGTCTCCGGCGTAACGGCGGTGACGGAGGTCAACGCCGGCAATCCAGCCGTGGGCAAGTTGCCGGCGTGCACCCACATCGACGACAACCCTCGGAAGAAACTCGGCGTGCGGGCTTACGCTCAGCGTTCCGTCGACCAACCACGACTCAGTGAGCCTGAATGCGGCGCCGGCGGCTAGTTCATTGTCGATCAGGGAAAAACGGCGATGTTCCGCCAGCCTCAGCGAGAGCAAAGTATCGTCAGGCGTGCGGCGGTCGATGTGCGCGAACAGGGTCTGCCAGTCCGCGGCACCATTGTCGAGACTCTCTCGACTAATACCCGTTTCCCAGCGATACGCGGCCGTACTAGATTGACTGCTTTCCAGCAGCCATGCGGCTCCGGGAAACCTGGCATTGGCCGATGTACGGAAAGTTTCGAGGCGCCGTGTGCGTTCGGGCTCGGGCGTAGCGTTTAACAGCTGATATTCCAGCTTCCACAGGTCTTCGTAACCGGGCGCAAGCTTCCTGGCGCTCGATACCAGTTGCAGAGCGCACTCCCGTTGGCCGGACCAGAAACGTACCTGAGCCTCGCCAAACAGATAATCCGCGTTGTTCGGGTGATGCGAGGAGAGCTGGCGATATTCACGGATAGCGGCGTCGTATTCACCTTCGTGCGCGAACAGTCGTGCGCGCTCAAACCGCTCTTGCGAGCTGAGTTCCTGACTGCGTTCGAGCTGCACTGCGGAATCGCCGACGTGGCAAACCTCCTGCTCCTCCGCCAGCACCGGCGAACATAGAAAAATCGTGAGCACTGATAACCATGCGCTGCTTCGCCGCAGGTTGTCTCTGTCTGGCGGTGGAGTGTGCATGACGATCAGCGACGCTTGGCGTCGTTGGTGCAACGCCGGATGCGCGCACTCAGCTCGAGCGGCTTGTAAGGCTTCGTGACATAGTCGTCGGCACCGAGTTCGATGGCACGTACGATGTCTCGCTCGCCCACCTTCCCGGAAAGTACTACGACCGGAACTTTGCTCCATGACGCGCTTTCGCGTATCTGTGACAGCAACTCGAAGCCGTCGATGTACGGCAACATAAGATCGAGGATGACAACGTCGGTCGGTCTGGATTCAGCAATATATTTCTGTGCATCCCGCCCGTTAGCCAGCGTGTGTACGGCGTACCCGTCACGCTGCAGCATGTACTGAAGCAGGTAGGCAACATCCACGTTGTCCTCGATCAGCAACGAGGTGTTGACAGCCTCGACATCTCTCAGGGTGGCATCCGCATCCATAAGGGGTCTCTTCACCCCGTCAAGCTATTATGGAAAATCGGCGCTGACTATGAATTTGCTTCCATTTTGAGACGCAGTTTGCGTTGGGCAGGCGGAAATTCGGCGCGTTTCGCAGTTTGGAAGCTGCCGGCAGCGTTCGACAAGGCGATCGCGCAGCACCGACCCTGCGTCGCATTCAAAGCTAAGGACAGCAGTCGTCCCCTGTTTTCGGCCGCCGTTGCTAGCGCCGTCTTCTTCTCATTTTTCTTCCGTACCTGGACATCGCCGCCTCGCCGAGCAAAAAGACCAGGAAAAGACTGCTGGCGAGCAAAGCAGTCTGTGCGATTTCAAGTGGCGAAATGCCTTGCAGATGCGACATTAACAAGCCGACTCCGACACATGCAACAAAGCGGATTGACCGCGTTGTAAGTTCTGACTGTTCAGCCAAGTTGTGATCCCCATCGTTCATTATAATAGTGGCGTGCGAATTTTTAGCCGCGCACAGGACAGCCCGGGTCCTGAAAGCGGTGGCTGGCGTTCGCCGTCTGAATTGCAGCACAATGCGGAAGCGCACACAACTCGGTTTGGTCGATTTTGTGTGCCCGGTCCGCCCCGTTTTCAATACCCGAGAGCGAGTCTTATGCATGTAGTGCCTCGGCCCCTGCGCGCCGCCGGCTTTTTGTGCGGCGGTCTGTTGATGTCACAGTCCCCGGCGGCCGACGTCACCGGTTATGCAGTGCTTACCACGGATTACGTCTTTCGCGGTGTGACCTACAGCGATGGCCACGGCGCAGCGCAGGCAGGGGCCGATATTGCGCTGGATTCCGGGCTGTACTTGGGAATCTGGGGGTCCAGTGTCGACATCAGCGCCGGACCGGCGCGCCACCGGGATCGCCAGGTGAACTATTACGTGGGCTACACCCATGACTTGCGCAACTCCTGGAGCATCGGCGCCAACGCCGTCGCCTATACGTTTCCGGCAACGGAAGGCGACATCGACTATGACTTTTTCGAGTACTCGATGGTCGCCAATTACAATGATCGCGCCTGGCTCGAGTATTCTTATTCGCCGGACCTGTTCAGTTCCTCTCGCCACACGCACAATGTCGATCTGTACGCGGAGTGGCCGTTGCCCGCACAGGTGATGTTAGGCGCCGGCGCGGGCTATTACGACGTTTCGCCCCTGACGGGGAGTGGCTACGTTTACTGGCAACTGGGACTCACGCGGCCGTTCGGCAGAATCGTGGTCGACCTGCGCTACCACGACACCGATCGAGCCGTGCCGATTATCAGTACCGCCGAGCGTGCGAAAGCACGGGCCGTGTTGAGCGTGAAGCTTCTTCTGTTCTGATCGCTCGGGATACGCGGTCCTGGCAGCCCGTCGACTGACCCAACAGTTGCAGTAACACGCACGCGTTGACGGACGGCGTCCCCGTTGCTGAAATTTGCTGCGAATCTTGCAAATACCTTCGCACTGTCTCGAATGGCATGTTCGGGGACACGGCCAGCAAAAGCGCGATGACACCGCTTACATGCGCGGCGGACAGCGAGTTGCCGGAACGAAAATCGTAACCATCGTCCGGCACCGCAACCATGATCTGGTCTCCGGGAGCGAATAATTCGCGCAGCAAGCGACTCTCCGCACGAGCGTTCCGAGGTCCGGCAGCGAGACCGTCACTGCTGCCGACGCCAATGACGCGGTCGAGGCTCGCGGGGAAACTGTTCTCCCCATTAGCTTGCGCCGGCCGTGCTGCGACAATGACGACGCCTGCGCTGGCCACTTCGTTCAGCAGCCTTTCAAGCAATGGGTCGTCCGGGCCGGTCAAACTCAGGTTGAGAATATCGGGTACACGATCGAGGAGAGTGTCCAGCGCCTTGGCCAGTGTGAAACTGTCGCATACGGCATTGTCCGCACCGTCTTCGGCCCAGCAGGCAACGTACAGCTCGATCGTTGCCTCGGGCGCTATGCCGACGATGCCTGTGGCGTTGTTCGCGTTGGCGCCGATCACACTGGCTACCGCTGTCCCGTGCGCTCCATTCCCCGATTTGTTGCTGCCTGCAATGAGCTGCGTTTCCCTTACACGTCCCTTCAGGTCTTCGTGATCCGCGTCGGCATAACTGTCGACTATCGCCACCCGGACACCCTGCCCCCGCGAGTACAGGTGCGCGGCAGGAATCTCCATGACATCCAGGCCGCGCTGAAGGCCGGCGTAGGTATCGTCATAGTCGGTGACCGGACTCGCGAGGGTCTGGAACTGCTGCACGGGTTGCGCGGACTCGACCCTGGGATCCGTGAGGAGTTGTCCGACGATTTTGTCCCGGTCCGATCCCGTGGACACTCGATAGACGACACAGAACACCTCCAGCGAGCGAATCGGCCAGCGATCGACTTCGCGCAACGCGTATTCGTCGGCGATATCGGCCGCGTGACGTCGAGCTTCGGCATCGATGGAATACTGCTTTCGTTTACGGTAGGGCTCACTGACTCCGGCACCGATTACCCTTACACGGTCATTCGAAAAGGTGACGAGAATGTCGCGCGCCGGATCCACGCTGCCGTCTTCAGCTGTCGCGACGGCGGAGAGAAGAGTCGCCATGCAAAGGACAGTGAAAACGCGAGCGGTCATCGTTGTCGCTTCATCGGTAGCTGCAGCGCTACGACGCTTACAGACCTGACCTGTGGCAGTGACTCCACGTCGCTCACATATTGCTCGAGTTCTTCGAGCGACGCGGCCGGCAGATTGACGGTTACGCGGTACACCGTGCCCGGCTCGACGCGGTTTACGTCACGTGCCTCGAGGCCACGCAATACGCTTTCCCGGTCCGAAAGCGGAATGCCGGCTTCGAATTGCACATTGAGGACGTAATCCATCGATATCGGGCGCGCCGTCGAGGCGGCTGTTTCATATCGCGGAGGCGGCAATTCGGTGTTCTCCCGATCCGGCAATAGCAGCGCCAGGAGCAGCAGCGCGGTAGCTAGCGACGCTGCCATTATGGTCCGGGGGCGCGAACGCCTGTTTATTTTCGCGGAACGGTCGATATTCTCGAGAAATCTATCGACACGCGGCGACGGTACCATCGGCGTCGCCGTGGCATGACGAATCGTCGATTGCACGACCGATAACAGGGATACCGTCGTGCGGCATTCCTCACAACCGTGAAGGTGACGGCGTACGGTGTCGTGTTCGACTGCCTCCAGGCTCCCGTTGACAAACCATGGCAACAGGCTCTCGATCAACGCGTGTTCATCTTCTTGCATTTGTTCGCCCATGCTTCCTCTCACCATCTGCCATAACCGCGATCGCCGATTTCGCAAGATAAGTACGTAGCTTACGCCGCGCGTGAAACATCCTCGTCTTTACGGTGTTGACAGGACACATGGTGACTTCAGCGGTCTCCGAGTAGGACAGTCCCAGGTAGAAGACCAGTATCATGGTCACCTGCTGTTCAGGCGGTAGCGAACGGAGCCCACGCCACACCCAGTCCTCCGTTTCGATGTCGAAGCTGTTATCGCAAGCCAGTTCGTCCGGTTCGACATACCGCGACAGATTCATTTTCTTCCGGCTGAGGCGCCGCATGGTCTGCCGATAAGCAATCCCAAAGATCCAGGTCGAAACCCTGGAGTCGCCGCGAAATGCAGAGGCGTTCTGCCAGACGAGCAGCATGATGTCGTTCACCAGCTCGTCGGCAGTGGCGTACGAACGGGTCAGTCGGAAAATAAACTTGAACAGGCGTGCATGGTAGAGGCGGTAGAGTTGCCCGATCGCGTCCCGGTCCTGCTTCGCAACGCGTTGCAGTAACGCCGCCTCGAGCGCGTTCTCGCCGTCAGGTTTCTTGCCGGCTATCGTCATGACCTGGCCGTCCGCCATTGTTTATTGCACCTTTTTGCATTTGCGTCCGCAATTTCCATGCGCATTTCCGCATGCACATTTTCCATGGCAGCCATCACAAGTAAGTGCCATAAGTAAGGTACACAGGTTCAAAAGAGACTGAAAAAAATCGCCAGTCTTCGCCCGCGCCCGGCTTTCTTGCCGCGTCGATTGGAACTTCTACATCATTCTCCACAACTCATCGGCAGGCAACATGCGCCGCTGGAAATTCTCGCGGCATCGACCGATTCCGGTCGTCATTCCGGCGGCAGGCGCGCTGGCCGCTTGCGGCGGCGGCGGTGACGACTCACCTCCATCCGATCCGCCCCGGCCACCACCATCATCACCGCTGTTAGGCCCCAACTTCTCGGAAATTCAGGCTTAATTACCCCTACATGCGCTACCGCAGGCTGCCATACCGGGTCGGGAGCCCCCTCAGGGACTGCGGCTCGATGAAGCCGCGCCTAAGGTGGCGACTTCGAAGCTGGTTTGCTGTCGTTCGCTGCCGACAAATCACAGTGATATGTAAAGCGGTGTGACGCAGTTCACGTTAACTTTCGAAAACGTGACGGCCGTCTCAATTGTTCGGCCTTCCAGCGGCTATGGTCGCAATGCAGTCGATGGTCGACTGCATGGAGGGTCCGATAACGGCAAACGCATCGAAAGGTGCGGACGCAAAGCTCCGGGTCTACAGCCCCCCGATGGGCCATGACGGCCGAGTTACCGAAGACCAACGTTCCGGTTTATCTCTGGAGCGGATGAATTCCGCTTCCAAACCCTCCAGTCCAGCCGGACCTGGCGCAGACGGCGCCGGTCCGGATTGCCCACCTGGGAGGGTTAGTCATGAAGAGAAAAACGCTTTGCGAGCCTGTGCTCGCTGTGCTTGCAACCCTGGCAGTGCTCGGCGCTGTCAGCGCGCAGGCCGCCAAACCCGTCGATTCAGGGGGCGTGCCGTTCGGCAACGGGTTCCCGAGCGGCGAACACTACAACCTCAACCTGATCGCAAAAAAGGATAGCTTTAGCTGTCCGGAGCCCACTTACGATGAACTGAGCAACCAGGAATTCGGCAAAGTTATTTTTTTCCCGAGGGTACAGAACGAAGATCCCATCACGATTCTGATGGAATCCGGGACGAAGGGTCCGAAGGGCGCACCGGAGACTGCGACGCTCGAGGTCATCGACTGGTGTACGGAAAGCTTTCCTGACTTTGGCCAGCTCAACGGCGACAGCGCAGTGCTGCGGCTGCCTTACAACAGTAACGGCTACGCTGTTTATGGGGCGTTAGGCGGCAAGCCGCTGTCGGACGGCGAACCCAGCGTCTCGATATCTCCGGATCTGTACTACGTTGAGGATGAGAGCGGCAACGATCTCATCCTTCTCGGCCTCGTCGACTCGGGCGGGACGACGGCATTCGGCTCCGACGGCACTGTGCTTTATCGCACGGATTCGAGTGGCTCGACCAAAGGCAAGGGTTCGCGGAAAGCGACCAATCTGACCAGCCTGTTCGAGTATTCCGGCGAAGTCTGTTACGTGCAAACGGACACATCGGCCTACTGCTACGACGAATCTGCAGCGTATACATGCACAACTAAGGAGCTGTGTTGTGTCGATGAAGACTCCAACGGAGTTTACGAAGCCTGTGATTTGCTGACCAACGTGGGTGTGCTGTTCGATGACGGTATGGGGGGTACAGGAAGCGAGTGTCCGTCCGATCCGACTGTCGATCCATACCTGCCGCTCGGCGTGTCGGCCGAGTGCCAGTCCTACGACAACGAGTTCGTGTTCAATATCGCCGACTTCGTCGGTTACCTGTGGGATATCGATACAACAGGTACCTACCTCGTCAGGATCCGGTTCTACCCGATTCAGTAACCTACACGGTTCGTCGCTCGAGCACTTCGCGGCTCGGGCGATGAACCGTCCGCTGCTCCCGCGCGGGCTTGCGGCGCCGCACCAGCTCATCGGTCCATGTCGCTCGTGAACAGCGGGCGGAGTTACGGAGCGCGCTCGAACAAGCGTTATTTACGCAACTACGGGAAATCAACCGTTGTGAGCGCCTGTGCGGAAATCGTCGCACTCTTGCCGGCGGCTGGCTCGAATATCTCTCCGTCGCATGTGAATGCAACTTCGTAGTCGCCGGCGAGAAGAAAGCCGACCGTATAGTGGTACTCGGTAATCGCCTCGTCGGTAAGCAGTTCAGCTACCAATGCCGTCGCAACCGGGTCGTCCGGATCGACAACATCTCCGTCGTCGATGGCGTTCGGAGTAACGCCGTCATCGAAGACGTAGACAGACGCCGCGCAACTTTCGGTAGTTGCAAGTTCGTTGGCCACCTGTCCAGTCAGCGTCCCGACCTCGACATTGTTCACGAGCCGGATTGTCGGGCGGAGAACCACATCAGGGTCCAGACCCGGCGGCGAAGTGATCGACTGCATCAGGTCGAATTCGGCCGTGAAATCCGCCGAACCGTTGACGGGCACCGTGAAGCCGCTCACGAGCTTGAGCCCGGTTTCTGCGCCACTCGGGACATAGAGGTTGTGTGCAGTCCCGCCTGTCATGACGATGTACGATCCGTCGCCGTCGCACATGGCGCCACCGGAGTCGCCTAAACCGCCATTACTACCCAGAACGGCATCCACACCGAGTCGCATCCACTGGTAATTGCCCGCCGGCACTTCTTCGTCGAAGAGCAACGGCGCCGCGTTGTTCCCCTGAAAATCGAGCAGGTTTACTTTCTCTGCAGGATCCAGTTCGATAACGAACGGAGCGCCCGGCCCCTTCAACTCGATCTCATCGAAGGTTATGCAAACCTTTTCGGCGTCGTGAATCGGCCCATCGCTGACGGACAGCGACAACAACCCGGTCTCCGCGCCCGAATCGGATCCGCTGCATCCGCCCAGGGGCAAAAGCCCGGCTGCGAAAAATGCCAGAAGATACTGCATCCTTTTACTGTTCATGTCCGTCCCTCTGAATGAATGAAAAAAGACTTGCAGCACCAGCCGCTCGCCTGGGGAGCCGCAAACAGGTTCTGTTGCTATTGCGGCTCGCGTTTTCCCTGTGTGCATAACGACAGCCGAAGCATTTCGGCTGCGCTTCTTTGCCATAACGCCGAAGGTACGCCAGAGTTCCGCGATTAACTGTGCAATGCAGCACACAACGGGATTCGACGTTATGTAAAGGTACTGCAACCGGATGGGGTTACCGGGCGTTTGATTCCGTGGGAGCAACGCGACAGACAGGCGAACAGATTTGAGAAACGTCTTCAGCTTAAAGCGACGGCATTCGCGGCGCGATTCATTCGAGCATCTCGTCCGTCCACATTTCGATGCGCTGTACGCGGCTGCGCGCCGCCTGACGCTTTCGCTGCACGATGCGGAAGATCTGGTCCAGGATGTTTGCCTGAAGGCATTTTCCCGTTTGGGCGAGCTCAAGGAGGTCGAGTTCCAACGCGCCTGGCTTTTGAAAGTTCTGTATCACGAATTCATCGACGGTCAGCGTCGTAACCAGCGCTCGCCGCTCGCCATTGCCGCCAGAGGAATGGAGTCGCAAGAGCCTGATTCAATTGCAGCTGTTACTGCGCAGCCCGACGAGCTGGTTGATCATAATCAACGTACCGAGCGCGTGCTGTGGGCGATGAATTTTCTCAACTCCGATCAGTGCGCACTGATCGCGATGCACGACGTCGAGGGTTTCAGCATCGCTGAGCTGTGCGCGCTTACTGGCGCACCGGCCGGTACGATCAAAGCGCAACTGCACCGGACCCGCATTAAGCTGGGTCGCTTGTTATCCAATGATGCAATTGCAGAACCGAAACTCAAAGTTGTGGGTGCAAGCAATGAACTGTGATTACATGGCCGACAATATGACCGGCTTGATTACCGGCACTCTTGCCACTAGACAGGCCGCGGAGTGCAAGCGTCACTTAGCCGAGTGCGCAGCGTGCGTTGAAGCATTGCGCGGTGCCGAGGCGCTTGCCTTGTTGAAGGCTCGCGACACCGGCGATGTTCCGCTTAATCTCTTCGACGCGGTGCTGGGTGCACTAGACAATGCGCGTGAGCCGCGCCGCACCGGCCAGCGTTTCTGGCTGGGCACCGGATTCGGTGGTGCGATTGCTGCATCGTTGGTTGCTGTCGCGCTCACGCTCGGCTGGCTCCACTTTCCGGAGAGCAACGTGCCCGAGATCGCTGAACTGCGGGTTCCGCTAGGCCAACCGCACATGGTGGACCTGGCTTTTGAAACCGACCGCTCACTGCAAGGTGCCAATATCAGTATCCTGCTCGTCGGAGGAGTTGAACTCGATGGTTACGGCCAGCGACGCGAACTGATATGGACGTCGGATCTGAAAGCAGGCGTCAACAAACTTAGCCTCCCGCTTATTGCAGTCGAAGAGGGTGGGGGTCGGGTGGTCGTCCGGCTCAGCCACCCTCAAAGCGAGCAGGTATTCGTCTTCAGGCTGAAAGCCAGTGTCTGATTATGTCGAATCTTCGCAACCTATCGTTGCCTGCTGACGTTTATGAGAACAAAGATTGAGTGACTGGAAACGCAGGCGCTTAATTTTGTCTGGATAGGTCGTTATGCAAAGGACGGTAAATATCATGAACAGGAAATTTGTCTGGATCTGGACCATTGCGCTGCTCATGGGTTTTGGCAGCGCCTGGGCGCAGGATGAAGAGAGTGGCGACGAGGCTGAAACCACGATCCGGCTGATGGGTGCCGCCGAGGCCAGCCTTCCGGATGCGGTCACCGCGGATATCGTGCTTCCGGATTCCGTATCAGAGGACGCCGCAGCGGTCGAGAATGCGCAGTTCGGTATCGATGCCGCCAATGAAAATCGGCAGCGTCGCGAGGAAGGCCTCACGACGGCCGATGAGGCACGCGAGCGAAGTGCCGAGATGGCTGAAGAGGCGCTGGAGAATCGAGAGAATCGCGGACGCGGCGAGGAACGTCCCGACAGGCCCGACGTTCCTGATGTACCGGATGTCCCGACGCCTCCCATCGGCTGAAGTGCCCCGAAGAAAATGTGACAAGTGTCGCAATATCGGCCCGCCGTGCAGATTCGCGGCGGGCCGTTATGTTATGGATTAACGGCTGATCAAAAAGGTGCCTTACATGTATCGCCGTATTTTGAGCGCCTGGTTGACGATATCGGTCCTGACGCTGGCAGGCGGCGCATTTGCCGCGATCGATGACGACTGGTCAGCGGGCCAGCAGGCGTTTCAGGAAGGAAACTACGCGGCTGCATTGCTGCACTTTCAGACTTTCCGAGACGCCGGACTCGACGGTCCGGCGGTGGATTACAACATTGCGGTCTCTCAGTTCAAACTGCAACGCTACGAAGACGCCGCGCAGACATTTACAGCAATCGCAAGCCGTTTTCCAGAGATGCGCGGGCTGGCCGAGTATAACCTGGGCCTCGTGGCTCGTCGGCTCGGCGAGACAGCTGGAGCGAGAGCGCATTTCCTGCGCGCCTATGAACTAAGCTCCGATAACCGCACAATACGCGTCCTTGCATCGCGACGCTTGCGAGAGCTCGAGCCGGACGGCCGAGCAGCGTCACGCTGGACCGGTGCCATTGGAGTGCGTGCAGGACACGATGACAACGTCGCGCTGCGCGATGAGGCGGGATTACCGGCTGGCAAAACCGGTGAGAGCCCTATGAGCGACGTATTCGCCTCGATCCAGGGGCCATGGAACGGTCGCAGCGGAGTTAGACTGGACGGGAGCGCCTATCTCGTCAGGTATTTTGATGCCGATGAATTCGATCAATCCCAGCTACGCGGCGGCATCTTCTATGATTGGCGTCCCGACGACTGGCGCATCCAGGTCGGACTACATACCAGCGCCGGCACTTTGGGTGGCGATGCATTCGATCGCAAGGTAGGAGCGGACGCTTCGGTCCGCCGGTACGTGAGCGGCAATGCTTCTATCGATCTGCGATACACCTATGACGATGTCAGCGATGCGGACGTGTTGTTCTCCGGTATTGCCGGGTCTCGTCAACAAGCCGACGCCCGATACCGGTGGTACCGTGACGGCCATCGGATGCAAATTGCTTTGGGGCTGGAAACAAACGACCGGATGGATCCGGGCGTGTCTCCGAATAGAACTCGCCTTGGTGTCAGATACCGTTATCAGCCGGAAAATGGGCTGGGCTACGGCGCGAGCATCGACGTTCGAAAAAGCGACTACGACGATCTCGTCACGCCGCGTGAGGAAGATCTACTCACGCTTGGTGCCGCCTTGAGCTACGCGTTTCGCGGGGACTGGCTATTCTTGTTCGATATTCGTCATTCCGATAACGATTCAACGGATGTCAAATTCTCTTACGATCGTGCACAGATAATTCTGGGCGCCACGAAGCTCTTCTGACACCTGTACAACGGCCGACGATCATGCAGGTTGTGTACATCTCCGCCTCGGCGTGGCTTTGTTCTTGTCATTGCATTAGCTCTTCGTCCTCCCCGGGCTTCCTGCCCGGGATCAAAGTGCGCCTTGAGAAGCGTAAAGAAGCTATTCTGTAACACAGGCACATAGCTGGGGCACCCGGGGACAGGACATGCAACAGAGCAGGATTCCGGGCGTCGACAAGGTTCTGCTGTCGCTACAGGAGTTCCTGCGGCTGGAAGCGGCCGGTGGATTGTTGCTTATGGGCGCGGCGGCAGTCGCGCTCCTGATCGCCAATTCGCCGCTCGCGAGCTATTACGCGATGTTTCTCGACTTGCCGGTCGAGATCCGCGTCGGCAACTTCGACATCGCGAAGCCGCTTCTCCTGTGGGTCAATGACGGCCTCATGGCGGTATTTTTCTTCCTTGTCGGGATGGAGCTCAAGCGTGAGGTTGTGGAAGGCCATCTCTCGAGCTTGCGCCGCGCCAGTCTCCCGGCTTTCGCCGCGACGGGCGGCATGCTCGTGCCGGCGGCATTCTACCTCGCGTTCAACCGCGGCAACGCAGATGCGATGCAGGGCTGGGCCATTCCTGCGGCGACCGATATTGCTTTCGCGCTGGGCGTGCTGTCACTGCTCGGCAACCGGGTTCCACCGTCGCTCAAGGCATTTCTGCTGAGCGTCGCAATATTCGACGATCTCGGCGCCATTGTCGTAATTGCCTTCTTTTACACGGCCCAGCTCTCCGTCGTTTCTCTTGCCGTCGCGGCGGTACTGATTGCCGGCCTCGCTTACCTGAACCGATCGGGCGTCGTTCGCCCCGCTGCTTATTTCGTTCTCGGAATTCCACTGTGGATCGCTGTGCTGAAATCCGGCGTGCATGCGACGCTGGCCGGCGTCGTCCTGGCAATGTTCATCCCGCTTCGGGCGCCCGGACGACCGGATGGCCCGCCAGCGCAGGAACCGTTGCTGCACCATCTCGAGGACACCCTCCATCCCTGGGCTGCCTTCGGGGTGTTGCCGCTGTTCGCCTTCGTCAATGCAGGCGTACCCCTCAGCGGTTTATCCGTCGATGATCTGTTGCATCCCGTTCCGCTGGGCATCGTGTGCGGCCTGTTCTTCGGCAAGCAAATCGGCATTCTGGGCATGTGCTGGATCGCCGTGCGTTTGAACTTTGCTGCATTGCCTGATGGCACCAACTGGAAACTGCTGCACGGCACGACGTTGCTTTGCGGCATCGGCTTCACCATGAGCCTGTTCATCGCATCGCTCGCCTTCGAAGCAGGGGGCACGGCTTATTCCGGGCTCGAGCGTCTCGGCGTTCTGGTCGGCTCGCTGCTGTCCGGGTGCGCCGGCTACCTGCTGTTGCGTGCAACGCTAGGCAGCCCAGGTAAGGCCGCGCCGCAGACTTAGCCTGCGCGCCAGTTAACTCTGGAACCGGTTATTAAGGAGCAAAGAACAGGCTGTCGCTCTTGCATAAGGGCCGCAAGAGGCTATGTTTATGGCTATCATTCAGGATCCGGTGGTTAGCTCGTGGGAGCTGTGTTGTTTTGCGGTAACGCTACTGTTTGTCCGTCATTGACGGCAACGAAGGATGCCCAACCTTCTGGCACTTCAACGGCAGCGACCTCAAACGCCCCGTGTCTCTTCTCGCCGAGCTCGAGTCAATTTTGAAGGGAGTACGTCGTGAATAAAATCCTTTTCTCCACTGCCCTTTCGTTCGCCATCGCGGCTACGCCCGTGTCCGCGGCGGATTACTACGGTGATATCCGTCCAGTGATCGAACGAAAATGCGTGATGTGTCATTCGGAGGCGAGCGTGTCGTTTTCGTTCGAGGATCCGGAGGAAGCCTACGGCTATCGACAGGCCATCGCTTCCGCCGTTGCCGGGCGGCGCATGCCGCCGTGGCTGGCCGAAACCGGGCATCAGGAATACGTGGATGACCTGTCGCTGAGCCCGGAAGAGATGCGCTCGTTCAGCGACTGGGAGAACGCCGGCTTTCCCCGAGGCGAGTTCGGCGAGCGCGAGGTCGCCAAGGCACTTTACATGCCGTTCTCGGCCGATCTCGTCGTAGATGTATTGCCGGGAGAGTCGTACCAGCCGAACACAAAGCGCGTCGACGACTACCGATGCTTTGTCGTGGACTGGCCAGGCAATGAGCCGGTGTATATCACCGGCTTTCGCGCACGTCCCGGCAACCGTAAAATTGCGCACCACCTGGTGCTGTTCGCTGCGACGGTGGAAGTAGCTGACCGCTTCAAGGCGATGGAGAACGACGAAGCCGGCAAGGGTTACCAGTGCTTCGGCGGCGCCGTACCCGATCGCTTTGCCGATGACACTGAACGCGAGGCGTACGAGAAGCAGTATCCGGACGGAATCAGGGAACTCAGCAACAACAGTTTCTGGCTTGCGCACTGGGCGCCAGGCATGGATGGCTATGTCTTCCCGGAGGATACGGGCATTCGCATGCAGCCGGGCATGGCCTTGATCGTTCAGATGCACTACTACTCGGGCTTCGCGACGGGAGAGCTCGATTCGGACACGAAAATGGAATTCATGCTCAGCGATAACGTGCCGAAGCCGGCATTCTACTTGCCTTTGACCCGCTTCGACTGGCTATACGGAGAGCAGAATGGTTCGATGGTCATCCCCCCGGGCCAACGCAGCACCTATGAAGAATCCATCGAACTCGACAGGCTCGAGGAGCTGGCGGCGGCTATTACAGACATGCCGCAAGACGATATCGATGCCATGGAAGTGCATTCAGCCAACCTGCACATGCACGGTTACGGCTCGTCCGGCATCATCAGCGTGATCGATCGGAATGGCCGTGAAGAAACCCTGCTTTCCGTGCCCCGCTGGAATCTTGGCTGGCAACGCGATTTCACCTTCGTGAAACCCAAGGTGTTTGAGCGCGAGGTGTGGTCCGATACTCGCATCCGTGTTCAGTGCACGTTTGAAAACCCGAACGACGAACCGGTGTTCGGCGGATTCGGCTCGGATGAAGAGATGTGCTTCAACTTTTCCTATGTCGCGGTAGTGCCGGAAGACAGGGACAAAGATGCTCCCTGAACAGCGCGAATCCGCGGCCCTCGATTGTGAGGCAGTCATAATCGGTGCAGGAGTCGCCGGACTGTGCGCGCTGTACCGGCTGCGGGAACAGGGAGTCTCTGTGCGCGGGTACGAACGCGCAAGCAACGTCGGTGGCGTCTGGTACTGGAACCGCTATCCTGGCGCACGTTTCGATTCGGAAAGCTACACCTATTGCTACTCGTTCTCCCAAGCACTTCTTGATGAATGGGACTGGCAGGAGAGTTTCGCCGCTCAGCCGGAGATCCTCAGTTACCTCAATCACGTCACGGAAAGATTCGACCTGCGCCGCGACATCTCCTTCAACACGGGGGTCACGGGCGCCCACTTCGACGGCCAGTCCGGGGCGTGGTTGATCGACTCCGATCGCGGTCAGCAAGTGAGAACGCGCTACCTCATTACTGCAGTCGGCAGTTTGTCTGCGTACCAGACTCCGGATATAGACGGCATCGGCAACTTCGACGGCGAGATATTTCACACGGCGCGCTGGCCGCACGACGGAGTGAGTCTGTCCGGCAAGCGAGTCGGCGTCGTAGGCACAGGGGCAACCGGTGTGCAGGTCATCCAGACCATTGCCAGAGAGGTTGCTCAACTCACCGTTTTCCAGCGTACTGCCAACTTCTGCGTGCCGCAGCGCAATTCGCCACTCGACGATGACCAACGACGGAAAATAAAGCGCGACTACCCGGCCATATTGAAACGCTGCCGCGAAACCTACGGCGGCTTCATACACGGCTTTGACCCGCGCTCGGGGGTTGAGGTCTCGGCGGATGAGCGCCAGAAAACTTTTGAGGCGCTTTGGCAACAACCGGGCTTCGCGTTCTGGTTAGGCAACTTCATGGATCTCCTGACGAACGCCACCGTCAACCGCCATGCCAGCGATTTCCTCAGAACAAGGATCCGCGAACGCGTGCGCGATCCCGATACTGCACGCAAACTGCTGCCCAAGCATCCCTTCGGTACCAAACGCGTGCCCTTGGAGAACGGCTATTACGAGGTCTACAACCGCGACAACGTGCACCTCGTGGATCTGCGAGAGACGCCCATCGAGCGTATTACACAGACGGGGATAAAGACCACGGCGGACGAGCATGGTCTGGACATCATTA
>Ga0299913_10000759_pt1 | contig 21774 bp, 20 predicted proteins | sample RVTome_9_FD_201360 | JGI IMG/M metagenome (GOLD analysis project Ga0299913, IMG submission 201360) | Soil microbial communities from uranium-contaminated site in the Upper Colorado River Basin, Wyoming, United States - RVT155D38 (version 2) ... | reverse complement strand
CGGGATCGACGACATCCGCGAGATCCGGGAGCACGTCGTGCTCCAGCCGGTCGAAGGCCGCTTCAAGGTCTACATCCTCGACGAGGCGCACCAGCTCACGGACGCGGCCTGGAACGCGCTGCTCAAGCTGATCGAGGAGCCGCCGCCGCACCTCGTCTTCGTCTTCTGCACGACCGAGCTGCACAAGGTGCTCCCGACCGTGCGCTCCCGCTGCCAGACCTTCCTCTTCGCGCGGCCTCGCCTCGCGGAGCTGACGAAGCTCCTGCACCGGGTCGCCGACGGCGAGGGGATCGAGGCGCCCGACGCGGCGCTCTCCCTGATCGCCAGGAGCTCCCGCGGAAGCTTCCGCGACGCTGTGTCGACGCTCGACCAACTGGCGGCGGCAACCGACGGGAAGGTCACCGTCCAGGCCGTCCTCCAGCTGCTCGGCGCGGTGGACGAGGAGGCCCTCTTCCGCCTCTGCGACCTGATCGTCGACCGCGACACCGCGGGCCTGCTCGCGTTCGTCGAAGAGCTCGCCGACCAGGGCCAGGACCTCGCGCGGCTCGTCAACGACCTCCTGGAGCACCTGCGCCACCTGCTCCTCGTCCAGCACATGGGCGAGGTGCCCGATTCGCTGCCGGTCACCCCGGAGACGCGCGAACGCCTGCGCTCGCAGGCCAACCAGCTGGCCGAGGCCGAGGTGCTGCGGCTGATCGACCTGCTGCACGTCGCCGTCGACGACGTCCGCCAGGGCGGCGACCCCCGGCTCCCGCTCGAGCTCGCGCTCGTCAAGGTGACGCGGCCCGGCGCCGACCTCTCCCGCGAGTCCACGGCCTACCGGCTGGAGCAGCTGGAGACGCGCCTGCGGGGCGAGGCCCCGCGGCCGGCGCCTGCGGCGGCAGCGCCGGTCGCCGACGGCGACGACCTCGAGCCCCGGGCGGCGGCCGAGCCCGCCGGCGAGGGCCCGCCGGTTGACCTGGGCGAGATCCAGGCGGCCTGGAAGCAGTCCATTCTCCCGACGGTCTCCGAGCGGTCGATCCCCACCGGCTCCGTGCTGGCCGAGGCGAAGCCCGTCGCCCTCGACGGCGACCGGCTCGTCCTCGAGTTCCCGCCAGCCGCCTCGTTCCACCGCGGCCTCGCCGAGGAGCCGAAGAACGCGAACGTCATCGCGGCCGTCCTCCACGAGGTCACCGGGCGGCGGCTCGCCGTGGCGTTCGAGCTCGGCGAGGGCGCGCCCGCCGAGGAGGCCGAGGTCGAGGACGAGCCGGCCACCGAGGAGGAGATCATCGCACTCGTGCAGACGACGTTCGACACCCGCAAGCTCGAGAAGGAAGGCGACTAGATGTCCATGGACATGAACAAGATGATGCGCCAGGTGCAGCAGATGCAGGCCGACATGCTCAAGGCGCAGGAGGAGCTGGCCAACGAGCGCGTCGAGGCCTCCGTCGGCGGCGGCATGGTGACCGTGACGGCCAGCGGCTCCGGCGAGATCGTCGGCGTCAAGATCGCCCCGGACGCGATCGACCCCGACGATCCCGAGACGCTCGAGGACCTCGTCCTCGCCGGAGTCAACGAGGCGCTTCGCAACGCGCAGGACCTCGCGCAGTCGAAGCTCGGCGGCGTCGCGGGCGACCTGAAGGGACTCGGCCTCCCCGGCCTGTAGAACTACGGGCTGAACCGTGTTCAGCCCCGTCGTCGAGAACCTGATCGCGCAGCTCTCCCGCCTGCCCGGGATCGGCACCCGGACGGCGCAGCGGCTCGCGTTTCACCTGCTCCGCGTGCCCGAGGAGGAGGCGCTCGCGCTCGCCGAGGCGATCCGCGAGGCGAAGGAGCGCATCGGCTTCTGCCGCGAGTGCGGGAACCTGACCGAGGAGGAGCTCTGCGTCGTCTGCCTCGACGAGCGGCGCGACAGGACGCTCGTCTGCGTCGTCGAGCAGCCCGCCGACGTGCTCTCACTGGAGCGCACGCACGAGTACCGCGGCGTCTACCAGGTGCTCGGCGGCGCGCTCTCGCCGCTCGACGGCGTCGAGCCGCAGCACCTGCGGATCGACGAGCTGCTCGCGCGCGTGGAGCGGAACGGCGTCCAGGAGGTCGTGCTCGCCACCAACCCGAACATGACCGGCGAGGCCACGGCCGCCTACATCGCCGACCGGCTCCGCGGGAAGACGCGCGTGACGCGCCTGGCCAGCGGCCTGCCCGTCGGGGGCGACCTCGAGTACGCCGACGAGGTGACCCTGGGGCGGGCGCTCGCGGGGCGTCGGGAGATGTGAACGGGAGGAGCGGCGAAGCCGCCCCTCCCTCCCCGTCTCAGCCTGTGCGGCTCACGCCGCCGCTGAGACCGATCGTGACTTGCATTCCACGGCGGGGTCTGTATAGAGTGCTCGCGTTGAACCGGGCGGCCTTCGGGTCGGCCGGTTCAACATTTTAACGGCCCGGATGCCTGCGGGCCGGCGTCTTAGAGTTCCTGACGAAATGAGGTCTCGTCGCCGGGTGCGATGGTCGTTCCGAGGCAAGGACGCAGAGAGCGTTCGTATCCGCAGGGATACGGGCGCGACCGAGGACGCTGTCTCGGGGCGAGCAGCGCGGCCCGGCGGCACAGCACCTCATTGCGTTAGGAGCTCTTAGTACCATTTACACATGGCGAGCTCCGCGACTGCGGCGGCGGCGGACCCGGAAGACCTCTTCGCACCGGACGTCATCGCCGACCCGTACACGTACTTCGGCCGGCTGCGGGAGACCGATCCCGTCCACTGGAACCCGCGCGCCGAGATGTGGATCCTCACGCGCCACGAGGACCTCGTCTGGCTACTCCGCCACCACGAGCTCTTCTCCTCGGCGGTGATCAGCACCGACACGCGGCCGCCGCATCCGCCGATCGACCCCGCGGACCGGCCGCTCTTCGAGGAGGTGCGGGAGTTCCGCGCCGACCAGCTCGTCGAGAAGGACCGGCCGCCGCATCAGTCGATGCGGGCCGCCGTCCACGAGTACTTCACGCCGCAGGCGATGGAGAGCTGGCGGCCGTTCGTGCGCCGGGCCGTCGGCGAGCTCCTGGACGAGGTCGAGCCGCAGGGCAGGATGGACGTCCTCGAGGCGCTCGCCGCGCCGCTCCCCGTGCGCGTGATCACGCAGATGATGGGCGTGCCCGAGGAGGACCGCGACCACCTGCGCGACCTGGCGGACAAGCTCCTCTACATCAACCGCGGCGAGCCCGACCGGATGCGGCATCTCATGAAGGGCATCGAGGGGATGATCGAGTACGTCTCCCCGAAGGTGGACGAGCGCGCCGCGGCGCCCGGGGACGACTTCATCTCCGTGCTCGCGCAGGCGGAGAAGGAAGGCGTCTTCACGCGCCACCAGGTGCTCGTGAACACGGCGCTCCTCCTCTTCGCCGGGCACGAGACGACGATGAACCTCATCTGCAACGGGACGCTCGCGTTCATCCGCCATCCCGACCAGTGGGAGCGGCTGCGCGCCGACCCGGAGGGCCTCGCCCGCCTCGCCACGGAGGAGTGCCTGCGCTACGACCCGCCGGTGAAGTCGACCCAGCGCATCGCGGCGGAGGACGTCGAGCGGCGCGGGAAGACGATCAGGAAAGGCGACCGGCTCCGCTGGTTCATGGCCGCGGCCAACCGCGACCCGCGGGTCTTCGAGGATCCCGACCGGTTCGACATCGGACGTCAGCCGAACACGCACGTCTCGTTCGGCGCCGGGATCCACTATTGCCTCGGCGCCTCGCTCGCGCGCGTCGAGGGGCAGGAGGTGTTCCGCGCCCTCGCCGAGCGGTTCCCCGCGCTCCGGCTCGGGGTCGAGCCCGAAGAGCTCTCCTACCAGCCGAGCATCCAGTTCCGCTCGCTCGCCTCGCTCCCCGTCGCCTGGAACTGATGGGGCTCAAGATCACCGTCGACCACGGCCTCTGCGTCGGGAACGCGCAGTGCGTGGGCCTCGCCCCGGAGGTCTTCCGGCACAACGAGAACCGCCAGTCCGAGGTCGTCGACCCGGACGCCGCGCCCGGCGAGCTCGTCCTGCGCGCCGCGGGCTACTGCCCGACGGGCGCGATCGAGGTCGCGGACGCCGAGACCGGCGAGATCCTCTTTCCCTAGCGAGTCCCGCGCCGCCTGCGGCGGCACGAACCCCTGGGGTCAGATCTTGCAATCGAGCAGGGGCCATGTCCGTGCTGCGATGCAAGATCTGACCCCAGCACGTCGCCAAGCCCCACGGCGCGCCAGGAGCCGGCCGGTGAGGGCTCGGCGGCTGCTTGCGCACGCCGCCGCTGATGCGGGTTTGCGACGTCCTCCACCGACGCGGGCCCCGCGGGGTCAGATCTTGCAATCGCGCTGCGGACATGTCCCTGCTGCAATGCAAGATCTGACCCCGGGGTTCTGGCGCCAGGCGCGTCCGTACAATCGGGCCATGACCGAGACGGCATTCGAGACGCTGCCCGAGCTCGAGTCCTCGGAGACGCGCGTCGGCGCGAGCACCGTGGTGATGAAGTTCGGGGGAACGTCCGTCGCCGACCCGGAGAAGATCCGGCGCGTGGCGTCGCGGCTCGTGGCGACCAAGCGGGCGGGCTCGCGGGTCGTCGCCGTCGTCTCCGCGATGGGCTACCACACCGACGAGCTGCTCGAGCTGGCTCACCGGGTCTCGCCGCGGCCGAAGCCGCGCGAGCTGGACATGCTCATCTCGGTCGGGGAGCGGATCTCCTGCGCCCTCGTGGCGATGGCCATCTCCGACCTGGGAACCGACGCGATCTCCCTGACGGGCTCGCAGGCCGGGATCGTCACGGACACCGTGCACGGGAAGGCCAAGATCGTCGAGGTCAAGGCTCACCGGATCCACCGGGAACTGGACGAGGAGCGCATCGTCCTCGTGGCCGGCTTCCAGGGAGTCTCCACGGAGTACGACGTGACCACCCTCGGCCGCGGCGGCTCCGACACGACCGCCGTCGCGCTCGCCGCCGCGCTCGGCGCCGACGCGTGCGAGATCTACACGGACGTCGACGGCGTCTTCACCGCCGACCCGCGCGTCGTCCCCGACGCGCAGAAGCTCCACGCCGTCAGCTACGAGGAGATGCTGGAGATGGCGGCCTCGGGCGCGAAGGTGCTTCAGCTACGCTCGGTCGAGTTCGCCCGCAACCACGGCGTCATGGTGCACGTCCGCTCGACGTTCACCGAGGAGCCGGGGACCTGGATCAGGGAGGAGGACGAGCGGATGCTGGAGAAAGCGTTGATCTCGGGCGTGACGCACACGGTCGAGGAGGCGGTGTACGAGGTGGACGGCGTCCGCCCCGCCGACCTCTTCGAGGCGCTCGCGGCCGCCGAGGTGAACGTGGACACGATCATCCAGATGGACGCGCGCATCGTCTTCTCCGCCCCGCTCGAGGACCGCCACCAGGCCGAGCAGGCGCTCACCGGCCTCGGAGCCGGCTTCGCCGAGAAGCTCGACCTCGGCAAGGTCAGCGTCGTCGGCGCCGGGATGAAGAGCCACCCGGGCGTCGCCGCGCAGACCTTCGCCACGCTCCGCGAGCTGGGCGTCGAGCCGACCTTCGTCGCGACCTCCCCGATCAAGATCGCCTTCTACGTGCCGCAGGAGTCCGTCGAGCAGGCCGTGCGGGCGCTCCACGCCGTCTTCGACCTCGCCTCCCCCGAGGCCGAGAGGCCCCACCACCATGGCTGAGGTCCGGATCGGGGTCGTCGGCGCCACCGGCGCCGTGGGCACCGTCACGCTCGGGCTGCTCGCCGAGCGCGGGTTCGGGGACGTGCGGGCATTCGCCTCAGCGCGCTCGGCCGGCCGTGCCGTCTCCTTCGGCGACCGCGAGCTGCCCGTCGAGGAGGCGACGCCCGAGGCGCTCGCCGCCGGCGGCCTCGACCTCGTCTTCTTCTCGGTCGGCACCGACGCGAGCCGCGAGCTCGTCCCGCACGCCGTCCGCGGGGGCGCGGTGGTCATCGACAAGTCCGACGCCTACCGGCTCACCGACGGGATCCCACTCGTGGTCGCTGGCGTGAACGACCGCGTCCTCAACGGCGAGACGATCGTCGCCAACCCGAACTGCTCCGCGCTGCAGCTCACGTGCGTCCTCCAGCCGCTGCGCGAGGCCGCCGGCCTCGCGCGCGTGCGCCTGGCGACCTACCAGTCCGCCTCGGGCGCGGGCGACGCCGGGATCGAGAGGCTGCGGGCGATCGGCCCGGCCGAGGGGAACCTCGGGATGGACTGGGAGCTCGACGGCGAGGAGTTCTCCGAGGAGTGGAAGCTCCGCGCGGAGACGCGCAAGATCCTCGAGCTGCCGGAGCTGCCGCTGCACGCGACCTGCGTGCGGGTGCCGGTCCTCGTCGGACACGCGCAGGCGGTGTGGCTGGAGACGGAGTCGCCCCTCAGCCCGGACGAGGCGCGCGAAGCGCTGGTCGCATCCGACCAGGTCGAGCTGGCCGACCTCCCCACACCCGCGGACGCCGCCGGCCGTGACCAGGTGCTCGTCGGGCGGATCCGCCGCGACACGGCCGGCGACGGCCTTGCGCTTTGGATCGTGAACGACAACCTGCGCAAGGGCGCGGCGCTGAACGCCGTCCAGATCGCCGAGCTCCTGCTCGCACGCAGGCTGCTAGCGGCGTGAACCCGAGGCAGGACGACGTTTCGTCGTCGCGGCGTCCTGGGTGAGTGCGATGCAAGGACGCAGGGCGCGCTCGTAGCCGGAGGCTACGGGCGCAACCGAGGACGCCGCAGCGCGCCGCCCAGGGCGGCGCGACGGCACAAGGCTTCGTTCAGCCTCGGGTTCTGAGCCGCTGCGCCAGGCCGGCAGCAGCGAGGCCCGTGAGGGCGACCGTCGCCCCGAGCTCCGCGAGCCACCAGTTGCCGAGGTGGTGGCCCGACGCGCGGCAGTTGACCGCCAGCACGATCCCCAGCGGGCCGGCGAGCGCGGCGAGGCCGAAGCCGACCTTCGAGACGACGGGCCCGATCGCGACCGCGCCCAGGAGCATGAGCAGCAGCACCGTGGAGACGGTCGTCGCCCAAACGGGGGTGGTCATGCCGTGCTCGGGCTCCGGCTGGAACGCGAGCACGACGGCGTAGAAGGCGAGCCAGCTGCCGGCCAGCAGCGCTCCGGGAACCCGCGGCAGCAGCGCGCGCCTGACGGGCTTCTCGCCGAGCGCGGGAGCCGCCCAGAGCTCCTCCAGTGCCTGTAGCTCGTCCGTCCGCTCCCGTGTCGTCGGCACCATGGCCTACCTCCCTAGGGTCGCCTCCGTCCTAGGGTAGCGTGTCCGCCGTGGCGCGCACCACCGGCGAGCTGCTCCAGAAGGCCGTCCGCCTCGCGCGGGAGAACGCGGAGGCGGGCCAGCATCCGTTCGGCGCGCTCGTCGCCCGTGACGGCGAGGTGCTCTCCACCGGCGTCAACACGACACTCCGGGACGCCGACCCGACCGCGCACGCCGAGGTCTCGGCCCTCCGGAACGCCGGCACCGCCGACCTCACCGGCGCGACACTCGTCTCCAGCTGCGAGCCGTGCCCGCTGTGCCAGGCGGCGGCGGCGCTCGCCGGGATCACGCGCGTCGTCTACGCCGCGCCGAAGGAGACCGCGGCCGCCGCCGGGTTCGAGCTGGGGGCCACCGCCGCGCGGATGCAGGAGCTGCTGCGCTCCGCAGGACCGGTGGAGATCGAGCTCGTCCCGACCCCCGGGGCCGAGGAGCCCTTCGAGGGCTTCTCGCCAGGCGCCGGCCCGAACCCGGTGCGCGAGCTGCGCGTCGCGCTCACGCTCGACGACTACGAGCAGGCGGTCGCCTTCTACCGCGACGTGCTCGGCCTGCCCGTGCGGCTGGCCTGGGACGAGCCCGAGGGGAGCGGCACCATCCTCGACGCGGGGCGCGCCACCCTGGAGCTCCTCTCCGTGAGCCAGGCCGAGCTGATCGACCGCGTCGAGGTCGGGCGGCGCGTCGCCGGCCCGGTTCGGCTGGCGCTCGAGGTCGAGGACTCGCGGCGGACGGCGGAAGCGCTGGTCGCGGGCGGCGCCGAGCTGGTCGCCCCCGCGACGGAGACCCCCTGGGGCGACCTGAACGCGCGCGTCCGTGCGCCGGACGGCATGCAGCTCACACTCTTCACGCCGGCCGACTAGCGGTCGAGCAGGCCGAACGAGAGCCGGCGCAGACGAGCGCTACCTTCTCGGTCTACGGCCGCTGCGGCACCGGCGCGGGCACCAGGGCGTCCTTCACCTTCCGCCAGGCGCGGGCGGTCAACCCGTCCTCCACGGTGACGAGCCCGCCGAGCTCGAGCCGCGCGAGGCAGACGTCCCCCTGCCAGCGGACGGGGTAGAAGCCGAAGTCGGCCAGGAAGTCCGCGGGGAACACCGTCCGGTGGACGAGCACCCGCGCGTAGCTCGTCTCCCCCTCGGGATAGCGGTAGCCGAACGTCTCGATCGCCTTGATCCCGCGGTCCCGCACCTCGCCGATCGCCGCCAGGAAGAGGCTCTGGAGCACCCAGGGCGAGGAGACATCGACCAGGTAGGCGCACGTCACCAGCACCGCGTCGGCGGAGGGCGGCCCGGCCGGCAGCGCGGCCGCGCGCGGGAACTGGCCCGACGGGCCGTACTGGACGAAGCCGAGCAGGCGGTCGCCCTCGGCCTGGTAGAGCGTCCCCCACGCTCCCCAGTCCTCCTCCATCCGCTCGGCCCAGCGTTCCTTCTCCACCGCTCGCCCGCGGGTCTGCCAGAAGACGCAGTCGACGCACACGCCCGGGGCGTCCCCGAGCGACGCCCGCGTGACCGGCGAGAGGCGGTAGGCCATTCCCGGGCCGAGTCTACTCCCCGCTTCGCAGCGTGAGGATCGTGGCCTCGGGCCGGGCGAGGAAGCGGAAGGGGACGAAGCTCGTGCCGAGGCCGCGCGACACGTGGAGCGTCCCCTGGGGAAGCTCGAAGACGCCCTCCCAGTACGGGGCGCGCAGGTGCTCCAGCCGCACCTTGCCGCCCGGCGTCGGGATGCAGATCTGGCCGGCGTGGAGATGCCCGGCGAGGACGAGGTGGAACTCGCCCGGCGCTAGCGTCCGCACCTCGTCCGGAAAGTGCACGAGGAGGATGCGGAGGTCGGTGGCCGGGTCGGCGAGCGGGCCGTGCGGCTCGAGATGCCGGCGCGGGTCTCCGCCGGCGACCTGGATCCTCCGCCTGCCGTGCTCGACGACGACGGACTCGTGGTCCAGGAGCACGGCCTCGTCGACAGCGCTCAGGTCGGCCGGACGGCTGAAGGGGTCCCGCGTCGAGGCGACATCGTGGTTCCCGAGGACGGCGAACGTGCCGTGGCGGGAGCGGAGGCGGCCGAGCTCGCGCGCCAGGGTCCGCACTCCCCGCTGCCGGCTGACGAGGTCGCCGGTCACCGCCACGAGGTCGAGGTCCAGCCCGTCCGTCCAGTCGACCGCCTTGCGGAGCGCCCGGCCGTTCAGCGAGACGGTGCCGAGGTGGAAGTCCGAGATGTGAAGGACGCGGAAGCCGTCGAGCTCCGGCGGCAGCCCGCGGACAGGCGTGTCCCGCTCCAGGTACTCCACCCACTGGGCCTCGAAGAGCGCCCATGCGAGCCCGGCCGCCGCGACCAGCGCGACGGCGGCGAGAAGCCAGGCCATCTAGCTGCGCTCGAGCTCGCGCCGGAGCTGCGCGGCCTGCCGGCGCGAGCCGCCGTTTTGGGAAGCGTGCTGCGCGGCACCTCGCCGGCGCGAAGCCAGGAAGGCGGCCGCGCCGGCGGCGAGCAGTGTCAGGGCGAGGAGACGCCTGGCCATCGCGCAGGATTGTAGTGCCGGTCCCGGCGCCGGCCCCGGGGTTGACCGGGCGGGGGCAGCGGGCTAGCTTGGCCCACATGGCACAAGCCCTGGGCGACTCGCGGCGCTGGCCCCGCGTGAGGAGACGAGACGCCCCGCAACGACCTCCGGCCACGCTCGAGGAGCTGCTCGCGGCCGACCGCTGGCTCAGGCAGGCACGCGACCCGGAGCTGAACAAGGCGCTCGGCTACGTCAGGGCCGCCGTTGCGGAGATCCGACGGGTCCTCGCCCTTCCCTCCGACGAGCTCTCGCTCTGTACGCCGGAGATCAAGGCGCGGCTCCGCGACACGCTCGATCAGCCCGTCGGATCGCTCACGATCGACTCGGCCTGGGAGCTGTACACCGATCTGAAGGGAATGCTGCCGTTTCTCGGCAACTCGGCCGACGTCGCGTCACGGCTCGACCACGAGGCGGAGCGCGGGACCGACACGTCGCGCTGGCATCCCTGGTCCCAGCACTTCAGCGCCGACGAGCTGCAGCGCCTGCGCGAGAACTACGACCACGATCCGGCGGACCCACGGCTGCACGGAAAGGCTGCGACCAAGCTGTCGTTCCTCTATGCACGCCGCGCCGAGGCCGGACGCGAGCGGCGCGCCAAGGCAGCACAGAAGCGCCGCTACCTCAACGTCCTCGGACCTGTCCTCCTGGTCCTGCAGGTCGGCCTCGTACTCGCGATCGATGCTGCTGCCGGCACGGAGGAGGTCTGGAAGCAGATCTTCGTCGCCGGGACGGCCGGCGCGCTCGGGGCGACCCTCGCCGGGACGATGAAGATCCGGGACGACCTTCGCGAGCTGGACGACCTCCGCTCGTTCTGGCCCGCCATGCGAGTGCAACCGCTGGTCGGCGCGACGGCCGGCCTGATCGTGCTCCTCGTCATCGAGACCGGCACGCTCGACGGTGGCGGCGAGTCGGGGAGCTGGGCCGGACGCGCGCTGGTCGCCTTCGCCGCCGGATTCTCGGAGCCGTTCTTCCTCGGCCTCGTCCAGCGAGTCGCCGTCGTCCCCGACCGGAAGGAAGAGGCCGTCGAGCCCGTTCCTCCCGAGGACGAGGAGACCGCCTCGGCCAAGACGAGCTAGGAGGTCTGGCGAAACTAGGGCGCCCGGAGCTTCTCCAGGACCGGCTCGACCGAGACCACGTGGCGCTTGAACTTGAGCTCCGAGTCCTCCAGCCCGGCGGCCACTCCGACGAGCTGCGAGAGGTGGAGGATCGGCATCTGGAAGGTCTCGCCGGTCTGCGCCTCGAGCTTCGACTGCCAGGCGTCGAGGGAGAGGTGGCAGAGCGGGCACGGCGTCACCATCGCATCGGCGCCGGCCTCGATCGACTGGCGGATCGGCTGGACGAGCTCGCCGAGCGCCGTCTCCTCGCGGGCCTGGATGATCGGGAAGCCGCAGCACTTGATCTTGGCCGGGTAGTCGATCGCCTCGCCGCCGCAGGCCTCGATGATCGCCTCGAGCGTGTGCGGGCGGTCGGGATCGTCGACGCCGAGGAGCTTCGACGGGCGCAGGATCTGGCAGCCGTAGAAGGGCGCCACCTTCAGGCCCTTGAGGCCCTTGTGCGCGATGCCCTTGAGCTTCTCGTAGCCGTCGCCCTCGCTGATCATCCAGAGGAGGTGCTTGACCTCGACGCCGCCCGAGTACGGCGGTGCGCCGACCTTCTCCAGGTTCTCGCTGACGCGGACGCGCAGGACGTCGTCCTGCTGGAGCGCATGGTTCGCCTGGCGCAGGTTGAGCGTGCAGACGTTGCAGATCGTCATCAGCGTGTCGCACCCCGTCGCCTCGGCGTAGGCGAGGATGCGCGCGTTCAGGTGGAGGTAGTAGTCGGGCTCGGCCTCGTGGATGTCGCCGGCCCCGCAGCAGGTGACCGCCTCGAGCTCCTCCAGCTCGATCCCGAGCTTGGGGACGAGCGCCTGCGTCGAGATGTCCAGCTCCTTCGCCGAGAGCGAGGCGAGGCAGCCCTTGTAGTAGGCGACCTTCATTCCGCCGCCTCCGGCGGGATCTCGCCGCCGTGCTCGAGCCGTGCGAGCGCCTTCTCGGCCTGGACGATGCCGGCGGCGCCGTCGCGCTTCTCCGCCTTGACGACCTCGAAGAGCGCGCGCGCCTCCTGCACGTTCTTGGCCACGTGCGGGATGAGCGGCACCTTGCCGCGCCGGAAGAGCGTCAGCGCGAACTTCGTCTCCTTGAGCGCGCCGAGGATGCCCTGCGTCTTGGGCACGAGCTCGGTCTCGCGCAGCCAGCCCGTCGACTTCGCCGAGTGGACGAACCAGAGGGCGTGCTTCGCGCCCATGTCGCGGTCGATGCCGAGCCGGATCGACTCGGCGCCGAGCTTGGCGATCGCGTCGCGCGGGTCGACCCCCTTGGGGCAGCGCTCGTTGCAGAAGTAGCAGCGGGTGCAGTCCCAGATCCCGTGCTCGTCGTTGTAGCGCTCGAGCCGCTCGACCTCGACCTGGTCGCGCGGGTCGCCGACGAAGCGGAAGCCCTTGGCGAGCGCCGCCGGCCCGAAGAACTCGGGGTCGGACTCCATCGAGTTGCACTCGGAGACGCAGCAGCCGCACATGATGCAGAGCGCCTCCTTCTGGATCGGCGCCATCTCCTCGGGCGAGACGAGGAACTCCTTCTCCGGCACGTCGAGGTAGCCGGTCTCGACCCAGGGCTTCATGTTCTTGACCTTCGTCCAGAAGGGGTTCATGTCGACGACGAGGTCCTTGAGGACCGGCATGTTGCCCATGGCCGAGATGACCGGGACGTGCCCGCGGTCGACGATCGGCTTCATGCGCTCCTTGCACGCCAGGACCGCGCGGCCGTCCATGCGCATGCCGCAGGAGCCGCAGATCATCATGCGGCAGCTCTTCCGGTACGCGAGCGAGCCGTCCACCTGGTCCTTGACGATGTCGAGCACGTCGAGCAGGCAGGCCCACTCGGGCGCCTCGACCTCGTAGCGCCCGAGCACGCGCTCCCCCGTGTCCGGGTCGAACCTCCAGATCTTCAGCGCGACGTCCACCGTGCTCCTTCCTCCGCTACGGCCTGATCAAATCATTCATGGCGGCTACCTGCCCGGGGGGAGGCGCCTGGGCGTTCACGGCGACGCCGAAGTCGAAGAGCTCCGTGGTCACCGTCGCGCTCGTCCCGTCGGGCCCGAAGCCGTGCTCGTGGTACAGGCGCCGGATGAGCCCGTCGCCGTCGACCCAGACCTCCGCCGGGATGAAGTCGAGGCCCAGCCGTTCGCGCAGCGCCTGCACGTAGGCACTCCATTCGGCCTCCTTGCCGGGCGGGGCCCGGCCCTCCAGCAGGCCGAGGTCGACCACTGCCCGGTAGCGCGTCGTGGGAACGCCGCGGATCTCCTCCTCGGAGATCCTCGTGACGCCGGGCCCGATCGCGCCCAGCCAGAGCAGGTACTGGGACGGGTCGGCTTGGCTGCCCTGGACGAGCGGGCCGAAGTCGATCCCCGTGGCGTCCGCGACGTTCTGCAGATCGAGGCGGATCCAGCGCTGGCCGCCCGGGAGGGCGCCCGGCGGAAGGCGGTAGTAGACCGACGTGTCCACGAAGATCGCCTCGGACTCTCCGCCGAACCCTCTCTCCTCGCCCTCCAGCAGCTGGAGCGTCATCGTGCCCCGCCGCCGCTCGAAATCGAAGGCGCCTTCGCCGCTGAACCGCGTCTGTCCCTGCTCCGGGCTCCGGACGAGCACGCTCGTCGCGACCCGGGCGCTCCGCGCCGCCGCCGTCTCGCCCGCCGCCTCCGCGAGCAGCGCCGGGTCGGCCGTCTCCCCCGCGGCGGCCGGCTGGGTCGTCGCGGGAGCCGGCTCTTCCTCCGCGCCGGTCGAGGTCGGCTGGGCCGGCGCGGACGTGGTCGCCGTCGTGGCGCCCGTCGTCTCCTCGTCCTCCCCGCTGCACGCGGCCAGAGCGAGGGCGAGCGCCGCCCCCAGCACCGCTGCGACGCCCCGGCGTCCCATGACCTAGTACTTTCGCTCCTGCGGTTCCCATTTCGTCACCCGCACCGGCGCCCAGCTCAGCTGCGGGCGGCCGTCCGCCCAGGCGACGAGCGTGTGCTTCATGAAGTTGGCGTCGTCGCGGTCGGGGTAGTCGAACGGGCGCGCGTGGGCGCCGCGGCTCTCCTTGCGGGCGAGCCCTACCTAGACCATGCAAGCCGCCAGCTCGAGCAGGAAGCCGAGCTCGAGCGCCTGCGTCAGGTCGCTGTTGAAGACGTCGCCCTTGTCCTCGACGACGACGCGCTCGTAGCGCTCGCGCAGGCCCGCGATGATCTCGCCCTGCGCGAGCATCTGCTCCTCGCGCCGGAAGACGCCGAAGTTCTCGTGCATCGTCGAGGCCATCTCGTCGCGGATCGAGTGCGGGCGCTCGCCCACGGAACGGTCGAGCAGCTCCCTGAGCTCGCGCTCGGCGTCGGCGAGGGCGGCCTCGGGCGGCGCCACGACCGTGTTCGCCAGGGCCCACTCGGCGGCCGCCTGCCCGGCGCGGCGCCCGAAGGTGATCGTCTCCATGAGCGCGTTCCCGCCCAGGCGGTTGGCACCGTGGACGGAGACGCAGGCGCACTCGCCCGCGGCGTAGAGCCCCTCGAGCACGGTCTGGCCCTCGAGGTCGGTGTCGACGCCGCCCATGTGGTAGTGGGAGCCCGGCCGAACCGGAATCGGCTCGTGGATCGGGTCGACCCCGGCGAAGACCATCGAGAGCTCGCGCGTCCCGTGCAGGCGCTCGATGATCTTGTCCGCGCCGAGGTGGCGCAGGTCGAGGAGGACGTTGCCGTCGACGCCGCGGCCCTCGTCGATCTCGATCTGCTCGGCGCGCGAGATCACGTCGCGGCTCGCCAGCTCCATCGCGTTCGGCGCGTAGTTCTTCAGGAAGCGCTCGCCCTCGGAGTTGAGGAGGTAGGCGCCCTCCCCGCGGCAGCCCTCGGTGATCAGCACTCCCGAAGGCGAGAGCGTCGTCGGGTGGAACTGCATCATCTCCATGTCCTTGAGCGGCACGCCGAGCCGCAGCGCCATGGTCATGCCGTCGCCCGTGCAGGAGTACGCGTTCGTCGTGCCCACGTAGAGGCGGCCGGCGCCGCCGGTGCAGAGGATGACGGTCTTCGCGCCGACGAGCTTGAGGCCGCCGTTCAGGAGGTCCCAGCAGATGACTCCCTGGCAGCGGCCGTCGTCCTCGACGAGCTTCCAGGCGAACCACTCCTCGTACGTCCGAACGTCACGCTTCATCATCTGCTCGTAGAGCACGTGGACGAGGACGTGGCCCGTGATGTCGGCGGCGTAGGCGGTGCGGGGCTCGCCGGCGGCGCCGAACGGGCGCTGCGCGATGCGCCCGTCCTCCGTCCGCGAGAAGACCGCGCCCCAGTGCTCGAGCTGGTAGACGTCGCCCGGCGCGTCGTCGCAGAGCGCCTGGATCGCGTCCTGGTCGCCGAGGTAGTCGGAGCCCTTGACGGTGTCGAAGGCGTGCTTCTCGGGATCGTCCTCAGAGGCGTTTCCGAGCGCCGCGTTGATGCCGCCCTCGGCCGCCCCGGAGTGGCTCCGGGTCGGGTGGATCTTGGAGATGACGGCGACGTCCACGCCCGCATCGAATGCCTCGATGGCGGCGCGCATGCCGGCCAGGCCGGCGCCGACGATGAGGACGTCGTGCTTCGCTTCCACCGTCAGGGAAGCTATACGAAACGGCTGCCCGTGCGCGCCGGCGACCCGCTGCCGCGGCAGGCGCACGTCGGGCGCCAAGACCCGAGCGGTTTCCGTCCTTGTCGGACCGTCTGACACGATAGGATCCGCGACATGGCGAAGATGGCGTTCCAGCTCCCCGGCGCGGCCTCGGTGCTCGTCAACCCGAGCCCGGACGAGCTTCAGCAGCTGACCGCGCAGATGCCCACGGCCCAGTGGACGAGGTACGGGAACGTCAACGTCCAGACGAAGGTGCTGGCCCGCTCGACGCCGTCCACGTTCATCGTGACCGACCATCCCGACCCGGGCGTCACGAACTCGGTCTCGCGGGAGCACGCGGCCGAGTGGGAAGACATCCAGGACGCCTACATCGCCGAGCAGGAGATGGTCCTCCTCGACGGCTGGCTGGGCGCGCAGCCGGAGTTCCGCATCCCGGTCCGGCTCTACATCGAGGCGGCCAACGCGAACATCGCCGGCATGCAGCAGCAGCTCTGGTTCCCGGTCGAGGACCCGGAGGACTTCGAGCCCGAGCTCACGGTCGTCTACACGCCGAACCTCGTGGCCCACGGCTGGCCGGAGGACCGGCTGATCCTCGTCGACCTCGAGCAGGGTGTGAACCGGGTCTTCAACTCCGACTACTTCGGCGAGTCGAAGAAGGGGATCCTGCGGATGTGGAACAAGATCGTCTACGACCGCGGCGGCATCCCGCTGCACGCGGGCGCGAAGGTGATCCCCACCGACGCGGGCGACCGCGTGGCCATGATCGTCGGTCTCTCCGGCACCGGAAAAACGACCACGACCTTCACGCGGCAGAACGGGTCGCTGCCGATCCAGGACGACTTCGTCGCCTGGATGCCGGACGGAAGCGTCCACGCGACCGAGAACGGCTGCTTCGCCAAGACCTTCGCCCTGAACCCGGATGACGAGCCGACCATCCACGGGGCGGTCACGCAGCCGCGCTCGTACCTGGAGAACGCCTCGCAGACCGGCGACGAGGTCGACTTCTACGACGAGAGCTACACGAAGAACGGGCGCGCGACGTTCCCGTTCGAGGTGATCGAGTCGGCGGCAACACGGCCGATCGAGCGCGCGCACTTCCTGCTCATCCTCAACCGCAACGAGGGCGTCATCCCGGCCGTGGCGAAGCTCGAGGGGCCGCAGGCGGCCGCCTTCTTCATGCTCGGGGAGACCACCGGCACGGCGGCCGGCGGCGCGGCCGAGGAAGGCAAGTTCCTCCGCGTCCCCGGCACGAACCCGTTCTTCCCCCTCCCCCACGACCTCCAGGGGAACCGCTTCCTCGAGCTTCTCGGCGAGCACCCGCTCGAGGTCTTCCTCATGAACACCGGCAGCGTGGGCGGCCCGGTCGCCGACGAGCGCTCGCGCAAGGTGCGGATCCCGCACTCCTCGGCGATCGTGAAGGGAATCGCCGAGGGCACGATCGAGTGGCAGGACGATCCCGACTTCGGCTACAAGGTCGCGCGCCACGTCCCGGGCATCGACCCCGAGGACGAGGACGTCCTCCGGCCGCGGGAGCTGTACGAGGCGCAGGGCCGCGCCGACGAGTACGCCGCGCGGGTGGAGCGCCTGCACGGCGAGCGCCGCGAGTTCCTGAGCGGGTTCGAAAGCCTGACGTCCGAGATCGTTGACGCCGTCGGCTAGCCCGGTCCTCGGCTTCGTCGGCCTCGGCTCCATGGGGAGCCGCATCGCCGCGCGGCTCCTGGCGGCGGGCAACGAGGTGCACGGCTGGAACCGGACGCCGGGCAAGTCCGGGGAGCTCGTCGCGAACGGGCTCGTCGAGGAGCCGACACCGGCGGCGGTCGCGGAGGCGGCCGACGTGATCTTCTCCATGGTCACTGACACGGCGGCCGTCGAGGAGGTCGTGACGCGGCCCGACGGGCTGCTCGCCGGGCTGCGCCCGGGTGCCGTGATCGTCGAGATGAGCACGATCGACCCGGCGGCGAGCGCGTCGCTGGCGAGCGAGGTCGCGGCGGCCGGCGGCGTCCTTCTGGACGCGCCGATCTCCGGGAGCATCGCCACGCTCGAGGCGGGGCAGCTCTCGATCATGGTCGGCGGCCCCGAGGAGGCCTACGAGCGCGTCCGGCCGCTCCTCCTCCAGATCGGCCCGAAGGTGCTGCGGATCGGCGCGAACGGCCAGGCCCTGATCGTGAAGCTCGCCATCAACAACACGCTCGTCGCCGAGATGGTCGCGTTCTGCGAGAACGTGGCCATGGCCGAGAAGGGCGGGGTGAAGCGGGAGGTGGCCGTCGAGGCGCTGCTCCAGAGCGTCATCTCCTCGCCGATGCTGCAGTATCGCGGGCCGTTCATCCTGGAGGGGAACATGCCGGCGGAGGCCTGGTCGAACGTCAACCTCCAGCAGAAGGACATGACGCTCGGGCTGGGGACCGGGAAGCGCCTGGCGACGCCGCTTCCGACCTCGACCGCGGCGAACGAGCTCCTGACCGCGGCGCGCGGCATGGGGCTCGAGCAGTACGACTTCTCGGTCGTCTACGAAGTCTTCCGGGCGCTGAACGGTCTCGGCGGGCAGCGCGAGCTGGGGCAGAGCTGATGCCGCGCTACCGCACCCGCGTCGAGGACGTCCCGCTGGTCGAGGGGCTGCGCGAGGACGAGGGCTGGATCGACATGCGCGTGCAGTTCCTCATCGACGAGGCCTCGGCCGGGTCGAAGCGGCTCGTGTTCGGACGGACGGTCCTGCCGCCCGGGGCGAAGCACGACCGCCACCGGCACTTCGAGTGCGACGAGTTCCTCCTCGTCATGTCCGGCAGCGGCCTCGTGCACACGAACGAGGGCATGGAGCCCTCCCGCGCCGGCGACGTCATCTTCACCCCGGCGGGCGACTGGCACGGGTTCGACAACACCTCCGACGAGGACGTCGAGCTCATCTGGGGCTGGGCCGGCGCGGGCTCCCTCGAAGCCGCCGGCTACGAGGTCGAACCGTTCGACTAGGCGGAAACGGCGTGGCCGTTACGGACGCCGCAGGCGCTCGGCGGCGAGCTCGACCGCCTCGATGATCCCCCGGTAGCCGGTACAGCGGCACAGGTTTCCGGCCAGGGCCTCGCGGATCTCGCCCTCGGTGGGGTCGGGGCGGTCGCGGAGGAAGGCCTCGGCGGTCATGAGGAAGCCGGGCGTGCAGAAGCCGCACTGGAGGGCGTGCCGCTCCTGGAAGGCGGCCTGGAGCGGGTGGAGGCCTTCCGCGGGCGCGAGGCCCTCGACCGTGCGGAGCGAGCGGCCGTCGGCCTGCACGGCGAGGAGGAGGCAGGAGCGCACCGGCTCGCCCTCGAGCTGGACCGTGCACGCCCCGCAGACGCCCTGCTCGCAGCCGACGTGCGTGCCGTGCAGGCCGGCCCGGTGGCGGATGAAGTCGGAGAGGAGCAGGCGCGGCTCGACGTCCGCCTCGACGAGGCGCCCGTTGAGCTCGACCGCGATCCGCCGGGTCACGCTCCCGCCTCCTCGAGCGCCCTGCGGGCCAGCTCGCGGAGGAGCGCCCGCCGCCAGTCCGCGTCGGGGCCGGTGAGCTCCAGGCCGGCGACCGCCGCCTCCGCCGCCTCGGCGGCGTCCGCGCCCGCAACGACGAGCGCCTCGGCCTCGCCGGCCCGCACTGGCGCAGGTCCGGCGGCGAGCAGCGCGAGCCGCGCCTCGCCCGGCCCGACCACGGCGGCCGCCCCGCCGAGTGCGAAGTCGCCGTGCGTCCGCGCGTGCTCGACGAACGCGCTCCAGCTTCCGGCCGGCGGGGGCGGCACCTCGATCTCGACCAGGAGCTCGTCGGGCTCGAGGGCCGTCGTCAGGAAGCTGAGGAAGAGCTCGTCGGCGGCGAGGGTCCGCGACCCACGAACGGAGCGGACGTGGAAGCGGGCGCCGAGCGCGGCGAGCGCGACCGGCAGCTCCGCCGCGGGATCCGCGTGGGCGACCGAGCCGCAGACGGTCCCCCGCGAGCGGATCGGCGCGTGGCCGACGAAGCGGACGGCCTGAGCGAGGAGCGGCCAGCCCGCCGCGACCTCCTCCGAGCGCTCGAGGTCGGCGTGGCGGGCGAGCGCGCCGATCCGGAGCATGTCGCCGTCGCGGCGCAGGTAGGCGAGCTCCTCGACGCGGTTCAGGTCGACGAGCCGGTCGGGCCGCGCCAGGCGAAAGTTCAGGAGGGGGACGAGGCTCTGGCCGCCCGCGAGCACCTTCACGTCCTCGCCGTCGCGCGCCAGGAGCGCCAGCGCCTCGCCGAGCTCCGTGGGGTCGTCGTAGGCGAACGCCGCCGGCTTCACAGGGACTCCCTCGGGAGCAGCCGCCAGAGCTTCGCCTCCGTGAAGGGCGGGTCGACGTGGCGGACGCCGAACGGGGCGAGGGCGTCCGCGACGGCGTTCGCCACCGCGGCCGGCGTGGCGATCGAGCCCCCCTCGCCGATGCCCTTCGCGCCCAGCGGGTTGAGCGGCGAAGGCGTCTCCACGAACCGGCTCGCGATCGGCGGCAGCTCGGCGGCCGTCAGCAGCGAGTAGTCGGCGAAGGACGTCGTCCGGAGCTGCCCCTCCTCGTCGTGGACCGCCTCCTCGACGAGGCACTGGCCGAGCCCCTGCACGGTCGCGCCGAGCACCTGCCCCTCGGCGAGGAGGGGGTTGACGATCCGGCCCGAGTCGTCGACGGCGGCGAGCGAGAGGATCCGGAGGCGGCCGGTGGCGCGCTCGATCTCGACGGCGGCGAGGTACGCGCCCGAAGCGAAGACGAGCCCGGAGCTGAACCGCGCCGAGGCCTCGGCCCCGCCCTCGGCCGCAGCCAGCTCGGCGAGGGAGAGCCCGGCGGCTGCCGCGCGCTCCTTGAGCTCCTGCGCGGCGACGACCAGCGCCGAGCCCCCCATCGCCACCGAGCGGCTGGCGAACGTCCCGATCCCGGGCGGAACCTCGCTGGAGTCCCCCCAGACGACCTCGACGGTTCCCGGGTCGACGCCGAGCTCGTCGGCCGCGATCTGCGCGAACGTCGTCTCGTGCCCCTGCCCGTGCGGGGAGGAGCCGGTGCGGACGACCAGGCGCCCGTCCGGCTCGAGCCGGAGGTCGGCGCTCTCCCAGAGGCCGCCGGCGCGCTCCACGTACATGCCGACGCCGACGCCGGCGATCCGCCCCTCGGCGCGCGCGCGATCGCGCTCCTCGACCAGGCGCGCGTGGCCCCCGAGCTCGAGGGCGGCGTCGAGGCAGCGCTCGAAGCTGCCCGAGTCGTAGGTCCAGCCGAGCGGCGTCTCGTAGGGGAAGGCCTCCGGCGGCACGAAGTTCCGGCGGCGCACCGCGACGGGATCGAGCACGAGCGCGCGGGCGGCCAGGTCGACCATTCGCTCGATCAGGAAGGCGGCCTCCGGCCGGCCGGCTCCGCGGTAGGGACCTGTGGGGACCTTGGTCGTGGCGGCGCCGACGACCTCGACGGAGACCGCCGGGATCCGGTACGTCCCGCCCAGGAGCATCGCCGTCGTGTGCGGCGCGACCGGCGTCGTCGCGTAGAGGTACGCGCCGAGATCCGCGAAGAGCGCCGCGCGCAGGCCGAGGATCCGCCCGTCGGCGGCGAGTGCGAGCTCGACGTCCGCGTCGAGGCCGCGGCCCTGGTAGGCGGAGAGGAAGTTCTCCGTCCGGTCCTCCGTCCAGCGGAGCGGGAGGCCGAGCGCCACCGCGGCGGCGGCGACCGCGGCGACCTCCCCGCCAACGGCGCCCTTGCTGCCGAAGGCCCCACCCACGTCCGGCACGACGACGCGCAGCCGGTCGCGCGCGCGCCCGAGCGAGTGGCCGAGCTGGGCAAGCGGCCGGTGTGGGTCCTGGGCGGAGCACCAGACCGTGAGGACGTCGGAGCCGGGGTCGTGGCGGGCGATCGCCCCCCGCGGCTCGATCGGGGCCGCGACGAGGCGCGGGATGTGGAAGGACTGCGAGACGACGGTGTCGGCCGCGGCGAATGCGCCGTCGACGTCGCCGTGCCGGCGCGACCAGCGGACGAGCGCGTTGCCGGGGACGTGCGCGTGGACGGGTGCGGCGCCGGCGGCCGTGCGCGGGTCGAGCACGGGCTCGAGCGGCTCGTACTCGACGTCGACGAGCTCGGCGGCGTCCTCGGCGAGCGCCCTCGTCTCGGCGACGACGAGCGCGACCGGCTCGCCGGCGTAGCGGACGGCGTCCCGGGCGAGCACCGGGTGGCCGGCGTCCGCGATCGACGCGCCCTCGAGGGCGCCGACAGGCAGGGGCGCCGCGTCGAGGTCGGCCGCGGTCAGCACCGCCGCGACGCCCGGGAGCGCGCGGGCCGCCCCGGCGTCGACCGCTCCGAGGCGGGCGTGCGCGAACGGGCTGCGGACGAACGCCGCCTCGAGCAGGCCCGGGAGCTCGAGGTCG
>Ga0299913_10000758_pt1 | contig 21792 bp, 24 predicted proteins | sample RVTome_9_FD_201360 | JGI IMG/M metagenome (GOLD analysis project Ga0299913, IMG submission 201360) | Soil microbial communities from uranium-contaminated site in the Upper Colorado River Basin, Wyoming, United States - RVT155D38 (version 2) ... | reverse complement strand
GCCGTGCCGGCGCCGTCCTCGTCGGTTTCCGCGCCGCCGGCAAGCTGCGCGGTGAGCGTGGTCTCGGCCGCCATGACGACGCCGGCCAGCGCCAGGGACCCCATCAATCCGAGTGCCGTCGCCAGCACCGCGGATCGCCGTGTTCGGGTTCGCATCCTTCGAGTTCCTCCTGCGTGCGGCGACCCCGATGGTCCGAGCGCATCGGTCGCCTGATGGAGGAACGTTCGCGGCCGGTTACGCGCCTCGCTCGACCAGCCGGAGCGCGACGCCTTCGAGCGGGCCGAGCTCGACGTCCGCGAGGTCGACCGAGCCTGTTCGGCGGGACGTGGCCACCACCAACTCCCCGGTCGCCGACGCCAGCCGAGCGAGCGGCAGCGTGCAGCGGCGCGGTTCGTTGCCGACGTTGAGCAACATGAGCACGCGTTCGTCGGCACTCTCGCGAAGCCAGGCGAGCACCTCGGGCGCGACGCCGAACAGGGATCGCTGCTGGCCCTCGGCGAGCGCCGGCGAGTCGCGTCGAGCCGCGATGAGCCGCCGATAGAGCGACAGGAGTGAGTCGGGATCGGCACCCTGATCGGCCACGTTGCGGGTGGGCGCGTCCACCAGTGGCAGCCAGGGCACGCCCGAGGTGAAGCCGCCACCGGTCGGGGAGGCATCCCATTGCATCGGCGTGCGGCAGCCATCCCGGCCCGCCCGATCGAACGGCGGGTGCGGCAGGATCGCCGGGTCGGCGTCGACCATGCCGATCTCCTCCCCGGCGTACATGACCGGCACGCCGCGGAGGGTGAGGAGCAGGAAGGCGGCCGCGCGGGCGCGGTGCGGCCCCCAGCGCGTCGCATGGCGCGGCTGGTCGTGATTCGAGATCGCGTACGTCGGCCACACGCCCTCGGGGTGCAGGGCCTCCGATCGCTCGATGGCCAGGGTGAGGTGCTGGTGTTCCCACGGCGAGAGCAGCAGCTCGAAGTTGAAGGCGAGATGGAACTCGTCGTCATTGCCGTGCCCGAGGTAGCCCGCGAGCTCCTCCACCGGGATGTACGCCTCTCCGACGAGCACCCGTCCGGGGAATTCCTGCGCCACGCGGCGGAGGTGGCGGATGACGTCGTGGACACCTGGGCGGTTCATGCTCCACAGCGGATCCTGTCCCGCATCGCCGCCGAGGCCGGGGATGACGTGCGGCCGTCGGTCCGGCGGGTTGTCGCGCAGCAGCTCATCCTTGATGGCCGCGAAGATGGCATCGACGCGGAAGCCGTCCACGCCGCGCCGGAACCAGAAGCGCATGACGTCGGCCATCGCCTCGGCCACCGCGGGGTTGCGCCAGTTGAGGTCGGGCTGCTCCGGGTAGAACGAGTGGAGGTAGTACTGAGCGGTCGCGGCATCCCACTCCCACGAGCCACCGCCGAACGCGGCCGTCCAGTTCGATGGTGGGCCGCCGTCCGCGGCTGCATCCGCCCAGATGAACCAGTCCCGCTTCGGGTTGTCGCGCGACGAGCGAGCCTCGATGAACCACGGGTGCTCGATCGATGTGTGGCACGGAACGAGATCCATGAGGAAGCGCATCCCGCGTTCGTGGCACGCGGCGATGAGCGCGTCGAGGTCTTCCAGCGCTCCGTAATCGGCGGCGACATCGGTGTAGTCGCTGATGTCGTAGCCGAAGTCGTGCCGCGGGCTTGGGTAGATGGGGGAGAGCCAGATGGCGTCGACGCCGAGCGATGCATCGGTCCCGGCAAGGTGGTCGAGCCGATCGCGAATGCCGGCCAGGTCGCCGATGCCGTCACCGTTCGCATCGGCGAAGCTGTTCGGGTAGATCTGGTAGATGACCGCACCCTCCCACCAGCGGTCGGGGGCGTCCGGTTTCGGTTCGTGGCTCACGCGTCCCGATTCTAGGGACGAGACACGGGCGGCGCTGGCGGGTCGCCCCGGCGCGCATTGTCGGAGTCGCGCACGGCCGACTCCGACAACGTGCCGCGTGGCGCGCATTGCGTGGCCGCCGAGCGGCGATCGCCGCTGCCGGGAGCGTGGGATCGCGTTGCGGCGGATGAAGCCTTCGCGCAACGGGCTGCCCGGCGCGCATTGTCCGAGTCGCGCACGGCCGACTCCGACAACGTGCCGCGTGGCGCGCATTGCGTGGCCGCCGAGCGGCGATCGCCGCTGCCGGGAGCGTGGAATCGCGTCGCGGCGGATCAAGACTTCGCGCAACGGGCCGCCCGGCGCGCATTGTCGGAGTCGCGGACGGCCGACTCCGACAACGTGCCGCATGGCGCACAATTGCGTGGCCGCCGAGCGGCGATCGCCGCCGTCGGGAGAACCTGCTCCGGCGTCGACTCCGACAATGTCGCCACATGTCGCTGGGAGCGACCTTAGACAGGCGGAGGCGGGCTGATGCCCGTCGAAATGTGTGCAAATCTATGTCGCCACGCGGACCAACTCCCGGTCGAGGCCCTAACGTCGCTCCAGGCGTCATATGGCAACGTCTCTGGGACGCTGGGTTGGGATGCGCCGGTAGTGCCGGCGCGCACGGTTGGTTCAGTGCTGGCCGAGCGTCCCGCGCACCCGGAGCCGATGCTCCGTTGACAGCCAGGCCGCGCGTCCGACGATCAGCAGCGCGACGCTGGTAAGCACGAGCATGAGCCACTCGAGCGGGAGCGGCAGCAGCGGTCGCGTGTCGAGGGCCGCGACCCGCATGAGGTCGAGGGCGTGCGTGGTCGGCAACAGGTACGAGATCCAGCGCACGAGCTCGGGCAGGACGATGATCGGGAAGGCGGCCCCAGAGAGCACGACGAAGATGAAGTCGGCGGCGTCCACGAAGAAGTTCGCGTCGCGCATGCGGAGCACGATGGCGCCGATGAGGTAGCCGATCCCGAGGATGCCGACCGAGCTGACGGTCAGGATCGGCACGGCGACCGCCAGCCGTGGCGCGATCCCGGCGCCGAACAGCCAGATGCCGATGAGCACGAGGACGACCGTCGCCACGACCGCGATGATGAGGCCGGAGATGGTCATGCCGATGACGAACGTCTCGCGCCGGGTCGGGGTCAACCAGGCGGGCTCCAGCGTCCCGGCATCGAGCTCCATCTTGATGCTGAAGGCGACGCGCCAGAAGCCGGCGGAGGCGAGGTTGAGCGCCAGCATTCCGAGGAACAGGTAACCGACGATGTCGGTGGTGCCGGCCGTCTCCGCCAGGCCGACCGCCTGGCCGCCGATCGCGAACGTCGCGCCAAGCAGGACGCCGGGAATGAGCGTCTGGTACAGCGGCTGGATGACGCTGTTCACGGCATTGAGCCGGTAGCGGCCGAAGATCTGGAGCTCCTTGCGGGCGATCGCCCAGGCGGCGCGGCCCTCGTTGCGCAGCTCGTTCATCAGTACTGCGCCAGCCGTCCGCCTCGGCGGGCGTGCTGCTCCGTGCGCTTGAAGGCGAAGACCGCGGCGATCGCGAGGATCGCCCCCATCCCGGCCAGCACGGCGAGGTCGCCGATGATGCGGCCGATCTCCGACCCGCTGAGCAGCACCGCTCGGAGGTCGGCGATGAGGTACGTCGGTGGCAGCGAAAGGGCCAGCGTCTGCGCCCAGTCGGGCAGCACCACGATCGGGAAGCTCATCCCGCAGACGGCCGTGAACAGGCCGCGCACGCCCTGCACGAGCGCATGCACCTCGCCGAAGCGCAGCACAACGGCCGCAAACAGTGCGCCGATGGCGTACAGCGCCGGCACGCCGACCACGATCACGCCGAGGGCGCGCACCGCCTCGACCGGCCCGATGGCCACTCCGAAGCCGAGCCAGAGCGCCACGCCGACGACGACGAAGATCCAGATCGCCCAGATGAGCTGGCTGACCGCCGGCCCGAACAGCACGACCAGCCGCGATGCCGGCGTCATGAAGATCGCTTCCAGCGAGCCGCGGATCTGCTCCGTCCGCAGGCTGGTGCCGGGACCCCACAGGATGATGCTCAGCCACATGTACGTGGCCCAGCCGACGAACAGGAACCCGGCCACCTCGGTCGTGCCGGTGCGCTCGGCGAAGGCGGCCGCCGTATCGGCCCGTCCGCCGGAGAACGCCTGGGCCTGGAAGACGAAGGCGAGCGGCAGCGCGATCGGCCAGAAGATGAACGACAGGAAGCTGCCCGGGTAGCGACGGAGGATGCGCCACTCCTTGCGGGTGGCCGCCCAGAAGGCGCGGAGGTCGCCCCGCAGATCGGCAAGCGTCATTCGCGCAGGGCCCGCCCGGTGAGCGAGATGAAGACGTCCTCCAGCGACACCGGCAGGACCTGGATGTTGCGAACCTCCGCCGACTGATCGCGGGCCGCATCGATGACGAGCGGAACCAGGTCGCGCGCCGAACCGCAATGAACCGTGAGGTGGAGCGAGCCGTTCTGGCGCTCCTGCACCGTCACCCTGCCGCCGTTGGCAACGCGGCCGACGAGCGCCGCATCGGCGTGCTCGGGGGCGGTGAGCTCCAGGCGGACGACCTCGGTGGCGCGGAGGCCGCGCTTCAGGCCGTCCGGCGTGTCGAGGGCGACGACGCGGCCGTGGTCGACGATGGCGATCCGGTCGCAGAGCTGGTCCGCCTCCTCCATGTAATGGGTGGTCAGCAGGACGGTGCGCCCTTCGTCGCGCAGCTCGAGGACGCGCTCGCGCAGATCGCGGGCCGCCTGCGGGTCGAGGCCGACGGTCGGCTCGTCGAGCAGCAGGAGCGCAGGGGCGGGGAGCAGCGCGCGGGCCAGCACGAGGCGCTGCCGCATCCCGGTGCTGAACTTCTCCACGTAGTCGTCGGCCCGATCGGTGAGGTTGACGGACTCGAGGATGGCGGTGATGCGTTCGGCCGTCTCGGCCGGCGGGACGTGGTAGAGCGCGGCGATGTACTCGAGGTTCTCGCGGGCCGTCAGCTTCCAGTACAGGCTCCGCTCCCCGGACAGCACGGCACCGAGGCGGCGGCGGATGTCGCGCGCCTCCCGCACCAGATCGTGGCCGAGGATGGTGGCCGTGCCCGTGGTCGGTTCGAGCAGCGTGGCCAGCATGCGCATCGTGGTCGTCTTGCCGGCACCGTTCGGACCGAGCAGGCCGAAGACCTCGCCGCTCTCGACCCGCAGGTCGATGCCGTCGACGGCGCGGAATCGCTCCCGCCGGTCCGGCTCCCGACGCAGCCGCTGCCACGTCGTGCGACGGCCCTTCTCGAAGTCCTTGGTGAGGCCGATGGCCTCGATGGCTGGCTCAGTCATGTTCACTCCACGCTGATCAGCACGCCGCCCTCGCCGTCGGGATCCTCCACGTCGAGGATCGGCCCGACGGCGCCCGAGCGGACGGCGTCACGGATTCGCTGGCTCTGGTCGCCGCCGAGTCCGGGGACGAACCGCAGGGCGCTCTCCACGAAGCCGATCGGGATGCGCAGGTTGACGACCTGCCGGCCCCGCTCGGTGACGCGGATGCGAAGCTGGCGGCCGCTTCCTGCGGCCATCCCCTGCCGCGCGGCCGCCAGCTTCTCCTCGGCGCCCGCGAGTGCCGCCTCAGCCCTCGCGTGCGCACGTTCAATCCGCCGTCCGACGCGCCGATCGATGCGCCGCCCGAGGCGGTCGAGCCTCCGGAGCCCGCGAGGATCGTCGAAGCCGGCGTCGAACGGGTCCTCGCTCGGGGTCCGCTCGGCGCGCGTCAGCGCCTCGATGATCGGGGCGGCCTCCTCCGGCGTCAGGTGGCCCTCGGCCACCATGCGCAGGACGGTCTCGAGCTCCTCAGCCATCGGTGCCGCCACCGGCCAGCCGGCGGGTGGCCTCCTCGACGTCGATCTCGCCGCGCTCCAGGGCACGCAACACTTCGAGCTGGGCATCCTCGCTCAACGCCGTCCGCGGCGGCGGTGGGGGAGCGACCGGCGCCGGAGGACGCGGCGGCACCGGCGGGACCGACCCGCCCCCGCGACGGGCGTTGCTGACGGTGACGTCGCCGGACATGGAGCTGAACCGCAGGCTGGCGGCGCCGTCGCCCACGACGTATCGCCGTCGATCGCGAGAGCCCTCCGAGCGGTGAGCGACGTTGACTTCGACGTCACTCGAAAGCCCACGGACCTCCAGGGTCAGGCCACCGGCGATGCCGAGCGACAGGTCGCCGCTGACCGTCTCGATACGATGCTCGCTGCCCGGGGCGAGGCCGCCGTCGAGGTCGACGTCGCCGCTGACGGTCACGACCCGACACCCCTCGAATCGGGGGGCAATGGCGGAGAGGTCGCCGCTCACCGTGTTCGCGCGGAGCCAGACCGGGGAATCGGCACGCAGGCTGACGTCGCCCGAGACGCCGCCGACCTGGATCTCGCCGCCCGCATCGCTCAGGACGACGTCGCCGGAGACGGTCCGGTACTCCTGCGTCCCGAGCGTGCCGGTGGCGATGAGGTCCGCGCTCACTCCGCTGTACGTGATCGTCGCCCGCTCGGGAACCTCGGCCACGACGCGCGTCTCCACCTTGATGCCGGTGATGCCCAGCATGCGGGTGATGGCGCCCAGCGCATGGTCGGTGGGTCGCGGCTCGGTGACCTCGAGGACGCCGTCGGCGGTGTGGACGCCGTACCGCAGGCCCTCGAAGGCCTGGTCCGCCTCGGCGTCCGATCCGGCTCGCAGCTCGAACTCGATTCGGACGCGGGCGACGTCAGTGTCCCGGCCGCGCATCTCGACGTCGGCGCTGGTGGTGCGCAGGGTGAACTGGCCGCCGGCCGCGATCGGGTGCTCGACCTCCTGGACGCGGACGAAGGTGGCCATCAGCTGTCGGCGCCAAGGGCCCGCAGCGCGGCCGCTGCCTGCTCGGCGTCCAGCTCCTTGCGCGCCAGGCGCTCGAGGATGCTGCGGCGCTCGGCCGCAGCGTCGGCATCGGCTTCGATGTCAGGCGAATCTTCCAGCGGGGGACCATCGGCCAGGTCGAGCGCGCGGACGAGGGCGTCGACCCGCCCGCGGACGGTCGGGTAGCTGATGCCGAGCTCGCGCTCCATCTCCTTGAGGTTGCCGCGCGAGCGGAGAAAGCTCTCGAGCAGGCTCAGCTGCTCCCGGTCGAGACGCCCGAAGCGACCGACGCCGAACTCTCCCTCCAGGGCGGTCCCGCAGCTCCGGCAGTGGAGGCGCGTGATCGTCAGCTCATCGGCGCAGACGGGGCAGGTCGCGATGACGTCGTGGACCATGGTCAGCGTCGCCCGGAGGAGCGGGTGCTGCGTCGATCCGGGCTCAGCCGGTACACGCGGCGCGCGCCAGCGCCCTGGATCGGCCGACGGTCACGGGTCTGTTCGTCAATGCCGAGTTGGGGATAGAACAGTCGGTAGTCAAACATTGGAACTGGCTCCTACCAGAGAGACGGGTCGCAGGACCAATTTGGTGTCTGCTGATGGCAATGTAGATGGATGCTGCATGATTGTCAAGCAGGTATAGCAAAATAGAAACTCGACATGCCAAATGAGGACGAGGTCGACGCCCAGCAGACCGGCATCCGACCGGGTACCATCGTCCGCGGACCATGGAACTGCGCCTGCTGCCGTACACCCCGGAACGCGACGTCTATCGGCTGCTCGGGATTCCCGCCTCGGCCAACACCGATGACATCAACGCCGCCTGCCGGCGCCTGGCGCGGACGTTCCATCCCGACCACAACCGCTCGGATCGGGCGACCCAGGAGATGCAGGTCGTGAACGCCGTTCGGCGAGCCCTGACCGATCCCGAGCTCCGCGCCCGCTACGACCGGGAACGGTGGCGTTTCCACGCCGAGATCAGCCGCGCCGCCGCCCCGGCCGCGCGCTCGTGGCAGCCGGTCCACCATCCGCCTTCGCGCCCATCGCCGGTGGGGCGGTACGTGCGGGCCGCGCTCCTGGGGCTGCGCGTGGCGGCCGTCAGCCTGCTGCCGCCACGCTGCCGGCGCTGTCGGGCCGTCATCGCGTCGGCGGACGCGTACTGCGTCGCCTGTGGCACGCCGCTGCTGACCGGGAGCTGAGCCTAGCGGCTACCGCTCGAGGCTCAGGCGTGGAGCGGGTTCACGCGCTCCGGATCGATGCCCAGGTCGCCGATGGCCCGTTTGAGCTCTTCGGGCGTCGACTTGCCGTCCAGGCACAGGCCGTGGAGGGCGGCGTAGGCGATGTGCTCGGTGTTCACCTCGAAATGGGCGCGGAGCGCCTCGCGGACGTCGGAACGCCCGAAGCCGTCGGTGCCGAGGACGGTGTACGGCCGATCGATCCAGCGGGCGACCATGTCCGGCACGGCCTTCATGTAGTCCGTGGCCGCGATGATCGGTCCCTCCGAGGGCGCCAGGCAGCGGGCGACGTACGGGACGCGCTGCTCCGCATCGGGATGTAGCCGGTTCCAGCGTTCGGCGTCGAGCGCCTCGTTGCGGAGCTGCTGGAAGCTCGTGGCGCTCCAGATATCGGCGGCGACGTCGTACTTCTCCGCCAGCAGCTTCTGGGCGGCGATGGCCTGGAGCAGGATCGGTCCTGCGGCCAGGATCTGGACGCGCCGTGAGCCGCCGTCAGCCTCCCGGAACCGATACAGCCCGCGCAGCACGCCATCCTCGACGCCCTCCGGCTTCGGGGGCATCGGCCAGTTCTCGTTGTAGAGGGTGATGTAGTAGAAGACGTCCTCGGCGCGCTGCCCGTACATGCGGTCGATGCCCTCGCGCACGATGATCGCCAGCTCGTAGGCGAATGCCGGGTCGTAGGCGAGGATGTTGGGGACCACCGACGCCTGGACGTGCGACTGCCCGTCGTCGTGCTGCAGGCCCTCGCCGGTGAGCGTCGTGCGGCCGGCGGTGGCGCCCATCATGAAGCCGCGGCCTCGGGCGTCGCCGAAGGCCCACACCTGGTCGCCGGTGCGCTGCATGCCGAACATCGAGTAGAACGTGTAGAACGGGATGACCGGCTCGCCCCACGTGGCGTACGCCGTGCCGGCGGCCTGGAACGAGGCCATCGAGCCGGACTCGGTGATGCCCTCCTCCAGCAGCTGGCCATCCTTCTTCTCGATGTAGGAGAGCAGGAGCTCCTTGTCGACCGGCGTGTAGCGCTGGCCGAGCGGGTTGTAGATCCCGACCTCCTTGAACAGGGGATCCATGCCGAACGTGCGCGCCTCGTCCGGGATGATCGGCACGATGCGCCTCCCGATCTCCGGGTCGCGGACGAGGTTGCGGACCAGGCGGCTGAAGGCCATGGTCGTGCTCGCCGGCCGCTCGGATCCCGCGAAGAATTCGGTGAACGAGGTGTCCTTCGGCGCGGGCAGCGGCTTTGGTACCACGTGGCGCCGGGGCACGAAGCCGCCGAGCTGGCGGCGTCGCTCGAGCATGTACTGGATCTCGGGCGCATCGGCGCCGGGGTGGTAGTACGGGGCCTCCTTGAGCTTGTCGTCCGGGATCGGCAGCTCCAGGCGATCGCGGAAGATCTTCAGCTCATCGGCGGTCAGCTTCTTGGCCTGGTGGGTGACGTTGCGGCCCTCGATGCCGGGGCCGAGCGTCCAGCCCTTGACGGTCTTGGCCAGGATCACAGTCGGCGCGCCGGTGTGCGCAACGGCGGCGGCGTACGCCGCGTACACCTTGCGGTAGTCGTGCCCGCCGCGGCGCAGCTTGGCCAGGTCGTCGTCGGAGATGTGCTCCACGAGCGCCCGCAGGCGCGGATCGGGCCCGAAGAACTGCTCGCGGATGGTGGCGCCGTCGCTGACCGCCATGCGCTGGTAGTCCCCGTCGAGCGTCTCGCTCATGCGGTTGACGAGGATGCCGTCCTTGTCGCGCGCCAGCAGGTCGTCCCACTCGCGCGCCCAGATGACCTTGATGACGTTCCAGCCGGCGCCGCGGAAGACCGACTCCAGCTCCTGGATGATCTTGCCGTTGCCGCGCACCGGGCCGTCGAGCCGCTGGAGGTTGCAGTTGACGACGAACGTGAGGTTGTCGAGGCCCTCGCGGGCCGCCAGCGTGAGCGCGCCGACCGACTCCGGCTCGTCCATCTCCCCGTCGCCGAGGAATGCCCAGACGCGCGACCCGCTCGTGTCCGCCAGGCCGCGGGCCGCGAGATAGCGGTTGAAGCGCGCCTGGTACACGGCGGAGATCGGCCCGAGGCCCATGCTGACCGTCGGGAACTGCCAGAAGTCGGGCATGAGACGCGGATGCGGGTAGCTGGACAGCCCGAACTCCGGCGTCAATGCCTCACGCCGGAAATGGTCGAGGTGCTCCTCGCTCAGGCCCCCCTCGAGGAAGGCGCGCGCGTAGATGCCCGGGGCCGCGTGGCCCTGGAAGTAGATCTGGTCGCCGCCGAAACCGTCGCCCGGTCCCTTGAAGAAGTGGTTGAATCCCACCTCGTACAGGCTTGCCGCACTGGCGTACGTCGAGAGATGGCCCCCGATGCCCTCGTACTGCGTGTTCGCGCGCAGCACCATGGCCAGGGCGTTCCAGCGGATCATGCGTCTGATTCGCAGCTCCATCGCCTCGTCGCCGGGGAAGTACGGCTCCTGCTCCGGGCTGATCGTGTTGATGTAGCGGGTCTGGGTCAGGCTCGGCAGGCCGACCTGCAGCTGGCGCGCGCGCTTGAGCAGCTTGAAGATGATGAAGCGCGCGCGATCCGGGCCGACCGTCTCGACGATCGAGTCGAGCGAGTCGATCCACTCCTGGGTCTCGACCGGATCGATGTCCGGGAGCTGTTGCTTGAACTGGTCGAAGATCTCGCGAATCGGCTGCTCCATGTCGGCCCTATGGTACAGGAGGAAGCCCGTCAGTCCGCCCGGGCGCCCAGGGCACTACGGGCTTGCCTCGAAGGAGGGGACGGGACGATCCGCGGCCTGCTCGGCAGTGGTCGCCTCGCCATGTTCGGCGATGTCCTGGAGGAGCCACTCCATCTCGGCGATCTCGCGCCGTTGGGCCTCGACGATCTGGTCGGCGAGCGCGCGGACGCGGACGTCGCGGATGCCGGCTCGCTCGCTGGTCAGGATGGCGATCGAGTGATGAGGAATCATCCCGCGCATGTAATTGCCGTCCTCGACGAGGAGCTGCGACTGCGATAGGAACGTCGCGACGGCGGCAACGAGGACTGACGCTGCGATGACGCCGACGTTCCATCGGCGATCGGCATACATGCCCCACATCCAGGCCATCATCTCCACGCCCATGGCGCCGCCCATGGTGAGCGCCATGTACACGCGCTCCTCGCTGAAGTGGATGTGCGAGACGCTGAATACGTTCAGGTACGTGATGAGGTACATCACGAGCACCGAGGACGCGATCATCGCGCCGAAGCGCACGTACCTCCGTCGCGAGTCGTCACCGCCGCCCTGGTGGCCGGCGCCTCCGTTTTGCTGCCGGTGCTCATCGTTCATGCCGTCTGTGTCGCAAGTCCCGATCCGGCACGTGCACGATCTCATGGCAGCGCGCCGCGTGCGGGCGAGCGTGCGATCATCGGTCCGATGCGCACGATCTACCGTTCCGAGCCGCCATGGCCACACCGGGTCCTCATCCTGGGCGGCGGGTTCGCCGGGGTGGAGACGGCACGGCACCTGGAGAAGCTGACCCGCCGCCGCGATGACGTCGAGGTCTGGCTCGTGAGCCGCGAGAACTTCAGCCTGTTCACGCCGCTCCTGCCGGAGGTGTGCTCCGGCAACCTGGAGGCGCGTCACTGCGTCACCGCCCTCCGCGCCCAGCTCCGGCGCCCGTCGAGCTGGGCGGTGACCGCCCAAGTCGAGGAGATCGACCTCGACGCCAGGCAGGTGACCGTGATGGGTGGCGACGGCGACCCGCATCGGCTCAACTTCGACACGCTGGTGATCGCACTGGGCGGAGAGACGGCCACGTTCGGGATCAAGGGCATAACCGAGTACACGGTCGGTATGAAGACGCTTGCCGATGCCTTCGCCCTCCGCAACCGGATCATCGAGATGCTCGAGCGAGCCGACCTGGAGCAGGACAGCGCCGAACGGACGGCGCAGCTGACGTTCGTGGTCGGCGGGGCCGGGTTCAGCGGGGTCGAGACGGCCGGCGAGATCGAGGACTTCGTGCGCCGCGTCCGCCGCCGCTTCTATCCGAAGATCGGCCAGGACGAGCTGCGCTTCCACATCGTCGAGCTCAAGGACCGCGTGCTGCCGGAGATGCCGGCCGACATGGGTGACTACGCGGCCGCCAAGCTGCGCCGACGCGGCTACGAGATCCACCTGGGCACGCCGATGACGGAGGTCCGCGAGGAAGGCGTGCTCATTGGCGATGGCGTGTTCATCCCGTCACGGACGGTGATCTGGACCGGCGGTGTCCAGCCCTCGCCGGTGGTTCGCGAGTCGGGGGTCGAGACCGACAGGGCCGGACGGGCCGTGGTGAAGCCGACCATGGAGACGAGCCGCGCGGCCGTGTGGGCCATCGGTGACTGCGCCATCATCCCGAAGGCCGAGGAGGCGGGCGGATTCCACGCGCCGACCGCCCAGAACGCGGTGCGCGAGGGGAAGCAGCTGGCACGGAACATCGTCGCGAGCATCGACGGGCGAGCCGACCGCGTGCAGGCGTTCCGCTACGACGTCCTCGGGACGCTCGCCAGCATCGGCCACCACACCGGGGTCGGCGTCGTGTTCGGGATCCGGGTGCGCGGCTGGATCGCCTGGTTCATGTGGCGCGGCTACTACTGGAGCCGCGTGCCGGGTATCGGCGGCAAGGCGCGGGTCGCGCTCGACTGGTTCCTGAACGCGCTTTTCGGATCGGACCCGGTGCAGCTGAAGGTCGACTACCCCGGTGCCGGCGGGATGGGTCCATCGGGTACGCGCCGGCCACCACGCCGGTCGGTGGACCCGCGGGGCTGACGATCGCTAGACTGCGCAACGATGTCACGCGAGGAACGCCGCAACTACGAGCGGATGATGAAGAACATGGAGCGCGGGCCGGCGCTCCCGCCCGCCGCGCGTGCCCGGGCAGAGCGCAAGGCGACGAAGCGCGCGCGGCGCGCCGAATCGACGCCCGCCGGCGCCTTCACCCGACGCTTCTGGGTCCGCACCCTGCTCATCGCCATCGCCATCGGCTTCGGCGCGTTCAGCCTGCAGTGGAGCAACGGCATGCCGGTGGCGGCGTACGCGGGGCTGGCGGCCGGCCTCGTGGCACTGGCGCTGCTGGTCGGATTCCGGCTCCTCCAGCGTCGGGGGGCATCGGCCGCCTGACCGATGGCGCTCGGGCACATTGACCATCGGCCGACAATGAGCGCCCGATCAGCACCAGGAGAGCCCCATGGGTCACGAGCACCACGACCACGATCACGATCACGACCACGACCACGACGACCACGAGGATGCCCATGGGCGGTTCTCGACCGGTCAGGAGGAAGCCGAGTCCGAGACCGCCGAGAGCGAGCATCGCGGCGACTTTGCCGAGGGCCAACAGGCGGGCCATTCGAGCATCCACGATGAACGGCAGGGGGACTTCGCGGAGGGGCAGGAGCACGGTGCGCACGAGCACGCCGATGAGCTTCACGGCGACTTCGCGCGTGGGCAGGACGACGATCCCGCCTGACCCGCCGATCGGCCCGGCCGTCCGCGGCTGGTTGCTCGAGGCGGCCGCGCGGATCATCGAGGCCGCCCCACACCTGACCGAGCTCGACGCGCGGATCGGCGACGGCGACCACGGCATCAACCTCGGCCGGGGCATGGGCATCGTCCGTGATGCCCTCGCGGCGCCGGATGCAAGCGACAACCCGGCGACCATGCTGCGAACGAGCGGCCGGCTGTTGATCTCGTCGGTCGGCGGAGCCTCCGGGCCGCTGTACGGGACCCTGTTCCTCGACGCGGCGGAGGAGCTCGGCTCGTCAGTGGATGCGGCGGCGCTCGGGCGGGCCGTTCGTCGTGGCGCGGCCGGGGTCGGCCGGCGCGGCCGATCGACGGTCGGGCAGAAGACGATGCTCGATACCCTGGTGCCCGCCGGGGAGGCGCTGGCAGCCGCGATCGACGCCGGGCTCGGGCTCTCCGCCGCGACCGAACGGGCGGTCGAAGCCGCGCGGATCGGCCGTGACTCCACCCGCGAGATGGTCGCCCAGAGAGGTCGCGCCAGCTACCTCGGGGAGCGTGCCGTCGGACACCTCGATCCGGGTGCCGTCTCATCCTGCCTGCTCATCGAGGCCCTCCACGCTGCGGTCCGCGCCACGGCGGATGGTCAGCCGCCGGCCTCGACCGTCACGTCCGTCGACGCCAGGCGGTAGCCGTAGCCGTACTCGGTGTCGATGGACGCGGTCCCGCCGCCCGCGTCCGCCAGCCGCGCCCGCAGGCCGCGGATCGCTGTGCGCAGGAGCGGCAGCTCGTCCCGGTAGTCCGGGCCCCACGCGTCGTGGAGGAGCTGCTCGTGGCTGACGAGCGACCCACGCTGCCGGCCGAGGGACACGAGCAGGCGGAACTCGGTGGGCGTGAGGTGGATCTCCCGGCCGCCGACCAGGACGCGGTGGCCGTCGACGTCGACGAGCAGATCGTGGTGGTGGATGACCTCCCGCCCCGTGTCGCCGGCCGGCGTGGCGGCGCGACGCAGCGCCGCTTCGACGCGCGCCACGTACTCGCGGAACGAGAACGGCTTGGTGATGTAGTCGTCGGCGCCGATGTGGAGGCCCCGCACGCGGTCGGCCTCGGCGCCGAGGGCGGTGACGAACAGGATCGGCACCGTCGTCAGCTCTCGGATGCGGATGCAGACCTCCCAGCCGTCGAGCTGCGGGAGTCCCACGTCCAGGCTCACCAGGTCGGGACGCCAGTCGTAGACGGCACGCAGCGCATCGGCCCCGCCATGGGCCACGCGCGGCTCCATTCCGCCTCGTTCCAGCCACAGGACGAGGAGATCCGCGAACTCGGAGTCATCCTCGACGACCAGCACGCGTCCGCTCATGCAGGCGTCCCTTCTGCCTCGATGCCGATCGTCACGGCCCGGTCGGCGACGAGTGGCAGACGCACCTCGACGGCTGAGCCGCGGGTCCGATCCGGATCGAAGGCGATCGTGCCGTGGTGCGCCTCGATCAGCCGCCGGGAGATGGCCAGGCCGAGACCCGATCCGGGCACATTGCGCTCGCGAACGTTCCGGCCGCGGTGGAACTGCTCGAAGACGAGCTCATGCTCGTCCGCGGGAACGCCGATCCCGCCGTCCTCGATCCGGATGGAGACCGTGTCGTCGGTCGCAGCCGCCCGGACCTGGACGCTCCCGCCGCCGTACTTCGCGGCGTTGGCGAGCAGGTTGTCGAGGACCTGCCGAAGGCGCTCGCGGTCCCCGGGCAGCGGCGCCAGACCCTCGGCGATCGAAAGGTCGACCGCGACGTCAGGGAAGCGGACGGCCAGCTCGCCGGCCGCGTCCCGGATGAGGGCGCCGATGTCGACCGGCGCGTGGGCGAGCTCGAGCTGGTCGGCCGCCAGCGCCGAGGCGTCGAGGATCTGCCCCACCATGGCGCTGAGGCGGTTGACCGCCTCGTCGATGCGCCGCAGGTACCCGCGCTGCGACGCCGGATCCGGATCCAGGTGGAGGAGCGTCTCGACGTAGCCCTGGATGAGCGCAAGCGGCGAGCGGAGCTCGTGGCTCACGCTGCCGAGGAACCCGCGTCGCAGCTCTGCCAGGCGAGCGAGCTCGGTGGTGTCGCGGAGGATGCCGACGGCCCGTGGGCGGCCGTCGGGCGACTGCGAGGTGACCGCGTAGCTGCCCACCACCGACGTCGCCTCCCCGGTGGCGGCGAGCACGACGCGCTCGGCAGCCGTCCACGGCTCACCGGTGCGGAGTACCCGTTCGAAGGGGCAGGGCCTGCCGCAGGATGGCGGCGCTTCGCCGGACGCATCGCAGCGCAGAGCGCGCTCGCATGGCTCCCCGATCACCGAGCCGCCGCTGCGGCGCAGCATGCGCTCGGCCGCGGGGTTGACGCGGGTGATGCGCCGATCCGCGTCGACCAGGACGATCGCGTCCGACGCCCCCTGGAACACCGCCGCGAGCTCGGCCCGCTCACGCTCGAGCATCTCCCGCAGCAGTGCGCCGCGGAGCGCGATGGCCAGCTCGTGGCGGACCAACGACAGGAAGCGCCGCGCCGCTCCGTCGATCGGGCGCCCGGGACTCGAGGCCAGTGCCACCACGGCGACGTCCTCCAGGTCGACGCGCACCCAGGCCTCGTCCGCCACCGCGGACTCGGGCGCGGGGTCGGGCGGCTCGGCCGGCGGATTCTCGGATCCGGTCCGTGCCGCCAGCTCGAGCTCGAGGTGCGGTCCGCGAGCGAGCCAGATGCCGCCGCCGGCGGCGTCGCAGACGTGGACGAGCTCGTCGAGCACGGCCTGCGCCATCGTTCCCGGCAGCGCATGGGTGGCGAGAAGCTGGCTGAGCTGGTAGTGGCTGAAGATCGTGTCGGCCGAGCGCTGCGCCTCATGGAAGATCCGGGCGTGCTCATCGGGGGCGACCGGGCGCTCCGCCTCCAGGGGCATCAGGTCGGCCCCGGCTCGGGCGCGGCGAGCGCACGAACCAGCAGGAAGCACGAGACGGCACCGGGGTCGAGGTGACCGCGCGATCGGTCGCCCAGGCGCATGGCGAGCCCGCGCCGGGCCACGAGTGGCCGCGTGCTCCGCATGCCGCGCCGGGCGGCGAGCGTCGCGTCCCGGACGGCGTCCACGAATCCGGCACGGCGCGCGGCCGCCTGTTCGAGGGCATCCGCCGCCGGTGCCAGCGCATCGTAGATCGTCTTGTCGCCGATCCCGCATCGGCCGCGGCGTGCGAGGGCGTCCGCGGCGGCACGGGCCAGCCTCGCGAGGTCGTCGACGGTCAGCTCGTCGGCGGCACGGGCGGCGAAGCCGGCCTCGAGAAACGCGGCGCCGTACAACGGCCCCGAAGCGCCGCCCACGCTGGCCACCAGGGCCGTTCCGACGCTCGAGAGGACGCCGCTGATGCTCTCGGGCGGCTCCGCTGACAGCGATTCCTCGACCGCGGCAAAGCCGATGAGGAGGTTGTCGCCGTGGTCGCCGTCACCGAGCGCGACGTCGAGGCGCGTCAGCAGCGGCGCATGGCGCCGCACCGCATCGGCGCATCGGCGGACGTACGCTCGGGCGGCGCCGGCGTCGACGCGAATCCCGGGCTCGGTGACGGGGCTGGTCATCTGAGGCGAGTCTAGACATCCTTCCGTTCCCACCTCAACCCCGGATCGCGACCATCTCCTCAGGCTTCGCTCACGGAATCCTGATCATCCGTGGCTAGCATCGGCGGCGAATGGTCAGCCTCGTGCTCGTCGCCCACAGCGACCGCCTGCTCGCCGCGCTCGTCGAGATGCTCGGCGTGTCCACGGCCGACGGCCCGCGGTGCTTCGTCGCCGGCGGCACCGAGGACGGTCGCCTGGGAACGAGTCTCGCCCGCGTGCGCACGGCGCTCCGCGCCGGACTCGACGCGTCGGACGAGGGATGCCTGGTGCTCTACGACACCGGATCCGCCTGGCTGACGATCGGCTTCGCGATCGATGAGCTCGAGCCCGGCGACCGTGCGCGGACCGACGTGAGCGACGCCCCGCTGGTCGAGGGCGCGCTCGCTGCCGCGGCACGCGCAGCCGAGGGGGCGCCGCTCGAGGAGGTGGCTGCCGCGGCCGGCGCGGCCCTGGCGAGCGACAAGCGGCCGGGGACGGCGGTGCCGGGCGACGACGCAGGCGTGCGCCTCACGGCGTAGGTCGACTCGGGGAGAGAGGAGGCGGAGGAGGGTACGGGACGACGAAACGGCGGCGACGAGCGTGATGCTCGGCCGTCATGGGCATCGGAGGGATGCATCCCGCTCGCACTGCGAGGAGTAGCTCACAGATGAACAACTTCCTGGCCGAGCTGATCGGCACAGCGATTCTCATCATTCTTGGCGACGGCGTCGTTGCAGGCGTCCTGCTGACCAAGTCAAAGGCCCAGAACGCGGGGTGGATCGTCATCACCGCCGGATGGGGATTCGCCGTGGCGATCGCCGTGTACGCGGTCGGCAGCTTCAGCGGCGCTCACATCAACCCGGCGGTGACGATCGGCTTCGCGGCCAACGGCACGCTCCCTTGGGGAGATGTCCCCGTCTACCTGGCCGGCCAGTTCGTCGGCGCCTTCATCGGTGCCGTGGTGGTCTACCTGCACTATCTGCCGCACTGGGGCGCGACCGATGATCCGGGCCTCAAGCTCGCTGTCTTCAGCACCGGGCCCGCGATCCGGAACCCGGTCTCCAACACCGTGAGCGAGGTCATCGGCACGTTCGTGCTCGTCTTCGGCGTCCTGGCGATCGTCGCCAACGCGGAACCCGGCAGCTCCGGCCTGACGCCGCTGCTCATCGGCATCCTCGTCTTCGCCATCGGGCTGTCGCTCGGCGGCCCGACCGGATACGCGATCAACCCGGCCCGCGACCTCGGACCCCGCATCGCGCACGCCGTCCTGCCGATTGCCGGCAAGGGCAGCTCCGATTGGGAGTACTCGTGGGTGCCGGTCGCCGGCCCGATCATCGGTGGTGTCCTCGGCGCGCTCGCCTACACCGCCCTGTTCACGAACGTACTGATGATGTAGCGACATGAAGAAGCTGATCAACGCACCCGACGCCGTCGTCGACGAGGCGCTGGGCGGCATGGCGGCGGCGCACCCCGATCTCCTCCGGGTGATCGAGCCGAACGTCATCGTTCGCGCCGACGCGCCGCGCTCCGGCAAGGTCGGGGTCATCTCCGGGGGCGGTTCCGGGCACGAGCCGATGCACGGCGGGTTCGTCGGGCTCGGCATGCTCGACGCCGCCTGCCCCGGCGCGGTGTTCACCTCGCCGGTACCGGATCAGATGCTGGCCGCCACGAAGGCGGTCGACGGTGGGGCCGGCGTGCTCCACATCGTGAAGAACTACACCGGCGACATCATGAACTTCGAGCTTGCCGCCGAGCTGGCGCAGGCCGAGGGCATCGAGGTCGCCAGCGTCGTGATCGCCGATGACGTCGCGGTCCAGGACTCGCTGTACACCGCGGGTCGCCGCGGCGTGGGCGGCACGGTGCTGGCCGAGAAGATCGTGGGGGCGGCAGCGGAGGAGGGACAGGACCTCGCCGCCGTGACCGCGCTGTGCCAGCGGGTCCAGGACAACGTGCGCTCGATGGGGATGGCCCTCACCAGCTGCACCGTCCCGGCCGCCGGCAAGCCGACGTTCGAGATCGGCGACGACGAGATGGAGATCGGCGTCGGCATCCATGGGGAGCCGGGGCGCGAGCGTCGTGCACTGGCGAGCGCGGACGAGATCACCGAGACCCTGCTGTCGGCCGTCCTCGACGATGGCGGCCTGGGCTCCGGCGATCGGGTGCTGGCGTTCGTGAACGGCATGGGCGGCACGCCTCTGCTCGAGCTGTACGTCGTCTACAACAAGGTCGCGGCGATGTGCCGGGACCGCGGCATCACCATCGAGCGCAATCTCATCGGCAGCTACATCACGAGCCTCGAGATGGCCGGCGTGAGCATCACCGTGCTCAGGCTGGATGACGAGATGGTTCGGCTGTGGGACGCCCCGGTGCACACCCCGGCGCTGCGCTGGATGGCGTGAGCCCGCACCGATGAGCACGTTCGACGCGACGGTGCTCCGGCGGTTCGTGGACCTGTTCACGGACCGCCTCCACGATGCGCGGGACGAGCTGACGCAGCTCGACTCGGCGATCGGGGATGCGGACCATGGCATCAACATGGACCGTGGCTTCACCGCGGCCCGCGCCAGGGTCGTCGAGCTCGACGCGGACGCCGACCTGGGTGCCGTCGCCAAGGCGGTCGGGATGACGCTCATCTCGACTGTCGGTGGTGCCTCGGGGCCGCTGTACGGCACGTTCTTCCTCCGCCTGGCCACCACGTTCGGTGAACGGGAGGAGGCGGACGCCGAGCTGCTCGGGTCGGCGCTGCGTGCCGGGCTCGAGGGGCTGGTGCAGCGCGGGAAGGCCGAGCTCGACGACAAGACCATGGTCGACGCCGTCGCGCCGGCCGTCGATGCCTACGAGGCCGCGGTGGCCGGCGGGCTCGATGCCGCCCTCGAGGCCGCCGCAGCCGCCGCGGCCGCGGGGCGGGACCGCGTCACGCCGCTGGTGGCCCGCAAGGGTCGCGCCAGCTATCTCGGGGATCGGTCGGCCAACCACCAGGACCCGGGTGCAACGTCGTCGACCATCATGCTGGAGGCGCTTCGGGACGCGATCGCCGCGGCCTGAGGCCCTCACCTGACACCGGAAAGGTAGGAAGCGATCGATATGGCCAAGTACGTCCTGGCCTTGGACCAGGGGACGACGTCGAGCCGCGCCATCCTGTTCAACGCGGATGGCACGATTCACAAAGTCGCAAACCAGGAATTCCCACAGATCTACCCGTCGCCTGGCCATGTCGAGCACGATCCCGAGGCGATCTGGGACTCCCAGATGGCGGTGGCCAAGCAGGTGATCGCCGATGCCGGCGCGTCGGCCGACGACATCGCCGCGATCGGGATCACGAACCAGCGCGAGACCGCCGTGGTCTGGGAGAAGAGCACCGGCAAACCGGTGCAGAACGCGATCGTCTGGCAGAGCCGCATCACCGCGGGCTACTGCGATGAGCTCAAGGCCGCCGGCCACGAGCAGCTCTTCCGCGACAAGACCGGGCTGCCGATCGACGCCTACTTCAGCGGCACGAAGATCAACCACATCCTGAAGAACAACCCCGGGGCGCAGGAGAAGGCGGAGGCCGGCGAGCTCCTGTTCGGCACGGTCGACAGCTTCCTCATCTGGCGCCTCACCGAGGGCCGCGTCCACGTCGTCGACTACTCGAACGCGAGCCGCACGCTCCTGTTCAACATCCACGACCTCGACTGGGACGACGAGCTGCTCGGGATCATGGGCGTGCCGCGGGCGATGATGCCGGAGGCGCGTCCGTCGAGCGAGGTCTACGGCGAGACCACGCTGCTGGGCGGCTCGATCAAGATCGCCGGCGACGCCGGCGACCAGCAGGCGGCCACGTTCGGGCAGGCGTGCTTCGAGGTCGGCATGGCAAAGCAGACCTACGGAACCGGCGCCTTCATGCTCATCAACACCGGCACCGAGGCGGTGCCGTCGAAGAACGGGCTCCTGACCACGATCGCGTGGGGCTATGACGGCAAGGTCACGTACGCGCTCGAGGGCTCGGTGTTCATCGCCGGCGCGGCGGTCCAGTGGATCCGCGACGGCCTCAAGGTGATCACCAACTCCGCGGACGTCGAGAAGCTGGCCGGCAAGGTCGCCGATACCGAGGGCGTGTACATGGTGCCGGCCTTCGTCGGTCTCGGCGCCCCGTACTGGGACCAGTACGCCCGCGGCCTGATCATCGGCCTGACGCGCGGGTCGACGATCGAGCACATCGCACGCGCCACGGTCGACTCGATGGCCTACCAGACGCGCGAGGTCCTGGAGGCCATGCAGGCCGATTCGGGCGTCACGCTCAAGGAGCTGAAGGTCGACGGCGGGGCCGTCGTGAACAACGACCTCATGCAATTCCAGGCGGACATCCTGGGCGTCGCCGTCGAACGGCCGCAGGTCAGCGAGACGACGGCCCTCGGGGCCGCCTACCTCGCCGGGCTGGCAGTCGGGTTCTGGAAGGACACCGGCGACGTGACGAACAACTGGGCGCTCGACCGCCGATTCGAGCCCCAGATGGACGAGGCGAAGCGCCAGAAGCTGTTCGACGGCTGGAAGAAAGCCGTGCAGCGATCGCTCGACTGGGAAGACCACTAGGCTTCCCGCACATCCCGGACCGATGGCTCGGAGCCGCCGCAGGCTCCGAGCCCAGGCCCGGGCCCAACGAACGGAGATCGCCCTCGTGTCCCAGGCATCCCCACCGTCGGTGGGCATCGTGGTCGTGTCGCATTCCGGCGAGGTGGCCGATGCCACCGTCCGCCTGGT
>Ga0299913_10000757_pt1 | contig 21847 bp, 14 predicted proteins | sample RVTome_9_FD_201360 | JGI IMG/M metagenome (GOLD analysis project Ga0299913, IMG submission 201360) | Soil microbial communities from uranium-contaminated site in the Upper Colorado River Basin, Wyoming, United States - RVT155D38 (version 2) ... | reverse complement strand
AACTACGGGTTCAGTGCATCAACGGAGGATCCGGGCTCGGACGACGTGACGTTCCACTGGGACTTCGACGACGGCGGATCCTTGGACAACGTCTATCTCGTACACGACCCGGACGAGGATGACTTCCCCAGCCCGCAGGTCGCCCCGAGAGACGAAACCGACCCGGTCGATCATGAGTGGGCGAACGCTTGCCTTTACTTCATGACGCTGCAGACGACCGACGATGACTTCGGTTCCTCGCAGATCGATACCGTCCCGATCGTGATGACGGGGAACACGGCGGAGCGCTGGAGCCTCGGTGCCTGGCACCACCAGTACAAGGTGCGCACGAACGAGAAGAACGTGCTGCCATGGCCCCGTCGCAAGTGCTTCCTGCAGGTCGTCGAGCACATGAGCGCGGTGTTCGACGAGTTGCACTCGATCGACAATGCCGCCGAGGTTGAGCCGTTGCTCGATGGCCCGGGGCGCACAGAGAAGGCGAAGCTCCAGCGTGCATTGCTGCGGGCATGGCTCGACTTCGCGAACGGTTCCTTCGACTACGACGAGCCTGTCGACACGAATGACGACGGCAATGCCGACTCGACCTTCTCCGAGGCGATGGTCGCCGCCGAGACCGCCTACCAGGGCCCGTTCCCGATATCGTCGGTATTGAGGACGCATCGTCAGGATCTGAACGAGATGGTGGGCCTGTAGCAGCCCTTTAGACTGCGGACTCTTTGGGCCAGTAGCTCAGTTGGTAGAGCGCACCCCTCGCACGGGTGAGGTCAGGAGTTCGAATCTCCTCTGGTCCACAAAAGCCCAGGTCAACATTCATCTTTTTTCGTGCTCTAGCCCGGTAGATGGTTGGCCTGTAGGGCTTGCATGATATCCGTGTAAACATGTATAATGTAGGCGTGAGGAAAAGCCACGATTGATCGTTTCATTCGCGGACAGGGCGACGGAGGCGCTGTTTCATGGAGAGAGCGGGAAGTCGACACGGCGGATCCCGCCGGATGTTCGGTCCACAGCGCTGCGCAAGCTTGACCTTGTCAATGCGGCTTACCAATTGGACGACTTGAGAGTTCCGCCGGGAAATCGGCTTGAGGCTTTGAAGGGAGCACTTCGTGGGAAGCACAGCATCCGGATCAACGACCAATGGAGGATCGTCTTCCGATGGGAGAACGGGGATGCCCATGAAGTCGAGGTCGACGATTACCACTAAGGAGTAGAGATGCTGCCCAAGAACCGAGTGCCGACACATCCTGGCGAGATACTTCTCGAGGATTTCCTCAAACCACTTGGCATCACACAGGTGGCGCTAGCGGATCATCTGGACATCCCGGTCCAGCGCATCAACGAGCTCGTTCGTGGCAAGCGTGGGGTCACGCCTGAGACCGCTTGGCTACTTGCTAGCGCGCTAGGAACAACTCCTGAGCTCTGGCTCAATCTCCAGACAAATCACGATCTAGTCCGCACCCGACCCCGTAAGAAGGTCCGTCAGTTAGCGGCTGCTGGCTAGTCCCGACAAATATCTTGATTCGCCCGGAAATCAATTGCTCGATCTGCTCCCCACACATTCCCAACACCACAGACGGAAATATGTGGAAGTCGGTGGGGAACAGACGAGCGGGTCAAGCCGAGATAAAAGTGTGTACGGGGAAGAAATCGGGTGGCTTCGATTCCGACCTCTTTCGGGATGGATCCCATCGCTGCGTTGAAGCGTTGGACGGCCTCCTCGGATTCGAAGACATCAACTATGCAGAAGCCGTCCTTGCCTTGTCCGGCCAGATGAAACAGCAGACCCTCGAAAGGGAGGTCGGAAATCGACTCCAAACGGCACTTGCCATTCGTGAGCCTACGGACCACCTCCTCGTACCTCTCCTGAGTGAGACTTGGGACTTGGTGAATCCCCATGATCAGCATTTTCGACCCCCTTCGGAACAACGGCCCGTCGCAGCATACGGACGCCCCTACATCTCCTAGCACCGACGCTCCGGGCTGGATGGTTGCACGGCCCCCCCGCATGGAAAAGGCCCTGGTCACAGGGCTTTCCGATCTCATGGACTCGGCGCAGAGTTGGGTTTGAGTGCTCTCAAGCATCCATGAGCCAGGCAGTGCGGCGACATCGACGTAACCCTGCGCGGGAGCAACTTTTCGTCCCGTGAACCTTGTGTCGGGTGGGGTTGAGTGTCACCTTTAGTTCATTAGTGAAAAGTATCCAGAAGGATCTGAGAGTAGCGCTGGTCGGGGCCCTCATCGTTTGGACTGCTCAGCTCTCGATGCCGGGGATGGTCCCAGGAGGGACGGCGCGCTCGGCATCGATGACATCGCAGCAGACTGCGATCACGTATGACACGGAGCGATACCTCGAGGATTTCGAGGATAAGTGGGCGGACCATTGGCGGTTCGGGCGAGGAGTGGAGATACGTGGGCGACCGGGTAGTCGAAGGTTGCACATGCGCTCGGGTTCTCGGGGAGCGTTCTTTTTCGGCCAGTACTGGACGGATTACTCATTCCGCGCGCGCATCAAGTTGTTGAGTGGAGGAGTTGTTCTCGGCTTTCGAGTAGATAAGACCTCCAAGTCGGGCGGCGAGTATTCCGTCGGCTTCAGCAGTGACAACCTCACGCTGTCAAAGGTCGCGAATGGGAGAGGCAAGACACTCATCTCGAAGCCCCTCCGGCACAGACTCCGACGCTGGCATGACGTGAAGATCACGGGGAGGGGTCCCCTCATCACAGTTTCTATCGATGGCGTTCGCCACATCAGGTTCAAGGACAGACGCCCTCGAAAACAGGGAACGATTTCCCTCGACACCTGGATGCCGGGCTCGCGGGTTGATTTGGATGATCTGAGGGTCCACGCGCGCATTCCGTTCACGCACTCGTGGTCCGACACGAACGGGCCCGAAGGCTTGGCGCTCGTCGATGCCCTGATCTCGGATCCGGTGCGGGGGGGAGTGGCCTATGCGGGGTCGGTCCATAGTGCGGCGCTGAAGACGACGGATGGGGGGATCACGTGGCACCAGTTCACGGACCGCCATGGGCTCGGTGACACGAAAGTCTTCGATATCGCTGTGGCACCTTCAGAGCGCCGGGTGGTGTACGCGATCCACCAGGGTCCCGCGGGATTGTCGACAAGCAGGGATGGTGGTCATCACTGGACCTATCTGGGCCCGTCCCTGCAGTGGGACTCCTTAAACGCGATTGCGGTGCACCCCACCGACCACGATGTCGTCTATGTAGGCGCGGCCAACCGAGGCGGTATGTACAGATCAAGGGACGGCGGGCGCAAGTGGAAGTCACTCGGTATCGGCGACGTATCGGTTCTCGATATTGCGATCCCGTCCGGCGTTCCTGGCCTCATCTATGCAGCAACCGACCGGGGCGTGTTCAAGAGCGCGGACGCCGGAAGCAGCTGGACACCCGTGAGTAACGGGCTCAGCCTCCCCGGATTCACCGATGTGGAGGTGACCCAGCTGATCGCGCATCCGAGCGAGCATGACACGCTTTATGCGCGCGCTTTCAGCATCGGCCCGTTGTTCAAGTCGGATAACGGAGGGGAGACATGGATCGAGCTGCGCGATGCAGTGACCGCGGTTGCGATCTCGCCTTCGGACCCGGAGCGGTTGTACGCCGGGAAAGGCTCCACCGTATGGAGGAGCGATGACGCAGGTCATTCGTGGCTTCAGGTAGAGGCTGATTTTCCCGTTGGTCGAAACATCTCGGAGCTCGCCGTCGACCGGGCTGACCCCGACCGCTTCTACGCAGGCGGATCCGAGACGCTGTTGATCTCGGACGACGCAGGGGCGACTGCCACGGTGCCCCAGACGCACTTCCCTGGAGCATGGACAACGTCGGTAGCGGTCTCTCGTCACGACCCAGGAACCGTGTACGCGGGTCACGGAGACGGACACATCTCGGTGACGACGGATGCAGGCTTGTCCTGGCAGCGGGTGAGCACCCTTCCAGCTCCCACCGACGAGGGTACGACCACGGCACTGGCTACTCATCCGCTCGACGAGGACCTTGTGTTCGCGACCAACCTCGGAGGTGTCTACAGATCGAATGACCGTGGTCGCACCTTCGATTCGATCGGCGCTGGGCTAAAGGGCCCCGGGTTTATCTCTCTCGCGGTGGACCCGACTGACACGTCCCGCTTATATGCAGGAAGTGGTTCCCACCGCCCCTATCTCGTTTTCGAAGGAACGGGGGCATTCAGAACTGAGGACGGGGGGACGTCATGGACCCAGGTCACGGGGATGCCCGATACCCCCGTCCCAGCCATCGTCGTGGATCCTTCGGATCCCTCCTTAGTGTACGCCGCGACCCTGGGCCACGGAGTGTTCAGGTCTTCTGATCGCGGGGAAACGTGGGAGCGTGCGAGTACGGGTATCGGAAATCCGTACATCTTCTCGCTTGCTATCGATCCGCAAGAGCCGAAGACGCTCTATGCCGGCACGTTCGAGTACTACGGGAACCCGAACCACAGTGATCCATCCCCCTACGGTTCGGGTGGGGTCTACAAGTCACAAGATCGTGGCCAGACCTGGCGCTTGGTCTTCGACGAGGTTGGAGAGATAGAGAACCTCGTCGTGGACCCCGCGAGGCCTCGCAGCGTTTATGTAGGTGCGCACAGCACAGACATCTGGCATTCAAGCGATGGCGGAAAGACGTGGAGATTCGCGAACCAGGGGACCGTCAGGGCCCACACGCACCTCTACATGTTCTCGTTGGCGATCAGCGCAGACGGCTCGATCCTGTACATGGGGAATTGCGGACGGGGCGTCTACAGCAACCGATTGCGAGTGAGAGAGGGACGAGCCACGCAGCTGCCCTGAGGTAGGTCATGGGACAACGCCGTCTACTCCTAACAGACTCCTAACATCACATCCGTGGATGCATGTTTCGCGATGGGAGTAGGCGTAAATCGAAAAACCTGGCTGACCAGCACAGATGGGGGCATCTGTGAACCTCCGTAAACGCCCGTAAATGCCTTCCGCACGGCTCGCACGGGTGAGGTCAGGAGTTCGAATCTCCTCTGGTCCACAAAAGCCCAGGTCAGACCCCATGCGTTTTCGCGAATCTAGCGGCCTGCTCTCGCACTCAACAAAAACCCAACATTAGAAGCGTGAGAGTAGACCGAAAGGCCTTCAGCAGACCTTCCTGGTCGAGCCGAACATCACTCAGTTGAGTGATGTTCCTGTGCCGCGACATCCCTAGCTTGAAGGCATGGTCGATAACTCCCTTTGGAGAAGAGATCCCTGGGCTTCTCTTTCCGACGACGAGGTCGCGGTCGTCGAACTCGTTTGTGAGGGGCTTACCAATCTCCAGATAGCCGAGCAGCTCCACGTTTCTGCTCGGACCGTTCAAGGTCGGCTCATACGGGTCTTCCGAAAATTGAACGTCTCCTCGCGCACACAGCTGGTGGCTGATGTCTTCCGCGCCTCGGGCTCCCTTCACGGAAATCACTCATCTGAATGATGTGTCAGGAGACCAGCCACGCCACAGTGCTACAAGACGGCTCGACCAGGAGGGCACGATGAACGGAAAGTTCACTGAGCGGATCCCTGTGATCACTGAGAGGCCGCGCAATTTGGCGCGCAGGAGTAAGCGGGACACAAGAGAACCCAAACAGTCAAATGGAGCTAGACGGATAGGTAGATCGATGATCCAAATGAAGCTACTGAGTGTCGGAGTCGCGACTTTTCTCGTGATTTCGGCCCTTCCTGCTGCGGCTCAGTCTCATGGGCATGCCTATGGTCACGAGACCGCTCCGGGGCAGACCAAGAAGTGCGTCCACCCTTACCCCTGCGGAGACGAGTGGCCCGAGGAACTGAGCGGAGCGACGTTCGACGTCCTTCCGACTGAGCACGCCCGGGTACGGAGCTCCTCTTATGAGGTGGATGGGGTTGAGCTGGATGGCTGGATCATCCGGCCTGCAGTGCCGGACGGAGTTCGGGTTCCCGTCTTGCTTCATTCCACTCCCTACTTGGGTGATTGCCGTGTCGACGACGTGCTGGCCGGGCCTACTTGTCGGCCCACTCCGGACAGCCCGGAGATGACGAGCAGCGATTACGTAGGGTCTGGCGCCGCGATCTACCACTGGGGGACGCCTGTACTCGATCTTGTTCGAAAGGGCTACGCGGTTGCGATGTTCAGCCTTCGTGGAACCGGGCGGAGCGGCGGATGCCTTTCCTTCATGAGCGCCCAAGAACAACTCGATCAGGTTGCTCTAGTGAAATGGGCGGGGTCCCAAGAGTGGTCTAACGGCCGAGTCGCCATGGGCGGCATCTCTGCACCCGCGGCAACCGCGTGGGAAGCCGCCACCAATGACTCGACTGAATTCCTCAAGACGATCGTCACCGCGGGCATCGTCAGTGATCTGTACACGCTCCAGCGATCACCCCAAGGAGCACCTTTCACGTATGGAACGGCGACGGGGGCTCTTTCGACATGGAACCCGTTGATTCCACCTCTGGGTGGTGCCGAGCATTCCTTCGCACGCAACGGTGCTATCGAGGAGATGCTTTCCAGTTACCCGGCCCGAGCCTGTGCTCAGGACCCGGCAGCAAGCGTGCGTCCAGCGCTCACGTTTGTCAGCCCCGACCGCAACCAGTCTTTCTGGGATGAGCGGAGGTTGATCGATCGTTTCCACGAAGTCGACGCGGCTGTCTTATTGGCGCAAGGCTTCGGAGACGATGGACACGATTACCAAGACGACACTGTTTGGGACGCCCTCACCAACGCCCCCAAGCGCCGCGTCGTGGGGCAGTGGGCTCACGACTTTCCCTATGGGACCGACTACCCGGATGAGCACTACCGCGTGGCGCTCGACCCCTCCTGGGCCACCTCACAGTGGGGGGACCTTGTCACCGTTTGGCTGGACTACTGGCTGAAGGGGATAGGCACGCCGGAGCGCCTCGGGTTGGTCGACTACCAGGACACCGATGGAACGTGGCATTCGTCAGATTCTTGGCCTCCCAAGGAAGCCAAGGAAGAGGCCCTATATCTTGTGGGCGCCGACCTTGCGGCAGAACCAAACGAATCGTCGCGATCCTTCCGCTCCATACCCGACATCACGAATTCGTACGAAGGTGGCAGCTATATGGAGGCTTCCCTTGGAACCTTCCCCTACAAGTCATCGTCTCCTCTTTGTCCGACGTCGGGTACGGGGACCCCGACGGGCGTTTCTTTTCTATCGGCTCCTGCGAGCCAGAACTCATTGATCGCAGGCAACTCGTTTGCGTACCTGCGACTGATCAGCGATCAGCCTGGCGGACTGGTCACGGCGAAGCTCTTTGATGTTGGTCCTGGATTCACGTGTGACGAGCTGGGCCAACCTTCGGATGTAGGGGTCATCGATCGCGGTGCCGCGGACCTGCGGTTTCATCAGGGCAATTTCGTTGCGTCTGACTTCCCGGTCAACCAGCCCACACACATCCGGATCGACTTCGCCGACCTGGCCTATGTGTTGAAGCAGGGCCACCGCCTAGCTGTGACGCTGTCCTATGGAGAGACGCACATCGACTTCGTGGCCGCGCCCTTCTTCCCCGAGATCGAGGTTTCAGGTGTTGGTGGCGACTTGGCAAGTCACCTGATCATTCCATTCGTTGACGGTGGGCTCGGTGGAAGGAAACCGAAGGTTGATTACCCAGCTCGTCCTTTTACTCCTGAGCGCTGACTCCTTCGGACGCGCTAGTCCTTCTGGCCGCCTCGGCGGCCAGAAGGGCGCGTGATGAGACTCCAAGCTTCTCGAAAACGTGACGCAGGTGGGTCGCCACTGTGTATCGGGAGATGAACAGAGCCTGAGCGATCTCGGGGTTGCTCATTCCTTCCTTCACCAGCTCCACGATGCGGAGCTCGCTCGGCGTAAGGCTGTCCCAACCGAACCGCGGTCGCTCCTCGCGGCGTGGGCCCAGTTTGGTTCCCGTCTCCAGCAGGTTCGCCCTAAGGCGGCTTTCTGCCAACGTTGCGTTTAGCTGTAAGAAGACGTCCAGAGCTTCACTGGCCGAGGCCAGAGCTTCCTCCTTGCGGCCATGGCGCGAGAGGGCAAAAGCCAAGTCTTCTTTCGTGAGGGCCCACTGAAACGGCCGACCCGATGGGTAGCACTCAGCAGCAACCAAGAGCAGTTCTGGGTCGTCTGAGAGGAGGCCCCTGCATCTCAGCGCCGTTCCTCTGAAGCTCGTGATCTCCGCGTGCTGCGCGAGCTCCTCTACCGCAACAACAATCCGCTCGGCGTAGTCCTGACGACCCGAGGCCTTCAGGGCGCGGACAAGGTCGGGTGAGAAAACCTCGTTGAAACCCGCCACGACGTCGTCGTCCATTGACCGCTCCAGGACTTCGATCAGACCAATGCAGCGCTTGACGTCTCGCTCTAGATGAGTCACGAGAATCCTGATTGGGAGCAACCACTCTGAGCCGCGGTCGGACCCTTGCGACCTACGTTCGCCTGCATCGAGGGTGGCCCTCGCTTCGGGGAGATTCCCCCGGAAGGCCAAAATCATCGCAAGCGTTCCGTACAGCTCGATGTTCGACCAGCGACTCTCAACTTCGTCCGACAGGGCTACACCTGTTTCGAACTCCGTAAGGGCATCGTCCCACTGACCGAATTCGAAGAGGGCCTGACCAAGTGCGGCCTGGAAGCGGGGTAGATGCCAAATCCTTCCGCTCTCTTCTGCGAACCGCCTTCCTTTGCGAAGCATCGCCAGGGCTTCCTCATGGCGGTCTTGCCATGCCAGGTCGATCCCTCGGTAGAAGAAGTGGTGACTGCGTTCATCATCGCCGAGAGCTCCCTGTTGTACCCAATCGGACGCTCGTTCGGCGAAGCGCCCGGCCGGCCCGCTACGGTAGCTGTAATCCTCAACGAGTCGACGAGCGCGCCAAACGCGCACTTCGGCAAGATGGTCCCCCGCCTCTTCGCCTAAGCGGATCGCTTCATCGATCAGCTCTTGGGCTTCGGTTAGACGGCGCGCTGAGGCCAACGCAACCGCGGCCTCGGTCAAGATCGATGTTCGATCGCTTCCCTCGCCGAGGCTGCCAAGAGCAACCCGGTAAGCGTCGGCTGCCTGCTCGTAGCGGCCCTCGATGTAGAACGAGCGCGCTACGTCCAAGTGGATGTGCTCCTCGAGTTCAGGAGGAAGATCCTCGGCAAGGGCTTCCTGAGCGATTTCTCGTGACTCCGCTCCTCGGCCCAGGGTTGTGAGGACAGATATGAGATCTGCTTGAATCCCCGCTCTCTCTTCGGAGCCTAAGGGTGCTAGAGACTCTGCCTTCTCGAGTATCTCCGCGGCAACGCTTGGTGAGTTTTGCATCGCGGCGGTAGCGGCCGCCCGAAGCCACCGCACCGCTTCGGTATCCCCAGGAATGGCCGAGAGGGCCAACTGAGATGCAACCCGTAGTGGAGGGGCATCTGCCCCCGCCAGCGCCAGTCCCGTCTCACGATGAAGAGCAGTACGAAGTGGCGCCGGAATCTCTTCGTATATCGCGTCCCGGATGAGCTCGTGGCGAAAGACGAACGCGTCATCGGTGGAGGTCAATAGATGATCCGCCATCGCTTGATCAAGTGCCTTCAATAGGGACGTTGCAGGCCGACCAAGAACCGTAACCAGGTCCGCGAGGTGGAACATTGGTCCCAGCAGGGAAGCGACCCTCAATACATCCAGGGCGTCCTCATCCAGCGATTCCAGTCGCCGCTTGACAAGCGATCTGAGATCGAGTGGCAACTCGCTCGGGTCATCGGGCTGACTAGTGAGGAAATAATCCAGCAGCTCCCGTACGAAAAGAGGGTTCCCTCCTGCCCGACTCACGTACTTAAGGGCGACGTCACGCTGAGGAGCGGGGGTGGCTTGTTCAACGAGCACGGAGACATCCCGTTCATTTAGAGGCTGAAGCGTCAAGACCTCGCCTCCACTAGAGAGGAGGTCATCGATGAGTTCATCGAGCTCGCCGGCTTCTCTCTGTATCCGTCGGCTGACGAACAAGCCCAAGGGAATCTGGTCGATCTGACGAATCAAGTGAGTTGCCGTGATGAGGGTTGAGTGATCGGCGAGATGTAGATCTTCGAGGATCAGGATCAGAGGTTTCTGGTTAGCACTGTTCTCGAGAGCGGCTGTGAATTCTTCGATCGCCCGCCACTGAGAGCCCAAACCTTCGCGGGGCCCAGCTCCGATCGTCTCAGGACCTTCCAACAGGGAACGTGCTTCCTTTAGCCCAGGGACGGTGGCTCCGGCGGAGACAAGCGCGTCTAAGAGCGGACCAAAAGGTCTCTCCTTCTCCAACTTCTTGCCTTTGCCTACAAGGAGAGATAACCCTCGGGCATGGACTTCAAGCCGAGCTTGATCGAGGAGGGCCGATTTCCCGATCCCTGCCTCTCCTTGCACCAGCACGGCGTTCCCCTGTCCATGGGCGGTGGCCTCGATGCGCGAGGCCAAGGCCTGGAGCTCCAGGTCCCGGCCCACCAGAGGGTGCTGATCCATCTTGTGATCGTAGGTCGCCCGTGCTTTGCGGCCCATCTACTCCTGCATCTGCGATGTCGGGGCAGTTCCAGCCCCCTCCAATAGACCCTTTTCAACTCTTCGAACCCAACATCACCCGTGGATGTAGCCGGAAGTGGATGTAACAACCCGTGACCGGAAAAAGCAGTCTGACCTGCTTAGATGACCATGAACGTGCACCGATGCAGTCCCCGTAAACCGGCTGCGCACGGCTCGCACGGGTGAGGTCGCAGGTTCGACTCCTGTCTGGTCCACAAAAGTCCAGGTCAAGGCTCATCTTTTTTCGCGACTTGCCCTGCGGGTGGATCCCCCTAACAAATCCCCAACGTTGGAGACGGGGATCTCGGGTCCGGAGCCGCTCCGCAAGCCGTTTGTGAGGCTCGGATCTGCTCCTTGGGCGGGTTTGAATCCTGACCTCACCCGGCGCAGGGGTGTGGTCAAACATTCCGGTAGTGCCGAGCGGGTGAAGCCACGCCTCGGGCTCACGATTGACCCTGGTTCGAATCCAGGCGCCGCCTCTTTCAGAGGCCGATCCGGGCGCACGCAAGACCCGCCCGCGTCACGCCCCCCCAACTGCTAGACGTCTCCCGCTTGATGAAAGGACCGCCGGCCAAGCATTGGTCGTGCCCGATGCCCTCCAAGTTTGGGGTGATATGTCCTGGAAAGGGCTACATTGACCTATCGGACACGGGGTGGCCGAGGAGCAGCATGCCGGACGACGACTGGCTAGGCGCCGAAATTGGTCTGGTTGAGCGGCAATGCCGCCAACTGGAGCCGAGGCTGTCTGACTTCAGGGAGCTCCTCGCTAGAGCTCGGGATCTGCGGGTTCGAGGAGCAACCGTCGAACAGATCCTGGCTTACATCGACGCCCCCGGGGCCACGTCTGCTCGCCGCAGCCTCGATACCTCGTTGCGCGCGTATACCCGAGCGGTCGCGCGACTCCGAGGGGAGATCGTTCGTCACCTGGTCGACCATCAAGGGGTGTCCTTGACCGAGGTGGGGACGCTATTGGGCGTCAGCCGCCAAGTGGCCTCGACGCTCTATCGCAGCAGGTCATCCGGCCCCTCTAGATAGAGCCGAGCGGCACTCACCGCAGCCCGCCGGTGCGCGAACAGCATGGGCTTCATGGAAACCAACCGAGGATCTATAGCTCGGCTCACACCGTCGGTCATCTACAGCTCGATCGGCCTCTGCGCCGTCGTCGTCTACATGCTGCTTCCGCCGAGCCTGAAGTATGTCGTCTACAGCATGTTCCCGGTAGCGGCTGCGATGGCGGCGTTGTACCGAAGTCGGATCGAGCGGGACAGCGCGAGACTTTGGTTGACGGTAGCCGCGTTTCTGGGACTCTTCGCTCTAGCCGACGCGGCATATTGGGTCAACCCCTCCTTCCCCGGGCCAGCCGATGCGCTTTATCTCGCCGGCTACGTGGTTGCTATCGGGTCGACCATCTATCTGCGTGATCCTCGATCCAGCAAGCGACGTGCCTACGCGCTGCGGGCGATGGATGCCGCGATCGTGTCGCTGTGCGTTGGGGCGGTCGTTTGGCTCATGTGGGTAGACCCGGCGCGTCGCGAGGAGGGGATCTCCTCCGCCGAGATGGTGTCGCTGTCCTACCCGATATTAGATCTGGTGCTTCTCGGCCTCGTTGTCAGCGGAGGGCGAATCAGAGGCGCGAGGGCATGGTTCGCTTCGGCACTTGCCTGCTTCATCGTGGCGGACCTCTGGTATTCGATCGGTGCCCCGCAATCGTTATATGCGGCGGGGGTATGGGCCGACGCGGGGTGGCTGTCTGGTTACGTCCTATGGGGAGCGGCGGCCTTTCGCGGGCTATCCAAGACCGAGGTACCCGATGCAGTACCGAAACCTGCGCTGAGGATCTTCTACACAGCGACGGTCTTGGGGACCCTAGGGATATTCATGTTCCACGCGGTGACGACCGAGCACATCCATGTCGTCGGCATCGCGGTGTTAGCCGTAGCGCTCTCGATCTTGGCCGGGATGCGGCTCGAGGCCACCCACCGGCATCTCGAGGAGATGGTCTGGGCCGCAACTCTGCAGAACGCAACGCTCGAGATTGCAATGCAGCACACGGAAGAACTCCGCCGAAGCAACCAAATGATCCTTGATTCGGTAGCAGAAGGGATCGTCGGCATCGACGTGACCGGGGTGGGCACGTTCGCCAATCGATCTGCCTCAGTCATGCTCGGCTATGCAATGGAGGAGCTGACCGGGGTAGTGGTCCACGATCTGATCCACGATCGCTATCAGGATGGACTCCCACGGCGCCAAGACGATTGCCTGGTGAAGACCGCGGTCGAGACAGGTGAGAAGCAAGAGGGCCTTCGGGATGTTTATTGGCGGAAGGACGGGAGCTCTTTCAAGGTCGACTACACGGCGAACCCGGTCATCGAAGAAGGACACGTCGCCGGCGCGGTTGTGACCTTCCGAGACGTGTCGGAGGTGATGTCGCTCGAGGAGCAGGTCCGGCGCTCTCAGCGGCTCGAGGCAATGGGACGGCTTGCGGGAGGGATCGCGCATGATTTCAACAACCTGCTTGCCGTCATCGGAAATTACGCGGAGTTCCTCGAGGAGGATCTCCCGGCTGAGCTTCCTCAGCGTGAAGACGTTTCCGTCATCCAACAGGCGGTTGGCAAGGGCGTAGGCATGGTCCGTCAGCTCCTAGCGTTCTCACGGCGTGATGTCACTGAACCAAATGCGGTTGGCATCGAAGGCGCCTTGCGCGACATCGACAAGCTCCTAGGTCCAACCCTGGGCGAAGACATTTCCATCGTCGTCGAATGTGCCCCTGATCTCTGGGACGTGTTCATCGACGCCGGCCACTTCGAGCAGGTCGTGATGAATCTGACCGTCAATGCTCGGGACGCCATGCCGGGCGGGGGATCGATCACGTTCCAAGCGGCGAACTCAATCGCCGAGGGGCTCGAGATGGTGACTCTGACCGTTGCCGATAACGGTGAAGGGATGTTGCCGGAGACCTTGGAGCATGTCTTCGAACCGTTCTTCACAACGAAGCCCGATGGGAAGGGGAACGGTCTCGGCCTCGCCACGAGCTACGGGATCGTCACCCAAGCGGGAGGCTCGCTTACCGTCTCTTCTGAGTTGGGGATAGGCACGACCTTCGAAATCTCTCTTCCTCGCTGCGTCGATGGAGCCACCGCGGAGCGGGAGCCTCCAAACAACCCGGCCGTGGCCCTCGGCCGCGGGGAGTTGATCTTGCTCATCGAGGACGAGGAGGGGGTGCGGGCATCCGTCGCGCGGAGTCTCGAACGCGCCGGTTACCGCGTTGAGGGATGCGCCGAGGGCCAGAGAGCGATAGAGCTTGTCGTCGGTGGCCTGGCCCCCGAAATCATCGTCTCGGATGTGGTGATGCCGGATCTCTCCGGTCCAGCGACGGTGGAGCGACTCAGGGAACTCGGTCTTCTCACACCGGTGGTGTTCATGTCGGGCTACAGCGACGAGGCCCTCGAACAACGCGGCGCGTTCGACGGCGCTTCCATCATCCAGAAGCCTTTCGATAGGTCGGTCTTGCTGTCCCTGATCCAGAAGGAACTAGCAGAGGCACCGATCTCTGCATCAGCTGGGCGGCAAACATGACCAACCTCCTCGGAGCACAGCGTGCCGCACTGAGGGTTCGATTCCTGTGGCTCGTGCCATGCGCTCTGTTGATGGCAGTGATCCTCTCGATCGCGGAACTCAGATCCGAGAGCGTAGGGGGATTGCTCACGAGCGCAGCTGTGAGGATCCCAGCAGTGGGTCAGACCCAGAGGGAGTCGGTCACCTACCCCACGTCCGGCAGGTCGATCGTCTACGGAAGTGAAGGGAGGCATAGCGATCTGTTCAGGAGGAAGAGGAACAACTAGACAAGGAGAAGAGCATGTTCAGGAAGCAACCAGCGAAGCCCACTGTGATGATCGTCGACGACGAGTCGCTTATCAGGTCAGCGCTAAGGAAAGTCCTCGACAGGGCCGGTGGATTCGACATCGTCGCTGAGGCGGTAGATGGCATCGAGGGAGTCGAGAAGGCTGGTGACATCCGTCCGCAGTTGATCCTCTTGGACGTAGCGATGCCCAGGATGAACGGCGTCGAGGCATACGCCGCGATCCGCCTAGTCTCTCCCGACTCGAAGATCGTCATCCTCACGAGCTTCTTTGGGATGGACAAGGAATTCCGCGAGTTGGGAGCCGACGGGTTCCTACCTAAGTCAGCGCGCATCAAGGAGGTCTCGACGACTCTGAGGAACTTGGCCCCGGTCTAGTGAGCAGATCACCGAAAGGGGTGGGGCACCGACCCCACCTCCTGTCGGCTCCGGTGCGCCTAGCCGAACGGAGCACCTAACAAATCCCCAACATCACCATCGGAAACCGGCGGCAGCTGATGGGAATAGGCGTGCGCAGCGATCGCCGTCTGACCTGCAGAAATGGCCGAGGATGTGAATGCTTGTGAGTAGCCGCAAATCAGCTCTGCACTGCTCGCACGGGTGAGGTCAGGAGTTCGAATCTCCTCTGGTCCACTAAAACCGCAGGTCAGAAGCGTGTTTTCCTCGGGAGAAAAGCTCAGTCTCAACGCCCTCAACAAATCCGCAACATGGGGTGGCGAAACCGCGGGTTAGATATGCGCTGGATGCAAAGCAGCAGTCAAGGAATTGCTCCTCCCTGATCTCAGCGCTTGAGTGACCTCACCCGAGTGTGGGGTGTGGTCAACATTCGGTGGTGCCGAGCCGGTGACGTCACGTGACGGACTCATAATCGGTCGGCCGCTGGTTCGAGCCCAGCCGCCCCCACAACCTGAATTCCCCGTTCATATTCGCGCGCTCCCCAGCAGGGCTGCATTGGTCACCCCCAGCGACCCACGGCAGGAGGTCACAACTTCCTCCTGATGGAATGGATACGTTCTGGTGAACAACTGCCACGCCGATTATGCACAAAGGAATGCAAGAGAACTGGCGGGATTGCTAGGTGCGTAGATGGTCCGGACAAGCATCAGCTTCCGCCGAGGTCGCTACGTCGACGGCACCAGTGAACGGAGCTTCACGTCCCACTCACCGTGATAGTTGAGCGGCCCAACCTTCGCGTCGATGGAGTAGTCCTCGTGAACGGTCATCCCGTGGCCCGGCGCGAACCAGTACTCGACGGTCACCTCCGCATTCAGCTCACCGACGAATACGAAGTCCAGCCGGAATCCCACGACCCTGACGCCCATGCTACCGACGGTCCATTTCTCTTCGCCCAGGGAGAGCGCTTCGTAGGTGCCCATGTAATCCTCGCCGTCCGGTTCGGTGCGCCCTTCGAAACTCCCAGACCACGTTTGTCCGGAGCGAGGCGGGAACTTCGCGGAGCGAACGGGGGGGCGGAAAGGGACATCTGTATCGCGTGGATAGGGTCCGATCACGATCTTGTTTCGTTGGTTGTGGACCACTCGGCCCAGAGTGGAAACGGTGATCCGCGTCCAGGATTCACGCTGTTCCGAGAAGTAGTGGTGTTCCTCCCAGCTCGCTGGGTCCTGGTGGGTGATCGTCCGATAGGAGGTCGGCGGGAACTCCCGTCTTATCCCGTTGAAGCTCTCCTCACCGCTCCCGTCGAAGGTGTAGACGCCCTCGCTCGGGATGACATCGAAGCGGACTGGAAGGGAGCGCTCGGCGGAGATCCCAGATCCTTGTGACCCCTGCGCTCCTCCGATGCGTATGCCCTCGGCCAAGCCTTGACCCGTCGAGCGGCGGCTGCTCTGCCCGGGTGTGGGTGTGGTCCGCCTCTTGGACACGTTTCGAGAGTCCACCGAGTGTCTTTCCGAGATTACGCCGTCGTTGCCCGCGTGGAAGCGTTCGAGCGCGGTGTCGAGCGATATGGGCGTCTGGATGCGGAAGATCGCGTAGCTAGTGGCGCCCAGAACGAGAACGGCCCCTGCCCCGATGATCAAGAGCCGTGTGACAGCGCGCCGAACCGAACCGGTTCTCATGACGCGCATGGTTCTCCCACACGGGTCCGTACCCTGCCGACCGGCCAGAAACGCGCCATCTGGCGCGTAGGGATCTCGCACTGACCGTCCCTGGCCCCGAAAGTCGACGGAAGCGTCGGTAGGATTGTGGGGTTATCTACCTCGAGGTGGGATCGTGACGACGGAACCTGAGCCGGCCTCACCGCCAGAGACACCCACCCCGCTTTTCGAGCGCGAGGCTGAACTCGAGACGCTGCGTACTGCCGTCCGGTCCGCCTCCATGGGCAGCGGCTCCTCCGTGCTGGTCGAAGGGCCGGCGGGGATCGGCAAGTCGCGGACTCTCGGCGCGACCATCGATGCCGCTTCCGAGCTGGACATGATGATCCTCCGCGCGCGCGGTGGGGAGCTCGAACGCGAGATGCCATTCGGCATCGCGCGGCAATGGTTCGAAACCTTGCTCGCCCGCGCGAGCAAAGAGGAGCGCGAGAGCTGGATCTCCGGGGCCGCCCGCCCGGCGGCCTCGGCCCTAGGGATCGACCAGGGTGATACATCAGCGACCGATCCACTAGCGGTCGTCAACGCTCTCTACTGGCTGACGGCGAACGTCTCTTCGACGCGCCCGATCTTGATGATTCTGGACGACGCTCAATGGGCCGACCTGCCTTCGCTGCGGTTCGCCGCGTTCTTCGTGCGACGCGTAGTCGAACTGCCGGTGGCGTTCATCGCTGCGGTGAGAACGGGAGAGCCGGCCGAGCCTTTCGAGCTGCAAGCATTGCGTGTCGAGTCGGAGTCGATCCGGCTGGATCCGCTGAGCGGCCCTGGAGTTCGATCCTTGATCACGTCACGCTCCGGAAACGACCCACATCAGCGGTTCGCCGACGTGTGTGTCACGGCTACCGCCGGCAACCCCTTCCTCGTGATCGAGATCCTCCGTGAGTTGGAGTCGGAAGGGGTCGAGCTGGATGTATTCGCGGCCGACGCGATCGCAGATCTCGCTCCCGAAGCGGTCGCGCGATCGGTCCTGTTCCGACTCGGGAGGTTCGGTGAGCAGGCGATCGAGCTCGCACGGGTTCTTTCCGTCCTGGGGAGATCGCCGCAGCTCAGGCACGTAGCGGAGCTCGCCCGGATCGAAGAGTCGGAGGTTGCCGAACTCTGCGACCAGCTCCGGGCGGCAGAAGTGCTGACGCCGGGCTTGCCGATCGAATTCGTTCACCCGCTCGTTCGGCAAGCGATCTATGCAGAACAGCCAGCCGCGCATCGCTCCGGCCTCCACCGTGTGGCGGCGGAGTTACTGGCGTCGGCTGAGGCTTCACCCGAGGAGCGCGCGGCGCATCTTCTTGCGTGCGATCCGAACGGCGACCCTTGGGTCGCGAGGGAGTTGGCCGCAGCCGCTGAGGCGGCGATAGCCGAGGGTGCGTACGACGCCGCGGTCACCTATCTGGATCGCGCCCTGGATGAGCCGCCCCAGGATCCTGTGCCGATCCTGGAGATTCTGGGCCGCGCCCTGCAGGAAGCCGACGTCTTCCGAGCCCGAGAGGTCTTCGAGGAGGTTGCGCGCCGGGTCGAAAGCCGGACGGAACGGGTTGAGGCCCTCCGCCGGGTGATGCTGGCGCAGATCGCGGTGGGTGACCTCGCGGGGGCCGCCTCTACCTGCGACGTCGCTCTGGAGGCTCTCGGCGAGGAAGGCCGAGAGATCACCCTTGATCTCGAAGCCCAGCGTCTCTTCCTGACGTTCGCGTCGGTAGGGAGGGACCCAGACACGGGCGATCGGATCGAACGCGTTGCCGGAGAGCTTGTCGGTACGACCGCAGGTGAACGCGTAGCGCGTCAAGCACTGGGGCTCGAGCGATATATCGCCTGCCGCCCCATCGAGGACTGCACCGGACTGCTCTTGTCGTTCCCCGAACTGCCGTGGCAGATCGCGGGGATCGAGTCTCCCGTCACCATCGCAGTGCCGAAGGCCCTCGCTTGGTGCGGCTTCTTCGATGACGCGCGGCGAGAGCTTGGCGGATGGATGGAGCTCGCCCACCAACAGGGCCGTTTGCTGGCTGTAAGCATCGGCAACAGCTTCCTTTCCGAGATAGATCGCCTAAGCGGGCGCCTACACGACGCGGAGGCGCGCGCACGAACGGCGTGGGAGATAGCCCAGCTGCCGGGCGGGATGTCTCCGTACCTGTGGAGCGCACTGATGAATCTCGCGGTGAGCCTCCTTGCTCGTGGCGATGTCGAAGCCTTCGAAGAGTTGACCGGCGGCATGGATCTCTCTGCCGGACCTACTGACGTGCCCCTGAATCCGTGGCCGCTGGAGGCACGCGCATATCACCGGACGCTGATCGGAGACATCGAAGGTTCGGTCGACGATTTCCTGTCTCTGGGAGAGGGGCTCGAGCGGATCGGCTGGGTCAACCCATCTCTGCCGCCGCACTGGAGGCAAGAGGTCACCGAAGGACTGGCCTCGCTCGGACGATCGTCGGAGGCTCGAGAGATCATTTCGGTGGCCGAAGAACGAGCGCGATCTTTCGGCGCGCCACACACCATCGCATCGGTCTTGCGCGCCCGTGCCGCGATCGAACCGCGTGATAGTTCGATCGTCACCCTGCGAGAGGCAGCTGGGATGTTCGAGTCCACCGGGCTCCCACACGAGCTGGCCCGCACCCTGGTGCGGCTCGGTGCTGCGTTGCGTCGCCGTGGTGACCGTAGCGAAGCCCGCTCGGTTCTAGAGAAGGGACTCGAGCTCGCGCACGCTAGCGGCGCTGGCGGCATCCGGGCCGCCGCCCATGATGAATTGGCCGCCTCCGGTGCTCGCCCTCGTAGCGATGTGCTGACCGGTGTCGGAGCCTTGACCGCCAGCGAGATGCGGACGGCCAAGCTCGCCGCGCAAGGGTTGAGCAACAAAGAGATCGCCGAGAGATTGTTCGTCACCGTGAGGACGGTTGAGACCCACCTAACCCACTCGTACGACAAGCTCGGGATCGAGGGACGGGCGGGCCTCGGGCAGGCGCTCGAGGCAGGCGGAGCCAAGCTCTAAGTCACACCCACGATCCGCGGAATGCGCCTAAACCTCGTGGTCGGACCACGATGCCGGATCGGCTCGATCTCCCTACCTTCATCGCAGGCGGCCCGCAATGGGGCCGATCACCCTTGGGCAAGGGGCTGTGATGGTGGCGGCGGCAGAGAACGACGCATCGATGCTCGAGCTGACGCTCGAGGTGGATCTCGATAGCGAACCGATCGCGGGCTGCGTCCGTTCCCCAGAGGGGGACGCGTATCCGTTCGTAGGTTGGCTGGGTTTGACGGTCGCCCTCGAGAAGGTGCGGCGGCCTGGGGCTGCCGGTACCGCGAGGAAGTCGACGTCACGCGCACCGCTGACCCGGGCAGAGCGCGAGGTCGCCGGACTGGTCTGCGAGGGCCTGACGAACCGGCAGGCCGCCGATCGCCTTGGCGTATCGCCGAGGACCATCCAGGGGCATCTGTTGCGGATCTTCCGCAAATTTGACGTCTCCTCGCGCACCCAGTTGGCGGCGGCGTACCTGCGCGGCGACGCAGATGTCGCGCCATTTGGCTCGCAGGCCGAAACCCAAACACCCGGAACCGACAGTTCCAAACCAAGAAGTAACGAACACGGACAGTGAGAGGAAAGGAAAGATGATGAAGAGAGCACGATTGTTCATCTCGATCTGCACGTTGGCGTTGATCGTTACCAGTGTCGTCGCGCCGGCGGCCGCATCGACATCTATGACCTCTGCCGTGACGGATGCCACGCTCGCGGGTGAGTGGTCTGCTCCGTTTTCCGAGAACGGGCGATTCGACAGCCGCGCGCCCCAGACGAGAGAAGAGTCCAAGGAGCTTCCGACGGCAGTCAACATCGCCGTCTCGCCCGACGGAACCGTCATCTACTGGAACGGTATGGAGGGTTTCGAGGACCTGACATTCTCCGCGGGCGGACCCGACCAACCCACTCAGAAGAGTCGTAGCCGCATCCTTGACTTGCGCGCGTTCCTTCGAGGCGATGCTCCTCGACCGACCTGGTGGACGCCGGCCCAAGAGCGCGGGATCGGTCCCGACATGTTCTGCGGCGATCTTCGCACCCTGAGCGACGGACGTCTGCTCGTCGTCGGCGGCACCGAGTTCACGAACGCAGATGAGTCGTTGGGACTCGGGATGGGCCGAACGAAGGTATGGGGGGTTCGGGATGCACGTGTTTACGACCCCGAAACCGCAAGGTGGACGCAAGCCGAACCCATGCATCACAAGCGTTGGTATCCATCGCTTCTAACTCTGGCTGATGGAAAGATGCTCGTGGCCGGTGGCGTCGAGGAAGCCGCCTACAACGAAAAGCTCTCCTTCGTGAACCAGACCGAGACCTTCGATCCTGCGACCGGAAGATGGACGGAGAACGGTCCTGAGGGTGAAACGCCGCTTCCTTACTACGCGCGGCTGCACCTTCTATCCAGCGGCAAGGTTTTCTATGGCGCGAGTGGCCAGATGTGGGGCCCGGCTCCGTGGTTGCCGCCCCGAGACATGACCGAGTGGAGCATGCAGAGGCTCTATGACCCGGTGACGAAGTCGTGGAAAGACGTTGGACTGGCGCCGCTCGGAGGACGAAGCGGAACCTTCTCGGCGATGCTGCCGCTGAAACCACCGTACGACGCCACTCAGATCCTGATCGGGGGCGGCACCTTGTCTCCGGTGGTGCACGGTTCGTACGTCGGCATGAACATCACAGAGCTCGTTACTGCAACCGGGGACAACATCGAACGAGAGCTCGGGCCCTCGATGAATAATCCTCGGTGGCATTCCGCAGGTGTCGTACTACCAAGCGGAGAAGTCATCGCGCTCAACGGGGGGGATCGAGATGAAACCGCCTTCGGCGGGCTCACGAATGCGGTGCCACAAGCCGAGATGTTCGACGGTGAGAAATGGGTGCGGCTCGCGTCCAGCACACGCGATCGCGTTTACCACCACACAGCGATACTGCTCGGAGACGGCAGCATCCTCGTCGGCGGACATGCGCCGATCGGCTTCACGCCGTTCCTTCTGAGGCCCGACAACTACACGAATGGAACCTTCGCCAGTCTCCTGAAAGATCCATCTTTCGAGATCTTCAAGCCGCCATATCTCTTTAGGGGAACGAGGCCCCGACTGTCGCAGGTGCAATCGGGCATCGCGCTTGGCGAGACATTCAAGATCACCAGCCCGGATGCGGGCAAGATCACGTCGGTCGTCCTCAGCAAGTTGCCCTCGGTCACGCACTTGGTTGATCTGGACAATCGCACGATCGAGCTGGACTTCACGAGGACCAGTGAAGGGACTCTCGAGGCCGCGATGCCGAAGAACCCGGCGGTGGCGCTGCCCGGCCACTACTACCTGTTCCTGATGACCGATAACGGACAAGGCCCGACTCCGTCGCGCGCCGCGATCGT
>Ga0299913_10000756_pt1 | contig 21847 bp, 16 predicted proteins | sample RVTome_9_FD_201360 | JGI IMG/M metagenome (GOLD analysis project Ga0299913, IMG submission 201360) | Soil microbial communities from uranium-contaminated site in the Upper Colorado River Basin, Wyoming, United States - RVT155D38 (version 2) ... | reverse complement strand
TCATCGACCGCGGGCGGATCGTCGCCCAGGGCACCCCGGCCGAGCTCCACGCGACGTTCCTCGGCCGCCACGACCTGCTGGTCGAGATCCGGCCGGACGGTGGGCCGGACGCTGGGCCGGACGACGGGGAGACCGCCGTCGCCGCGGCCCTGGCGGCGCTGCCGGGGGTCGAGGCGGTCGAGCCGCTCCCGGCGGGGCCGGCGCTTGCGCCGCATCCCGCGCTCGGCTCCGCCGAGACGGACTCCGAGCCCGAGGCCTCGATCCCGTCGACGCCTCGAGCCCACTCTTCACCAGCCCGCCGTTTCCGCCTGTCCGTCGGGCAGGCCGCCGACCCGCGCGAGGCGGTCTTCCGGGCTGCGGTCGAGCGGGGCTGGGTGCTGCTGGGGATGGCGGAGGAGCGGGGGACGCTCGAGGAGGTGTTCGTCCGCCTGACGACCCGCGACGAGACGGCCCCCGCCGAGGCCGAGCCGCCGGCCGGTGCTGCGCCCGCGGTCCCCGCCGAGCCCGCGGCCGCCGCCACACGGCCCGAGGTCGCCGCCGGCGAGCCCGAGCCCGCCGCCGGTGAGCCGGAGCTCGAGGCATCCGAGGAGGCCCCGTCGTGAGCGCGCTCTGGGCCACCTTCGCCCGCGAGCTGCGGGCCTACTTCCTCTCGCCGCTCGCCTACGTCGTGCTGTTCTTCGTCCTCGTCCTGCACGGGGCGTTCTTCTCGCTGATCGTCTACCACCTCAACGACCCCGGGAGCCCGGCGGGCCGGCCGTTCGACGTCTTCTTCAGCGGCTTCCCGTTCTGGATGGTGCTGCTGTTCGTCGTGCCGGTCGTCACCATGCGGCTCCTGGCCGAGGAGCGGAAGACCGGCTCGATCGAGGTGCTGATGACGGCGCCGGTGACCGAGGGCCAGGTCGTCGCCGGCAAGTACCTGGCGGCGCTCGCCTTCTTCGTCGCGCTGTGGCTGCCGACCGTGTTCTACGCGGTGCTCCTCGACGTCTACGGCGAGCTCGACTGGTGGACGCTCGCGGCGGGCTACCTGGGGATCGTGCTGATCGGCGCCCTGTTCCTGGCGGTGGGGGTGATGGCCTCGGCCTTCGCGCGCAACCAGATCGTCGCCGCGGTCGTCACCTTCGCGATCGACGTGCTGGTGTTCTTCGTCGCGTTCCTGCCCCAGATGGTCGACCAGCCGCTGCTCCAGAAGGCGTTCGAGCACACCTCGATCCTTGACCACATGGACGAGTTCGCGCGTGGCATCGTCGACACCCGGCGGCTCGTCTTCTACCTGTCGACGACGCTGTTCTTCCTGTTCGTCTCGGCGCGGGCGCTGGAGGACCGCAAATGGCGCTGAGGCGGTTTCGCCTCGGCGGCGGGTGGGGCCGCACCGAGCCGGCCGGCTCGGTCTCCGGCGGGCCGTCGGTGCCGGGCGGGCCTGCCGCGCCGGGCGGCCCGGGCGTCGACCGCCGCGGGCTGGCGCGCACCGGCACGATCGGCGCGGCGGTGCTGCTGGTCGGCGCGCTGACGGTGATCGTCAACTACTTCGGTGCCAAGTACTGGGAGCGGTTCGACTGGACGGCCGAGCAGCTCTACACCCTGTCGGAGAAGACGGTCAACCTGCTCGCCGAGGTCGACCGCGACGTCGAGGTCTACGTCTTCCTCGACCCTTCGGACGAGCTGTACACGCCGGTCCGCGAGCTGCTCCAGCGCTACGAGGCGGCCTCGCCACGGATCGACGTGCGGCTGCTCGACCCCGGGCGCGACGTGCTCGAGGCGCGCCGGCTCGCCGAGGAGTACGAGCTGACCGACGCGGCGGTCGTCTTCGACGCGGGCGACGACCAGCGGGTGGTCCAGCGGCCGGACCTCGTCGAGTACGACTTCACCGGCGCCCAGTTCGGCATGCAGCCCGAGATCGAGGGCTTTCACGGGGAGCAGCGCTTCAGTCAGGCGATCCTGTCGCTCGTCGAGGAGACGAAGCCGCGGGTGCTGTTCACCACCGGCCATGGCGAGCGCTCGCTCGACGACCGCGGTCCGGGCGGGCTGGCGGCGGCGGCGCGCATCCTCGGCCAGGACAACTTCGAGATCGAGGAGTGGGCGAGTCTGGGTGCCGACGAGGTGCCCGAGGGCACGGACCTGATCGTCGTCGCCGGGCCGCGGACGACCTTCCTGCCGCCCGAGCTCGCGCTCTTCTCCGGCTTTCTCGAGTCCGGCGGGCGGATGCTCTTCCTGCTCGACGCGGCGATCGGCGGCGCGGGCGGGCCGGCGGCCGAGTCCGGGCTGGTCGACTGGCTCGCTGGCTGGGGGGTCGAGGTCGGCCGCGACGTCGTCGTCGACCCGGAGAACCAGCTCCCCACCGTCGGCGCCGGCACCTTCTTCGTCAACCGCTGGCCGGCGGAGTCACCGCCGACGCGCTCGGTGCGGCAGGCCGGGGTACCGATGCTCGTGTCGATCGCCCGCTCGGTGGGCGGCGGGAGCGCGCCCGACGGGGCCGAGGTCGCGGTCCTGGTCGAGTCGTCGCCCGAGGCCTGGGCCGAGCGCGATCTCGCCTCGGCCGACGTCGCCCGGGATCCCGAGGATCTCGGCGGGCCGCTGCCGCTCGGGGTGGTCGTCCGGACTCGCCAGGACGGCGCGGAGCTCGAGGATCCGTTCTTCGAGGAGGACGCCGACCTCGAGACCGGGGCGGCCGGCGACGACGCCGGCGGCCCGTCCGGCCCGGAGGGCTTTCGTCTCGTCGTCTTCGGCGACTCCGACTGGGCGACCGCCCAGCTCCTCGAGTTCCACTCGCCGAACGCCGTGCTGCTCGCCGACACCCTGAACTGGCTCGTCGAGCGCGAGGCTCTCCTCGGCATCCCGCCGAAGCGGCCCGAGCAGGTGCGGCTGACGCTGACCCCGAGCCAGCTGCGCTGGCTGTGGCTCCTGGCGCTCGGGATCCTCCCCGGCCTCGGCCTCCTCGCCGGCGCCGTCGTCTATTACCGCCGCCGGCGGTAGGACCCGAGGGTCGATGCGCCTGCCGGTTCGCCTGCCACCCGCCAGGGTCCCGTCGCCCGGCGCGCTCACCGATCCGCCGGAGTGAACCGTGCGCCCGCGCACTCTCCTCGTCCTTCTCGCCGTCGTCCTCGCGCTCGGGGCCTTCATCTGGCTCTACGAGCGCGAGCTGCCGGGGAGCGAGGAGCGGGAGGAGCTGGCGAAGCGGGCGGTCCCCGGGCTCGCGGACGCCGAGGTCACGGCGGTCGTCGTCGAGCAGGGGGAACGGCGGGTCCGGATCGAGCGGGTCGAGCCGGCGGGCGGGGAGCGGAGCGAGGCGGAGGACGCCGACGAGGACGCCGAGGACGGCGACCCGTTCGGCGACCCGCCGGCCGAGTGGCGGATCGCGGCGCCGGAGCGCTGGGCCGGGGCGCGGGCGGACGCGGCCGCGGTCGACGGCCTGGTCTCGGCGCTCGGCGCGCTCGAGAAGCTGCGCACCCTCGAGGACCCCGACCCGGTCGCCCTCGGCCTCGACCCGCCGCGGGCCCGGGTCACCCTCGAGGTCGCCGGGGCCGAGCCGTACGTCGTCACCCTCGGCGCCGAGGTCCCGGCGTCGCGCGGGGTGGTCCTCGCCCGCCCCGACCGCGGCGCGGTGCACGTGGTCGACGGGTCGATCGCGACCGACCTGCTGCGCGACCCGGGCGACTGGCGCGATCGGCAGGTCTTCCCGGTCGGCCGCACCGAGATCCGCCGGGTGACCCTGCGCTCGGGGGACGATGCCGTCGTGCTCGCCGAGGCCGACGGAGGCTTCCGGGTCGTCGAGCCGTTCGCGGACCGCGCCGACCGCGACGCGGTCGAGCAGCTCCTCGCCGACCTCGTCCGGCTGCGCGCCGACCGCTTCGTCGACGACCCGCCGGCCGGCGAGGAGCTCGGCCTCGACCCGCCGCGCGGGGTCGTCGAGATCGTGGCCGAGGGAAGGCCCGAGCCGGTGCGGCTCGAGGTCGGGGCCGAGGCCGCGGACGGAGGGGGCAGCTACCTCCGCCTCGCCGGCCAGACCTTCACCGCCGCGACCGAAGCGACCGCCGCCCTCGCCCGCCCGGCCGCCGAGTGGCGCTCCCGCCAGCTCACCGCGCTCGAAGCCTTCCGGGTCGACCGGGTCGCCGTCTCCGGCCCGGGCGGCGAGACGGTGCTCGAGCGCACCGGCACCGACTGGACGCGCGACGGCGAGCGGATCCCCTACACGCCGGTCTCCGACCTCGTCTACGCCCTGGCCGAGGCACGCGCCGAGCGGATCGAGCCCGGCCGCCCGTCCGGCGCGCCCACCCTCACCTTCACCCTCGCCGTCGCGGGCGGGACCGACGCGGCGGAGGCCACCGAGACGATCGAGCTCCGGCCGGCCCGCGACGGCCTGGTCCCGGCGACCGTCTCCGGCCGCTCGGTGAGCCTGCTCCTGCCGACCGCGGCCGTCGACGAGGTCCGCGCCGCCCTCGACGAGGTCCGCGCCGCCGAGCCCCTCGGCCCGCCGCCCGGCGACGAGCTCCCGGAGGGGATCGAGCTCGAGCGGGAGGAGGGCGGGAGCTGAGGAGGGCGGGAGCTGAGGCGGGCCGCTCAGGCCGCGGTCGACAGCTCGCCCAGCGGCCGGGGCGGGGCGATCCAGTTGCCCTGGGCGTAGTCGACGCCGATCTCGCGCAGCAGGTCCAGGGCGGCACGGCTGGCGACGCACTCGCCGATGGTGGCGATCCCCATCAGGTGGGCGATCTGGTGGATCGACTCGACCATCGCCCGGTCGAGGCTGTCGGCGACCATGTCGGTGATGAACTTGCCGGCGATCTTGACGAAGTCGACCCGGAGGTCGCGCAGGTAGCCGTAGGAGGCCATGCCGGCGCCGAAGTCGTCGAGCGCGAAGCGGCAGCCGCGGCGGCCGAGGTGACGGATCAGCCGGCGCGCCTGGGGGAGGTTCTCGATCGCCGCGGTCTCGGTGATCTCGAAGCAGAGCGGCGACGGGTCGAAGCCGGCGTCGCCGACCGCGTCCTCGAGGAAGTCGAGGAACTCCTCGTCGCCGAGCGACAGCGCCGAGAGGTTCAGCGAGCAGATGGCGAGGCGCGAGCGGACCGCGGGCGGGAGGCCCCCGAGCTCGCCGAGGGCGTGCTCGACGACCCAGCGGTCGAGCCGGCGCATCAGGCCGTAGCGCTCGGCGGCGCGGATCAGGTCGCTCGTCCCCTGGTGGAGCTCGCCGTCGCCGTCGACCATCCGTAGCAGCACCTCGAAGGCGAGCTGCCGGCCGCCGCCGGCGGCCGCGGGGCCGACGGCTGCCGTGCGGCCGCTGCCGGCCGGGCCGTCGCCGGCGCTGCCGCCGCGGGCCGCGGCGAGGGGGAGGATCTCCTGGCTGAACAGCCGGAAGCCGCCGTCCTCGAGCGTCCTCTGGATGCGCAGGACCCACTCCATCTCGCCGTGGCGGCGGACGAACTCGGCGTCCTCGGGGTGGTAGACCTGGATCCGCGCCCCGCCCTTCTCCTTGGCGACGTAGCACGCGTGGTCGGCGGCCGACAGCAGGTCGGCGACGCTGGCGAATCGGTCGTCGACCGGCACCAGGCCCACCGAGGCGCCGAGCGGGAAGGCGCGCCCCTCCCAGTGGAAGCGGAAAGCCTGGAGGCGCTCGTGGAGCTCGTCGACCCGGCCGCGGGCGGCGGGCAGCGGGCAGTCGCCGAGGAGCACCCCGAACTCGTCGCCGCCGAGCCGCGCGACGACGTCGCTCTCGCGCACCAGGTCGCGCAGCAGCATCGCCACCCCGCGGAGGAGCTCGTCGCCCGCCGAGTGCCCGGAGGTGTCGTTGACCACCTTGAACTGGTCGAGGTCGACGTAGGCGAGGGCGACCGCGTCCCCCGGCACCCGGCCGCCGCGTATCCCGGCCAGAGTGCGCTCGAGGTAGCCGTCGAAGGCCGAGCGGTTGACCAGGCCGGTCAGCGGGTCGTGGGTCGCCTGGTGGGCTAGCTGGAGCGACAGGAGGCGGCGGTCGGAGACGTCCTGGAAGACGATGACCAGGCCGATCGAGCGCCCCTCGGGGTCGCGGATCGGCGCCGACGAGCTCTCCACCGCGAAGCGCTGGCCGTCGCGGCGGACGAGGAGGGTGGGTTCCCTGAAATGCACCCTGTGCCCGGCCGGCAGGTGGGCGGCGGCCGGGATCTCGAGCCGGTCGCCGCTCGCCTCGGAGACGAGGTGGAAGACCGTACCCAGGGCGCGGCCGCGGGCCTCGTCGGCCGACCAGCCGGTGAGGTCGGCGGCCACCCCGTTGAGGTAGCGCACGCTCCCGTCGGAGTCGGTCGTGATCACGCCGTCGCCGATCGAGGCGAGGGTCGTCTGGGCGAGCTCCTTCTCGGCGTGGAGCTCCTCCATCTGCCGCTCGTAGGCGCGGGTCGTGTGCGCCAGGAGGTTGCGCAGGACCGCGTTCTCGAGGTCGAGGTCGTGGCTCACGGCGACGGCTCCGGGGCCCCGCCGGCGTCCGTCTCCTCCTCGCGCAGGAGCACGAGGATCGCGGTGTGGTTGTAGAAGGCTGGGCCGCCGCCGTCGGTCGGGCCGATCTCGCCGAAGCTGAAGAAACCCGACACCGCCGGGCAGCCGAGGGCCCGGGCGACCGACTCGATCTCCTGGGCGGCGCTCTCGCCGAGGACGACCTCGCGGCCGACGCACGAGTAGAGGATCGCCGCCTCCGGCCGGCCCCCGGCGACCGCCCGGGCGAGCTCGCCGGCGCGGCCGACGAGCGACGACTCGTTGCCCATCCCGAGCCGCACCTCGTCGCCCGCCTCGAGGTCGCCCCACAGGGTGACCGCGCCGGGCGGGTCGTCGAAGGCGCGCATCGAGCGGTAGAGGCCGCGGCGGTCGGGCCGCGGCCCCTCGACGATCAGCGGGAAGCGCCAGGCGGTCTCCGGCAGCGGGGCGAGCTCGCCGTCGACGGTGAAGAAGCGGCGGAACCAGGAAACCGCGGGCTCGCCGTCGATCTCCCACAGGACGTTGCCCTCGGCGCGGGTCACCGTGTAGACGGGGCTCGCCGGGTCCCAGCCGCGCACGACCTCGATGCGGGTCGCCAGGCCGCGGAGGGTCACCGCGACGAGGGCGGATGGGTGGGTCTCGCCGCCGGCGAAGACCCGGGCGTGGGGGCCGCCGAACGGCTCGCCCTGCGAGGCGAGCCCGCCGGCGACCGGCGCCCGCCCTTCGATCCCCCGGCGGGCGAGCTCGGCGCGCAGGGCGGCGAGCGACGGCTGCACCGGGAAGCGGAGGCCGTCGACGATCAGGAGCACCGGCAGGCCGTCGGCCAGCCGGTCGGCCACCGCGGCGAGGCGGCCGGCGTCGGGAGGCTCGTCCGGGCTCCCCGGCACCAGCTCGACCTCCGCACGGTGCCCGTCGCCGGCGAAGCGGAACAGGTGCACCGTGCCGCCGGAGGTCAGCCGCTCGCCGGCGAACTGGGTCATCGCCTCGCAGCCGGCGCGCGCGGCGTCGGGCCACAGCTCGGCGAGCGCGCCGACCGCCTCGTCGAGGTCGTCCGACGGGGGCAGGAAGGCGAGCACCAGGTCGGCGTCGGGCACCCCGCCCTCCGCGGCCAGCCGCCGCAGCCCTGAGGCGGGCGGCTCGTCCGGGGAAAGCTGGAGGACCGTGCTCTCCATCGGAGGGCTAGTCGAGGCCGGCGTCGGCGTGCTCGCCCCACACCCGGCGCAGGGCGGTGGCGATCTCGCCGAGGGTGGCCTCGGCGCGGACGGCGTCGAGGATCGGCGGCATCAGGTTCGCCCCCTCGCCGGCGGCGGCCTCCAGCGCGGCGAGGGCGGAGCGGGCGGCCTCGCCGTCGCGCCGGTCGCGGAAGGCGGCGAGGCGGGCGACCTGCTCGGCCTCGGCCTGGGGGTCGATCGCCAGGATCTCGGTCGGCGCCGCGGCGTCCTCGGCGTGGACGTTGACCCCGACGACCTTCGCCTCGCCCTCCTCGACCCGCCGTTGCCAGCGGTAGGCCGCCTCGGCGATCTCGTGCTGCTGGAAGCCCTTCTCGATCGCCGCCCGGGCGCCGCCGAGCTCGTCGATCCGCGCCAGGTACTCGCGGGCCTCGGCGACGATCTCGTCGGTCCGCGCCTCGACCGCCCAGGCGCCGCCGAGCGGGTCGGCGACCGCGGCGACCCCGCTCTCGTGGGCGATCACCTGCTGGGTCCGCAGCGCCAGCCGGGCCGCGTCCGCGGTCGGCAGCCCGAGCGCCTCGTCGCGGGCGTTCGTGTGCAGCGACTGGGTGCCGCCGCACACCGCGGCGAGCGCCTGGATCGCCACCCGCACCACGTTGACGTCGGGCTGCTGGGCGGTGAGCGTCGACCCCGCGGTCTGGGTGTGGAAGCGTAGCCACGACGAGCGCTCCTCGCGCGGCGCGAACCGCTCGCGCACGAGCTCGGCCCACAGCCGCCGGGCGGCGCGGAACTTCGCCACCTCCTCGAGGAAGTCGCTGTGCGCGTTGAAGAAGAACGACAGCCGCGGTGCGAAGTCGTCGACGTCGAGCCCGCGCCCGACCGCTTCGCGCACGTACTCGAGCCCGTTGGCGAGGGTGAAGGCGACCTCCTGGACCGCGGTCGAGCCCGCCTCCCGCATGTGGTAGCCGGAGATCGAGATCGGGTTGAACCGCGGCGCCCGCTCGGCGCAGAAGGCGATGACGTCGGTGACCAGCCGGAGGGACGGGCCGGGCGGGTAGATGTAGGTCCCCCGCGCCGCGTACTCCTTGAGGATGTCGTTCTGGACCGTGCCGCCGACCTTCTCCCACGGCACCCCCTGCTCCTCGGCGACGACGAGGTAGAGGGCGAGCAGGATCGGCGCCGTCGCGTTGATCGTCATCGAGGTGGTGACCCGGTCGAGGGGTATGCCGTCGAACAGCGTCCGCATGTCCTCGATCGTGTCGATCGCCACCCCGACCCGCCCGACCTCGCCGCGGGCCAGCTCGGCGTCGGAGTCGTAGCCGATCTGGGTCGGCAGGTCGAAGGCGACCGAGAGCCCGGTCGTCCCGTGCTCGAGGAGGTACCGGTAGCGCCGGTTCGACTCCGCGGCCGACGAGTACCCGGCGTACTGCCGCATCGTCCACAGCCGCTTGCGGTACATCTCCCGGTACAGCCCGCGCGTGTACGGGAACTCCCCGGGATCGCCGATCCGCTCGTCGTACGCCGCCTCCGGGGCGTCCTCGGGCCGGAAGAACGCCCGCTCGCCGTCCCCCTCCGCCCCGGCGCGCTCTCGCGGGCCGGCCGGCGCGACGGCGGGGCGCTCTGTCTTCGGCGGCATGGACGGCATTATAGGTGCGGCTGAGATGCCGGGGCGGCCGTCCGGGGCGAGGCGGGCGGGGGCCTACGTCGTCAGCCCCATCACGGATCCTCCTGTTTGCCTTCATGTTCGAGGACTCGGGGCCACTCGTCAACCGCGCTCCGCGGAGCTCGACGATCGACGGCGCCCGCGGACGGACCCGCGGGTCGCACCGCACCTGCACCTGTCGCGTATCCTGGAACCGATCCCGACCCCGAGGAGGCTTTCCGATGACCGCGACGCCCGCTTTCGCCCACGCCCTGACGACGTTGTCGTTCGGACTGATCTGCCTCGCCGTGACCTCGGCCTGCGGGGCCCACTCGACGGGGTCCCGGTCCGCCGAGTCGAGGGAGGGGTCCGAGCCCACCTCGACCGGCGCCGAGCCCGCCGCCTCGGCCGCACGCCGCGGTACCGGCACCCTCCTCGTCGCCAACAAGGCCGAGGCGACGCTCTCCTTCGTAGACCTCGCCTCCGGCGAGGTCGTCGCCACCGTCCCCACCGGCACCGGGCCGCACGAGGTCGCGGTGTCGCCGGACGGGGGGACGGCGGCGGTGGCGGATTACGGCGCGCAGGCCGGGGGGTCGACGCTGACCGTGGTCGACGTGCCCCGGGCGCGGGTCGTGCGGACGGTCGAGCTGGGCGAGCACACGCGGCCGCACGGGATCGCCTTCCTCGACGATCGGCGGGTCGCGGTCACGACCGAGGGGTCGGGGTCCCTGCTCCTGGTCGACGTCGAGGCGGGGAAGGTCGAGACGGCGGTCCCGACCGGCCAGCGCGTCTCGCACATGGTGGCGCTCGACCCGCGCCGGGAGCGGGCCTACGTGGCGAACATCGGCTCGGGCTCGATGACGGTCGTCGACCTCGCCGCCGGGGCGAAGGTCGCCGACGTCGCCACCGGTGCCGGGGCCGAGGGGATCGCGGTGTCGCCGGCGGACGGGCGGGTGTGGGTGACGAACCGGGAAGCCGACACGGTGACCGCGGTCGACCCGGAGTCGCTCGAGGTCGTCGCGACCCTCCCGTCGAAGGAGTTCCCGATCCGCGCCGAGGCGACGCCGGACGGCCGCTGGGTGCTGGTGTCGAACGCCGAGTCGGGGACGCTGACGGTGATCGACGCCCGGGCCGCCGCAGTCGCGCGCACGGTCGACCTGTCCATGCAGCCGGCCGGCGGCGACGGGAGGATGTTCGACGACTTCGGTGCCAGCTCGGTGCCGATCGGCATAGAGATCGCGCCCGACGGCAAGACCGCCTGGATCGCCCACGCGAACGCCGACGCGGTCCAGGTCGTCGACCTCGAGACCTGGAAGCCGGCCGGCGCGCTCACCGCCGGCAAGGAGCCCGACGGGATGGCCCATTCGCCGCGGACGGTCGAGCGCCCGTCGGCGGATCGACGATCTCCTTGAGCTCGAGGAGCTCGGTCGGCCCGCGACCCCGCTCACGGTCGCCGAGCCGGTCGACGCGATCTACTTCGGCGCCTTCACCGACCTCGATCTGCGCGAGCCGACTCCGCGTCCTCGGGCTGCGGTCGGCCGTCTACCTCCGGCTCCGGCTCCCGGGCGACGACCGGTCCTCCCGCCGTCCGCACGTTTTCCACAGGTTCCCCGCCGGCTTTCCGCGGAAACACCCACAAGATGGTCCGCTTTCGGGGCTTGACACCCCAAGATGTAGTGGTATCGTCGTCGGTGCGCCTCACGAAACACGAAGGCCGCCGTGCGCCGGGCGGGGGGAGCCCCCCGCCGGTCCGCCGCCCCGTGAGCGGAGCCAGCGACCGCCGACCGAGCCAGCCCGTACCGAGCCAGCCCGACCCGAGTCACCCCGACTTCAGGAGACCCCAGCGATGGCGAGCGAACCCACGGTCCAGTCCCCCAACCCGAGCGACGCGCGGCCCGCGCGGAAGACGTCCGCTGCGAAGACGAAGGGGGGCGCCGCCCGGGATGCCGCCGGGCGGGAGGGTCGGGGGATCGAGGTCGAGCGCCGCTACACGACCCCGGGGGTGCACCCGTTCGACGCCGTCGAGTGGGAGCGCCGCGACGCGGTGATCGGCAACGAGAAGGGGGAGAAGATCTTCGAGCAGCGGGGCGTCGAGGTGCCCAAGGCGTGGTCGCAGACGGCGACGAACGTCGTCGTCTCGAAGTACTTCCGCGGCCAGCTCGGCACCCCCGAGCGGGAGACGAGCGTCCGCCAGCTCGTCTCGCGGGTGGCCGACACGATCTACGGCTGGGGGGTGGCCGGCGGCTACTTCGCCACCGGCGAGGACGCCGAGACCTTCCACGCCGAGCTGACCCACGTCCTGCTCCACCAGATGGCCTGCTTCAACTCGCCGGTGTGGTTCAACGTCGGCATCGAGCCGAAGCCGCAGTGCTCGGCCTGCTTCATCAACGCGGTCGAGGACACGATGGAGTCGATCCTCGGCCTGGCCAAGACCGAGGGGATGCTGTTCAAGTACGGCTCGGGCACCGGCTCGAACCTCTCGAAGCTCCGCGCCTCGAACGAGCACCTCGCCGGCGGCGGCACCGCCTCGGGGCCGGTCAGCTTCATGAAGGGGTTCGACGCCTTCGCGGGGGTGATCAAGAGCGGCGGCAAGACCCGGCGGGCGGCGAAGATGGTGATCCTCGACGTCGACCACCCGGACGTCCGCGAGTTCATCCGCTGCAAGGCGGTCGAGGAGCAGAAGGCCTGGGCGCTGATCGAGGCCGGCTACGAGGGCGGCTTCAACGTCGCCGGCGGCGCCTACGATTCGATCTTCTACCAGAACGCGAACCACTCGGTCCGCGTCACCGACGACTTCATGCGCGCGGTCGAGGAGGGCGGCGAGTTCTCGACCCGGGCGCGGCTCGACAACCGCCCGATGGAGACCTTCTCCGCCGCCGAGCTGATGCGCGACATCGCCGAGGCCGCCTGGATCTGCGGCGACCCGGGCATGCAGTACGACACCACGATCAACGACTGGCACACGTGTGCGGACACGGACCGCATATATGCAAGTAATCCGTGCTCCGAGTACATGTTCCTCGACGACACGGCGTGCAACCTGGCGTCGCTCAACCTGCTGAAGTACTACGACCCCGAGCGCGGGTTCGACGTCGCGAGCTTCCGGCACGCGTGCGAGGTGGTGATCTCGGCGATGGAGATCATCGTCGACAACGCGAGCTACCCGACGCCGAAGATCGCCGAGAACTCGCGCCTGTTCCGGCCGCTCGGGCTCGGGTACGCGAACCTCGGCGCCCTGCTCATGGCGCGCGGGCTGCCGTACGACTCGGAGGCCGGGCGGGACTACGCGGGGGCGATCACGGCGCTCATGTCCGGGGCGGCCTACGCGCAGTCGGCGCGGATCGCCGGCGAGATGGGTCCGTTCGAGCGCTTCGAGGAGAACCGCGAGCCGATGCTCCGGGTGATGCGCAAGCACCGCGACGCGGTGCGCGAGATCGACCCGGCCCACGTGCCGCTCGAGCTGCTCCGCGCGGCCAAGGAGTCGTGGGAGGCGGTCCTCGAGCTCGGCGCGGCCAACGGCATCCGCAACAGCCAGATCTCGGTGCTCGCCCCGACCGGCACGATCGCCTTCATGATGGATTGCGACACGACCGGGGTCGAGCCCGACATCGCGCTGGTCAAGTACAAGAAGCTCGTCGGCGGCGGGATGATCAAGATCGTCAACCGGACGGTGCCGCTGGCGCTCGCCCGGCTCGGCTACGACAAGGACGAGATCCGCGCCATGGTCGAGTACGTCGACGAGAACGACACGATCGAGGGCGCCCCGGGCCTCGCCGACGAGCACCTGCCGGTCTTCGACTGCGCCTTCAAGCCGGCCAAGGGGAGCCGGTCGATCCGCTGGATGGGGCACCTGAAGATGCTCGCCGCGGCCCAGCCGTTCATCTCGGGTGCCATCTCCAAGACGATCAACATGCCCGAGGACTCGACGGTCGACGACATCGCCGGCGCCTACATGGAGGGGTGGCGGCTCGGTCTCAAGGCGGTGGCGATCTACCGCGACGGCTGCAAGCGGAGCCAGCCGCTGTCGACCCGGCGCGACGAGGGGAAGACCGCGCCGGTGCCGGCCGAAGAGCGGATGGCGGTGCGGGTCAAGCTCCCCGACGAGCGGCGGGCGGTGACCCACAAGTTCTCGGTCAACGAGCACGAGGGCTACATCACCGTCGGGCTCTACGAGAACGGCCAGCCGGGCGAGATCTTCCTGACCATGGCCAAGGAGGGCTCGACGATCTCGGGCCTGATGGACGCCTTCGCCACCGCGATCTCGATCGCGCTCCAGTACGGCGTGCCGCTCCACACCCTGGTCGACAAGTTCAGCCACACCCGCTTCGAGCCCTCCGGCTTCACCCGCACCCCGGAGATCCCGTTCGCCAAGTCGATCACCGACTACATCTTCCGCTGGCTGGCCTTGAAGTTCCTCAGCCGCGAGGAGAAGGTCGCCGCCGGCCTGGTCCTGCGCGACGAGCCCCCCGCCGCCGCCGAGGGCGAGGCCGCCGCGGCCGCCGAGCCGGTCGCCACCGGCGCGACCGGGACCGCGAGCCCGGCGCCGGCGCCGGCCGACGGCGCGCACGGCACCAACGGCCACGCGGACACCGCCAAGGTGACCTTCCTCTACCAGGAAGACTCCCCGAGCTGCCACGAGTGCGGCTCGATCATGGTGAGAAACGGCAGCTGCTACAAGTGCCTCAACTGCGGCTCGACGAGCGGCTGCAGCTGACCGAGGGGCGGATCGCACCGGATCTCCGACGGTCCTCCCTCGTCGCTCGCTGCGGCGTACTGCCGTACGCCTCACTCCGCTCCTCGGTCCGGGTCGTCGGATCTCCGGCACGCTACGCCCTCGGCGGCGAGCAGAGCGGTATGAGCGCGTCGCCCGGTGTCCCTGAGCTCCAGGCTCGGCTAGGATCGCGAACCATGTGGACTCGGACCTCCACGGTGCGCACCGGCTGGGTCGGAGCTGTTGGCCTGACCCTCCTCCTGGCCGCCTGCTCCGGTGAGGGCACGAGCGCGGGTGCCGAGAACGGCACCGCCGGCCCGGCCGCGGACGGCCTCCGCTCCGACTTCCGCCTCGCCAGCCTCGACGGGGCGGAGTTGGGGCCCCCGGACTTCCGGGACCGGGTGGTGCTGATCGACTTCTGGGCGACGTGGTGCGTGCCCTGCCACGCGCAGGCCGAGGTGCTGGCCGAGGTGTGGGAGGACGTGCGGGGGGAGCGGGTGCAATTTCTCGCCGTCGACGTCGGCGAGACGGAGGAGAAGGTGCGGAGGTTCGTCGACCGCAGCCCCTTCCCCTACCCGGTGCTCCTCGACCCGGAGAGCCGGGTGGCCGACTCGCTGGGAGTGATCTCGCTGCCGACGTTGATGGTCGTCGACCGCGCCGGCGCGGTGACCTACTTCGAGGCCGGGATCATCACCGAGGAGGAGCTCCGGCGGCTGATCGCCGAGGCGGGCGCGTAGGCCCGCCCCGTAGGCTGATCGCCGGGGCGGGCGGGTAGCCCGCCCCGGCGGCCGGAGTCCTCGGTCGGTCCTGCCTACTGCAGCACGACGAGAGCCACCCGCCGGTTCTGCGCCCGGCCGTCGCGGTTCGCGTTGTCCGCGATCGGCGACTCCTCGCCGTAGCTGATGACGTTCATCCGGTTGAGCGCGAAGCCGTGCTGCTTGTTGAGGTAGCGGCGGACCGCCTCGGCCCGCGCCTCGCCGAGCTGGTCGTTGTAGCGCTCGCTGCCGACCGCGTCGGTGTGCCCCTGGATCTCGATGAAGACGCCGTTGTACTCGGCCTTGAGCTCGGTGGCGAAGTCGTCGAGCGCCGTCTGGGCCTCGGTCGAGAGGTTCGAGCGGTCGAAGCCGAAGCGTACGTCCTCGTCGGTGAGGACGGTCTCGTAGAGGAGCTTGCCCTGGGCGAGCTGACCGGCGGCCTGGGCGCGCTCGAGGGCCTCGCGGGCGGTCTGGGACGCCTCGGTGGCCCGGGTCGACGCCTGCTGGATCCGCTGGTCGTGCTCGGCGAGCCGGGTCTGGCTCTGCTCGACCTGCTCCTCGACGCCGTCGATGCGGGTGTTGATCACCTGGGCCTCGCCGGCCACGTAGTCGCGGGTGTACTTCTTCGTCGCGCATCCGGACGCCGCGACGGCTCCGGCGAGGAGAGCGATGGTCAGGATCTGTCTCATCGGAAAGTCCTCCTGTCTCTGGGTTGTGGGCCGCCTCACGCGGGCGGCCCTCCGACGTAGCCGCGGCGGTGGGTGACCGCGACGCGGCCCGGGATCGCCACCCGGACCTCGACGCGCCGGAGCGCCTCGGGGCCGGGGGCGGTGGGAAACGCCAGCACGTACTGCTGTCGAAGCTCGTCGAGAAGCGCCGTGACGGCGGGCGCGATCTCGCGCGGCCGCCGTACGGGGAAGTACCGCCCGCCGGTCTCGAGCGCCAGCCGGCGCAGGAGCGCGCCGTAGGAGTCGGCCGCCGCGGGCTGCGGGCCGCCGGGGCCGGTGCCGTTCGGGGGGTGGCCGTTCGTGCCGGGGCCGCGGCCGAGGCCGACGACGTAGACGGGGAGCCGCGCCTCCCGCACGACCGCACGCGCCGTCTCGGGCTCGAGCACGCTCGCGTTGTCGACCCCGTCGGAGACGAGGACGACGGCGCGCTTCGGGTGGCGGCCCTCGGTGCCGATCTCGGGGATCCAGGCGACGGCGTCGTGGAGCGCGGTCGTGCCGTAGCCCTCCCACAGCGCCATCGACTCGCGCAGCACCTCCTCGGAGTCGGTGAACGGCACCTCGACGTTGATCGCGCCGCCGGCGAAGGTCGCGAGCGCCATCTCGTCGAGCGGCTGCGCGCGGTCGAGGAGCTGGCCGAGTGCCCGCCGGCTGGCGTAGAGCTTGTCGCCGTTGGCCATCGAGCCGGAGAGGTCCTGGAGGACGACCAGGCTGACCGGCGTCCGGGCGTCCGACTCGAAGTCGGGGAAATCGACCTCCTCGCCGTCGACGAACAGCCGGAAGTCGTCGCGCTCGAGCCCGCGGACGTAGCCCTGCGGCCCGCGCACGACGACCGGCACGATGACCCAGGGCACCGCGACGCTGTCCTCGAACTGGCCGACCGGCGCGCGGGGCGGCCGGGGCTCCTCGGGCGCCTGCGGGGCGGCGCTCGCCACGAGGGCGGCGGCGAGGGCGGCCAGGGCGAGGAGCCGGGGCCGGATGCGGGACGGTTGGTATCGACGCATCGACATAATTCTCCGCAACCTGCACCTCGGGTGCAAACCGCTGGCCAATCCCGGCCGCGGGGGCCTCTGCTAGCCTGACGCGATGAGCGACGAGATGAGCGACGAGCGCGACGAGCGGGCGGCCGGCGAGGCTCCGGAGGCCGGGCCGATCGTGCACATCGGCGGGGTCGGCCGCACCTCGCCGGCTGCCTCGGAAGAGACCGCGGCATCGGCGGCGGAGGCCGACCCTCAGGCCGCCGAGACCGAGGCCCCGGACGCGGTGCCGGCCGGTGCGCCGGGGATGATCAACATCCGCGACATCTCGGTCAAGTGCGGGAGCTGCGACACGTACCAGACGCTCTCGGCCTTCCGCCGCCGCGGCGACGGCTGGAACGTCTACACCTACGAGTGCGAGAACGACGTCTGCGACCCGGCGGTCACCCGCACCCTCGTCGAGGTGCCCGAGGACCTCGACGCGTTCGCCCGCCGCGACACCGGCTGGCGCGGCGGGAAGATCCACGCCGGCGGCGGATAGATCGCCCGGCCGCGTGCTAGCATGCCGGCGCCTCGCCGCAGGGCGGCGGGGCGTCCCCGACTCTCCCCGCCGCGGGACTCCTCCCGCCCGCGGGCTTCCGGCCGCCGCGGGGCCACCCGCGGGCCACATCCTGGAGAGGGCCTGATGAGCACCATCGTCCACCTCGTGGGCACCGGGACGATCGGCGAGCCGCTGATCGGCCTGTTCACCGACTTCCGCGACCGCTTCGGCATCGACGAGGTCACCTTCCACAAGCGCACGCCGCTGGCCAGCGACAAGGCGAAGCTCGACCACCTGATGACGCGCGGCGCCAAGCTCGCCGTCGACGAGCCGGTGCGCGGCGACTTCGAGCGGCTCGGCCACGCGGTCTCCTACGACGGGCGCGAGGCGCTCGAGCGGGCGACCGTGGTGCTCGACTGCACGCCGGCGGGCAACGAGAACAAGCAGGAGGTCTACCGCCACCTCTCCGGCCCGCAGGGCTTCCTCGCCCAGGGGAGCGAGTCGGGCTTCGGCAAGCCGTACGCCCGCGGCGTCAACGACGAGGCGCTGGTGCCCGGCGAGGACCGCTTCCTCCAGATCGTCTCGTGCAACACGCACAACATCACGACGCTGATCAAGACCCTCGCCCACGACGGCGACGGCTTCCGGCTCGACAGCGGCACCTTCGTCTGCATGCGGCGGGCGAACGACGTCACCCAGGTCGACGGCTACGTGCCGGCGCCGAACGTCGGCGTGCACGACGACCCGGAGTTCGGCACCCACCACGCCGAGGACGCCCACCGCGTCTTCCAGACATTGGGCGCCGACCTCGACCTGTTCTCGAGCGCCGTCAAGCTCAACACCCAGTACATGCACTCGATCTGGTTCGACCTGGAGCTCGACCGCGACACCAGCCTCGAGGAGGTCGAGCGCCTGCTGCGCGACAACGCGCGGGTGGCCGTCACCGACAAGCGCTACGCGAACCTGATCTTCAGCTTCGGACGCGACCACGGCTACTACGGCAGGATCATGTCGCAGACGGTCGTCGTGCTGCCCACCCTGATCGTGCGCCGCAAGCGCCGGGTCGTCGGCTTCTGCTTCACCCCGCAGGACGGCAACTCGCTGCTCTCCTCGATCGCCGGCACCCTGTGGCTGATCGACCCCGACCCCGACTCGGTGCGCCGGCGCCTCGACCCGATCCGCCGCTGGCTCTACCGGGAGATCTGAGACCGGGACCGCGGGGGGACCCGGGCTCCGGCTCCGAAAGGCCGATCGACGCGGTGCGCCCGGAGACCCTGCGGATCGGCGGCCTTCGCCTCGAGGGGGTCTCGCGGGCCGGCGAGGAGACCTGGCTCCGGGTCCACCCGCCCGGGCTCGCCTTCGACGTCGGCCGGGGCGCGCTCCAGCTCGCGGGGGCGGCCTGCCTGTTCGTCACCCACGGCCACCTCGACCACGCCCTCGGCGTCCCCTACGTGCTGTCGCAGCGCTCGCTCCACCGCGAGGCGGGCACGCGGGTGTTCTGCCCGGCGGCGGCGGCCGGGGCGCTCGGCGACCTGGTCGAGGCGGCAGCGCGGCTCGAGGGGGTGGGCTACGAGTACGAGCTCGTACCGCTCGCGCCGGGCGACCGGGTCGACGTCGGCCGCGACCTCGCGGTCGAGGCGTTCGCCACCGACCACGTGATCCCGAGCCTCGGCTACCACCTGTGGCGCCGGCGGCGCCGGCTGCGGGCCGAGCTCCACGGCCGGACGGGGGAGGAGATCGCCGCGCTCCGGGCCGCCGGGCGGGAGGTCGCCGAGACGGTCGAGGACCTCGCGCTGTCCTACTGCGGCGACACCGGTCCGGCGGTCTTCGAGCGCGAGCCGCGGCTCTTCGCGGCTGACGTCCTGGTCGTCGAGTGCACCTTCGTCGGCGAGGGGCTCGAGCACAAGGGCGCCCGCTACAAGCACCTCCACCTCGCCGACGTCGCCGCGCGCGCCGCCCGCTTCGAGAACCGCGCGATCGTCCTCACCCACCTCTCCCGCCGCCACCGCCGCGCCGACCTCGAGGCCGAGGTCCGGCGGCTGCTGCCCGAGCTGGCGGACCGCGTGCACGTGCTGCTCGGCGAGAGGAGCTGAGACGTGGCCGAGGAGAGGCGCGGCGGCGGGCGGGGACGCGAGGGCGGCAGCGGGACGGGAGGCGGGCGCGGACGCGGCGGCGGCGGAGGTGAGAGACGGGGCGGCGGCGGAGGTGAGAGACGGGGTGGCGGACGAGGCCGGCGGGGCGGGCCGGGCGGCTCCGGACCGGACGACGGCGGCGAGGGAAGGGGCCGCGGCGGGCGACGCGGGGCTCGCGGAGGGGAGCGGGGCCGGCAGCCGTCCGGCGGGCGCGGGCGGCCGGGGCCGCGTCGCGAGCCACCGCGTCGGGGGAGGCCGACCGGCGAGGTCGCACGCAGGCCCGCGGCGCCCCCCGACCCGGCGACGGAGGAGGCGGCGCGGCGGCGGGCGGCGACCGCGGCGCGGCTCGCCGAGCTCGACGAGGTCGAGGTCGAGATCGAGAAGCTCGTCGCCGGGGGCGACGGGCTGGGGCGGGTCGACGGGATCCCGTTCTTCGTCCCGCGCTCGGCGCCGGGCGACCGTCTCCGGGTGCGGCTCGTCGAGCGGCGGCCCGACTACGCGCGGGCCGAGATCGTCGAGGTCCTCGCCCCCGGCCCCGGGCGGCGCGAGCCGCCCTGCCCGTACTTCGATCGCTGCGGCGGCTGCGACCTCCAGCACATGGAGGACGGCCTCCAGCTACGGCTCAAGACGGCGGCCGCGCTCGAGACCCTGGTCCGGCTCGGCGGCGTCGATCTGCCCGAGCCGGAGGTCGTCGCCGGCGGGGCGTGGGCCTACCGGCTGCGTACCCAGCTCCACACCCGGGGCGAGGGGGACGCGGTCGAGGTCGGCTACTTCGAGCGCGGCAGCCGCGAGCTGGTGGCGGTCGCCGCGTGCCCGATCCTCGTCCCCGAGCTCGAGTCGCTCCTGCCCGACCTGCCGGGCCAGCTCGCCGAGAAGGCGCCGCGCCGGCTCGACCTCGCCGCGGGCGGCCGGGCCGGCATCTCCCTGCCTCCGGACGATCCGGCGGTCGGCCAGGTGACGACGGCACCCGTCGTCCCCGGCCTGCCGCACGGCGAGATCGCCCTCGAGGTGCCGGACCCGGGTGGGGGCGAGCCGCTGACCTACGCCTTCGACGCCCGGGTCTTCTTCCAGGCGCACCGCGAGCTCGTCGCCGAGCTCGTCGCCCGCGCCGTCGGCCCCTGGGAGGGCGAGGAGGCGTTCGACCTCTACGCCGGCGTCGGCCTGTTCGCCCTGCCGCTCGCCCGTCGCCACCGCCGGGTCGTCGCCGTCGAGGGCGACGCGCCGGCCGCCCGCTACGCCCGGATCAACGCCCGGCGCAACCGACTGCCGAACGTCGAGGTCGAGCGGCTCGCGCTCGACGCCTGGATCGGGCAGCTGCCGGCCGCCGCCGACCGGGCGGTCGTCGACCCGCCGCGCGGCGGCCTGTCGCGCAAGGTCCGCGCGGTCCTCCTCGAGCGGCGGCCGCACCGGCTCACCTACGTCTCCTGCCACCCCGCGGTCCTCGCCCGCGACCTCCGCTTCCTGTCCCAGGTCTACCGCGTCGAGAGCCTCGCCGTCCTCGACATGTTCCCCCAGTCCGGGCACGTCGAGACGGTGGCCCAGCTCGTGCCTGCATAGCCACGCATGGAGAGGGCCTCCGCAGATGACGGCCGACCCGCCCCAGTCGATTTCCAGTCCTATCGAACCGGAGGCAAGAATGCGAGCATGGAAGCTATTGATGCTGCTCATAGCCTCGGCTGCGTGCCTTCCGCTGCCGGCGCTGGGAGCTGACTGTCGTGTCTTGGCCGAGGTCGATCGGCAGCTGGTCGTGGCCCGTGCCGACGGCAGCATCCTGGCTACGCTGGCAGGTGGTGAGCACGGGTGGTGGGTGGCGGCGTCCTTCTCCCCGGATGGACGCCACGTCCTCTACTCACGGCATCCCGCAGTCTACGGAGATCCCGTAGACATCCACCTCGCCGAATTGGATGGAAGCGAGCTGGACGTGCTCCGGGTGACGGCGGACGCGGAGCGGGATTGGGATATCCAATCGATCATGGAGATCGACTGGTTCGACGACGACAGGTTCTGGTACTCCGGTCGAGTCGGCTTTCGAGGTCGCTACGTCGATGTGTGGAAGATCGCTCCGAGGTTCGCGACTTCCGAGCTCGAGTCTCGCCTCGCCGTTTTCGGAGGACCCTGCACCTTCTCTCCCGAGCTGAACGTCGTTGCCTGTGCGTTCGAGGATCACCTGGCCTCTGGCATCTCGCTGTTCGACTACCGCAAGGCCGTGGGTGGCGAGCTGCTTCCCCAGGCAGACCCTCCGGACGATTACGACGCCTTCGTGTTGGCAGTGAAGCGGCAGGGAGCCGATCGAGAGACGGGAGCCGAGGGGCTGACGTGGGATCCTGAAGGCCGGCGGCTACTGTTCGTGGTTCGGGGCGCACAGCGCCTGGAGCTGGGCACACTCGAGCGCCACGGAAAGGGCACCGGTGGGTGGAGATTGAATCTCCGGGCCCTTACCGGCATCGAGAGTGGCGTGAGAGCGATCCGCGTGACGAAGGGAGGTCACGAGCTCCTGACCGACGCCGGACCCTTCTGGGTCGGCGAGGACATCGACAAGGCATCCGCTCACGGCGCTCTCGAGGCACGAGCGGTGGAGAAGTCGGATGCGCCTCTGCCACCCGGCCTGAAGGAGTTCATGGTTCTCGACCGGTGGTGCCCGGGCGACGCCCCTCCTTAGTGGTCGCCACCATAATTACACCTACGTATGATCTCGGCTATACTCGGCTCTCCGAGAGGAGGAGGCGATGCCGAGAAAGAGCCCCTTTGCTGTCGTACTTGACC
>Ga0299913_10000755_pt1 | contig 21855 bp, 17 predicted proteins | sample RVTome_9_FD_201360 | JGI IMG/M metagenome (GOLD analysis project Ga0299913, IMG submission 201360) | Soil microbial communities from uranium-contaminated site in the Upper Colorado River Basin, Wyoming, United States - RVT155D38 (version 2) ... | reverse complement strand
CGCAGATCGGGACTTCCGCTCGCGAAGCTGCTCGGCGCCCACCGGGAGGCGGTCCCGTGCTACAACACCTCCGGCGGGTTCTTGTCGACGCCGATCGACCAGGTGCTCGACAACGTCTCGGATGCACGGGCGCGAGGCATCGGCGGGGTCAAGATCAAGATGGGGCACCCGGACAACCGTGTCGACCTCCAGCGTGTGGAGACGGTGCGAGCACATCTTGGCGAAGACTTCCCGTTGATGGTCGACGCCAACCAACAGTGGGACCGGCCCACGGCACAGCGGATCGGACGCGTGCTCGAGGGTTTGGACCTCACCTGGATCGAGGAGCCACTGGACGCCTACGACGCAGAGGGGCACGCGGCCCTCAGCAGGTCGCTGGATACTCCCATCGCCACCGGTGAGATGCTGACCAGCGCTGCGGAGCACCTGCAGCTGATCGAGGCAGGTGCGTCGGACTACGTCCAGCCCGACGCACCTCGCGTCGGGGGAATCACCCCGTTCCTCAAGGTGGCCGCCATGGCTGACCGAAAGGGCCTGGATCTCGCGCCGCACTTCGCCATGGAGATCCACCTTCACCTCGCTGCGTCGTACCCCCGCGGCGCCTGGGTCGAACACTTCGAGTGGCTCGAACCGCTGTGGAACGAGCGCCTCGAGATCTGCGAAGGCAAGATGCTCGTCCCTGACCGCCCGGGTCTGGGGCTCAGCCTGAGCGAGAAGGCACGTGAGTGGACCGTGGACTCGACTGCAGTCACGGGAAGAGGGTAGGTGGGCGCCGGCGGCCCCGCTTGCTTCGCGGGCGCGGAGTCCTCCAGCCCCCCGTTGGTGGGGTCCGGCGAAGCGCTCGGCCGCGGTGGTCTGGATCAGGTGGGAAAGCGCTTGCTCAAATGTCGAGACTTCCTGACTATGCCTCTGCGTGAACATTTCCGCAGGTCAGAGGGCTCTTCGGTGGTCTCCGGCGGTGTCGCGCAACCTCCGTCTCGTTGAAGAGCCCTTGACATGGCCCGAGTGCGACGCTTGGCTAGAAAGCGCTTACCAACCAGGTTGCAAACAAAATCTCCCCAGGAAAGGCGGCCGGTGACAGTGCTTGGCGCACGGCGTTACTTCGTTCGAGCGATGTCCGGACAGGGCACCGTGGCAGGAAGCGGTTGCTCCGGTCCGAGGCGCAGGACGCGGACCACCACCGCGCTTGCGTCCGGGTTGCTGGGGCTCTCACTCGTGGCCGCTGCGTGTGGTGGCGGCGGGGACGCGGCCGAGGGGGACGGGAACGTGCAGCTCGAGTTCCTCTGGTGGGGGAGTGACACCAGGCATGCCTACACGCAGGAGCTCATCGACCTCTACGAGGAGCGCAACCCAGGGGTCACCATCGAGGGTTCCTTCACGGGATGGGACGGGTACTGGGACCGTCTGGCGACCAGCGTCGCTGGCGGGGAGACCCCGGACGTCCTGCAGATGGAGTCCCGCTACGTGGGCGAATATGCGAGCCGCGGGTCGCTGCTGGCTCTTGACGACCACCTCGACGACGGGATCGACATCTCCGACCATGACGAGGAGACGCTCGTGACGGGACAGCTGGACGGGTCGACCTACGCACTGCCCACCGGCGTGAACGCGCGAACGCTCATCGCTGATCCCCAGGCGTTCGAGGACGCCGGCGTGGAGGTACCCGATGACGAGGCGTGGTCCTGGGAGGACATGATCCGGTCCGCTGCCTCCGTCACCGAGGGATCAGGCGGGGACGTCTTCGGCCTGCAGAGCATCGGTGGCAACGACACCAACATCGAGGTCTTCGCACGCCAGCGCGGGGAGGCCCTGTTCAACGATGACGGCAGTGTCGGCGTCAGCAAGGAGACCCTCGTAGAGTTCTGGACCCTGGCGGAGCAGGCGAGAGAGTCCGGCGCAGAACCTCGGCCCTCACTCACCGTCGAGGTCGAGGCCGGTGGCGTCGACCAGTCCCTCCTCGCGACCAACAGGGGAGCCCTCGGGTTCTGGTGGACCAACGAGCTCTCAGCCATGTCCGAGGCGTCCGGCCGTGACCTCGAGCTGCTGCGCTTCCCCGGGGAGACCACCGAGCAGCAGCCAGGCATGTACCTGAAGCCGGCGATGTTCTGGTCAATCGGAGCTGACACCGAGCACCCGGAGGAGGCGGCGAAGTTCGTCGACTTCCTCCTCAACGACGCTGAGGCGGCGGAGATCACGCTGAGCGACCGTGGGCTGCCCGCCAACATCTCGATCCGTGACCAGATCAGCGGGCAGCTCACAGAGGCGGATCAGAAGTCCGCAGCCTTTGTGGAGGAGATCTCTCCCGATCTGCAGCCCCCGCCGCCGGTGCCGCCGCAGGGCGCCGGGGAGGTGGCCGCGATCGCCGAGCAGATTCACGAGCGTCTCTTGTTCGACCAGATGACCGTCGAGGAGGCCGCGGAGGAGTTCCTCTCGCAGGTCGAGGCAGCCACCAGCTAGGCCGGGCACCCGGCCCTGGACGCCGGCACGTGCACCGGCGGGCACATGCCCGGCCGGTGCACTCCGCTGCTCGGACGTCGGCCCGAGGAAAGGAGTGAGGAGCGAATGGAGTCGCCCACCCCCCGAAGCAGTCATCGACGGTACGCGTTCGTCGGAACCGGACACCGCGCCGAGGTCTTCCTGCTCGCCCTGCTGACCTCCCACGCCGACGTCGGAGAGCCAGTTGCCCTGTGTGACACCAATCCCGGGCGGATGGCGTATTACCAGAAACTGCGCGACGGACAGCTGGGCGGCGTGGCCCCGTTGCCCGAGTACCCACCGGAGAGGTTCGACGACATGGTCCGCGACGAGCGGCCCGACGTCGTTGTGGTCACCTCCCCGGACCACACGCACGCGTCGTACATCACCAGGGCTCTCGGCGCGGGCGTCGACGTGATCACCGAGAAGCCGATGACCATCGACGAGGCCGGCGTCCGCGGGATCGTGGCGGCCGTCCAGAGCAGCGACGCGGATCTCACCGTGACGTTCAACTACCGTTACTCGCCCAGGAACTCCGCACTGCGGGGGCTGATCGCGGACGGCGCGGTCGGCGAGGTCACCTCAGTCCACTTCGAGTGGCTGCTCGACACCGTGCACGGGGCCGACTACTTCCGCCGCTGGCACCGCGAGAAGACGCTGTCCGGTGGGCTGCTCGTGCACAAGTCGACACACCACTTCGACCTGGTCAACTGGTGGCTCGACGATGAGCCGCGGACGGTCTTCGCGCTCGGAGGACTCAGGTTCTACGGAGCTGCCAACGCCGCTCGTCGAGGATTGCCCCCACGGTCGGACCGCACGCACGGGTCCGGCGCCCTGGACGACCCGTTCGCCCTGGACTTGCAGGCGACCGAGCGGCTGCGCGCGTTGTACCTCGATGCCGAGCGGTTCGACGGGTACGTCCGTGACCGGGACGTCTTCTCAGGCGGGATCTCCATCGAGGACAACCTGGCGGTGCTCGTCGGTTACGAGCGCGGCGCGGCACTCACGTACTCGCTCAACGCCCACTCGCCCTGGGAGGGCTACCGGGTTGCCGTCAACGGTACCGAAGGCAGGGCGGAGCTCGAGGTCATCGAGCGCGCTGCCGTGCAGGAGGCCGGTGCCGGCGGACTGGTGGGCAGGGGACGCAGGCACGTCGTGGACCCCAGCGCGCAGGAGTCGCCCGGCAACGGCGGGGTGCGAGCGACCGGCGCGCGACTCACCCTCCAGCGACACTGGGAGGCGGCCGAGGAGGTGTCGATCCCCGCGGGAAGGGGCTCCCACGGCGGGGGGGACGCGCTGCTCCTCGACGACCTCTTCAGGGGGGCCGACTCGTCCGACCCGTTGCGCCGCCAAGCGGGCTACGCCGACGGGGCACGCAGCGTGCTCGTCGGACATGCAGCGAACGTGGCGCTGGCGACCGGACGTCCGGTACACCTCGCTCCCGGCGGACTGCGCCTCGCCGACGCCTCGAGCCAGCCCAACCCATAACCGTCGGTTGGGCAGGATGCGCTCCTCCGACAATTCATCGGCCGCCTGCGGCAGAGAGTGACGAGCATGAGAATCCTCGAGGTTCGAGAACACACCGTCCCCATCTCCTCGTCCATCCGCAACGCCTACATCGACTTCTCACGGATGACCATGAGCATGGTTGCCGTGCTCACCGACGTCGTGCGCGAGGGCCGCCAGGTGATCGGCTACGGCTTCCACTCCAACGGCCGTTACGGGCAAGGAGCCCTCGTGCGGGAGCGGTTCGCCCCGCGGCTGCTCGAGGCGGCACCAGACTCCCTCGTCGACGCGGACGGTGTTCTCGACCCGCACAACGCCTGGGCTGCGATGATGACCGACGAGAAACCGGGGGGGCACGGTGAGCGGTCCGTCGCCGTCGGCGCCCTCGACATGGCCTTGTGGGACGCCGCAGCCAAGACCGTCGACCTGCCCCTCTACCAGTGGCTCGCCGACCGTCACGGTGCCGACCCAGACCCGCGGATCTTCGTCTACGCGGCCGGTGGCTACTACCACCCGGAGGACGACCTGGGACGGCTGCAGTCCGAGCTCCGTTCCTACGTGGACCGTGGTTACCGGGTGGTCAAGATGAAGATCGGCGGCGCTCCCCTCGCCGATGACCTTCGTCGTATCGAGGCCGCACTCGCGGTACTGGAGCCGGGACAGCACCTCGCGGTGGACGCCAACGGTCGGTTCGACCGTGCTACGGCGCTCACCTACGCCACCGCTCTGAGCGAGTACGACCTGTTCTGGTTCGAGGAGCCGGGGGATCCTCTGGACTTTGCTGTGCAGGCCGAGGTGGCTGCGGCCTACCCGGGAGCCCTTGCCACCGGCGAGAACCTCTTCTCGGTCCAGGATGCGCGCAACCTCGTGCGGTACGGCGGAATGCGGCCCGACCTGGACTGGCTGCAGTTCGACTGTGCGCTCAGTTACGGGCTCGTTGAGTACCTGAGGATCCTCGACATGCTGGAGGAACACGGATGGGCCCCCTCGCGCTGCATTCCGCACGGGGGGCACCAGATGTCTCTGCACATCGCGGCCGGCCTCGGTCTCGGCGGGAACGAGTCCTACCCCGACCTCTTCCAGCCCTTCGGCGGGTTCCCCGACGGAGTCGAGGTGCTGGATGGGCATGTCACTCTCCCGGACCTGCCGGGGCTCGGCTTCGAAGGCAAGCGCGATCTCGCCAAGGTGCTGCGCGGACTGGCCGAGTGAGCCCCGTGAGTAGCCACTCAGTCACCCGGTCGGTACGCCGAGCGGCCTCGTGCAACGCGGACTGGTTGCGCTGGTGGGATGATCCCTTCCCGCCGGGACAGGTGCTCTGACCCTCAGATGTCGGGAGTTCTCGCCGCGGTCACCACTCTGGTGCTGGTCGCGCTGGCAGGTCACGTCGCGGGCAGGGCTGGCGTGCTTCACGTCGAGGACCGGCATGCGCTCGCACGGATCGTGTTCTCGGTCGCCATGCCAGCGCTGCTTTTCGCCACGGTGGCCGGCTCGGACCCCCGTGACCTCTTCTCGGGTGTCCTCATCGCCCATACGGCCGGGCTCCTCGCCGCGGCACTGCTCTACCTGGTGCCCTCGCTGCTCCGGCGGCGCGGGTCGGAGGAAACCGTGATCGGGACCCTCTCGGTGAGCTACGTCAACGTCGGCAACCTCGGGATCCCGCTGACCGGGTACGTGCTCGGCGACGTGACGGTCGTGGCTCCGGTGCTGCTCCTGCAGCTGCTGATCATGTCACCGGTTGCGTTCCTTGTACTCGACGGTCGCCGCCACGGGCACTCGGGATGGCCCCCCGGGTGGCTCGCCGGGATGTTCCGGAACCCGCTCATCGTGGCGACACTCCTCGGGCTCGCGGTGGCGCTCTGGGACGTCTCGGTCCCGGAATTCGTGCTCCACCCTGTCGAGCTCATAGCCGGTGCGGCAGTTCCGCTCGCGTTGCTGGCTTACGGGCTTTCGCTGGGGGCATCGGGATCGGCTCTGCCACCGTCGGTGTCACCAGCTCACGTGGCCTTCGTGACGATGCTGAAGGTGGTGGTCCACCCGCTCGTGGCAGGTCTTGTGGGCTGGGGAATCCTCGGTCTGGAGGGCACGACGTTGCTCGCCGCGACGCTGCTGGCAGCGCTTCCCACCGCACAGAACGTCCACGCGGTCGCGCTGCGCTACGGTTCGGCGGAGCCGCTCGCCCGGGCTGCGGTGCTGGCCACAACCGTCGCCGCTGTGCCGGTGCTCGTGCTGGCGAGTGCACTCCTCGCCTGAGCCTGCCGTCGGGCAGTGCCTCCCACGGTGCTGGAGAGCACGAGCCGGTCAGGGATCTCCCCGCATCCGTTCAGGCGGAGAGGCGCTCTCCGGTCACGGTGTCGAAGACGTGGACATGTGCCGGGTCGGTGGTGACGTGGACGGTGTCCCCCTTCTGGTGGTGTCGCCGGGAGTCGATGCGGACCACGACCGAGCTCGGTGCACCCTCGACCCCGCAGGTCCCGTAGATATAAGCGTCCGCACCTAGCTCCTCGACCACGGTGACCTGCACCGGCAGCCCACCGTCGCTCGGGTCGACCAGCCGCCACGCCTCGGGACGCACACCGACGGTGATGTCACCGCTCATCCGGGAGGACGCCTCGCGGTCGATGGGGACCTCGTATTCCCCGATCCGGGCGCCCCCGTGCTCACCTGGTCGGGCACTGAGCAGGTTCATGGCAGGGGAACCGATGAAGCCTGCCACGAACAAGTTCACCGGGCGGTCGTAGAGGGCCAACGGGGTGTCTACTTGCTGCAGCACCCCGTCCTTCATCACCGCTACCCGGTCGCCCATCGTCATCGCCTCGACCTGGTCGTGGGTCACGTACACGGTGGTGACCCCCAAGCGTTGCTGCAGCGCCGCGATCTGTGTGCGGGTGGAGACCCGGAGCTTGGCGTCCAGGTTCGACAGAGGCTCGTCCATGCAGAACACCTGCGGCTGCCGCACGATCGCTCTGCCCATCGCGACTCGCTGCCGCTGTCCTCCGGAGAGGGCTTTCGGCTTGCGGTCCAGATACTCGCTGAGGTCCAACAACCGTGCCGCCTCGGCAACACGCTGCTCGCGTTCCTCCTTGCCGACCTTGGCCATCTTCAACGAGAACGCCATGTTCTCGGCCACGCTCATGTGCGGGTACAACGCGTAGTTCTGGAACACCATCGCAATGTCGCGGTCCTTCGGCGCGACGTGGGTGATGTCGCGGTCACCGATCAAGATCTTGCCGTCGGTGACCTCCTCCAGGCCCGCGAGCATCCGCAGACTGGTGGACTTGCCGCACCCTGAGGGGCCCACGAGCACCATGAACTCGCCGTCGGCGATCTCGAGGTCAAGGTCGTCCACTGCTGGTGTGGTGCTCCCGGGGTAGACCCGCTCCGCGCCCTGAAAAGTGACTGTGGCCATGGTGTGCACATCTCCTTCACCGACAGGTACGTGCCGGACGATCCGTAGTGAGACTAGTCGCGCCGCTCCGGGCGTATCACCCATCCTGTGTGCTGGGTGACGGGGTTGCAACGTCCTGTCCGCATCGTGGGAAAGCGCTATCCAGGACCTCCAGAGACCGGTGGTGCGGTCAGTCGATGCGTCTGGTGCTGGCGCGCAGCACGACGTGGCCCCGGTAAGGCAGCACCCGTGGCGCGTCCTCGGGGCCGCTGTCCAGCGCGAGCTGAGCCGCGCGCGCGCCCATCTCCTCCAAAGGCAAGGAGACGGTGGTGAGCGAGGGGGACATGTCACGCAGCGTCGCGATGTCGTCGAAGCCTGCGATGGAAAGGTCACCGGGCACACCAATTCCCCCGTCGCGGAAGGCAGCGACCGCACCCACCGCCATGACATCGTTGGTGGCGAAGACACACGTACTGCGGGTGCCGCGCTCGGCCAGAGTCCGTGCGAGCGCGTACCCACCGTCGCGGGTGAAGTCCCCGTGGAGCACGACCACGTCTGCCCGGTCCACGCCGCAGGCGACCACACCCTGCAGGAAGCCGCTCAACCGCTCACTCGAGGTGACGAGCTGCTTGGGTCCGGCCAGTACCGCGAAGCGCCGGTGACCGAGGTCGCAGAGCGCCCTGGCCAGGTCCCGGGCGCCGGCCCTGTTCTGAGGTTGGACGGTGTGGGTGCCGAGTCTGTTCTGGCTGATCACGGCAACCCGGCCCCCTCCTGCCCGGAAGCCGTCGATCTCCTTGACCAACCTGGCCGTCCGCTCCGCGTCGGTGCTCCGGCTACCAGCGAGGATGACGGCCTGGGCCCGTTGCGACCGCAGGGCCGACACGTACCGGAGCTCTTGCTCCGGGTCCCGACGGGTGCTCCCGAGCACCACGACGAGGCCTCGCTCCTCGGCGCACCGGATCACTCCGTCGGCGATCGCGGAGAAGTAGGGGTCCGCGACGTCGTGCACGACGAGACCAACGAGGTTGCTCGAGCCGCGGGCGGTGGCCTGGGCCAGCGCGTTTGCCCGGTAGCCGAGCTCCTCGGCCGCATCCAGGACACGGGACCGAAGCGGCTCGCCCACCACGCGCGCGCTGCCGTTGAGCACCCTCGAGGCCGTTGCCAGCGAGACGCCTGCCTTGACGGCCACCTCGGTGAGGGTGGGTGGTCCTGTCCTGCTCACGTCGGTTCCCCCTCCAGCGACGTCCGGGTCGGCAACGTCGGCAGCTGTGACACTCGGTCGGTGACGGCACCAGCATGGCTCAGCCTGACATCGAGCACGAGGACCTCGAACGCCCGTGTCGTGGACTCGCCGGGGCCGAGCACCACAGGATCCTGCCATGCCAGGGACGACCCGACGCCCGGGTACCCCTCCGACCGCACGAACCACGGGTCCTCAGCCGTCCGCTCGTCGGCGGCACACACGACCACCGTCCACGGCTCGGACCGCGGACTTGTCCCGGCCACCGCTACCCACGGTGTGCGGGCGCCGTGCACCGCTGTCTCCCCGGCGTGCGCCTGGGTGAAGACGGACAACTCCCCCGCGTGGGGAGGCAGCCGCCAGAAGAAGCCGCCGTAGCCACCTGCCGGGCGACCGTTTGATCCCGGGCTGCCGAGGGGGAGCGCGTGTCGTCGTTCGTTTCGCAGAGTGAAGCGCAAGGACATGTGCCACGCGTCGTCACCGGGCCCCTCACCGACGCCGACCTCGCGCCGCTCACTGAGCAGTCGCGTGCCTGCCCGGTCGTACCAGTCGAGCAGCTCGACGAAACCGTCGTGCCGCTTCTCCTCCCACCCCGCGTGCACGATTCTGCCGTGGTCGTCGCGCCATGTGTAGCCGACGTCCCGGACAAAGGTCCGCCCGCCCCAGAGGTTGTTCCCGCCGACGTCCTGGAGCGCTACTCCGGCACCGAGGTGCCACACGTGGTCGAGGGGAAGTGCGTCTGTCACCTCCACGCCCGCCAGGGTGGTGACGGGGTGGAAGAACGGCCTGGGGGACACGGTGGTCTGAAGTCCTCCGCCATCGACGTAGGAGGCGACCTTCAGGCCACCCACCTCCAGCGAGGTCAGCTCCGGAAGCTGGTGGCGAGGGGGCGCCCAGGGAAGGTCAAGCTCCGAGAAGAGGGCTAGGGACTCGCAGGCGGTGGTCACAGCCTCGTCGATGCCCGGGATCACCACGTGCTCCTGGTCGTCAGACTTGAGGAGTCCAGGGACCGGGAGGGGGTCCGGTGCCCTGCGTACTGCCTCCACCACGTGCATGAAAGCGCCCATCCCGGTCACCGGGGACAGCAGCGCCTCCTGCCCGGCCGTGTGCGCCAGGAGGTTCTCCAGGAGATCCCGGCGTGGGAAACGTCGCGTCCACCTCTCACGCTCCGACTCGACGGTGACCTCGCCGACCTTGTACCGCAAGGTGATCCGCCCACCTGTCCCGTGCAGGACTATGGCCGGATCCCGGTTCTCAGCAGCGCAGAGAGTTGCTGCCACCACGATGAGAACTCCGCTGCCCGTGCGAATACGCAGGCAGGAGGTGTCGTCGGCCTCGATGTCGTTGGCATGGTAGAGCTCGGTCTCCAGCGAGCAGAGCTGGTCGCGGGACGTGGCTCCCGCCAACCGGAGGGCCGAGGCGGTGGCGTGTGCGAACGGGTTGGTGAGCGCTCCGTCCACGACCGGGACGCCGTCCAGAGACCGCCGTCCTGACCAGGGAGAGCGAGTGAAGTAGCTGCGGGGGCGAACCCAAGCGCAGGCCGCGCCGATTCCCCGGAGCTCTCCGATGACGCCGTCGTCGACAAGCCGACGGATTTCCGGCAACGCCGTTGACCCGAGGTCCTGAAAACCGATCTGGCACGCGCGACCTGTCGCCTCGGCTGCAGCGGCGATCCGGTGGTACTCCGTCCACGTCGGCGCGGGCGGTTTCTCGAGGAGCACGTGCGAGCCGTGGTGCATGGCCTCGACGGCCAGGTCCGCATGGGTATGGATAGGTGTGCAGATGACGGTCACGTCAGGTCGAGTCCTGGTGAGGACGACGCCAAGGTCGGGGGTTACGAACACGTCGTCGAACCCCTGGAGCTCCGCCGGGGTGAGGGTCGACGGATCGCAGACCCCCACAAGCCTGGCGGCCCCCACGGCCTGCAGGCGGCGCAGGTTGTCGAGATGCCAACGTCCATGACCGCGGGCCCCCACCAGAACTACGTCCGCGGGTCGGTCGGTCACTGGGGGGACAGGCAAGGCGAGCTCCTCACGGACTTGGTCGGACACCTCCAGGATAGGTGGCCCGACCGCATTCTGGAAAGCGCTTGCCACCATTTGGGAAACGTTGAGAGAGTTTTCCTGGATCCGCTGCTCCGCGTTTCTGCAGGTCATCGCCCGCTTCAGGGTCGACGGCCACCTCGAACTGCGAGCCGTTGCTCAAGCCAGGGCTTGACATGACGGTACGGGACAAGGTTTTCTGGTAAGCGCTTACCAACCACGATTGAAGGGTGGGACCTGTGCGCGACACCGAAGCGCCAGCCGTCGTCAGCGGCTCACGCGGCGACGACGGCGACCCTGGGCAGCCACCGGCACGGGACGCCGCGAAGTCGGACGGTCGCTCCCGTCGCGCGGAGCGCAAGAACCGGCAGCAGCGGACCGGGAACAGGGGCGTCCCCTACTTGTTCCTTGCCCCTTGGTTCGCCGGGCTGTTCCTCATCACCATCGGGCCGATGACAGCCTCCGCGTTCTTGTCCTTCACCGACTACAGCCTCCTGGCGGCACCTGAGTGGAGTGGCCTGGACAACTACGAGCGGATGGTCGACGACCCGCGGTTCTACACCTCGCTCAAGGTGACGTTCCTCTACGTCGGCATCTCGGTTCCGCTGCAGCTCGCGTTCGCGCTGGGGCTCGCACTGATCCTCGACCGGGGCATCCGCGGACTCTCCTTCTATCGGTCGGCGTTCTACCTTCCGTCGTTGCTGGGGAGCAGCGTTGCGATTGCAGTCCTGTGGCGTCAGATGTTCGGCACCAACGGTCTGGTGAACCAGGCGCTCGCGTTTCTGGGAGTCGAGAACGCGCCTGGTTGGGTCTCTGACCCGGACACCGCCCTCGGCACGATCATCCTGCTCAACGTGTGGACGTTCGGCGCTCCGATGGTGATCTTCCTCGCGGGACTGCGGCAGATCCCGCACTCCTACTACGAGGCGGCGGCCCTCGACGGGGCGGGACGCTACCGCAAGTTCCTCAGCATCACGCTGCCACTGCTGAGCCCGATCATCTTTTTCAACTTGGTCCTGCAGACCATCAACGCCTTCCAGAGCTTCACGCAGGCGTTCGTCGTCAGCGGCGGGACCGGTGGGCCGGCGGACTCGACCTTGTTCTACACGCTGTACCTGTACCAGCGCGGCTTCGGCAACTTCGACATGGGCTACGCCTCTGCGCTGGCATGGGTGCTTCTGATGATCGTCGCGGCGCTGACCGCGATCAACTTCCTCGCCTCAAGGTTCTGGGTGTTCTATGGAGACGACTGAGACCGCCGTGGCCCCCCGCAAGCAGTCACGCGGCCGCCCACGGATACTTGCCCACACCGGACTGATCATCTTCGGTCTGCTGATGCTGTACCCCCTGATCTGGATGCTGTCGAGCTCCTTCAAGCCGACACCGGAGATCTTCAGCCAGCCCGGCCTCCTCTCGGAGAACTACACGGCCAGGAACTACGGCGAGGGGTGGACCGCTCTGAACCAGCCGTTCACCCGCTACCTGCTGAACTCCGCGATCGTGGTCGGCGGCTCGGTGATCGGGAACCTCGTTGCGTGCTCTCTCGCGGCCTACGCCTTCGCTCGACTGGAATTCCGGTTCAAGAAGATGTGGTTCGCGATCATGCTCGGCTCGATCATGCTCCCGATCCACGTGGTGATCGTGCCGCAGTACATCATGTTCTCGGAGATCGGTTGGCTGAACACCTACTGGCCGCTGATCGTCCCGAAGCTGCTGGCCACGGACGCGTTCTTCGTCTTCTTGATGGTGCAGTTCATCCGAGCCCTTCCCCGGGAGCTCGACGAGGCTGCCCTGATCGACGGGTGTGGTCACTTCGGGATCTTCTGGCGGGTGATCATCCCGCTGTCGATGCCGGCTATCGCCACCACGGCCATCTTCACCTTCATCTGGACGTGGAACGACTTCTTCCAGCAACTGATCTTCCTGACCGACCCGGAGATGTACACCGTCCCGGTCGCCTTGCGGACGTTCGTCGATGCCACGAGTCAAACACCGTGGGGTCCTGTGTTCGCCATGTCCATCGTCTCGTTGGCACCGGTCTTCGGATTCTTCCTGGCCGGCCAGCGGTACCTCGTCCGAGGAATCGCCACGACGGGGCTCAAGTGAGAACGAGAAAGGAATCAACCGTGTTGACAGGACGGAACAACCCACGGAGCCGCCGGACCCGGCAGGCAGTTCTTGCGGCCGCGGTGACAGGCGCACTGACGCTCACCGCCTGCGGGGGAGGGTCGTCCGCCGGTGATGACGGAGATGTCGCCCTGCGCTTCTCGTGGTGGGGCAGTGACGAACGCCACGCCATGACCCAGGAGCTCATCGACATGTTCGAGGAGGAGAACCCCGGGATCACCATCGAGGGCGAGTTCACCGGCTGGGACGACTACTGGGACCGACTCGCGACGAACGTCGCCGGGCGCAACACGCCGGACGTCATGCAGCACGAGGCGCGGTACGTGCGTGAGTACGCCGATCGCGGCGCACTCGCGGACCTCGGCGAGTTCCTCGGCGACACGATCGACACCGACCAGCTCGACGAGTCGGTCGCGTCGGCCGGGGAGATCGACGGGTCCACCTACGCGATCCCCACAGGCATCAACGCCTACACCCTGGTGGTCGACAACGACCTCTTCGCCGAGGCCGGAGTCGAGGTGCCCGACGACGAGACCTGGACGTGGGACGACCTGATCAGCACGGCGGTCGAGGTCAGCGAGAACACCCCCAACAACGTCTTCGGCATCCAGAACTTCGGCTTCGTCGACGCCCACTTCGAAGTGTTCGCACGCCAGCGCGGCGAGTCCATGTTCACGCCCGAGGGGGACCTCGGTTTCTCCGACGAGACCCTCGCCGAGTGGTGGAACCTGATCGTGGACAGCCGAGACCAGGGCGCGGAGCCGCGGCCGTCGCTCACCGTCGAGACCCAGGCGGGCGGCATCGACCAGTCCCTCCTCGCCACCAACCGCGGGGCCGCCGGGTTCTGGTGGACCAACGAGTTCCCGACGCTCGTGTCGAACTCCGGGCACGACCTGGACATGCTCAGGTTCCCGGGCGAGTCGGAGAACCCCGGCATGTTCCTCAAGCCGGCGATGTTCTGGTCGGTCTCGTCGCAGAGCGAGCACCCTGAGGAGGCCGCGAAGTTCGTCGACTTCCTGCTCAACAGCCCGGAGGCCGCCGAGCTCCAGCTGAGCGACCGTGGGCTCCCGGTGAACGTCGAGCTGCGGGAGCAGGTCGTCGCCGACCTCGAGCCCGCCGACCAGCTGGCAGCGGACTTCCTCGAGGAGATCACGCCCGACCTCTCCGAGCCGCCCGCGCTGCCACCCCAGGGAGCCGGTGAGATCCAGACGATCATGCAGCAGCTCACCGAGCAGGTGCTGTTCGACCAGATCAGCGTCGACCAGGCCGTCGAACGCTTCAAGAGCGAGGTCTCCGCAGCCGTCGGCTGACCTCGATGCGTGGCGGCGCGCTCCCTGTGCCCACTCGGACGCGCGCCGTCACGCATCCCCCCGCACGACCGACCAACCGCCCGCACAACGAGAGGAGACCGCCCGTGGCCACCGTGACGACCCGCGACTCGCGCCAGCGCTACGCCTTCGTGGGCACCGGGCACCGTGCGGAGATGTTCTTCTCCTCGCTCGTGGAACAGCACCATGATCTCGCCCGGCCCGTGGCGTTGTGCGACACCAACGACGTGCGCATGGCCTACTACCAACGCCTCCTCGACGAGAGCGTCGGGGACACCGGGGCGCTCGCGACGTATCCGGCCTCGAAGTTCGAGGCCATGCTGGCCGAGGAACAGCCCGACACGGTCGTGGTGACCTCCCCCGACCACACCCATGCCGGCTACATCACTTCCGCGCTGGACCGTGGATGCCGCGTGGTGTCCGAGAAGCCGCTCACCGTGGACGCCGAAGGCTGTCGTGAGATCGCCGCGTCGGCCGAGCGAGCCGACCGCGACCTCGTGATGACGTTCAACTACCGGTACTCGCCCCGCAACTCCATGGTCCGGCAGCTGCTCGTCGAGGGTGCCGTGGGCGAGGTCACCTCTGTCTCGTTCGAGTGGCTTCTCGACACCGTCCACGGCGCCGACTACTTCCGCCGCTGGCACCGGGAGAAGAGGAACAGCGGTGGGCTGCTCGTGCACAAGGCCGCCCACCACTTCGACCTCGTCAACTGGTGGCTCGGGGACGTCCCGACCGAGGTGTACGCCCACGGCAGCCTGCGTTGCTACGGACCGGACGCTCCGGCTGCCTCCGACCCCGCCCCGTTCGACCTGGACCTGGAGTCCACCCCACGCCTGCAGGCGTTGTACGGCGGTCCCGCTTCCGCCGACGGATACGTGCGCAACCGGAGCGTGTTCGCCGAAGGTGTCGACATCGAGGACAACATGGCGGCGCTCGTGCGGTACGAGGGCGGGCCCTCACTCAGCTACACGCTCAACGCCCACTCCCCGTGGGAGGGCTACCGGGTCGCCGTGAACGGCACCCGCGGGCGCCTCGAGCTCGATGTGTGCGAACGCGCCGAGGTCCGCACGGCCAGTGACGTGCTCGACCCCAGCGTCACCCCCCAACGGGCAGCCGGTGACACGAGTCCTCGCAGACCGGGCAGTCGCCTGCTGCTCCAGCGTCACTGGTCGCCCGCCGAGGAGATCGCCGTACCCGAGGGCGAGGGCGCGCACGGTGGCGGGGACGACCTCCTGCTGCGTGACGTCTTCCGAGGCACCGATCCGGACCCGCTCCAGCGACGCGCCGACTACCGCGACGGAGTGCGCAGCGTGCTCGTCGGCGTCGCCGCCAACGACTCGATCCGCACTGGCCGACCGGTGCGGGTCGCTGACCTGGGTGTGCCTCGCCGCGCCTATGAACCGAGAACACAGGAGAAGTGATGCAGACACGAGACCTTGGCATCGTCATGAACGGCGTCACCGGGCGGATGGGCTACCGCCAGCACCTGGTGCGGTCCATCCTCGCCATCCGAGACCAGGGCGGGGTGCTGCTCGACGACGGCACCCGGGTGATGCCCCAGCCGATCCTCGTCGGGCGCAGCGAGGCGAAGCTCCGCGATCTGTGCAAGCGACATGACCTCGACAGGTGGACCACCGACCTGGGCGAGGCGCTGCGTGACGACAGTGCGACCGTCTACTTCGACGCCCAGGTCACCCAGGCGCGGGAGAAGTCCCTGATCGCCGCGATCGAGGCGGGAAAGCATGTCTACACCGAGAAGCCGACCTCCGAGACCCTCGACGGCGCCCTTGACCTGGCCCGGCGGGCCAACGCAGCCGGAGTCACCCACGGCGTCGTCCACGACAAGCTCTACCTCCCCGGACTGGTGAAGCTCAAGAGACTCATCGACGGGGGCTTCTTCGGACGCATCCTCTCGGTGCGCGGGGACTTCGGCTACTGGGTGTTCGAGGGCGACTGGCAGACCGCCCAGCGCCCGAGCTGGAACTACAAGAAGGACGAGGGCGGCGGCATCGTCGTCGACATGTTCTGCCACTGGTCCTACGTCCTGGAAGAGCTGTTCGGTGCGGTGAAGGCGGTGACGGCCCGCACCGCCACGCACATCCCGGAGCGTGTCGACGAGCACGGAGAGACCTATCGTGCGACCGCCGACGACGCGGCGTACGGCATCTTCGAGCTGGAGAACGACGTGATCGCCCAGATCAACTCCTCCTGGACGGTCCGGGTCCGCCGCGACGAGCTCGTGGAGTTCCAGGTCGACGGCACCGAGGGTTCCGCGGTCGCCGGGCTGCGGGAGTGCGTCGTTCAGCACCGAGCGACCACCCCGCAGCCCGTCTGGAACCCTGACCTCCCGGTGACCGAATCGTTCCGGGACCAGTGGCAGGCCGTGCCCGACAACGCGGAGTTCGACAACGGCTTCAAGGTGCAGTGGGAGCAGTTCGTCCGTGACGTCGCGGCGGGACGCCCGCACGCCTACGACCTTCTCTCCGGCGCCAAGGGTGTGCAGCTGGCCGAGCTCGGGCTGCGGTCATCTGCCGAAGGGCGTCGGCTCGAGCTGCCGGAGCTGCGGGCATGACGGTCCTCCACCTCCCGAGCACGTCCGGCACGGTCGAGCCCTACGAGCTCGGCGGGCCGCGGACGTGGCAGGCACCCTCTGGCGCACCGCTGTGCCGCACGGCGTACGCTGCTGCGCATGTCGTGGCCGACCCGCTCGCCGACAACACGCCCGGTCGTCCCGCGGCCCTGGACTGGGACGCCACCCTCGCGTTCCGCCGCCACCTCTGGGCACAGGGGCTCGGGGTGGCCGACGCGATGGACACCGCCCAGCGCGGGATGGGCCTGACGTGGGACACCACGGCTGAGCTGATCCGCCGTTCCGGTGCCGAGGCCTCCGCCGTGGGTGGGACGCTCGCCTGCGGGGTGGGTACCGACCACGCCCCGGAGGTCACCGACCTCGACGGCGTCGTCGCGGCCTACCTCGAACAGCTCGCGGTCGTCCAGGAGGCAGGCGCCACGCCCATCCTCATGGCCAGCCGTGAGCTCGCGCGTGTCGCCGGCTCGGGCGAGGACTACCTCAAGGTCTACGGCAGGGTCCTCCAGCACTCCGGGAAGCCCGTCATCCTGCACTGGCTCGGTCCGATGTTCGACCCGGCGCTCACCGGATACTGGGGGAGCGACGACGTCGGCACCGCGATGAAGCTCGTGCTCGAGCTCATCCATCACCATGAGGCACGCGTCGACGGCATCAAGCTCTCGCTCCTCGAGCAGCAGCACGAGCTCGACCTGCGCGCCGCACTTCCCGACAGCGTGACGATGTACACCGGAGACGACTTCAACTACCCCGACCTGATCGCCGGGGACGAGCGGCACCACTCGCACGCCCTGCTGGGCATCTTCGACCCGATCGCCCCGGCGGCGTCGGCGGCGCTCGACGCGCTGGGCCGGGGGGACCTGACGGGCTACCACGAGATCTTCGCTCCCACGCTGCCGCTGGCCCGGCACCTCTTCGCTGCGCCGACCTACTACTACAAGACGGGGATCGTCTTCCTGGCCTGGGTCAACGGTCACCAGGACGGGTTCCGGATGGTCGGTGGGCTGGAGTCGGCCCGGTCGGTGCTGCACCTGGTCGAGGCCTTCCGTCTCGCCGACCGGGCGGGGCTGCTCCGCGACCCCGAGCTGGCAGCGGCACGGATGACCAAGCTCCTCACCGTTGCGGGGGTCACGCAGTGACGACGCCAGAGCGACTGTCCTTGAACCAGAAGACCGTGAACCAGTGGGGCCTCCACGACGTCGTGGACGGCTGTGCCCGCCATGGCATCGAGTCGGTCGGGCTCTGGCGCGAGCCGGTCGCCGAGGTCGGTCTCGACGCGAGTGCGAAGCTCGTCCGCGACGCCGGACTGCGCGTCTCCTCACTGTGCCGCGGCGGCTTCCTCACCGCGCGCGAGGAACGAGCACGCACGGTGGCATTGGACGACAACCGTCGCGCGATCGACGAGGCGGCCGTGCTGGGTGCCGACTGCCTGGTCCTGGTCGTCGGCGGACTCCCCGACGGCTCGCGTGACCTCGACGGTGCACGCATGGCCGTCACCGAGGCGCTGGCCACGTTGGCGCCGTACGCCGGAGAGCGTGATGTCCGCCTGGCCCTGGAACCCCTGCACCCGATGTACTGCGCCGACCGGGCGGTGATCTCCACCCTCGGGCAGGCCCTGGACATGGCGGAGCCGTTCCCTCCGGAGCAGGTGGGCGTGGTCGTGGACACGTTCCACGTCTGGTGGGACCCAGAGGTGTGGCGCCAGATCGAGCGCGCTGGCAGGCGCATCGCGTCGTACCAGGTCTGCGACTGGGTGCTGCCTCTCCCCGCCGATGTGCTGCTCGCCCGGGGCTACATGGGCGACGGCTGCATCGACTTCCGACCGTTCACACGTGCTGTCGAGGCCGCCGGCTACACCGGGGACATCGAGGTGGAGATCTTCAACGCCGGTGTCTGGGCAAGTCCGGGTGACGAGGTCCTCGCCACGACCATCAAGCGTTTCGAGGAGTACGTCCTGTGAGTGAGGAGAAGCTCAGGGTTCTCGTGACCGGCGCCACCGGTCGGCTCGGGCGAAGCGTCACAGCGGCCCTCGCTGCGGCTGGTCACGAGCCCGTTTCGGTGGACGTCGTCGCCGACCCCGACTCACCGTGGGAGCACCTGCCCGCGGACCTCACACACGCGGGGGACGCGTACGCCGCGATCGCGCGCTACCGGCCCGACGCCGTCGTCCACCTCGCTGCCCTCGCCGTGCCCTTCAGCCGCCCGGAGCACACGCTCTACACCACCAACACTGCGCTTGCGTTCAACGTCCTCCAGGCATCGGTGGACCTCGGCGTACGCCGTGTCGCTGTGGCCTCGAGCCCGACCGTGATCGGCTACGGCAACCCTGCGGGATGGGCGCCGAGCTACCTCCCTCTCGACGAGGACCACCCGACCGCGCCGTGGAACGCCTACTCCTTGTCGAAGCTCGCAGTCGAGCAGGCCATGGGGATGTTCGCCACCCGGCGCGGCGACCACGTGCGGTTCGCAGCGTTCCGCCCGTGCTTCGTGGTCGCCCCGGAGGACTGGGCCGGAGCACCGACCCAGGACGGGCGGACGATCGGCGAGCGGCTCGAACGACCCGAGATCGGCGCGGTCTCCCTGTTCAACTACCTCGACGCGCGGGACGCGGGAACCTTCGTCACCCGGTTGGTCGAGCAGCTGCCCGGGCTGCCCAACGGCGAGGTGTTCTTCGTCGGTGCCGACGATGGTCTCGTCCGTGAACCGGTTGCCGACGCGATCGCCACCCACGTGCCCGCCGCCGCTGACGCCGCGGCGACGCTCGCGGCTGCCAGCCCCCTGTTCAGCAACGCCAAGGCCAAGCGACTGCTCGGGTGGTCCCCCGAGCACAGCTGGCGGACCGAGCTCACCTGACCATGACATCGATCCCTGGACACAGGAGCCTGTGATGAACCTCGACGGAGTCCTCTTCTTCCCCGTGACACCCTTCGACGACGGAGGTGTCGCGACGCCGCTGCTCGAGCGGCACATCGAGTCGGGACTCGCACACGCGCCCGGTGCGGTGTTCGTCGCGTGCGGTACCGGCGAGATGCACGCACTCTCACCCGAGGAGTACGCCGTCGCGGTGAAGAGCGCCGTCGGGACGACCGCTGGCTCCGTCCCCGTCCTCGCAGGTGCGGGCGGCCCGCTCCCCACCGCGATGGAGCACGCACGCACCGCGCAGGAGGCGGGGGCGGACGGGATCCTCCTTCTGCCTCCCTACCTCGCCACCGGACCCGTAGCCGGGATGGTCGACTACGTGACGGCAGTCGCGAGGTCGACCGACCTCCCGGTCGTCGTCTACCAGCGCGGACAGGTCCGCTTCACCCCGGAGGCGGTCGCCGGGCTCGCCAAGATACCCAACATCGTCGGGTTCAAGGACGGGCTCGGGGACATGGAGCTGATGCACAGCATCGTGCTCGAGGTACGTCGCACGGTCGGCGACGACTTCTGGTTCTTCAACGGCCTGCCCACCGCCGAGCTCACGGTCCCCGCATACCGCGGTGTCGGCGTCCCGCTGTACTCGTCCGCGGTGTTCTGTTTCGCGCCCGAGATCGCCACCGCCTACTACCGCGCGACCCAGGCCGAGGACGCGGCGACTGTCCAGCGGCTGTCCGGCGAGTTCTACGCGCCGCTCGTCAGGCTCCGCAACCGGGTCCCCGGCTACGCCGTGTCGCTCGTGAAGGCCGGCGTACGCATCCGCGGCCTGGACGTCGGAACCGTCCGACCTCCGTTGACCGAGCCGAGCAGCGAACACCTGCACGAGCTCGAGGCCCTGATCGGCCACGGACTCAGCCAGGTAGGGGGGCCTGCGTGACGCCGGTCGTCGAGCGAGTCTCCTGCAGCCTGGTCCGCGTGCCGCTGCGGAGGCCGTGGGGCCCGGAGGTCACCGAGCTTCGTCTCGTGGTCGCCCACGTGGAGACCAGCGACGGTCTCACCGGCACGGGGTTCTCCTGGACCCCGGGGCCTGGAGCCACGGCCGTGCACGCCCTCCTCCGGGACGACATCGCACCGTTCCTGGTGGGGCGCCCAGCAGACCCGGCGCCGGTGTGGGACGCGCTCTGGGAACACCTCCACGAGTCCGGCTCCGCGGGTCTGACGACGATGGCCATGGCCGCGGTGGACATCGCCCTGTGGGACCTCGCCGGCATGCGGACCGGGCGCAGCCTGGTGGACGTCCTCGGCAGGCGTCGAGACGCGGCGCGGCTCTACGGCTCCGGCGTCAACTTCCACTACTCCAGGGACGAGCTCGTGGAGCAGGCCCAACGGTGGCGCAAGAGCGGCTTCGAAGCCGTGAAGATCAAGATCGGACGCGCCGACGTCGAGGAGGATCTCGACCGGGTCGCCGCTGTGCGCGAGGTCGTCGGGGAACGCACGCAGCTGATGCTCGACGCCAACCAGCGATGGGACCTGCCCACCGCCGTCCGCGCCCTGCAGCAGCTCGAACGGTTCGGCCCCACGTGGATCGAGGAGCCGCTGCTGTCCGACGACCTCGACGCCCACGTGACGCTCCGCCGGCACACCGACATCCCGGTGGCGCTCGGCGAGAGCCTCTACACCCGTTACCAGTTCCGCGACGCCTTCACGCGGCGCATCTGCGACTACGTCCAGCCGAACGTCGTACGCGTCGGCGGCATCACGCCCTTTCGCCGGATCGCCTCCCTCGCGGAGTCGTTCGGCGTCACCGTGGCCCCCCACCTGCTGCCGGACCTGTCCACCCAGCTCGCGCTCTGCCTGCCGCACGATGCATGGGTGGAGCACGTGGAGGACGCGTCCTTCACGGAGCTGAAGATCCTCACGGAGCCGTCCGGAGTGCACCTCGACGGGCCCCGGGGCCGTGCCGACACCGCGCCCGGCCACGGACTGAGGTTCGACACACGCATCGTCATGACCACCAACTGAAAGGCGGAACAATGACCCAGCACACGACCCTCTCCGACACCACGGCCGAGGAGCTCGCCGAGATCACGTCACGCGCCGCCCTCGCTGCCGAGGAGCTTGCCGGGACGTCCCTCGAGCGGCGGGCCACGCTGCTCGAGGCGGCTGCCGCCGGGATCGAGGCCGAGAAGGACGAGCTGATCGTGCTCGCCCACGAGGAGACGAACCTGCCGGAGGCCCAGCTGACCGGTGAGGTCGCGCGAACGGTGAACCAGTTGCGGCTCTTCGCCGGGGTGGCACGCGAGGGC
>Ga0299913_10000754_pt1 | contig 21859 bp, 16 predicted proteins | sample RVTome_9_FD_201360 | JGI IMG/M metagenome (GOLD analysis project Ga0299913, IMG submission 201360) | Soil microbial communities from uranium-contaminated site in the Upper Colorado River Basin, Wyoming, United States - RVT155D38 (version 2) ... | reverse complement strand
CAGGTCTTTGCCGGCCAACCGGGAACGATCCGCCTCGTCGGCGATCAGCTCCTGTTCCAGCCGGTCGGTGGTCCACTCCCCATAACCCATACCTACGAACATACGTTCGCTCTGGGACAGATCAAGATGGTTGACGTGATTCTGCGAAAAAACGTCTGTCAGCCGTCAGGTGCTAGGTCGCGCCCGTGGCTCCCAATAATCTGATCCCACCCGGCTGTGAGGAGGACTGGATGATTCTCGACTTCTTCGGCGACCTGAATTGGCTCGCCATTGTGGTGGCAACCGTCGCCTGGTTCGTGTTCAGCGCCATTTGGTACTCGATCCCCCCGTTGAGCAATGCGTGGCAGAGGGCGGCAGGAGTGGACGCGTCGGCGGAAGGGCCGCCGCTCACTTTGCTGTTCATCCCCACGTTCATCGGCTACTTCGTGACCACCATTGTGATCGCGCTGCTCGTCCGCGCCGTCGGGGCGACAGAGGTGGCCGACGGGATCACATTGGGCATCGTCCTCGGAGTCGGGTTCGGGGCCATTGGTGCCCTGGTCAACCAGATCTACGAGCGGAAGGGCAGTACCTACTGGCTGATCAACGGGGTGAACGCAATCATCGCCTACATGATCGTGGCGGTGATCCTCGTCGTCTGGGACTGATCTCAGTCCAGCCCGACTTCTTCGATCGTCCCGGCGCGGATCGTGAAACCGCGGATCTCGCCGGGGGCGGCGATGACATACACCCAATCCGGCTCGAGGGCCGTCTGCACGTCGATCATCGACGGCATGGCAGTCCCTCCGGGATGTGAGTGGAACGCGCCTGCGATCTCCCATCCCCGCGACTCGGCGTGGCCCAGCGCAGCGAAATGCTCGTCGGGATCCACCGTGTAGGAGACGGGTGAGGGATCGACATTGGTCAGCGGGTAGGCGAAGGTGATGCGCCCGTCGGGATCGGCGGCGAGAAGACCGCAGCACTCGTTGGGGGCGCAGTTGTCGGCGTGGGTCAGGATGGCCTGACGGATCTGGTCAGCGAGCCTCGGCACGCGCCACGTTCCCGGCGGGACGACAGGACTGGTCGTAGTCGACGAGGACAGGTGGCTGATCCGGGTCGGAGCAGGCGGGGCAGTTCGCATCTCTGCCCACGGTGACAGTGCTGAAGTCCTCTTCCAATGCGTCGTAGACCAGCAGTTTCCCCACCAGCGGTGCGCCGAGGTCGAGCAGCAACTTGATCGCCTCCATCGCCTCGATCGAGCCGATGATGCCCGGGAGCACGCCGAGCACTCCCGCTTCGGCACAGGACGGCGCCAGCTCGGGGGGCGGCGGCTCGGGGAAGAGGCAGCGATAGCAGGGCCCTTCGTACGGGTGGAAGACCGACACCTGGCCCTCGAATCGGAAGATGGAGCCGTGAACCACCGGCACGCGCAAGTGCAACGAGGCGTCGTTGACAAGGTAGCGGGTGGGGAAGTTGTCGCCACCGTCGAGCACTATGTCGTAGCCGCTCATGATCTTGAGGGCGTTGTCCGCGGTGAGACGCTCGTTGTGGGTGACCACCTTCACGTCGGGGTTTAGCGCCGAGATCGTCTCCCGGGCCGATTCGGTCTTGGCCATTCCGATCCGATCCAGGTTGTGCAGTACCTGTCGCTGCAGATTGGTCCTGTCGACCACGTCGTAGTCGACGATCCCGATCGTCCCGACACCCGCGGCAGCCAGGTAGAGGGCGGCAGGCGAGCCGAGGCCGCCGGCGCCGACGATGAGCATCTTCGACTCGAGGAGACGGGTCTGTCCCTCCTCGCCGACCTCGGAGAGGAGGATGTGCCTGGAGTAACGGTCCCTCTGCTCGGCGGTGAGCCCCTGTCCCACCCCCCACGGCCGTCCTTCAGCCTTCCATCGGTCGAACCCGCCCGCCAGGGACGACACCTTCTCATAGCCCATTTCTTGGAGACTCTGAGCGGCGAGGGCGGAGCGCCATCCTCCGGCGCAGTAGAGGACAACCCGACGGGTCGGGTCGGGGACCACCCCCGCTATGTCCCGCTCCAGCAGGCCTCGAGGCAGGAGCCTGGCCCCGGGTATCGCTCCCTGCTCGTACTCACCGGTCTCCCGGACATCGACCAAGACCACTTCGGCCAACCGCGCCTCAAGATCTTCGGGCGTGACCTCCTCGATCTGGCTCAGGGCCCGCTTGACGAGGTCGCGGTAGCCGGTCATCGGTGGGCGTGGGCAGGGTCCGCGGCCTCGGGGTCGATCCCGTACCGCTCGAATGCGTCCTTCAGCGTCTTGTGAGGCAGGAGTCCCTCGGTCACCAGGCTGGAGAGGGTGGCGGTCACGACGTGCCCGGCGTCGACCTCGAAGAACCGGCGCAGTGCCTTCCGGGCGTCGGAGCGGCCGAACCCATCGGTGCCGAGGGTGACGAACCGGCCCGGGACCCATCTCGACACCTGGTCGGGAACGAGCTTCATGAAGTCGGTGACCGCGATGATCGGTCCGTCGACCTCGGAGAGGAGCCTGGTGACCAGGGGCGTTCGTGGGGTCTCGTCGGGGTGCAGCAGGTTCCATCGGTCGACGGATAGCGCCTCCTCACGGAGTCGCTTGTACGACGTCGCCGACCACAACTCGGCGCCCACGTCGTAGTGCTCTGCGAGATCCTCGGCCGCCTGGCGGGCGGCCAGGTTTGCCGTCCCCGAGAAGAGGATTGCGACCTTGGGCCCCGTGACGTTCGGCGCCTCGGCCCATCGGTAGACGCCGTCGACGATGCCTCCCTCGACCCCCTCGGGTCGCGGTGGCTGCGGGTAGTTCTCGTTGTAGAGGGTGAGGTAGTAGAAGATGTCTTCGGGCTGGTCGCCGTACATACGCTTCAGCCCGTCCTCGACGATGGTGCCCACCTCGTAGGCGAAAGCCGGGTCGTAGGCCTGGCAGACCGGGACCGAGCCGGCCAGCACATGACTGTGCCCGTCCTGGTGCTGCAGACCCTCGCCCTCGAGAGTGGTCCGACCCGCCGTGGCGCCGAGGAGGAACCCGCGGACACGGGAATCGGCCGCCGACCAGATCAGATCGCCGACCCGCTGGAAACCGAACATGGAGTAGAAGATGAAGAAGGGAACCATCGGCACTCCCCGTGTGGCATAGGAGGTCCCCGCCGCGATCCACGAAGCGGTCGACCCTGCCTCGGTGATCCCCTCTTCCAGGATCTGCCCACTCTGGCTCTCCGAGTACGAGAGCAGCATCGAGGCGTCCACCGGCTCGTAGAGCTGGCCTTTGGAGGCGTAGATCTTCAGCTCGCGGAACAACGAGTCCATGCCGAAGGTCCTAGCCTCATCGGGCACGATCGGGACCACGTGTTTGCCGAACCCGTCGGTTCGGGCCAATCCGCGCAGCATCCTGGTGAAGGCGGTGGTCGTGGACGCCTCGACCTTCCCCGAGCCGGCGTAGACCTCGGCGAAAGCCTCGGGTGGCGGGAGGGTGAGGCTCGTGGGGCGGACCACGCGGTGGGGGAGGAATCCGCCCAGCTCCTGACGCCGGGCATGCAGGTATTCGTACTCGGGGGTCCCCGGCCCGGGCCGAAAGTAAGGCGGCGCCTTGTCTCCCTCCAGCGCCTCGTCGGGAATCTCGTTCTCCAGGTGCAGCGTGGCGCGAAGCCCCATCAGCTGCTGATTGGACAGCTCCTTGATCTGATGGGTGGCATTGCGCCCCTCGACGTCGGGCCCGAGGGTCCAGCCTTTGATCGTCTTGGCCAGGATCACGGTCGGCTTGCCGTTGTCGAGCTCCGTGGCCACCTTGTAGGCGGCGTAGATCTTCTTGAAGTCGAGCCCACCCCGTCGCAGCGCCCAGATCTCGTCGTCGCTCATGTCGGCGACCATCTCCTTGGTCCGGGGATCCTTCCCGAAGAAGTGCTCGCGCACGTAGGCGCCGTTCTCCGCCTTGTACCGTTGGTACTCGCCGTCGACGGTGTTGTTCATCACGTTTATCAAGGCGCCTTCGTCGTCCCGGGCCAGCAACGGGTCCCAGCCCGATCCCCAGATGACCTTGATCACGTTCCATCCCGCGCCCCGGAAGATCGCCTCGAGCTCGGTGATGATCTGTCCGTTGCCCCGCACCGGGCCGTCGAGCCTCTGCAGGTTGCAGTTGACCACCCAGGTGAGGTTGTCGAGCCCCTCGCGTGCGGCCAGGGTTATTGATCCCAGTGTCTCCGGCTCGTCGACCTCGCCGTCTCCGATGAAGGCCCACACCCTCGACTTCGATGTGTCGTCCATCTCACGGTTGTGCAGATACTTGTTGAACCGTGCGTGGTAGATCGAGTTGATCGCACCCAAGCCCATCGACACGGTGGGGAACTCCCAGAACTCGGGCATGAGCCGCGGGTGCGGATAGGAGGAGAGCCCGTCGCCGTCGATCTCGAAGCGAAAGTTGTCCAGGTGTTTCTCGTCGAAGCGCCCCTCCAGGTAGGCGCGGGCGTACATGCCCGGGGCGGCATGGCCCTGGAAGTAGATGTGGTCACCGCCCCCGGGGGCGTCCTTCCCTTTGAAGAAGTGGTTGAAGCCGATCTCGTAGAGGGTGGCGGATGAGGCGAAGGTGGAGAGATGTCCCCCGATCCCCTTGGATCGGTGATTGGCCTTGATCACCATCACCGCCGCGTTCCACCGGATGAAGCGCCGGATGCGACGCTCGATCTCGGCGTCACCGGGGAACTCGGGCTCTTCCTCGGGGGGGATGGTGTTGATGTAAGGCGTCGTGATCGCGCCCGCGATCCCGACGTTGTTCTCGTGTGCCCGTTCCAGAAGCTTGGCAACGAGGTATTTGGCCCGGTCCGGTCCGTTTTCGCCGACTACGGCATCGAGCGATTCGAGCCACTCCTGTGTCTCGACCGGGTCGGTGTCCGCCATCTGGTGGACGTATTCGTCGCCGAGCGTTCGGCTCAAATCGCCTGTCATCACTCCCAAGCCTAGTTAGCGGCCGATGTTCTCCTTCGAGGCAGAACACCGGGTGGAGGGGTAGCTCAGGCGCCGACAGCCTCGGCCCGGGCGGGAGAGAGCCAAGGCTCGACGACGGAGAGGAACCGGAGTGGAGCATCCATCTGCGGGGTGTGACCGGTGTCGTCCATCTGGACCAGTTCCCACTCGGGCTGGAGTGAGCAGAGCCACTCGACCGCAGTAGGCGAGACGATGTGATCGGATACCCCGTGGACCACCAGCGTGGCGGCCTCTACTCGGCGGACCATCTCGACGAAGGCGGATCGACGTGCGTAGACGGCGGCGATGGCGGTGGCGGTCCTCGCCGTGGCATGTTCCGCCCAGGGCAGCCTGGTGCGGATCCGGGCCATCTCCCGCGAGCTCTCGACCAGTTCCATGGGCACCCTTCCCGGCTTGTGGGTGATCATTGCCAGGCTCTTGCGCACCAGCTCCTCTGGGGTGTTGCTGCGAATGAAATGCCTTCCGTACATCTCACCGAGCAATGGGGTCGCCTGAATGGCGAGTCGGATGGCGGTGGGCCAGTCGAGACGCGGGTCGGGGAGAACCGGAGGGGTGGCGGGTGAGACCAGGACGAGACGACCGATCAGGTCGGGACGGTCGGCGGCGATCATCAACGAGAGCAATCCCCCGGTGGAGTTGCCGATCAGGGTGAACGGGCCGTCCATCGTCTCGAGATAGGCGATCACCGCTCTCCGGTGAGTCTCCAGGCGAAAGTCGCCGCGGGGAGGAGTCAGCCCGAATCCGGGGAGATCGATGGCCCGGACCCGGCCGATCCGGGCCAGGGAGGGCGCAACCGCTTCCCAGTTGGTGGTCGAGCCGCCCAGACCGTGAACCAGCACTATCTCGGCGCCTGACCCGCCGAAGTCCACCTCGTGCATCGGTCCAAGATCCGTGTCGATGTACACACCCACCCGGCGAGGCTACCCAGGGTTCGCCGTAGACTCGCCCCGGTGCACCTCCTCCTCGTCTCCACCTACGAATTGGGTCGTCAGCCCGTCCATCTGGCCTCCCCGAGCGCCGCCCTGAGAGCGTCAGGGGTGGAGGTGACCGTCGTGGACCTTTCGGTCGACGACTGGGACTACTCGGTCCTCCAGCTTGTCGACGCCGTCGCTTTCTCGGTCCCCATGCACACCGCGATGCGTCTGGCCGGCGCCGTCGCCCGTGAAGTGCGCCGGCGGCGACCCGATCTCCCCATCGCCTTCTACGGCCTCTACGCCGCGGTGGGGCAGGACGACATTCTCGGCGCAGTGGCGGACGCCCTGATCGTCGGCGAATACGAGCCGGCGCTGATCGCCTGGGCCGAGCAGGTCAGCCTTGGATCGACGGCTCCGGTCGCCGAACGACATCTCGCCCGCTCCGCCTTCCTGACACCGGATCGCACCGATCTGCCGGCCCAGGACAACTACGCCCGCCTCGAGTGGATGGGGGAGGCCCGTCCCGCCGCCGCCGTGGAGGCATCGCACGGGTGCCGCCATCGTTGCCGGCACTGTCCCATCCCAGTGGTGTATGAGGGAAGAATGCGCGTCGTGGGGTCCGCCCCGGTGCTTGCCGACATCGACCAATTGGCGCGGGACGGCATCCAGCACGTCACATTCGGTGATCCCGATTTCCTGAACGCCCCCCGATACTCACTCGACCTTCTCAGGGAGGCTCATGCGGCCCACCCCGAGTTGACATTCGACGTCACGGTCAAGGTGGAGCACATCCTGAACCACGCCGCCCTCTGGCCGGAGCTCGCCGGGCTCGGGGTCCTCTTCGTGGTCAGCGCTTTCGAGAGCACCGACCAGCGCACACTGGAGGTACTCGACAAGAACCACACGGTGGCGGACATGGCCGAGGCGGTCACGGTGCTCAGATCGGCCGGCGTCCACATCAGGCCGACCTGGCTCCCCTTCCTCCCGTGGACCACGCCAGGGCATCTCGTCGATCTCGTCGGCTTCCTCGACCACCACCGGTTGTGGTCGGCTACCGACCCGGTGCAGCTCGCCATCAAGCTCCTCATTCCCCAGGGGTCCCTCCTCGAGACCCATCCAGCTGTGACTCCCCATCTCTTGCGTTACGAGCCTGAGTCGCTCACCTGGACCTGGGACTTCGAGGACCCGGAGGCGGGGCGACTCCACCTCGACCTGGATTCCATCGCCGCCGAAGCATCCGACTGCGGAGCCGAGGCGTCAGAGACCTTGGCCTCGATGCGGGATCGGATCGCCCGATTTGCGCGGGGCGGTTTCCCCCCGCTGCCGGAGTCCCCCCCGGCCCCGAGGCTGACCGAGAGCTGGTTCTGCTGCGCGGAACCGACCGGGGCACAGGCGGGCGCGGTCGGGCTGAGAATCGGTAGGGTCCCCGTCGCATCCAAGTAGGGGATTCGATGGCGACGGTGTTGGCGGCCCAGGGCCTGAGCAAGAGCTTCGGCGACCTGGTGGCGGTGAACGAAGTCAGCTTCGAGATAGCAGAGGGCGAGACCTTCGGGTTGCTCGGACCGAATGGGGCGGGAAAGACAACTTCGATCTCGATGGTGGCCGGGCTTCTCGAGCCGGACCAAGGGGTGGTCGACATCAACGGCACGACCATCCGCACCCGCTCGACCGCGGGGAGATCGGACATCGGCCTGGTGCCCCAAGAGCTGGCCATCTACCCGGACCTCACCGCGGTGGAGAACCTCAAGTTCTTCGGCCGACTCTACGAGATGTCGGGCCCAGAGTTGGAGGAGCGGACAGCAGAAGTCCTGGAGGTGATCGGCCTCACCGACCGCAAGGACGACCTGACCAAGGAGTTCTCCGGCGGCATGCAGCGAAGGCTCAATATCGGGATCGGTCTCCTCCATCGCCCCCGGTTGCTCATCCTCGACGAGCCCACGGTCGGGGTCGATCCCCAGTCGAGGAACGCCATCCTCGAGTCCGTCGAGGAGCTCTCCGGTCAGGGGATAGCCGTCCTCTACACGACCCACTACATGGAGGAGGCGGAGCGGCTCTGTGACCGGGTGGCCATCATCGACGAAGGGGTGATCAAGGCCGAGGGGACCCGGCGGGAACTCGTCTCCTTGGTGGGGCAGAAGGATCGGATCCACGTGGCGATGACGGGAGACGTGTCGGAGGTGGCGCGCATCGCCGCCGGGCTGGATGGGGTTCGCGAGACCAGCCCCTCGGACTCCGGATTGGACGTCCTAGCCGACGACGCGTCGAGACTGCTCCCCGAGTTGCTGGCTTGTGTCTCGACCGCGGGAGCCAGCGTCTCCAGCGTCGAGGTCTTCGAGCCCAACCTCGAGGCCGTGTTCCTCCATCTCACCGGCAAGGCCCTGCGCGACTGACCATGAGCGCTGCAACCCGCATCGCGGGCAAGGATCTGAAGCTCCGTCTTCGCGATCGGTCCGCCTTCATCATCGGGATCATCACCCCACTGGCCCTCGCCTACATCTTTCATCTGGTCTTCGGCAACGTCTTCGCCTCGGAGAGCCTCGACCTCCAGATCGGGCTGGTCGATCTCGACCGCACCGAGGTGTCCTCCTCGCTGGGCGAGGTGCTCTCCGAGATCGAGTCGCAGGGGATCCTCGAGGTGACCGATTTCGACGATACCGACGCCGCCGACGCCGCGGTGGAGGACGGGGACGTCGGGGCTTACATCCTGCTCGGGCCCGGGCTGGGGGATGCCGCAATCCAGGGCAGCTCGTTCACCATCCAGGTGGTAGGGGACATCGACGCTCAGACCACCACCCAGGTGGCGAGCTCGATCGCCTCCGAGTTCGGCTCCGGGATCGGCCGGGCCCAGCTATCGGTGGCGACGGCCGTACACCTCGGGGAAGGCCCGCCACCGGCCGATGTGGTCACCTGGGGTGAGGAGGCGGCACAGCGGGCACCGGCTTACACCTTCTCCGACATCTCCTCCGAGACCCGCCAGCTCGACGCCTCCACCTTTTTCGCCGCCGGGATGGCGGTGTTCTTCCTGCTCTTCACGGTCCAGTTCGGCGTGCTCGGAGTGCTCGAAGAGGAAGAGAACGGGACCCTCTCCCGGCTCCTCGCCGCCCCCATCGGGCGGCGCAGTGTTGTGTTGGGAAAGGCCCTCCTCTCCTTCTCCCTTGGTGTCATCTCGATGACGGTGTTGATCGTGGCCACCCACTACCTCATGGAAGCCAGTTGGGGACCCGTGCTCGGAGTGGCTGTGCTCGTGGTCACCGGAGTCCTCGCCGCCACGTCCATCATGGGCCTGATCGCCTCGGTGGGGAAGTCGGCCGAGGGCGCCGCCAACCTGGGCGCAATCGTCGCGGTGACCCTGGGGATGCTCGGTGGGACCTTCTTCCCGATCGGGCAGGGCAACGACGTCTTGAGCCGGCTCACCTACATCACGCCACACGCCTGGTTCATGCGCGGTCTGTCCGAGATCTCGGGTGGAGCGCAATGGACCGCTGCTCTGCCCTCGGCCGGGGCCCTGCTCGTCATTGCCCTGGTCCTGGGATTGGCCGCCTGGTTCATGCTGCAACGGAGGCTCACACGATGAAGGTGCCGGCCATCGCCTGGAGCAACGTTCGCCGCATGTTGCGGGAGCGCTCGAACATCTTCTTCGTCTTCATCTTCCCAATCGCGCTCATCCTGCTGATCGGGGCCCAGTTCGGCGGTGACTTCGACCCGGCGATAGGGCTGTTCCAGGAGGACGCGGATCCGCTGGCCACAGCCGTTGCCGAGGAGATTGCGGCCGAGGACAGCCTGGCCGTCTCCGAGTACGAGGGCCGGGAGGAGCTGACCACGGCCGTGGAGCGCGGAGCGGTGCAGGCGGGAGTGTTCCTTCCCTCAGAGATGAGCGGTCAGGCCGCTGACGGTTCCCCGGTCGAGATCGGGTATGCCGCCCGACCCGAGGATGCGGGCCAGCAGCTCCAATCGGTTGTGGCCGCCGCCGTGGCCAGGGTGATGACGCCGGTGGGAGCGGCCCAGTTCGCCCAGGAGAAGACCGACGCCGGGTTCGACGAGGCCTTGGAGGCGGCCAGATCTGAAACGGTCTCGGCTCCCGGGCTGGCGGTGGAGACCACCGCGGTGGGAGAGGCCCTGTTCCCGGCCAGCCTTGGGCGTTTCGACCTGGGCGCCTCCCAACAGCTGACCCTGTTCACTTTCCTCACGGCCTTGGCCGGCTCGGCTGCGCTGATCCTGAGCCGGAAGCTGGGCATCTCCCGACGGATGCTCTCGACTCCGACGTCGGCGCGGACCATCGTGCTCGGGGAGGCGGCGGGAAGGTGGGCTGTGGCCATGGTGCAGGGGCTCTACATCGTCGCCGCCACGTTCCTCCTCTTCCGGGTCAACTGGGGGGATCCCCTGGGCGCCCTGCTCCTGCTCATCACCTTCTCGGCCGTGGGCGCCGGGGCCGGGATGCTGATGGGGGCGACGTTCAGCAACGACCAGCAAGCCGGCGGGATCGGAGTCGTGCTCAGCCTGGGCCTGGCCGCGCTGGGCGGCGCCATGCTTCCCCTCGAGTTGTTCTCACCGGCGATGAACCGGGTGGCGCATTTCACCCCGCATGCATGGGCCATCGACGGCTTCGCCGAGCTGGTGCGTCGTGACGGGACCGTGCTCGACATCCTTCCCGAGCTGGGTGTGCTCACCGCCTACGCCGCGGCCCTCCTCCTGTTGGCGTCCTGGCGGCTCCGGGTCGTGCTGACCCGGAGCTGATGTTTGAATGACCGGCAATGGCTGATCAGAACCCCAACCCGGTCGGGTGCCTGGGCCGGGCCCTGACGTTCATCGGAGTCTTCTGGATCGGCATAGTCCTCCTCGCCGGTCTCGGGTTGTTCTCGGAGTTCGGCTTCGCAAGGGGATTCCTGGCCGGGATCGGAGGGAGCATCATCCCGGGAGTGTTTCTCCTCGCCGCGGGGCGCGCCCTGCGCCGACGGGCACGGGCCATGGGAGAGGAGACCCCGGTGATCGTCACCCCCACCGGGCCAACAACTCCGGGCAAGAGGGTTCCCACCACACGCACCGAGCGACCCGAGACCATCGTGACACCGCCGGTTCTCCCCGGCCAGACGCCACCCACGCGGCCGGTGCCCCGGCAGCTGGACCCACTGCCACCTCCCACCACTCCGACCCGCAATCTCGAAGAGGTGATCCCGCCCCCGGAGAGCGAGCCCGAGCAGACGGCAGCGAGGCCGGCGCCGCCCCCGACCCGGCTGCCCGCGGCCCGGCCCAAGACGTCCCGTGAGCTGGTCGAGGAGGCGAGGCAGAAGTGGGGTCGGAAGAGTCGACGACCCGGGACAGGCGACTAGCCCAGCGGGCGCGGCTCAAGGCCGGCCGCAGCCAGGGCGCGGGCTTGGCGGACCTCGGCGGCAAACGCGGTGCGAAGCGCGCTCACGCCTTCGACATTGCCGAGCAAGCCCCGGTTCGAGGCCAGCGAGAGGGCAGACTTGAAAAGAACCTGGCTGGCGCTCTCACCCGAGATCAGCCTTTGCTCGATCCGGTACATGCGTGCCCGGGCCAGACATGCCTTGAGGAAGGTCTTCTCGTCGAATTTCCCTCTCAGCGTCTCCAACTCGTCTCCGACCACCTGGTATGCGTCGAGGAAGGGGAGCAATGCCCAGTGGGCGAGCGGAGCTCCGAGCCCGGCGTGGACCTCTCCGGCTCCGCCACCGGCAATCACCTGATCCCATCGAGGGACGTCGACCGCGATATCGGCCTCGACCTTGGCCAGGAACTCGTCCTTCTCGGGGAAGAAGAACTCGAATTTGAGCAGGTCGCGGAAGGAAAGGAGCGTCTCCCGCACCCCCTCGGCCCGGTCGTCTCCGGTTTCGGCGGCGGAGCGCAGTGCCATTTCGGCCAAGGCGCGGTCGACGAAGAAGTGGACCACCATGTTCCGGTAGTAGGAAATGCGGATCATCTGGTCGTCGTCGAGCCAGAACACGCGTCTTCCGACTGCCTCGTGGCTACTGACATTGTCGTGCTCGGCCAGCCAGTCGAGGATTACCCCAATCCGCCCCGGATCGCTCAGATCGGATTCCTCGGTCAGGGGCAGACCCCGGGCTCGGGCGAACTCCACCATGCGCGTCGTCTCCTCGGCGAGACGCTCCGCCGAGGTCGCGGTCCCGTGCAAAGCGAGTAGGGCCAGGCTGACGAGGGCGATGGGTGTGATCGGTGTGACCTGGCCGATTCGATACATCACCTCGAATGCGAGCTTCTGCAGATCGACCGACTCTTCGTCGGCGTCGCCGGCGTCGCCCAGAGTTGCCCGGGCAGAAACCGGCTCGCCGAATCGGACGTGGATATCGCCGTAACGCCGGCGCAGCGAGCGGACCGCCCTGAGCAGCCAGCCCAATGACTCGCGTTCCTTGTCCCTGCCCTGGGCCTCACGTGCATAGTCGGGCACGTCGTGGATCTGGTCGTAGGCGATCGACACCGGGATCAATTGCAGGTCTTCGGCCTTTCCCCTCCGCATCGAGTCGATCACGTAACTGAGCAGGCCGAGGCGTGGCGGCAACAGCTTGCCCGATCTCGATCTGCCTCCCTCCATGTACCACTCGAGGGGAAACCGCTTCTCGACCAGGTAATCGAGGTAGGAGCGGAGCACCGTCTTGTACAGCGGGTTGTCCTTGAACGAGCGGCGGATGAAGAAGACTCCGGTTCGACGGACCAGGGGGCCGATCGGGAAGAAGTTGAGGTTGATTCCCCCGGCGGTGTGATTGGGGGGAAAGTCGTTCTCCCAGAGCATGTACTGGAGACTGAGACGATCGAGGTTGGACCGGTGGGAGGGGAGGAAGACGATGGGATTGCCGCTCCCCAGGGCGGCGAGCCTCTTGAGGTCGTCGTCCGAATACCTGATCTTCCCGTATCCCTGGCTGTAGAGCTTGTGGATCGCGTTGGCGATCAGATCGATCACATAGGGCGAGTGGGTCGCCGCGATCTCGCGCAGATACTGCTCCGCCTTCTCCCGGGCGACTGCCGGGGCGGTCGAGGTCTCGGCAGCCACTGCGTCGACCGATTCGAGGAACTCACGTCTCGAGAGGATCGCCTCGGGGACGAATCGGGGGACCTTGTAGCGGTTGCCCACCAGCTTCCGCTCTGCCCGGTCGAGCACCAGCCATGCCCGACGGGTGACGTAGCTGGTGAGGGGGTCCACCTGTCCCGACACCTGGTAGTCCTCAGCCAGGGCCGACGAGTGCTCACCGGCGGCGGCGATGAGCCGGACCCGGGCCGGCCTCGCCATGCGGATCCACCGCGCCCGCAGTCCACGGGGATCGCGGGCGTCTCCCGGCCGGAGCACGTCCCACCAGCTCGCCGCCCTGCGAGTTCCCTTGAGCGGTGCCAGCCAAATCACCCGCAACGGGATCAGGAACGGGTCGTCTGGAGCCGACAGCGCTGCGACGAGGCCGTCCCGGTCACCACCTTTCCCCCGACGCGACGAGGTGATCCGCACCGTGGCGACCTCGCCGGCGGTCCCGGCGCCCACCCACTTCTCCAACATCGACGCCTCGTAATCGGACGCCGCATCGAGCAGGTAGACGGGGCGCGTCCCGTCCGGGCCGTGAAGGAGCTCTTGGGCATCGGACGGTCGCCTCGCCACGGCAACACTCTATTGGGCTGTCACAATCGCCACTCGTGCGCATCGTTCTCCAACGGGTGGCCAGATCTTCGGTGAAGGTCGATGGTGCGCTGACCGGGTCGATCGGCCACGGTCTTCTCCTTCTGGTCGGGATCGAGCGATCGGACACCGCAGAGGACATCGAGGCCGCCGCCGACAAGGTCGCCAACCTGCGCGTGTTCGCCGACTCCGAGGGCCAGATGAACCTGTCCCTTCTCGAGGTGGGCGGGTCGGCGCTGGTGGTGAGCCAATTCACCCTGCTCGGCGACATCCGAAAGGGGCGAAGACCTTCGTTCACGGGTGCGGCGTCGCCGGAGCTGGCGGCGCCGATGGTCGCAGACTTCGCCGACTTGCTCCGGCGGGCCGGTATCCACACGGAGATGGGAGTCTTCGGGGCCCGGATGGAGGTGGAGCTGGTCAACGACGGCCCGGTGACCCTGGTGGTAGAAGTCAGGGACGGGCGGGTGAGCTCCTGAGGCGGGCCCTGGCGTCGCGCCAGTGTCTTGGGGCGATGACCGGGGACAAGCCCAGGGCGAGGGGCAGCAACAGGGTGTGGTCGCCCACGCCCCACGGGTTGTCCAACCCGGTGAACTCCCAGGCCAGGGCGGCGACGACCAGAAAGCCAAGCGTGATCAAGCTCCCGATACCCGTCGACCTGGACAGAGCCGAGGCGAGGACGATGACGATCACCACGACGGGGAAGGCAGCGGGCCAGAGCCCGATGAGCACCCCACCGGTGATGCCAAGGCCTTTTCCTCCTCGAAATCTGTACCAAACGTTGTAGACGTTGCCGATCACCGCCCCCACCCCGGCCACCACACCGCCGACCTCGCTTCCGATGGCGAATCCGGCCGTCACCGCGGCCAGTCCCTTCCCCATCTCGACGATCAGTACGAGGAGGGCGAGAGGGAGGCCCCCCAGACGCCGCGCATTGTTGGCACCGGGGTTTCCCGTTCCGCCTCTCCTCAGATCCACCCCCCACAGCTTGCCCAGCCAGACTGCGGTCGGCACGGAGCCGATCAGGTACCCGGCGACCGCGGCCAGACCGATCACGGCCGGCCCACTTGGCGCTTGCCCTCCGGGCAGAAGCGGAGGAAATCGCAACCGTTGCACCAGCCGCCCGACACCGGGTCGAACCTGTCTGCGTCGATCGCGTCGGTGAGCCGCTCGAGATTCACGCGGGCCTGCTCTTGCCATTCCTCATCGGCCCGTTCGGTGTGGACGTCGAGCCCGCCACCCAGGTAGACGAAGGACACGTCGATCTGCTCCGGCTCCTCGAGTCCGAAGTCGACCTTCGTCGCCGCCACGGAATAGGCCTGGAGCTGGACCATGCGGGCCGGATCGTCTCGCCGCCTCCCGCTCTTGAAGTCGACGATCTCCCAAGCCCGGCCCCTGGCGTAGACCGCGTCGATCCGCCCGCGGACCTGAAAGCCGTTCTCCATCTCGATGGTGAAGGGCACCTCGACCAGTGGTGCCTGCTCGCTTCCGTAGCGGGACTCGAGAAACGCCTTGAATCCACCCCCTCCGAATGGCTCTCCATCGTCGTCGACGACGTCGTAGAGGCCCGGCTCCATGTCTTCGAAGGGGACCTGGCCCCGCTGGTGGAGCTCGATCCGGCGATGGAGCCCGGTGCCGGCGATGGCAGCGTTGCTGCGGCGACGGGGCAGGGGATCGATATCGGACCAATAGAACCGCTTCGGGCACTGGGCGTAATTCACCAGCCCGGTCACCGAGACCACGCGCTGTCTGCCCGGCACCTCGGCGATGCTGCCGACGCTGTCCAGCTCGAACAGCGTCTGGCTCATCTCCTCCAGCCGGTGCCCGTATTCGGTGACGAGACCGAGTCTCTCCGCCTCGGAGTGAAGCGCGGTCTCATCCACGATGGCATCACGCAAGGCGCCGTCCCATCCATTGGCGAATAGCGGATCGGGGGCGGACCCGTCGGGAGGGGGCCGCAACAGAGCCGGCCGCGGCGGCTCCTCGGCATGACCCTCGTTACGGGTCAGTGGATGTTGCTCGACCAGCGCGAAGAGCTCAGAGGGCTTCCTCGCGTTGACCGAAGGCTCCGGGAGGCCGTACCAGTACGCGCCGGTGACGATCAAGGTCGATCGAGCCCTGGTCGCCGCCACATAGGCCACCCTCCATTCCTGGAGGGCGTGGAGTCGGCGGAAGTAGGCGCGCCGCTCCTCGTCGTCCGATGGCATGTCGGACAGCGCCCTGTCGATGCGGTACTGCGGCGGCAGGTATTCGGCGAACCGGGCCGGATCCGGAAACTGTTGCGACTTGGTGGGGAAACTGCCGTCCGTCACCGCGGGGACGGCCACCACGTCCCACTCCAATCCCTTGGCCCGGTGCACGGTGACCAAGGTCACGGCCTCCTCCCCGGACAGGTGCGCCGAGTCGAGCTCCTCCGCCGGCTCGTCCTCCATGGCGTCGAGATAGTCGAGGAAGGCGGCCAGTGAGGGCCGCCCCCGCAGCGGGCTCCACTCCTCGGCTAGATCGAGCAGACGATAGAGGTTGAGCCGGGCGGTGGTCCGCTGGCTGGGCGGAAGCGCCTCGAGATCCTGCCAGGCATGGGTCCTGTCCAGGATCAGCCGGCACACCTCGACCAAGCTGGCTCCCTGGCTCTCGGTCAGCACCTCGCGGTAAGTCGCGAGGAAGTGCTCGAGCCCGGCTCTTGCCTTGGGGCGCAGCCCTTCGATGGCAGCGTGGTGCTCGATCGCCTCGAGCAGGCTGAGCCCGGGGATGTCGTCGCTGTCGATGTCCTCGACAGGGGTCGCGCCCAGCCATCGGCTGAGTGGGGCGATATCGGCATAGCCGAGGCGGTAGCGGCTGCCGAAGAGGATCTGGACCAGTGCGGCCGAGTGCTCCGGTCTGTCGATAACGGTCAACCAGGCCCGAAGGTCGGCTACCTCGGGCACCGAGAGCAGCCCACCGAGGTTGGCCACTTCGACCGGTATGTCGTGACGGGCCATGGAGTCGACGACCACTGCGAAGTCCTTGTTCTTTCGGAAGAGCACGGCCATCTCCGACCATGGCGTCCCTTCCTCGTGGAGCGCCTCGAAGCGACGGGCAATCCAGTCGGCCTCGGCAACTGCATCGGTCGCCCAGTGGGTGATCACCTGTCCGCTGGCCTCGGGGTCGGAGGAGACCAGGTCCTCCGACTCGGGGTTGGCCCGACGACGTATCTGGTTGGCCACGTCCAGGATCACCGGTGCCGACCTCCGGTTGAGGGTCAATGCGCGTTCGTGGGCGCGTCGGCCGCCGGGTGCGGGAAAGTGGTCGAAGAAGAGCTCGAAGTTCTCGGCGGAGGCGCCCCTCCACTCGTAGATGGTCTGGTCCTCGTCGCCCACCGCCACCACCGCGAATCCGTTGCCGAAGATGGCGGTGAGCAAGGCCCTCTGCGCCGGGTTGGTGTCCTGGTACTCGTCGAGCACCACGGTCTGGTACCGATCCCTGATCTCGCCGGCCAGCTCCGGGTGCCGGGTCAGGAGGGCCGTGGACAGCGTGACCAGGTCCGAGTAGTCGACCACGCCCAGCCGTCGCTTGTCGCCCTCGTACTGGCGCAGCGTCTCCAACATCTCGCCGCGCTGGGCCCACACCTCCTGAGAGGGGTCGGTGAAGGGGAGGAGGTCGTCGGCGACGAGGAGATGATCGCCCAACCGGTCGCCCAGGGTGCGAATCCGGTCCACACCGCGTCTGTTGGTGATGTCGAGATAGGTGTAAGAGGTGTGGTGATAGGTCTCGGTCAGGAGCTGTCGGGAGAAGGTCGGGGTGATCACCCGTACCCTGCTGTCCACACCGACCAGGGCACCGAACTCGGCCAGGATCTGGGCGGCGAAGCCGTGGTAGGTGTGCACCTCGGCCTGCCGTCCCTCGTCGATCGTCGGGCCCAGGTATGTCTTGACCCGGTCGGACAGCTCCGATGCCGCCTTGTTGGTGAAGGTGATGCCCAGGATCCGCTCCGGGTCGATGCCGTGGGCCGCGACCAGGTTGGCGATGACCAGGGCGACGGTGGTGGTCTTCCCCGTCCCGGCGCCGGCCTTGATCCGCACGCTGTCGAGCCCGAGATCGAGTATCGCCTGCTGCTCGGCCGAGGGGATGATGCCGGTCATGGCAGGTAGGCCCCTTTTCCCTCGGCCCAGGCCGGGCAGGACCGACGGAACTCGCAGCTCTTGCATCGATCGCTGACCCGCGGCTCCCAGCGCTCGTCGAGGATGAACGAGGCCACTTCCTCCATGGACCGGCGGACCTCCGGGAGCAGGCCCATGTCGAACGATCGGACGGTCACCGCCTGGGTTTTCGTTCGTGGGAACCACATCTCCGCTGCCACGACGGGCTCGCCCAACTCCGCCTCGACTGCGGCCGCATAGAAGCCAAGCTGCAACGACCTGTTCGCCTCCTTGACACTCGTCGCCGACTTGGACGTCTTGTAGTCGATCACGCGCAGCCCCGCGGGATCTCGCTCGAGGCGGTCTATGTAGCCGACCCACTCGACCCCACCCACCTCGGTGGTCACCTTCTTCTCCAACTCGACGGCAACACCCGTGCTGGGCCATCCGTCGTAGAGCTTGACCAGCGCATGCCGTGCCTGGGCCAGCCAGGCCTCGTTGAGCTGCGGCGTCCCGAAGTCGGCCTCGGCCCAGACCTTCTCCAGGTGTGCGAGGGCGTCCTCCACGTCGGCATGGGGTCGCCCCGACCCGAGATTCTCCGTCTCCGCGCCCTCCAGGGCGGCGTGGACCAGTGTCCCCAGGGCGGCGTAGGGCGAGAAGGTGTCGGCGAGCCGCAACCGCCGCTCCAGCGCGTACCTACGGGGACAGGTGACATATGCGTCGGCCTGGCTCGGGGAGAGCCGCAGCCCGGCGCCGAGGATGGGCCGCTCGGGACCAGGCTCGGGCACGCCCGGGAAGGTCATCGGGTCCCACCACGGGGCGGGGGGGTGAGCGAGCAAACGGGCGGCGACGAGACGCTCCAACACCGGGGCCGAAGGGTCGAGGAGTGATCGCCGGAGACTCGACTCGGCCTCGCTGAGGGTGATCGGCGGGCCCAGGACCACGTCGGGAGAGCTCGTGCTCCCTCGCAGTTCGGGGTCGGCGGCGGCCATGAGGAAACGAGAGGGGCGATGTTCTCCCTGGTCGACCCCGGCCGATGTCGCGGTCCACACCACCTTGGAGCGGGCCCGGGTCATGGCGGTGTAGGCGAGACGCATCTCCTCCTGGACCTGGAAGAGGTGTTGCGCCTCGGGATCTGTGATGCGCTCCGGGGAGAGCAATTCGGGTCGCAACATCCTCCGTCCCCGCCGCAAGTCGGGGAACACCCCCTCTACGGCGTTGGCGATGTAGACCACCTCGAACTCGAGCCCTTTGGCCTGGTGGAGCGTGGTCAGCGTCACCTGTTGTCGGGTGGGTCGGTAGGGGAGGAGGGGTGTCGACTCGATGCCCTCTTCGTCGGAGAGGGCGAAGACCTTGTCCAGGTCCACCCCGGGGTCGCGTTCGGCCTGTCTCTCCAGCACCTGGGAGAAAGAGGTGAAAGCGAGCCGCCAGTCCTGGCGATCGGGGTCGAGCACCACCTTCTCCAATTCGTCGAGACCGGTCCACAGGTGCCAGAAACCATCGACGGCCGGCATGGTCGAGTACCAGGCCGGATCATCGAGCAGGGCAGCGATCCCGGGGTGATCGGGCAGGTCGCGGGCCAGGACGGCAGGCCAGGCGTCCCAGCTCCGCCGGCGGGAGCGAAGGATCTCACGCTCCTTCCCCAGCCCGACCCCGAGCAGCGGCCCGAGGAGCAGGCGTCGCATCGCCCGATCTGCCTCGGCTGTCTCCACCGGGGTGAGGAGGGGGATGGGGCCGCCGAGCTTTGCCACGGTCACGAGGTCCTGGATCATCCTCACTGCCGGGTGCTCGACCAACCGAGACTGGGGCGAGTCGTGGGGCACGCCCTTCCTGCTCAGGGCACGGCTCAGCTCGTTGAGCATCTCACGCTTGGAACGGACCAGCACGGCGATCGAGGAGGGCCTCCGGTGCTCGACCCTGATCTGGTGCTCGATGTCACGAGCGATCCATTCCGCTTCGGCCGTCTCCTGGTCGAAGACGTAGGTCTCGACGCGCCCGGCATGGGGGGCCGGGCTCACCGGTCCGGCCGATCCGGGGAGCTCGCCTCTGGAGACGATGCGGAGAGCGGAGTCGAGGATCGGGGCCGGGACCCGAAGACTCCGCCCCAACACGATTCGCCTCGACTGTGGGTGATCCTCGCCGAAGGCGGCGATGTTCTTCAGCTCTGCCCCGCGGAAGGAGTAGATGGACTGATAGGGATCACCGGCCACGGTCAGATTCCCGTGGGGGAGCGCAAGCAGCCGACCGATCTCGGCCTGGACCGGTGAGGTGTCCTGGTACTCGTCGACCACTACATAACGGTATTGCCCGGCCAGCTCCTGACCCTCCGGCCGGGAGAGGAGCGACACGGCCGATACGAGGAGAGTGGCGTAGTCGGTTCGCCCTGTCTCCTCGAGTCTGTTCCGGTAGCGGCGAAACAAACCCGGGATCCCCCTCCAGTCGGCCCGGGCCTCGGCGCGTTGGTCCAGGTCCTCTGGCGAGAGCAGGCGCTCCGAGCACCTCATCAGGAAGTCGGCCACCTCCCCGGCGAAGGCGGGCGTGGTCAGGATGCCCCGGTATATGACCGGCCACTCCCCGGGGTCCTCGTCGGCCAGGAGGTCGGCGACCAGGCCGATCTGCTCCGGGGTGGTGAGCGGAATGGGCCGTTCCGACTCGGAGGCGGCTTCGAGCAGCCGCAGGGCGAGTGAGTGAAAGGTGGAGGCGCCCACCGGCATACCTGAGGTCCCCAAGGCCTCATCGACTCGATGACGTATGTCACCTGCTGCCCGGCGGGAGAAGGTGAGGATTGCGATCTGGTCTCTTCGTGCCTTGCCCGTCTCGACCAGGAGACAGACCCGGCGCACCAGGAACTCGGTCTTCCCCGTGCCCGGCCCGGCAACCACGATTTGTGCCCCATCGGTGTCGGCGAGGACCGGGTCCCAGTCTTCGGGCTCGAGCCGGATCTCGTTCACTGACACCTCATGATCGTAGATTCAGGCCGCCTCGGGAAGACGGGTGATGACCTCGACCAACTCGGCCTCGATACCCAGTGAGGCGAGATAGGCGACAGGGTCGGCGTAGGGGTCGAAGAGGGGCGTGGTCTCGCTTTGGGATTGCTTGGAATGGCTCATGGGGGACAACCTATTTGCCGGGTGTGACAAATCTCCCGCCTCGGCCCGGCATAGGATGAGATGAGGTGCGTCTAGTTGATCGGAGGCCTCGGTGATCGCGCTGGTCGGCAACGAATTCGACTCGCCGATGTACAAGGAGGCCGCCGGGCAGTTCGACCGTGTGGCCAGGCTCATGGGGCTCGACGACAACATCGCCGACCGGCTCCGCGTCCCGCAGAAGTCGACGATGGTCAGCTTCCCGTTCCGCCGGGACACCTATTCGGAGGTGGAGACCCTCTTTGGCTACCGGGTCCAGCATCTCACCACCATGGGACCGACCAAGGGAGGGATCCGATTCGCCCCCGACGTCGACCTGGGCGAGGTCGCCGCCCTGGCCATGTTGATGACATGGAAATGCTCGATCGTCGGCGTTCCCTTCGGCGGGGCCAAGGGCGGGGTGCGGGTGGACCCCATGGGTCTCTCCCGCGCCGAGCTGCAGCGGGTCACCCGCCGCTTCACCATGGAGATCATCAACGTGATCGGGCCGGAGACCGACATCCCGGCACCCGACCTCGGCACCAACGAGCAGGTGATGGCGTGGCTGATGGACACCTACTCCCAGCATGTCGGCCATTCGGTCCCCGCGGTGGTGACCGGCAAGCCTCCCGCCCTGGGCGGGAGCGTGGCCCGGAGGGAGGCGACCGGGCGCGGCCTCATGTTCCTCGTCCCCCAGGCCGCCGGTGTTCGCCAACTCGACACCGGCGACCTGACCGTCGCCATCCACGGCTTCGGCAACGTGGGCCGCTACGCCGCTATCGCCGGGCATCAAATGGGGGTGAGGATCGTGGCCGTGTCCGACATCTCCGGCGCCCTCTACGACCCCGAGGGCCTCGAGGTGGATTCAGTTGCCAAGTGGGTCGACGAGAACCGGTTCCTCGAAGGATTTCCCGATGCCGACTTCATCGACGGAAACGACATCTTCGGTCTTCCCGTCGACGTTCTGGTCCCGGCTGCGGTTCAGAACGTGATCAACCGGGACAACGCGGCGGACATCCAGGCAAGCATCATCATCGAGGGAGCGAACGGGCCGACCACCATCGAGGCCGATGAGATCCTGCGCGAGAAGGAAGTCCTGGTGATCCCCGACATCCTGGCCAACG